>Ga0207869_1000139_pt1 | contig 68220 bp, 57 predicted proteins | sample HigsolmetaAR205D_FD_184837 | JGI IMG/M metagenome (GOLD analysis project Ga0207869, IMG submission 184837) | Ionic liquid and high solid enriched microbial communities from the Joint BioEnergy Institute, USA - AR20-5-D (SPAdes) (version 2) ...
GATACTTCGGGCAGAAAACAACGTGGTACCTGCACGAATACACCACGTTATTGTTGCTCTTGAATTCGCGTTGCTTAGCCATAACCCCATTATATAGCAGAAGGCTATCTAACGAAACAAGCGTTCGGTTTTCAGAGGGGGCAGCGCTTCATCCCCACAGCTAAAGCTGGAGGCTTTCGCGCTGTATTTTGTGGTAATTGGCTTCACAAAAGGTGGCCTGCGAACCTGCCGCGCTATACAATGGTGGGTTGTCCAGCTTCAGCAGCGAGGAAGGCAATGCCAGGTCCAAAGATCGCATTCATCGGGGCGGGAAGTACGGTTTTCGCCAAGAATCTGATGGGAGATATCCTGTCTTTTCCCGAACTCAGCGAGTCGACTCTTGCGCTTATGGATATTGACGAGGAGCGCCTGAAAACCTCAGAGATCGTCGCGCATCGAGTAGCCCGCACACTGAACGCTAACCCGACCATTCAGGCGACCACCAACCGGCGCGAGGCGCTCGACGGCGCTGATTACGTCATCTGCATGATTCAGGTCGCCGGCTACAAACCGGGAACGGTGATCGACTTTGAAATCCCAAAGAAATATGGCCTGCGCCAGACGATTGCCGATACACTCGGCATTGGCGGCATTATGCGCGGCCTGCGGACGATCCCGGTGCTGATCGACATCGCGCTGGACATGGAGCAGGTGTGCCCCGACGCTCTGTTCATCAACTACGTCAACCCAATGGCGATGAACCAGTGGGCGCTCAGCCGCGCCAGCCGCATCAAAACGGTCGGCCTGTGCCACAGCGTGCAACACACGGCGTGGCAGTTGTCGCAGGACATCAACGTGCCGCTTGAGGTGATCGACTACGTCGTCGCGGGCATCAACCACATGGCCTTCTACCTCAAGTTCGCGCACAGGGAAACGGGAGAAGACCTGTACCCGCGCCTCCATCAGGTTATCGAGGAAGGCCGCGTGCCCCCCTGGAACCGCGTGCGCTACGACCTATTCAAAAGGCTTGGGTACTTCGTCACCGAGTCGAGCGAGCACCTGAGCGAGTATGTGCCGTACTACATCAAGCGCGACCGCCCCGACCTGATCGAACGGTTCGGGATTCCGCTGGATGAGTACATTCGCCGCTGCGAAGCGCAAATTGCGGACTGGGACCGAATGCGCGCCGAGTTTGAAAACAGCGACGAGCCCATCGAAATCCGTCGCAGCGTCGAGTACGGATCGCTGATCATCCACAGCATGGAAACCGGCACGCCACGCGTTGTCTATGCCAACGTGCCCAATGACCACCTGATCGACAACCTGCCGCAGGGCTGTTCGGTCGAAGTGCCGTGTCTGGTCGATGGCAACGGCGTGCAACCGACGCGCATGGGCAGCCTGCCGCCGCAGTTGGCCGCCCTGATCCAGACCAATGTCAACGTTCAGGCGCTAACGGTCGAAGCAGCGCTGACGTGCAAACGCGAGTACATCTATCACGCCGCCATGCTTGACCCGCACACCGCCGCCGAACTCGACCTCGATCAGATTTGGTCGCTGGTGGACGACCTGATCGAAGCGCACGGCGACTGGCTGCCCGCCTATCACTGACCATCGACAGGGGCGCGTGACCGCGCCCCTGAGTTTTCGTTTGCGCCAAAATGGGACTGGCCCGCAGGAAAAGCAGCCAACGCGCCTTTGATCAATCGACGAAGCGGTATTTGATCAGCGTCCAGAGCGCTTTGGGCGCATCCGTCCACTTGATCTTTTTGCCCTCGTTCCACTCACGGCCATTGTAGGAAATCGGCACTTCGTAAATGCGGATGCCCTGCTTCAGCACCTTGGCCGTGAACTCCGGCTCGAACTCGAACCCACGCGCGCGGATCTTCATGTTGACCACGACCTCGCGTAGGAACGCCTTGTAGCAGGTTTCCATATCGCTGAGGATCGAGTTATAGAGAATATTGGTCGCCAGCGTCAGCCCCTTATTAGCGACCATGTTCCAGAAATACATCGCCTTGCGCGGCCCGCCGAGAAAGCGCGAACCATAGACGACTTTGGCGATGCCTTCCTGAATCGGCCTGATTAACGCCGGGTATTCGCGTGGATCGTATTCAAAATCGGCGTCCTGAATAAGGATGATGTCGCTGGTGGCCGCGGCAAAGCCGGTGACAAGCGCTGCGCCTTTGCCCTGATTGCGCTCGTGATAGATCACGCGCACATTGGGATAGCCTTCAGCTTCGATATTCTGCAACACGTCGCGCGTACCATCGACCGAGCCATCATCGACGATGATGATCTCGTTCGCCAGACCGACGGCGAGGACACGGTTGAGCACTTCCTCAATTGTCTCAACCTCGTTATAACAGGGGATAATGACCGTGAGGGTCAGGTCCTGCCGCACTCTGGGCTTCGAGACCGCTTTCGTCTTTGTTTGCATCACTGATCCTCAATGACAACACTGTTCGGGCTGAGCCGCACGTCAGCCACGATGGCGCGCCGATTATAGCATAGGCATTCCACGAGGCCAGACCGCCCCGGCGCGCTCCGCTCATCGGCAGTATACTCAGAGCGAGAAGAGCGGCAGACGACACCAAGGAGATGCGTCATGCACAGGTACGGCGGATTAGGCGTACTCGCGGCGCTAATCATTGTGCTCGCCGGCGCACAAGGCGTGCTGGCGGAATATGGCGTCAACTGGACTGCACAGTTTTTCAATAACCCGTCGCTCAGCGGCGATCCCGTTCTCACGCAAACCGGGCTAAACGGCATCAATTTCAACTGGGGCAGCGGCAGCCCGGCCCCCGAAGTGCCGGCAGACCGCTTTTCCGCCCGGTTTTCGTCGGCTCAGAATTTTGCCGGTGGCACCTACGAGTTCGTCGTGACCTCGGACGACGGCGTGCGCGTCATCATCGACGGACAAATCGTGCTCGACAGGTTCTACGCGCGGCCCCGCACGACCGATCGCTTTACCCATACGCTGACGCCGGGCATTCACAGTCTGGTTGTTGAATATTTCGAGGAAGGCGATCAGGCCTCGATTGAGTTCCAGTGGTTCCAGATCGGCGCAGGCGGCGGCAACGTGCCGGTCCAGCCGGTCTTCCCAACACAGGTATTCATCGCGCCGACCGCCACCCCAACGGCGCCGCCACCGCCAACAGCCCCGCCGCCAACACCGCTGCCACCCATCCCCGAAGGCGCGATCACCGCGACCGTCATTCGCGCCCGCGTGCTGCTAGTCCGCGAAATGCCCTATTTCGGCGCGCCGGTCGTCGGGCGCATTCTGCGCGGGCAGACGTATGCCGTCGTCGGTCGCGACGCTGACGCCCGCTGGTTCCTGCTGCAACTGAGCGACCGTCAGGCATGGGCCTATGGCTACTACCTGTTCATCAACGCCAACGAATTCAATGCGCCGGTCGTCAGCGCGTTCATCACGACCGGCAACCCGGCTGCCTATACCGGCGTCGTCGCGCAAACGCGTCAGGTGCTCAGGCTGCGCGCCCAGCCAACGACCGAGTCAGAGCAGATCGGGCGCATCGGCTGGGGCGATATCATCCCGATCATCGGGCGCAACGCCGACAACACGTGGTATCAGACGATTTACAAGGACACGCCCGGATGGGTGACGGCCGCCTATATACGGATCGTGGAAGGGGACCTGAACGCCGTCCCGGTCACAGGCTAGCCCGTTGAAATTACGAGAAATTCTTGACCGCCGGGCGCACCGGCCTCTCCGTGAGTGATGTACCCGCACTGGCAGGGGTGTTGATTGCCCACCGGCCCCTGCCAACGAAGAAGTTGCGCCCCCTCATGCCCACCGGGCTGGCGCTCAACCTGTATGACGGGATGGCCTCAGCGTCATCCCGTTTGCCGTCCCCCGCCGCAAGTTGGATGACGGCGAAGCGCCTCAGCGCCAGCCCTTACAGGCGACGTCGTACAGCCACCGCCACCAACACGGCGGCCACAGCCCACGCGCCCAGTCCCAATGCGGGAGCCCACGCCAGCCACGAAGGTTCGTAAGTGAAAACAACGCGGCTGCTTCCGGTGGCCACAGGAACCGCACGGAACATCACATCGGCGCGCAGCAGCGGCGCTGGTTCGCCGTTCACCGTCGCCTGCCAGCCGGGATAGTAAGCGTCGGTCAGCAGCAGGTAGCCATCCGCGACCGCCTCAACGTTGATCTCCACCTGCTCCGCGCTGTAGTGCGTAATCATCGCGCGGGAGCTGCCTTCGGCCTTTCCCCCCTCCGGTGCGGGCACATCGCCGGACAGCACGACGGTTCGCGCCGGGTCGAAAGCCGGATCGCGCATCAGGTCGAGCGCCGCTTCATTGCCCACTTCAGAGTCGGGAACCGCGCGCCAGTCGTGAACGACGAAGGCGCGCGGCAGCACCGCCGCGTTCTCGTAAATCTTGATGTCGCTCGACAGCACCCGCGTCCACGGTTCCGGCGTCGTCTGGAGAAAATCGCCCGTGCGGGTATCGACCAGCGTCACGGCGGCAACGCGCAGCGCCGCTTCCGTCGAAACCATCAGGCTGGCCGGTCGGAGCGGCTCTGAAAAGGCATACCGGGCCAGTTGAAAGGCATCGACCGCCTGCGGGCTTTCCTCAGCCGGAACGGAGATAGCGGCTGCGCCATCCACATGGATGGATACCGCCGGGGGCGAACAATCCGGCTCATCGCAGCGGTAGAGCACGTCAACCGCAGTGGCCTCAAAATCCGGCAGCTTGGAGAGCGTCAAGGGCTGCTGTGGCGTCACCGGCGTGATGAACTGCGTGTCGTACGCCACATCTTCGTGCCACAGGTCATAAATTTTGTCGGTGATCAGATAGCGCGTGTTGGTCAGGTTTAGCCAGCGCTGATCAGGAATGCACGCGCCACGGCAATCGGGACGCGCCAGCAGTTCGCGCAGACGGCCGTCGATGGTGCGCGGTTCATCCGGCGGCAGCAGCAGCGAGGTAAAGGCCGTGTACGCGCCGGTCGGCAGCAGACCGCCGTCGAAACCGTCAATGGTAGGCGTTTCCCAAACAAGGGGCAGATTGGCCGCCAGCGTTTCCTGCATCTTAATGGCGACGAACGCCAGCCGCACGGCCTCCGGCGACAGGCCAAGCGCGGCGTAACGCGCTTCCAGCGCCGTCCGGTCGCCGGGATCGAAAAGCAGGTTACTGATGCTGAGGAAGCGCCCCGACGACGCGGCGTCCAGCCCATAGGCGCGCATCTGGTCGATGGTGAAACGCGGTGCACTCCACACCTGTGGCGGCGTCAGGTCATGATAAGGAAGCGCCTGTGACGCCAGCAACAGTTCAACCACGACCAGCGCCAGCGCCATGCCGCCGGACCGCGAGGACAGACGCCCGGCGACAAGAGCGGCGAACGCCAGCAGCGCAATCGCCCAACCGGCGACGGAAACAACGGTCGGCGCGTACAGCGGCACCGGCTCCGGCGCGCGCGTTGCCAGCGGGCTGAGGGCTGCCAGAAAACCGGCAACCACCGCCGTAGCAAGCAGGACAAACCGGCGTTTGCGCCCGCCCATACCGGCAAGCGCATCGCAGCCAAGCGCCGCCAGCATGGCGACGCCCAGCGCGAACAGCGCCAGCCAGCGCGCCGGAACGCGAAACAGATTGAATCCGGGCAAAGCCGCCAGCGACCAGTACAACGGGTTATAGAGGCCGAACGCCAGCAACAGCCCGGCCAGCGCAACGATGGCCCAGATAGCTCTCTGGGACAACCGCCACCGCAGCAGCCATCGCCGCCGCGATGTGGAAACGAAACGCGGCGCTAAACGCCCGTCAAGCAGGCCCGCCAGCGCCAGACCAAGCCCGATCAGCCCCGGATAGCCGATGTATTCCCCGAAAATCGCCTCGTCATAACTGGGCAGCAGGCCGCGCCCGGCAACCAGCGGGCTGAAGGAGAAAGCCGTCGCCTGATTCTGGTTGAAACCGCCGCGCCGGTTGGAAACGTCGGTCAGTTCGAGCGTCGGCGCAAGCTGTGGGGCGGCCAGCAGCACGGTCGCCAGCACAGCGGCAACCAGCACGGGCACGAAACGCCAGCGCCCCGCCGCCAAGCCATAGATGCCCAGACCGATACCGGTGATGAAAACGGTTTGCGTGTGACCGGAAAGAAATTGCAGCGCCAGCGCCATGGCCAGCAGCGGCGTATATAACGCAGGCCGGTCGAGCGCCCGACCGAACAACAGAAACGCCCACGGCATCCACGCCAGCCCCTGAAGCTGGTTGATCTGCTCGACGTGGGCGGCGACATGCCCGCTGAACGCGAACAGCACAGCGGCGACCAGCGCACTCGCCCGGCTGACGCCGAGCGCCGTGCGCGCCAGCAAATACGCCCCGATGAACGCCCAGACGACATGCGCCAGCAAACTGACACGAACCGCATCGGGCGCGGAGAGGAAAGCCAGCGGCCAGTTGGGCGGATAGAGCGCCCCAATCTGACTGTTGGCCAGCAGCGGCACGCCCATAAAAATATCGGGCGACCACAGCGGCAGTCGCCCTTGCGCCAGCGCGGCATTTCGCACGTGCCAGTAGGGATAGAAATAGGTATAGGTATCGCCGCGGGCCAGAATCTGGTCGGTCAGCGCAAGCCGCCAGAAGAAGGCCAGCGTCAGCAGCAGCGCCAGCGCGGGCAGCAACAAACGAACGGGATTTCGAGCTGAGAACAGGAAAATGCTCCAGATGCGTTGGTGATGCCAATGCGCCGCAGACCTGAATGAGCGGCGACAGCGCGGGTCGCGTCCTGTCGAACGTCCCGCACAGGAACGACGCTACGCTAATGGAGTCGCGTTACTCTGGCCGGTTCTCTTCCACGGGCGCTTCAACCGGCGGTTCCTCGACAGCCGGCTCATCAGCGGCGGGTGCGCCAGTCTCGGCTTTCTCCCCGGCATTGGCCTCCACGGTCGCTTCTTCAGTACCGGCAGCCGATTCGGAAGTCGTCTCCAGATCGTCCCACGGCGAGCGCCGGTAGCGCAGCTCCGCTTCTTCATCGCGTTTCTCGCGCATGACCACGTACATCATGGCGACAACCGCAGATAGCGCCACGCCAACGACAAGAACTGTAAACAGCGTGTTCATTGTGGCTGTTTCCCTCCGACATGAAACAGGCGAACGGATGCCGCCAACCGCGGCCTTTCGCGCCGATTGTACCGTACTCAGCCTTGCGCTTAAACCCTCGGCTTACGCGTCGTCCAGCGTGTCGTCGAAGGCAAAATGAATGTGCCGGAGCGGTTCGGGAACCGGCGGCATCGGCTGTTCCCAGAAAACCGGACGGATAAAATTCTCCGGTTTGTCCTTGAGCGACAGCGCGTAGCGCCACTCCATTTCGACGTGCTTCGACGCGGCAGCCGACTGTGACCAGAACAACTGGAAAATGTCGGCCTGCTCGATCAGCCTTTCCAGCGCTTCGCTCCAGTTTTCGCCGCTGCGAATGGAGATCATGTCGCGTAGATAACGCAGACCGAGAATGGTGTAGGCCCGCTCCACACGCCGGACAATCGCGATATCCTTCCGGCTGTAAGAACAGAAAATCGCGTCATATGGCTTGCGCGACACGCTGGCAGCGCTGGATTTGGTCACGGTTTCACCGACGAAGATCGACAGCGGAAGATCGGCCACGATGACGCCTTCCACGGTGAACGTCAGCCGTCCGTTGGCCGCCTGATTGAGCGGGGCCGTCGTCGCGCGCAGCTTGAAATCGAAACGATGCCACGGTTCAAATAGGCCCAGCGACAGCGATGGCGGATTGAACTGGAAACCTTCCAGATACGGCGTCGCAGTAATGACCGCGCCTTCGGCAACTGGCTGACGCGCTTCCTCGCCAATCGTGCGATATTCGTCAAGCCGCTCGCCAAGGCGCTCTTCGGCGTCGGCCTCGACCGCCGGCGCGGCGCTCTCGCGGAAGGCATAGGCCAGCAGCGGTTGCCAGCTTTCGGGCGCGACCTCTTTCGGGTAATAGGCCGAGAACCGTACCTGCTCGCGCGTTTCGGTTTCGGTCAGGGGCGGGGCTCCCGGTTCGGAAGGACGCGGAGGCAGCGCGGTAGCCTCTTTCTCATCCAGCAGTTCCGGCGGAATGCCGCGTTTCGTCTCGGACGATGGAGGCGGCTCAGCAGGTTCATCCGGTTTCTCCTCGCGCAACGTTCGCTCCCGGCGATCCATCGCGACCAGATTGCGCGCGATCAGCACCAGCAGCGCCAGAGCGATGACCACCACGATCACGAGAAAGAGGTTGTCCATAAACGGCCACTCCCGGTTCCAGCCCCATTAAAGCGCGCCCACCAGTCTCCATTGTATGCAATGCCGCATTCTCGAAAAGGCGAGACGCAGCTTTTAATGTGCAAAGTCCGCAAAAGCGGTATGATCATGGAAGTAACGCACCGCGATTGCCGCGAAAGCATACATTCCCAATCGATTGCTGAATTCTGGCCCGCGACGCCCGACGCCACGGGGCAGGTTGGTATTGTGTGCCTATCGGGGCTTTAGCTTGCAGAAGACGCCAAAGGCATGTAAAATCGGGACCACTTGTGTAAAAATTAACAAGTTACGAACATCGGCTGCCGGCGCGATAAATGTCACATCTTGTGGCGTAACGCGCAACGCCCAGTGATACTCGCCCCAGAACCGTCTCAATCTAGCACGCACAGGGTGAACACGTTTCCTCGGATGCACTTGGGTTACAACGGGAAAAGTCAAGCTTATGAACGTCCGCAATCCTAATTCGTCTGGCAGGAGCAGTTCGGCAATCATCTGGATTGTGCTGGCTGGGCTTGCCATTATCGCCGGTGGGTTCCTTATTGCGACTCTGACGCCGTCTCTGCTACCGGCACAGGCTTCGGCGCAGGCGGTCGAGGTTGATGAACTGTTCCGCTTCCTGCTGACCATCGGCGGCGCGATCTTCCTGCTTGTGCAGGGCGTTCTGGCCTTCTCGGTGGTGCGTTTTCGCGCTCGCGCCGGCGATACCAGCGATGGGCCGCCGATTCACGGCAATACCACGCTTGAATTTGTCTGGACCGCGATCCCCGCGGTGATTGTTCTCGTCATTACGATTTACAGTTATCAGGTCTGGACAACGACCCGCGCTCCACAACCCAACGAAACGGTCGCGGGCGTCGTGGGCGCGCGGTTCGCCTGGACCTTCACCTACGATGTCGCGCCGGAAGATTTCCCCGCGGACGTGGATATCGCCCAGCTTCCCGAGAACGTGCAGGCAACGCTGGCTGAAAACGGCAGCATCCAGCTGGTTTCCAACCAGTTTCACACCTACGTCGGTCAGGATGTCCGGCTGGAGATGGTGACCGAGGACGTCATTCACTCCTTCTGGGTGCCGTCGATGCGAATCAAGCAAGACCTGCTGCCGGGGCGCGTCACCGAAGTGCGCTTCACGCCGATTGAGCCGGGCGTTTACCGCGTCGTCTGCGCCGAACTGTGTGGTTCCGGCCACGGCGATATGGCAGGTCAGATTGTCAACGGCAATCTCGTTGGCGGGTGGGTCATCGTTCATCCGGACGAGGAAACCTATCGCCGCGAATTCCTTGAACCGGAAACGCTGAGCGTGCTCTTCCCGCCGGAAGACCCGGTTGAGCTTGGCCGCCAGATTCTCGCCAGCGGCAGGTATCCGTGCAACACGTGCCATACGCTCGATGATCTGGGCTGGGTCGGCACGATTGGCCCCAGCCTGAACGGCATCGGCGCGCGCACCCAGCGGCTCGACGCGAGCGGCCACCCCGACATGGAAACTTACCTGCACGAATCGATCCGCAATCCGGGCGCGTATCTGGTGCCGGGCTTCGGCAATCTGATGCCGCAGTTCAACCCGGAACCGACACAGCCCAACTACATGCCAGAAGCAGATCTCGAAGCGGTGGTTGCATACCTGCTTTCGCAGACCGAATAGAACCTGAACGGGGCGCGGACACGGCTGCGCCCCACACGCTTTAAACCTTTATCGTGAAATGTCTGGGGGACGTGTGCAATGGCAACGATCTCGGCTCCAGTTGGCGGAGCGCAATTAGAACGACCAAAGCTGCAGATCAGCCAGTACCTACGCTGGAGCGTCGACCATAAGGTCATCGGCGTGCAGTACGGCGTCACGGCGCTGTTCTTCTTCATCATCGGTGGCATTCTGGCCATGCTCATCCGCGCCGAGCTGCTGACACCGGCGCTGGACGTAGTGGCGAACGGGCAGGAATACAACGTGCTGTTCACAATGCACGGCACGATCATGATCTTCCTGTGGATCATTCCGATGTGGGCGGCATTCGGCAATTACTTCGTGCCGCTGATGCTGGGCGCGAAGGACATGGCTTTCCCGTGGCTGAACGCCTTCGCTTTCTGGCTGCTGCCGCCGTCGGGTATTTTGATGTTGCTGGCCTATTTCATCGGGCCGCCGGAAGCGGGCTGGACAGCCTACCCGCCGCTGAGCACGCTCTTCAGCGGCGACGGCCAAACGCTATGGGCAGTCTCGCTGCATCTGGTCGGGATTTCCTCGATCCTCGGCGCGATCAACTTCATCGTCACGATCAAGAACATGCGCCCGGCCGGCATGGGCTATTTCCAGATGCCGCTCTTTGTCTGGGCGATGCTGGCGCAGGCGATCACCATTCTGCTGGCGACGCCGTTCCTGGCGGGCGCGCTGACGCTGCTCATCCTCGACCGCATCTCCGGCACGACCTTCTTCAACCCGGCAGGCGGCGGTGACGTGTTACTGTGGCAGAACGTCTTTTGGTTCTACAGCCATCCGGCGGTGTATATCATGATCCTGCCCGGCTTCGGCGTCGTGTCGGAAGTGATCTCGACCCACTCACGCAAGCCGATCTTCGGTTATCGCGCCATCGCTCTGTCCAGTCTGGCGATTGCGATCGTCGGTTTCACGGTGTGGGCGCACCATATGTTCACCAGCCTGACGCCGGAACTGCGTATCCCCTTCATGATCACCTCGATGATCATCGCCGTGCCGACAGGCATCAAGATTTTTAGCTGGCTCGGCACGCTCTGGGGCGGCAAGATTCACTTTACCGGCGCGATGCTGTTCTCGCTGGGCATGGTGTCGATGTTTGTGATCGGCGGCATCACGGGTGTGATGCTGGCTTCGGTTCCGTTCGACATCCACGTTCACGACACCTACTTCGTCGTCAGCCACTTCCACTTCGTGCTGTTTGGCGGCAGTGTCTTCCTCATCTACTCCGCGATCTACCACTGGTTCCCGAAAATCACCGGGCGTATGCTGGACGAGCGGCTGGCGCGGATTCACTTCGTGCTGACCTATCTGGGCTTCTTCTTCACCTTCTTCCCGCAGAACCTGCTCGGTATGCTGGGCATGCCGCGCCGCGTCGCGGTCTATGCGCCGGAGTTTCAGGGGCTGAACGTGCTCGTCAGCATCGCCTCGTTCGTGCTTGGCGCCTCGTTGCTCATCCTGTTCTACAACATGTACATTTCGTTGCGGCGCGGCCAGATCGCGGGGCCGAACCCGTGGCGCGCCCTGACTCTGGAATGGACGACGACCTCGCCGCCGCCGGCGCATAACTTCATCGGCGATCCGGTTCCGTTCGATGACCCGTATGGGTACGGCACTGAAGCGGCCAAAGCCTACATCGACGCGATCGAGCGCCGCCTTGGCCCATCAGCGCCGTTAAGCACCGATCCGCGCCGCCATGAAGCGCCCGTCGCAGTGGGGGACTAAGGACGGATTGGCTTCGGTCACAGGCTGTTCGTAACGCGGGACATGTTCAGGGCGCACGCCAGCCATCGAGGCTGCGCCCTTTTGTACGCCAGGGAGTGAGAGTGTCGGGTTAGATGCAACAGGTGATGGAACAGCAGTTATCGCCACAGGAACTCCAGAAGCTGCGAAACAACCGCACCGGGTTGTTCGTCCTTCAGGTTTCGTGGATTCTGGTATTCGTCTCGCTGATCGTGATCAATCTGGCGACGCGGGTTAATTACCCATCGTGGCCGCCGCCGGGCGTCAGCGAGCCTCCGGTCGCCCTGCCCATCATCGCGACGCTGGCGCTGTTTGGAAGCAGTGTGCTGGTTCAGCGCGGCTACACAGCCTTCACCCAAGGCAATCGCCGGGCGCTGGTACGGCAGTGGACCGGAACGCTCCTGTTGGGGCTGCTGTTCATCGCCATCATCACTTACGAGTGGTTGAACGTGCCGGAGAACGCAGGCCTCTATGGCCAGTTGTTCCGGCTGATGACAGCTTTCCACGCCGCGCACGCTCTGGCGATCGGCCTGTTCGTCCTGCGAACGTTGCGGCGCGTCGCCAGCGGGGCCTACGACCAGAAGAATTTCTGGACCGTGGAAGCAACGCTCAAGTTGTGGCACTTCGTCACGCTGGCCTGGACGCTGTTCTTCGTGGTTCTGTACATTATTTAATACGGTAACATCATGGCATCTATGCACTTTGAAGGGAAGGGCGGCTCTATGGTGAGACCAGGTATAAGCCGCGCAGTGCCGATGGGCATCCTCGGATTTTTGACGGGCGCTTTATTGGTCACCGTCGTGCGCGCGCTGCAAGGGATGGAACCGGTGTGGGACGCCGGTGTTGCCATCGTGTTCGGCGCGTTCTTCAGCGCCGGGTTCTTTGTCTGGGGGATCGGCGGTTTCGACCCGCGGCTGAGCGCGCATGGCGACGAAGCGCATCACGCCGAGGAAGAGGAATCCATCGATACCGCGCCACCACCGGCTATTCTGACCCACACCATGTGGCAGATCAGCTTCGCCGTGTTGCTGCTCATGCTGGCGCTGGCGGCGATGGCGGCGCTCGGCCCGACGCTGATCACGACAGCGGATAGCGACGCCGCAGTCAATCAGATCGGCATGGTGCCGGTGGTTATCGGCAACACCGAGATTATCGTCAGCCAACTGGTTCTCTTTGTGGCATTTGTCGGCTTCATGCTCATTTCGCTGACCATTGCCGCCGGGTTGATCGGCTGGCTGATCACTTACCTGTCGCGCGGGGTGATCGAAAGCAGAGCCGGGGAAGCCGCCGCGCTGCCCGCCACGACCGAGCCGGCTGAGGCCGGCAGCCCGCGCCGGCTGGCGCTGTTCGTCGTCAGCTTCGTGGTTCTCTTTGCCGTACTTTATCTGCTGTTCTACTACGTGCTGATCGGCATGGTCATGCCAAACCCGCCGGGCGGCCTGCCTCTCGTCTCGGCAGTCAACGCACTCGTCTTCACGGTGCTCATTCTGCGCCCGCGCTGGGTGGTCATGGTGATCAGCCGGGTAGCCGGGTGGCTGGCAAACCTGCTGCGTTCGCGCAGCAAGCCGTATGAAGGCGTCCGCAAAATTCAACGAGGGAAACGCCCATGAGCGCGCATATCGATTACCCACAGGCAATCGACGAGCTTCAGGCAGAAGCCAAACGTCTCGACAACCTGAAGTTCGCGATGTGGCTATATCTGGCCTCGGAAATCATCATCTTTACGGTGCTGATCGGCACGTTCGTCATCTACCGGGTGAATTTTCCGGAAGCTGTCCGGCACGCGCGCGAAGCGGTGAACATCAACCTCGTTGGCTTCAACACCTTCCTGCTGCTGACGAGCAGTTGGGCGATGGTGCGCGGCCTGCTGGCGATCCAGCGCGGCCAGCGCAACGGCCTGATCAAATGGTTCGCGCTGATGAACGTGCTGGGTATCATCTTCGTCGCGCTGCAGGGCGTCGAATATCTGGAGCTGGCGCATCACGGCGTGACGCTGTACCAGTACGACACCAGCAATCCCGAATTGTATGAATTCGGCATGCGCTTCTATGCGCTGACCGGCTTCCACGGCTTCCACGTCATTGTCGGCGTGCTGTGGGGCCTATGGATTCTGCGCCGGGCGATGCGCGGCCGCTACACATCGACCACGTATGCCGGCATCGAGGTGTTCGGCCTCTACTGGCACTTTGTCGATGTGGTGTGGATTATCCTGTTCACGCTTATTTACTTGGTTTGACGCGCTCTGGCGATGTGCGTCGACTTTGCCCGAGTTCCATAATCAGGACGAACGATGGCAGACGAAGAAAAATTCCCACAGGAAGCACCGACTCCGATTGACCCGGAGAATCCGCCGGAGCCGATTGAGGAGATGCAGGCGAAAACCATCCGCGAGATTCGCGCGGAGACAGTCGCGCCAAAAGACCTGCCCGAAGGCGCACGCGAGCTTCGCGAGGCTGAAGAACCGGAAGCTGTTGCCCGCCGCCGCGAGATCGAGCAAGCTCTCGACCAGCCGATCAACGCGATTGAAGACGCGGTGAACCGGCTGGACCGCGACACAACGCCGCGCGCGCCCCGCGATGTGCTGGCGCACCCGGTGCCGGATACGACCAACATCTTGGGGCGCTGGACCGTGCCGCTGTCGATTTATGATGTGGTCTATATCTCGCTGGCGATCTTCACGCTGATCGAGCTGCTCATTGGCGAACTCTTCCCCGGCGGCGAGTGGCTGGCCGTGATCGTGCTGCTGGCCATCGCGGCGGTCAAGGCGTTCCACGTCGTCTGGTACTACATGCATCTGGCGTACGACAGCCGCATTTTCTGGTTGACGCTGGCGATTCCCTTCCTAATCGGCGGGCTGGGCCTGATCTTCCTCATGATCGTGCCGCCGTTTGGATACTGACCGGCGCTGCCTCCACGACTGAAGCAAACCCTCTCCCGGCTATGGAGAGGGTTTTTTGTTCCCAATCCGTCGCACAGGGCGTCAACGTTTTGCGAATGGGGCGGTTTGCGCTACATTGATGCCCTGTGTCGAAAATAGAGCCTTTGTATTTGAAGGAGTCGCCCCCGATGAAGGTCGAACTCACAGACAAGGTCGCCCTCGTTACCGGTTCAGCGCACCGCGTCGGCAAGGCGATTGCCCTGGAGCTCGCGCGCTGCGGCGTGCATATCCTCGTTCACTATCATTCCAGCCCCGAAGACGTCGTCAAGGAAACCGTGCGCGATATCAAGTCGCTTGGCGCGGACGCGTTTCCCGTGCAGGCCAACCTCTCGACGCCCGAAGGCGTGGACAAAGTGTTCGAGGCGATCAAAGAGCACTTCGGCAGGCTGCACATTCTTGTCAACAGTGCGTCGAACTTCCAGCGTCGCCGGCTTATGGACGTCACGCTGGACGAGTGGAACGAAACGCTGGCGATCAACCTGACCGCGCCATTCCTGTGTACGCAGCGCGCCGTCCCGTTGATGCTGGCAAACGATCCGCCTGAAGGCTGCATCATCAATATCGGCGACCGTGGCTCGCTCGAACCATGGCCCGACTACGCCCACCATGGCATCAGCAAGGCGGGCCTGCTGGCGCTGTCACAGGTTAGCGCGGCCTCGCTCGGCCCGCACATTCGCGTCAACACCATCATCCCCGGCGCGGTGCTCAAGCCCGAAGGCGTGCCGCAGGAACGTTGGGAACAGAACGCCCTGTCCGATCCGCTCCAGCGCCCCGGCACGGCGGAGGACGTGGCGCGGGCGGTCGTCTATCTGTGCCAGGAAGACTTTATCACGGGCGCGGTCCTGCGCGTCGATGGCGGCGCGCACCTGACGACGAGTTAGCGCTTCCTGCCCTGAAATCGCTACTCATTCCAAAGTCGGAACACCTCTTCGATAGTTCTGGCGATGTTCCTTCTCCGGTATACGCCTAGACTATAAAAGGTAATAGTCTGGCGGGGCCAGCACGCCAACGCGCACAGGAGGAAGCGCATCGTGCTTAAAATTCTCGCTCTTACATTGACCGCGCTGCTGCTGGGGGCTTGCGGCAGCGTCGCTACACGAATCGCCAGACAGGTTGTGTCGCTGGCGGTTGTCGCCGAAACCGCCCCCCTCGAAGCAACCGAAGCTCCGGCCGTTGGCGACCCTGCGCGGGGGAAAGCCCTGTTCACCGAAGTGCGCGGCGGCGTAACCTGTTCGGGTTGCCACCTCGTCGATAGCGATGCCCGCCTGGTCGGGCCCGGCCTGCTGACGGTGGGCGAGCGCGCGAAAACCCGTGTCGAAGGCATGCCGGCGCAGGCGTACCTGCGCGAATCGATCGTCAATCCCAGCGCGGTGGTCGTCGCCGGTTACTACAACATGATGCCCGGTTCATTTGCAGACCTCTTCACCGAGCAGGAAATTAACGATCTGGTGGCTTACCTGATGTCGCTAGACGGGTAGCACGACGCCTTCCGGCCTGCGAGGAGACGCCCCGCCGTGCGGCGTCTCTTTTCGTTTCCTACAACTGTCGCGCATTATCATCCCATATTCAGGTTTGCGGCTTACAATGCCGTAAAAATTGCCGTTCTGAGCCGGGTGGAGACATCATGCGGACAAAAGTTTTTCTTCTGGTCGCGGCGCTGGCAGCGGTCGCGCTGGGCGCGGCAGCCCTGCTGGCGCAAAATGACGGAGAGACAAACGTGCAAGAGCTTCGGTTTGCCGGCAATCCTCGCTACCCGGCCCCCGACTTCCCCGAAGGGCTGGACTGGATCAACGTACCCGCGCCGCTGTCGCTGAACGACCTGCGCGGCAAGGTCGTGATTCTGGATTTCTGGACTTATGGCTGCATCAATTGCATCCACATGATCCCGGTGCTGCGCCGGCTTGAGGAGCAGTATCCCAATGAACTGGTCGTGATCGGCGTACATTCGGCCAAATTCGAGAACGAAGGCGTGACCGAAAACATCCGCGAAATCGTCCAGCGCTACGAGCTGCACCACCCGGTGATCAACGACAACGAATTCATCGTCTGGCGCACGTATGGCCGTTATGGCGTCAACGCCTGGCCGACTTTCGCCATCATCGACCCGCGCGGCAACATCTACGCCGTACAGCCCGGCGAAATCCCGTTCGAGGTCTTCGACCAGCACATTCGAGGCATGATCAGCGAATTCGACGCGCTGGGCGAGATCGACCGCACGCCGGTCGAACTGGCGCTGGAGGGCGAGGGACAGCCTGCCGGCGTGCTGGCGTATCCGGGCAAAGTGCTGGCCGATCCTGACGGCAACCGCCTGTTCATCGCCGACACCAACCACAACCGCATCGTGATCGCCGATCTCGACAACTATCAGGTGCTCGACGTGATTGGCAGCGGCGCGCGCGGTTTTGATGACGGCGATTACGACACGGCGACCTTCAATAAGCCACAGGGTATGACGCTGAACCCGGCGGGCGACACGCTCTACGTCGCCGACGTCGAAAATCACGCCATTCGCGCCGTCAACCTGACCGAACGAACGGTGACGACCATCGCCGGCACAGGCGAGCAAAGCTACATTCGCAACCAGATCGGCGCGCCGCTGAGCGTGGGCCTCAACAGCCCGTGGGATGTGTTGTACGGGCCGAACGACATCCTGTATATCGCCATGGCCGGGCCGCACCAACTCTGGTCGCTGGATCTGAATCAGGGCGTCATCATGCCGCTGGTGGGCAGCGGGCGCGAGGGGCTGGTGAACGCCGCTTTCATGGACTCTGAACTGGCGCAGCCAAGCGGCCTGCACCTGCATGACAACCTGCTGTATTTCGCCGACAGCGAATCGAGCAGCATCCGCGTCGCCAATCTGGAGACGGAGACGGTCGACATCGTCGCCGGGCCGCTGGAGAACAACCTGTTCGCGTTTGGTGACGTCGACGGCAAGGTGGGCGTGTCGCGGTTACAGCATCCGCTCGGCGTCACCGGAGACGAAAACGGCGTGATCTACATCACCGACACCTATAACAGCCGCATCAAGCGCATTGACCCGGACAGCAAAACGACGACCACCGTTTTCGGCGTCGGCGATCACAGCTTCCGCGACGGCGGGCCGGACGAAGCGGCGTTCTACGAACCGGGCGGGCTGGATTACGCCAACGGCAAACTCTACGTGGCCGATACGAATAACCATGCCGTGCGCGTGATCGACCTTGAGACAAACATCGTCAGCACGGTCGCTTTCCCCAATCCCGAAGCGCTGCAAATGGAGGGCCGGATCACGGTCGCAGGCGGCAATCAGGCGCAGGCCATGCGGATCACGCTCGACGCGCAGACAGTCGCGCCGGGAGCGGGAGAGATCGTGCTGCGGATCGCGCTGCCAGATGGCTACAAGATCAACGAGCAGGCCCCTTCACAGGTGCAGTGGAACAGCGCGAACGGCGCGATTCAGCTTGAAGACGCCGGCCACTCCCTGCCGGTCCGCACCAGCGAACTGCGCGTGCCGGTGCAACTGACGGAAGGCAGCGATACGCTCACAGGAGCGCTGAACCTGTATTACTGCGAAGCAGTGCGGGAAACGCTCTGTTACATCGACGACGTGACGGTGGAAGTCCCGGTGACCGTCGCGGCGGAAGCAACGACCAGCGAAATCGTGGTGACCAGAGAAATCACGCCGCCGGAGATTGCGGTTGGCGGATTGTAATCCCAGCCCTCGACTCCCCGCTCCAAATCCGGGAAACAGGATTTGGAGCGGGGAAAAGCAATCGGAAATCGCCAGAGACGCCGTAGCAACTCCTCCCGCTGCAAAATCCGGCGATTCCTGAGAGCCGGCGTTACGACGCGCCAGGGAAAATTCCCATACCGCAACGCCCCGCATGAAAGACACAAAATCACCCCCGATTTACAGGGCTGCGCGTGGTTAGAAAACCCAATTTAACGCGCATGGTTACAAAAGAAGTAAAAAATTCTCACTTTTCCCCCGAAAAATACGCGCCTTAAGTCCGAAGCCCTCGCATTGCCGCTACACTAAAGCTGTTAGTTTTGTCTGATTTTCGTATCTTTCTGGAGAGAGGACATGTTCAAGAAGCAGCGCCGGGTGTTGGTGGCGCCGTTGCTCGTATTGCTTGTATCGGCGCTATTTGCCAGCCCGGCGGCGGCGCAATGTTCGCCCAACGGTACTGCCGGCAACGACGACATTACGTGTACGGGAACCCACACTCAACCCGTGAATACCAGCACGGGCAACGACATCGTGCGCATCGAAGGCCAGGTGTTGAGAGTCATCACGCACACCGGCGACTCGCTCACCGTCATCATCGCGCCGGGCGGGCGGCTGGACACGACATCACCGACCAACGACGCCATTCGTTTCACCGGAAGTGGCTCGGTCACCACTCAGGGCGACATCAGCGCCGGGCTAACGGCTATCAACATCTTAGGCTCCGATGGAAGCATCGTGAGCGAGGGCAACATTAGTGCCGGTCAGGATGGCCTTGTAATCGCCGGGGACGGCAACATTACGAGCACAGGCAACATCGACGCCAAGCGGTTCGGCATTCTGCTCGATGGAATCGGAACTATTACCAGCACCGGCGACATCACCACCACCAATAATGCCGCGATCATGAGCTTCAGCGGAACTATCATCAGCACCGGGAACATTACCTCAACAAATAGTTACGGTATTCGACTAGCCAGTGGCAACATCACCAGTACCGGCGACATCAATACTGGAGACCATGGCATCTCCATTTCCTCTGGCGGCGGCAATATCACCAGCACCGGCAACATCACTTCCACACACGGCAGTGGCATTTACCTGCAAGGCGGCGGCGACATCATCAGCACCGGCGATGTAAGCGGCGAGCAGTATGGCATCGCCATTCTAGGGGGCGGCGGCAATATCACCAGCACCGGCAATATCACCTCCACACACGGCAGTGGCATTTACCTGCAAGGCGGCGGCGACATCATCAGCACCGGCGATGTAAGCGGCGAGCAGGATGGCATCGCCATTCTAGGGGGCGGCGGCAATATCGTCAGCACCGGCAACATCACTTCCACACACGGCAGTGGCATTTACCTGCAGGGTGGCGGCGACATCATCAGCATCGGCGATGTAAGCGGCGAGCAGGATGGCATCGCCATTCTAGGGGGCGGCGGCAATATCACCAGCACAGGTAATATCAGCGCAGCTCTGGGCGATGGCATCCGCGTCGAAGGCGATGCCATCCTGACGAGCGTGGGGGATGTTCAAGGTAACAACACAGGCATCTACATCGACGGCAACGCCACGATAATGAGCGTGGGCGATGTTCACGGTAACACCATAGGTATCCTCGTCACCGGCGACGCCACCCTGACGAGCATAGGTGATGTTCATGCCAACGGCGTTGGTATCCTCGTCGCCGGCGGCGGCAAGGTGACAAGCGTGGGTAATATTCGCAGCACCGGCAGCGGCATCCTCGTCGAAGGCGACGCCACAATCGACGTACAGGGCAGCATCAGCAGCGATGGTAACGGTATTCTTGGCGGTGAGGGCGGCCAACTGCTGCTGATTGATACCGTCGTGACCGGCGGCAGCGCGGCGATTCATACCGCCGGCGGTAACGACGCGGTCTTCCTGAGCGGCAATAGCCGGATTGAAGGCGATATTCGGATGGGCGAGGGCGATGACACCGTGCAGATTAGTTCCGGCGCGCGCGTGAACGGCATCATCTATGGCGGCGAGGGAGACGAAACCGAAGGCGACCTGCTGATCGTCGGCGACGCCACCTACTGCCGCGACCAGCACGACAGCTTCGCAGACTATATGAATCAGCGCGCGCTGATCGCGAGTATCAATCCCGACGACGCTACCTTCACCAGCGAGGGAGAGACGTACACCATCCGCGAGTTCGAACGTCTGGAAAGCGGCCTGCGGCTGCAGCGCTGCCACCACTTCATCGATGACGGGCGCATCAACGCCTATGACCTCGGCGCGTCGGTGGCCGGCTACTGCAACGTCGAGGAGGGTGTAAACCTGTGGGCGATTGCCGCCGATGGCAGTGGCCAGGCGGACGTGAGCGTAAGCGGCGCGCAGATGCGCGCAGCGCTGGAAGCGGCGGTCAGCAGCGGCCAGCACCAACTCATCGCCGAAGGTGCGCTCGGAAGCAGTCTATGGGCGCTGGCCTCGAACGAGTACCAGTTGATGGGGCCGGACATCAACGAACCGGGCAAGATGTATTCGTTCATCTTCGCCCCCGACCGCTGCGGCGAAGGCGCGGCGTTGTAGGTAGCTTCTCAGCTCAGTCCTGACCTGAAAACGCGCTCCCGTACGAACGCATACGTGGAGCGCGTTTTGGTCGGGGCGTCAGGTAAACACGCCGTATAGCGGATTCCCCACGCGTAAATACAAGCAGGGACACGTCTCTGTGTCCCTGCTTTCGTTCATTGGTTTACGACAACCAGATATCACGCCGGCGAGTACAGCGCCAGCAGATTGCCTTCGGTATCGAGGAAAGTGGCATAGCAGCCCGCCGCGCCCATCGAGGTCTTGCCTTCCACGACCTTGCCGCCAGCCGGTTCGACGCGCTGGAGCACCGGCGTCAGATCCGGGCTGGCATCCAGATAGACCAGCGGGCCGTGGTCGCTAGGCGGAAAGTTTTGCGTCTGGTTCAGAGAAATACCCGCCGCGCCTTCCGCGTTGCCGGGAAAGAGCGTGGTCGTGCGGCGAATATCATCGGTCGAGATTTCGGTCGGCGGCAGATCGAAGACTGCCTGATAGAACTTCATCGCGCGTTCCAGGTCCATGACCGGAATTTCGAACCACACAGCCTGAATCATGAAGCACCTCTCTTTGCACAGCCGGATAAGAACATATGTTCTGCAACAGTATAACGCCATTGAACGCCATCGTCAATGAATCAATACGGCTCACAAAAGTTCGAGAAAATTTCATACCATTTTGTAAGGTCACACCCTTTGCTATAGAACAAATTTTCTTATATCCTGTTTCAGGTGGTTGCGCCTTCTCATCTCCGGGGACAAGAGAATAGCCGGTGGCAATACCACCGGCAGCCAGCCTCTTCCGTATTTCCTTTGAACAAATCGCCACATTCGCCGAATCTCTAAGTGTCAGACAAGGACATGGAGGAGTAGTGCGTGGAAACCTTCGCTGTATCAGGCGGGACGACAGCGGCCAGCGACTACGCGATTGACGTTCGGAACCTGCGTAAGTCTTATGGCAAAGTCGAAGTGCTCAAAGGGGTGAACTTTCAGGTTCGCCGTGGCAGTTTGCTCGCCCTGCTGGGACCAAATGGCGCCGGCAAGACAACCACCGTACGCATCCTTGCGACCTTGCTCAAACCAACCTCCGGTACGGCCTACATCTTCGGCCACGATATCGTACGCGAGGCCAAGGCAGTACAGCAGTTGGTCAGCCTGACCGGGCAGTTTGCATCCGTCGATGAGGAGCTGACCGGGCGCGAGAATCTCGTCATGATCGCGCGTTTGCTGGGCTTTCCCTGGCGACAGGCCCGGTCGCGAGCAGACGAACTCCTTGAAGCATTCGATCTTGCAGAAGCAGGCAACCGGCTGGTGAAGAATTATTCAGGCGGCATGCGGCGACGGCTGGACATTGCTGCCAGCATCGTCGTCGCCCCCGAAATCCTGTTCCTGGACGAGCCGACCACCGGGCTGGACCCGCGCAGCAGGCGGCAGGTATGGGAGATTGTGCGGTCGCTACAGGCCGCCGGAACGACCGTGCTGCTGACGACGCAGTACATGGAAGAAGCCGACCAGCTCGCCGAGCGCGTCATCATCATCGACCATGGCACGGTCATCGCCAACGGAACCATTGGCGAGTTGAAAGCATCGGTAGGAGCCGGCACCGTGCGCGTTCGCCTGCACGACCCGCAGCAACGAGACGCCGCCGCTGCGATTCTCGCGCAGACGCTGGGCGTTCAGCCCTATCTTGAGGCCGATCCCGCTGCGCTATCGGCGCAGGCGTCTGATCCGGAACTGGTCGCCTCCACGCTGACCAGACTCACCGGTTCGGGCATTGCCGTGAGCGATTACGCGCTCGGCCAGCCGAGCCTTGATGAAGTCTTCCTGGCCCTGACCGGCCAGCCTGTCGAGGATGAAACGCACCAGACTGAGGAGGTCGTATAATGAGCGCCACCCAAACGACACTGCCACGCATGGCCAACGGCGGCGCGTTGAACGCCGCGTTCACGGTTCGGGAACGCCCGACACGCCCAAACGCGCTCGATGCGTCGCTGACGTTCGCCTGGCGCGCGATGCTCAAACTCAAGCACGTGCCGATGCAGTTGTTCGACGTCACCATGTTCCCGATCATGATGACGCTCATGTTCACCTATCTGTTCGGCGGCGCGCTGGCCGGTTCGGCGGGAGAATATCTCCAGTTCCTGCTGCCGGGCATCTTCGTCATGACCGTGGTGATGGTCAGCATGTATACCGCGGTCGCGCTCAACACCGACGTTTCCAAAGGCATTTTCGACCGCTTCCGCGCGTTACCATTCTGGCGGCCCGCCGTGCTCGTCGGGGCGCTGCTTGGCGATACTATTCGCTACGGCGTCGCGTCGCTGGTGGTGATTGTACTCGGCCTGATTCTGGGTTTCCGGCCCGCAGGCGGCATCGTTGGCGTACTGGCGGCGCTGGTGCTAACGCTGGCTTTCGCTTTCAGCATCTCGTGGATCTGGACGGTGCTTGGGCTGCTGATGAAAACGCCTGAATCGGTCATGATGGTCAGTTCGATGGCGACATATCCGCTGACTTTCGCCAGCAACATCTTCGTCGACCCACAGACCATGCCAGACTGGCTACAGGTTTTCGTCAACTTCAACCCGATCACGCATGTGGCGACGGCGGCGCGCGATCTGATGCATGGCATGCCGGCAGACATCACGCCGACGCTGCTGTGGTGCGTCGCGCTGATACTCGTGTTCGGGCCGATCACGATGTATCTGTTCCGCAACAAGAACGCGCATTAACCTACGCGCCGGTCATGATGGCCCGCAAGATAATGGCCGCCAGCAGGCCAAAGCCCCAGATATAACTCCCCATCGCCGGGCGCTTGCGGGCCGTCATTTCCACATAGACAAAAAACGGAAGCGCGAGCGTCGCGCCCAGCCCATAGATCAGGTGGACCTCTTCGGCGGGGCGAAAGCCCATGAGGTACATCGTGAGGCCCAGCAGCATTTCAACTACCATCAGGCCAAGCACGACAAACGTCCCTCGCCGGAACGCGCGCGTGACATCGCCGCGCCGGATCAGCCCGATGTAAATGGCGATGACGAACATAAGGATAGCGACGCCCAGACCAACCTGACTCAACAGGTTGTGGGCGTCGCGCAGAAATAGATAGAGGTTGAGGTTCAAAGCGCCGTCCGATCAGTACACAGGTAAACAGACGCCCCTACCGCGCCTGCTGTGCATGCGCCGAAGCCGGGGACGTTTTCGCCGGTTCGTCGGTGGCCTGCGTTGCCAGCAGGAAACCGACGAAAATCAGGATGACGCCGAGCATCTCACCCGGATATTTCAGATCAGGCACACCGAGCCGGATGAGCGCGCCGCCCATCGCCGGGAACAGCGCCCCCGCTGCGATCAGCCAGTTGCCAAGCATACGATTGCGCAGGATCTGTTTGCGGCGGAAAAGCCGCGCCGAGTAGAGCGCGCCGCCCACCAGCGCGACCGTGCCCCAGATGTTCATCACCGGCACGAAGCCACGCACGCCGCCCTTCTGCATGACCTCGTTGGTGATCGACACCAGATTGACGCCCGGATACCACGCGCTGCTGTCAAGCGGCGTCAGAAACAGCGCCCACGGCAGCGTCATCAGCGACACGAGGATCAACGCCATGTGGATGTTGCGGGCGATGTTGCCACGGCGCACGAGCAGGTAAATCGTACCCTGCCCCAGCCAAGGCGCGACTGCAATTGCGCCCGCCCAGTACCACAGGCTGTAAAACAGCGGGCTCCACGTCACCGCCAGCACGGCCTGGCCAACAGCGCCGAGGAAATACAACAGCAGTCCGATCCCCCATGCCAGCAGGTGAGGGCGATGTTTTTCGTGCCAGCGCCGCAGAACCATAACGGCAAACACCGCGCTGACGACGGCGGTAATCAACGAGAAAACCAGCGAAACGGTCAGGCTGTCCATAACACATTACTCAACTTTCACAACCCGGTGTGTGAATTGTATCACTTGCAGACGCGCCTTCCCACCCGCTGTTGCGACGTCCCGTTCAGACGCCATAGAGCCGCCCGCCTTGACTCATCAACCCAACTCGCATAAGATAACGATGATTGGGAGCGCTCTCAGAAACTATGAAAGCATCGCAGAATAGCAGTAACACCGTTCGCCCGGCCAACCTTGAGGATATTGCCCGCAAGGCCGGGGTTTCTCGTTCGACAGTCTCACGGGTGATCAACAACGAGCCTTACGTCAGCGAGCGCACGCGGGCTAAAGTGCAGGCGGTCATCGAAGCCGAAGGGTTCAGCCCCAACCCCGCCGCCCGGATGCTGGTCACCCAGCGCACCCGCGTCATCGGTGTCGTCATCCCGCATACGCTGCTCGTCACCTTTCAGGATCCATACTATTACCCAACCCTGCTGCAAGGTGTATCCGAAATCACCCATGCCCGCGACTACGCCACGCTGCTATGGTGGGGCCAGTCGCGCGATGAGGAAGAGCGCTTCACCCAGCGCCTGCTGCGCCAGAACCGTCTGATGGACGGCCTGATTCTGGCCTCGGCGACCAGCAATGACCCGCTGATCGAGAAGCTGGTCGATCTCGGCACGCCGTTCGTCATGGTGGAGCGCCCGGCGCGTTTTCAGGATCGCATCAGCTATGTCAGCGTCGATAATGTGCAGGCGGCTCAGAACGCCGTCTCCCACCTGCTCAGTCTGGGGCGTAAGCGCATCGGCACGATTACCGGCGCGCTCGATAACGTCGATGGTCAGGACCGGCTTGTCGGCTATCGAAACGCGCTGGAAATGGCCGGCGTTCCCTACGATCCCGCGCTCGTCGCTGAAGGCCGGTTTACGCACCAGTCCGGCATCGTCGGCGCGCGCAAGCTGATCCGGGAAAACGTCGACGCGATTTTCGCCGCCAACGATATCACCGCCATCGGCGCGATACAGGCGATTAAGGAAGCCGGCCTGCGCGTGCCAGAGGATATCGCCGTGATCGGCTTTGACGACCTGCCCAGCTCGGTGCAGATCACACCACAACTGACCACCGTGCGCCAGCCCATTCAGCAAAAGGGCATCACGGCAACCAGCCTGCTGCTCGATCTCATCGAGGGGAAGATTGAAGGCCCGCAGCATATCCTGCTGCCCACGCAGCTTATCATCCGCCAGTCATGCGGCACGATCACGTTTTGACCATTTCGCGCTGACGTGTACGGACGCCCGGCATGACCGGGCCGCCAAACAAAGAACGTTAACGTTCTGAGAGCGCTCTCAGAAAAAGGAGGGGCCGTGCGTGGCAATTCAAAAACTTCCCTACGCCTTGTCATTCGAGCGCTGTTTCTTTTTTTGCTTGCCTGCTTAGCTGGCTCAGGAGAATTATCGGTGACAAATGCAGCTTCCCCAACACAGGCCACGGTTTCTCGCCCGGCAGCGATTCCTGAAGCGGCGTGGTCGCGCCCCATCGGCCTGCCCCATGAAAATCCGGGGCGTCCTCGCGTGAACGTCCCCATGATCGACGATGGGCCGTTCAACGGCGCGCCGCTTGGCGGCCTCGGCGCGGGCGCCATTGGCCGCACCTACGCGGGCGACTTTGCCCGCTGGCATCTCGACATCGGACGGCATCACTACGAAACCATCCCCGCCAACCAGTTCAGCGTGTTCGCACGGCAGGGGGAACGCACCATCGCTCAGGCGTTGTGGACCGGCCAGCCTTCTACCGGCACGCTCGGCGCATGGCAGTGGAATTATCCGGTCGGTGCAGGGCATTATTACGCCCTCTACCCGCGGTCGTGGTTCGTTTACGACTGGGATGCGCTGCCGCTGGAGCTATCGGTCGAGCAGTTCTCGCCCATCATCCCGCACAACTACCGCGAAAGCAGCTATCCGGTCGCCCTGTTTGTCTGGACGGCGCGCAACCCGACCGCCGAGCCGGTTGATGCCGGGCTGATGTTCACGTGGCAAAGCCTGCTTGGCCTCGGCTATCCCGGTGGTGGCCAGTTCAATACCGCACAGACGGACGAGATTGGCGGCGCAGCAGTTCGCGGCGTGCTCATGCAGCACCGCGACGTGACCGCGGATTACGAATGGGGCGGCACTATGGCGATTGCAGCGCTTGAAACGCCGGGCGTGACCGTTACCTACCGCAGCCGCTTCAACGCCAACGGCGACGGGGCCGACATCTGGAGCGATTTCGCCGCCGATGGCGCGCTGGACAACGTTGATGACCACACCCCCGCCGCGCCGGGCCATGTCATCGGCGCGGGCGTCGCAGTCACCTTCCGCCTTGAACCGGGGCAAACGATTGAAGTCCCGTTCGCGCTGGCGTGGGACCAGCCCGTCATGAGTTTTACCAACCAGCAGACCGGCGAACGCACCGACTGGTACAAGCGCTATACGGCGTTCTACGGGCGCGAAGGCAACCACGCCTTCGAGATCGCGCGGGACGCGCTGGCCCAACGCAATGAGTGGCGCGCGCAGATTGTCGCGTGGCAGCAGCCCATTCTCGATGATCCGGCCCGGCCACTCTGGTACAAAACAGCCCTGTTCAACGAACTCTATTTTCTGGCCGATGGCGCGACCGCATGGGAGCACGGGCGCGTCGGCGAGCCGCCCCGTAGCCCGGATGAGATGGGTGGGTTTCTCTACATCGAGTGTTATGACTACCCATTCTATGCGACGTTCGACGTCGACTTTTACGCCTCGTTCGCCCTGCTCGAACTTTTCCCGGAACTGGAGCGCAGGCTCATCACCGACTACGCCGCGACCATCCCACAGTCGAACGAAAGCCTGCACCGCATCACCGGCACGGGTGAACTGGCCCCACGCAAGCTGCCCGGCGCAGTGCCCCATGACCTCGGCAGCCCGTTCGAAAGCCCATGGCTCATCACCAACGCCTATAACTATCAGGACCCGAATCGCTGGAAAGACCTGAACGCCAAATTCGTTCTGCGGCTGTACCGCGACGCGGTGCTGCTAAACGATCCTGATCTCATTACCAATCACTGGGATGCGGTCGAACAGGCCATGGCCTATCTGCGCGCGATGGATCGGGACAATGACGGGATACCCGAAAACGAAGGCATTCCAGACCAGACCTATGACACCTGGCCGGTCACCGGCGTCAGCGCTTACAGCGGCAGTTTGTGGCTGGGCGCGGTCGCGGCGTCTGGAGCGATGGCGCGGGTTGTCGGCGACAGCGAAGCCGCCGCCCGCTACGACACGCTGCTACGACAGGCGACGGAGGTTTACGAGAACGCCCTCTGGAACGGGACGTATTACCTGTACGACAGCAGCGACAGCGGTTATCACGACAGCATCATGGCCGACCAGCTTGCCGGCCAGTGGTACAGCGACTTCTATCGAATCGAACTGCTGCCGCCCGACCGGGTCGAATCGGCGCTGCGTACCATTTTCGACTACAACGTGAAGCGTTATGGCGACGGGCAGATGGGCGCGGTCAACGGCATGCGGCCCAACGGCGAGATCGATCGGAGCGACCTTCAGAGTCAGGAAATGTGGGTTGGTACGACCTATGGCCTGGCCTCGTTCATGCTCAATCGCGGGCTGGACGAAGAAGCGTGGGCAACGGCCTACGGCGTCTATCGCGTCACTTACGAGACCAGCGGCCTGTGGTTCCGCACGCCGGAAGCATTCGACGTCAACGGCAACTACCGCGCCAGCCTTTACCAGCGCCCACTAGCCATCTGGGCGATGGAAACCGCGTTACGGCTGCGGCGTGAATGAGAAACAGGGGACAAGCGAAATAAACGGAAGCGCGCCGGCGATGTGCCGGCGCGTTCGTTTGCTTTATATACCGATGAGGTGTGCAATTCCCAATCTGGGAACCGGACCTGTCGATTAGACAGGGAATGAATGGATATTCAGTTGCCACTCGTCAAGTACAAGCATATAAGCTCGCGGCCCCCTTTCTCCCATTCATTACGTTCCTCATTTACATTATAGAGTCAATTTCCAGACCGAGTCAATCAGGTCTGAAAAACACACACATTCTGTAAGCGCGCTGCTTACCGCAGTGTAGCACCGCTTTGGCGCGCCGTCATTTGGGTTCGGGAGGGCTAATACGCCCGTCGGCCAGCGCCGCGCGAAATGCTGCGATTGTTTCAGCCACCCCGGCCTCCAGCGAGGTCATCTCAACCGGGCCAATCGCCTCGGCCAGTTCGTCAGTCTCAAGCTCGGTTGGGAACGGTAGCGCGGTTTCGTCATAGGTTATCGCCGCCTCCGGCTCGGCAGCCCGGATAGCGGCGACGACTGCCGCCGTACCGGCAAGCGTTCCCGGCGGGTTGTAGACGGCGGCCCGATCAAAATCGCTTTGCAGCGCCGCGCGCGCAAACAACCTGCCAATGTCGCGCCCGCTGTGATAGAGCATGACGCCACCAAAAGGAATGTGATATGGCTGCCCGGCAGCGGCGGCCAGCATGGCGAAAGTCGGCGCGGATGTCAGGCCGAAGTCGCGCCCCAGTCCGTAGACAACATACGGCCGCAAAGCGATGCTGCTGATGCCATGATCCAGATGGTAGACACGAGCCGTTCCCTCGTTCGCCAGCTTCCATACGCCATACAGCGTACGCGGCTCGAAGGTGAGTTCGGGGCTGTAGGCGGCGATGCTGCTGGCGTAAGCAAGGTGTTTGATACCCGCTGCCAGCGCCGCCTCAAACACATTCACCGTGCCGACGACATTAACCTGCGCGCCGAGAGTAGGGTTCGCTTTTGCTGCCGGAACCTGCAACGCCGCCAGATGCACGATATGCGTGATTTCATGACGTTTCACCAGTTCGATCAGGCCCGGCGCGTCGAGGATATCGCCTTCGACGAGCGTGACTTTCGCCAGATCTGAGCCAAGGATCAGGTCAAGGCGGTGCATGTTTCCCGGCAGGTCGAGAGCGACGACCTCATGGCCGTCGTCGAGCAGCGCGCGCAGCGTCCACGCGCCGATACAGCCTTTTGCGCCGGTAACAAGAACTCTATTCATCACTATCGCTTTCGGTACACGGAAAAACCCGGCGTCCTTTTTACCGCCATGACGCAGGAGACTCCAAACGCATCCCCTGTTCTCAGGCCCAATACCGCCGGAAGGAGGGATTAGAGAGGGAAAAACATCGCCTGTTTTGCTGCGTAGGGCTACGCGTTCCGGCCCCTCTCCACAAAAGGAGAGGGGCCGGGATCGAGGTTTTCACGAAATCATGTCGGGCGTCAGGTGGTCAACGCGGTTGATATAGCGCAGCGCCACGTAGCTGTCGTAAATGTCGATGCGCGTCATGGCCGTGTTGTGATGGTGGAACCAGATCCGCTGGCTGGGAAGCTGGTTGATCAGCGCTTTGATCAGAGCGTCAATGAACGTGCCGTGCGAAACAATCGCTACCCGGCAGTCAGGCTCGTCCTGCGCCAGTTGCTGGAAGAAGTTGGCCACCTTGATCGCGCGACCGTACGCAGCGCTGATCTCTTCCACCGTGCCAGTCCACCACCCCTCATCGGTGATGCCGTCGCTGATTTCAAAGTTCGGAAATTCTTCGAGGATTTCCTGACGCGTGCGACCGGGATACCCGATGATCCCGCGCTCGTCCTCATATTCCTGATAGACGCCGCCGTGCTCGTGAATATCCACCCACACCTTCGGCCGTAATCCCGTCGCTTCGTGAATGTAGCGCGCCGTCTGCAACGAGCGATGCATTGGGCTGCAATACAGACGGTCGATCTGAAAACCTCGATGGCGACGTGCTTCCGGTTCGCGCCGCCCCAGCGCGTCGACAATCGCGTCCGGGTTATGCCCCTCACATAGATGGCGCGCCAGTGCCCGCGCCTGTTCGTGCCCCAGTTCGGTCAGCGGCGGATCGTAAACCCGATCCTTGCTGTTGATGATCATGCTTGCGTTGTTCTTCGACTGAGCATGCCGGATGATGAGCAGTTCCATAAGCCTCCCTCTACAAGCCGGTCGCGCCTGCTTCAGCTCTGTGCCGTAACCCCGGCAGGCGCGCCGTACGTCTCGTTGTTCAGCGGCCAGTTAGGCCGAACGTCCATATCAAGGTCATCGCGCAAGCCGGCGATATAACGGTAATAGCCGGCAGCCGCGATCATGGCGGCGTTGTCAGTGCACAGGTTCAACGGCGGGTAGCGCACCGGCAGATCGGTCGCGGCGCGCATGGCATTGCGTAGCGCGGTATTGGCGCTCACCCCACCCGCCATGAGGATTTCGGTGACGTTGTAGGCCTTTGCCGCGCGCGCGGTTTTTTCCACCAGCGCGTCGACGAGCGCCTTCTGGAAACTTGCGGCAGCGTCATTCACCGAAATATCCGAGCGCAGAACCGCATGTTTTTCCGCGCCTCGCTCGCGCCGCCGCGCCGCCGCCGAAGGCATCACCGTGACCTCGCGCATGACGGCGGTTTTGAGGCCGGAAAAACTGAAATCGTAGCTTTCGTCGGTTCGCGCGCGCGGAAATTCAAAGGCGGTCGGGTTGCCCTGCTGCGCCGCCTGCTCGATGTTCGGCCCACCCGGAAACGGCAGGCCAAGAATGCGGCCAACCTTATCAAACGCTTCGCCCGCCGCGTCGTCCAGCGTGCCGCCCAGCCGTTCGTATTCGCCGTGTCCGGTCATGAGCAGCAATTCGGTGTGCCCGCCTGAAACGATCAGCACCAGCACGGGAAAGACGATCTCGCGCACCGGCTGCGTCAGCCAGAGGGAATAGACGTGGCCTTCGAGATGGTTGATGCCGAGCAGCGGTTTGCCGGTCGCCAGCGCCAGCCCTTTGGCATAGTTGACGCCCACCAGCAGCGAACCGACCAGCCCCGGTCCACGCGTCACGGCGATGGCGTCAATACGGTCAAATGTCAGCCCGGCGTCGCGCACGGCCTGCTCGCCGACGACGCCAATCGCCTCGACATGCGCGCGCGAGGCGACCTCAGGAAAGACGCCACCATAGGCGGCGTGCAGGTCGATCTGCGACGCGACCACATTCGAGATAATCGTTTTGCCGTCCTGCACCACCGCCGCCGCGGTTTCGTCGCACGATGTTTCGATGCCGAGAATGATCGTCATCGGGAAACGCCCCCTGATCTAAACATTGCCTGATAGCTGGCGCGCGCCTGCCGGGACGCCCGCCCCGCGCACCACGGGCAAACGCGCCAGCGCCGCCCCCGCAAACACCCACCAGAACACTTCAGTCGGGAAGATGTAGCGCGGCAGCGCCAGCAGAACGAGATGCACCAGCGTCGTATACACGATAAAGCCGAGCAGCGGCAGCGCCACACGCCAGCGCCGCCGGTAAAGCCACATGCCGGCCAGCCCCGCGGCCAGCGCCGTGTAATGGAAAACGTAGATGGCCAGCTTCGGCCAGAACGCATCGCCACGCAAGATACCGGCCAGCCCGGAAAGCGTTCGGTCTTCACGCAGCCACGTCAGCGCCAGTTCCTTCAGGCTTTCGCCGGGGAAAAACACCGTGCCATGGGGCTGAAGATACGCCCCCGCCAGCTCCGTCACGCGCTTCCGCAGGTAGCCAGCCGGGTCGCTCTGAATGGTCTTTTCTGCTGCGGCGAGATATGCCTCCTGCCTGTCTTCGATGTCTGAGCTAGCCTCCGTTGAGACAGCTTCAGCAAGACGGGCATCAACATCTTGAGGGCTATCCCAACTGGTTGCGCCAATGTAGAAGAATGCCGCAAGCCCCTCTCCCGCTATCACGAAGCGATCCCAGCGAACGAGGTTGTAAACAGTCCACGTTCCCACGGTCATGGCATAAATAACGAGCAGCAAAACAGCCCGTTTCAGCGCCGCTTTCGGCGCATAGCTGAGCAGCAGGTGCACCGCCAGCCCGATAGGAAAGAGCAGGAACACGGCCCGCGTCAGCGTCGCAACGCCGAGCAAAAACGCAACGATTGCAATCCGGAATGGCCAGCCTGATGCCGTCCTGTCATTGCCGGTGTGCGCTGTATAGAGCGTAAGCGCCGCCGTCACCAGAAAGATGTAGACCGTCTCGGTGCCGATGATACTCGCTTCGACAATAAAGGCCGGCGAAACCGCAAGCGCCCCCGCGCTAAGAAGCCCCGCCAGACGCCACCCGGTCAGCGCCAGCGCCAGACGATACGCCAGAACGCAGGTCACCGCACTCAGGATCGCCTGAAGGATGCGAACGGCAATCACCGCCGCTTCCGGCGGCAGAATGGCCTGAGCAATCCCAAGAATGATCAGATACACGGGAGGAACGCCCAGAGTCGATACGTCGACTGTCATGGTTCCGGGCTGCTGACCTGTCACCAGCGTGTAACCATTCGCGAGATACCATGCGCTGTCGCCCCCCGTGTCCGTATATGGCGTTGAAGGCGAACTCGCCAACCCCACGAGCAACCGCAATATCAGCGCGATCAGGAAAATCGCGATCAGAATACGTCCGCCTGCCTGACCGGCGGCGATTTCATCATCGTATTGCACGAATGTCGCTTTCAAGCGCATAGAGCGCAAAATCCGTGCCGGGAACACGTGCCGCCAGCCGGAATCTTGGGTCGTTTTCATCGCCTACATAAATCGGATCGAGCGCAGGGCGGTCGGGCGGCATCAACAGATAATCGACCCCATATTTTTCCGCCACCATCAGGACAGTTTCACGATCCTCATGCGGAATCATGACCGAGCGCATGTCGAAAAATTTCAACATGAACGGATCCTGCGCCATCAGAATGATAGCGCCATCCTCATTGGTATCCGGAAGCGAACGGGCAACCTCCACAACGCGCTCGATATTGGTCATATGGGCAACCGTCCAGCGCGCGTCCGCTCGCACCAGTTCAACCGCATTGGCTGCAAGAAACACGAGCGCCAGCAGCATTGCCCCGTTGCGTATGCCGCGATTCATGCCTGCATGGTCAAAGGCGTATCCTGCGAGCGGAACGATCAGGGGTATCAGCGTTAAGTACGCCTTTTTAAAGCTCCCGGCCTGACTCTTATAGGGTATCAGGATTGGATAGGCGATGACAAAACCGATCAGCAGCACCAGCGCGGGAGCCAGTACCAGCCAGCGCTCCCGCTTCTCACGCCTAAAAAACAACAACCCACCGCCAACAACCGCCACAGGCAAAAAAACGTCCAGCGTTGTATAAGCAAGTTTGGCGGCGGCAGCAAGCTCAAACGCCCGTTTGCCGATGATTTCAGCAGCAGACTGGTTTGCCAGCATCGTCTCAAGCGTGAAATCCCGATCGTAAGCGTAGTGATCCAGAACACTGGTGAAGAAGAACATATGCCGCGCTTCAGCGGTCGTCGGGATGCCAAGCACCTGAATGTTACGCATGATCCACGGCGCAACGACGATTGCCGCTGCCGCGATGAACGCTACTCCACCTGCCCAGTAGAGGGTTTTCTTCTGCACAAACGCATAAATAACCAGCACGACGGCAACCATCGGCACCAGCAGCAGCCCATCATTTCGCGTCAGGTAGGACAGCCCGGCCAGAACGCCGCTGGCAACCAGCATCCACAACCGCCGTCTGGAAAACCCTTCGGTGAGCAGCAGCACGCTCCCGCAAACCAGAACCGCGTTTGGAACCGTCGTATCGGTACGCAGGGAATTGAGAACAAATTCCGGAAGCAACCCGACCGCAGCGGCAGTGAACAAACTCGACGTAAAGGACACGCCAAGCTGCCGCGCCGCCAGATAGCCAATCACCGGCAAAAGAGAACCCAGCAAAATGAAGGGGATCAATGCCGTATGGACACCAACGCCAAAGAGCGCCATCGGCACTGCTGCCACAGCGCTGGTCAGCGGCATCCAGTGATCTTCCGGATGGACGATGCTCTCAGGCGGATCGCTGTACATCCAGACGTAATCGAAGGTAAAGCCTTCACCCTCGACAAGACGGCGCGCCACATTGAAGTAATGATTTGGGTCGGCAACGCCGGGATGCTGGATAAAAACAAGCAACCCGACGCGCAACGCCAGCGCAATCAGCACAATGACGAGCAGCCAGCGACGCGTTTGTGATTGGTGCGAGGGTGAAAAAAAGCCCATGCAATCCGCAAATTTAACCGGCAACGCGTCGCATTATAGCCCTTTTCATTCAGCCTTTTTAGGCTGACGTAGCCGCCTGTGGGCTAGCCGCCGGTTCCACGCAATTCGGCGATGGCTTCACAGGCCGGGCAGGAACCATCGGGCCGGAAGATGGCATAGCCAGCCTGCGGATCGTCCTCGAAGTTGGAAAAATCGAGATTCCAGATGATGACGAGATCGACCTGAATATCCTCGCGCTCGGCGATGATCTGAATGGCGTCACGCAGCCATTCGGCCTGTTCGGCGACGCTGGTATTGGCCGCCCATGCAAAACCCGACGGTAACGTGCCGTAGCCTTCGGGCGAGAGGTAGCCAAGCTCGCTGAAACAGAACGACACATTCTGATCGCGGAAGGGAAACGCCGCCCGCTGCAACATCAACGGCAGATAGTACGTGGGATAGCCGCCGCGCGGATCGCCGCCCTGCTGGCGCGGATGGATAATGCCCTCGTTATAGTGGATGCCGATGCAGTCCGCATAGTTCGCCGCGCCCGCGTTCGCCATGCCAAGGTAATAACGGTCGTCGTTCCAGACGCGCGACAGGCCAAACGCCCCTTCCGCGCCGGTTGGAGCGGGCGCGCCAGTGATGACCTTGATCGACGGATCGACCGATTTGATGGCTTCGTAGGCCTGACGCAGCAGTTCGACGTAAGCGCGCGGGTCGATCTTGCCCTGCGGCCATTCGCGGTCGAGGTTCATCTCGTTCCAGACCTGAATGGCGTCGGGCTGAAACTCGGCTACACGGCGCACAAAATCGGCGTACAGGGGGTAGTATTCCTCGCCGAGTTCGCCCAGTTCGTCCTTATCGCCCTTGATGCTCAGCATGGCTAAAAAGCCATGCTGGTGCGTCCAGCTAATCCGGTCACGGGCAACGGCCAGCAGCGAGTCATCGCCGGCTACAAACGGAATCTGCCACTTGAGCCACGTCAGCCCGGTCGCGCGCAGTTGCGGGATAATCTGCTCGTTGAAGGTGTTGATATGCCCGCCGACCGGCAGCGGCAGGTCATTGGTCACATTGGGGCGCGGCACGACCGTAGGTGTCGGCTCGACAGTCGGCGTCGGCGTTTCGGTGGGCGGCCCTGCCTCGGTCGGCGCAGGCGTTACAGGCTGGAGCGACGGCCCGGTTTCAGCGCCGGGCGCTTCCTGCGGCCCGGCAAGTTCGTTGCAGATGCCAATCGGGCCGATTTCCTCGGTGCGGGTTTCGCCAGACACGAGCGCGATACGCAGGCGCAGGCGGTAATCGCCATCCGGCAGCAGCGTTGTATCCCAACGGGCGATGATGCCATCCTCGACCGGCTCGCGCCTCGGTAGCGTCACCGGCAGCCAGCGTATGGCCTCTTCGGGCGTATCGGGATCGACCGGCGCGGCTTCCAGAAAGTAGCTTTGCAGTCCGGGCGGATTCACCGTGCCGCGCACGTCGATGACGCCATAAGCATGGCATGTCACCGATGGAAAGGTAATCACCACGTCATCGTCCTGCGCCTGTCCGGGAAGCGCCATAACCAGCGTGACAAGCAACAGAACCGGGCTGAAAAACTTTCGCCAGTACACTTCACAACGCTCCTTGCGGCGTCTTGGTCCACCGCTGCCACACATGCACGCTCGCCAATGCGCCCGTCGCCGGAATCAATAAGGGGCGCCCCGGCGAGTCGCCCCCTACTGTACTTCAATTCAGACGATTCGACCCACAACCTTACGGGCAGCCGCCTTTACGCAACACGTACGTGACTTCACGCCGGTTGTCGTTCAGGTTCGTCTCCGGGATCTGGTTCTGCGGGTCGATGATCAGCACCAGTGTGTGCTGCTCGTCATAGTATGTGTCCACGGTGAGCGGCATCTGCACCCGGAACGTCTGGCCCGGATTGAGCACCGGGAAGCCGCCAATCGTCGACGCCTGCACCTGCCCGTTGTGGACGTCCTGCAGCAGAACGATGCCGCTGCTCAGCGTCGGCGTGGTGCCAAGATTCGCCACGTCAAAGCCGACGTTGAAGGTTTCGGCGCAGGTCGGCTGGCTGGGCGAAAGCTCGACCACACCCGCAACCAGATTGGCCTGCGTGATCGGCGTCGCGGTTGGAACCGGCGTTGGCGTCACGGGCGGCGGCGGCGGGAAGACGCGCGGCAGGTTGGCCGTGTTGCCGCTGACCTGCACTACGCTCGGCGCGATCCAGGCGTTATTGCCGTTGGGCAACTGGATCAGGAACCAGCCGCTGCCGGTCGCGCTTATGCCCAGGATCGGGAAGGTAGTGCCCTGCGGATAAGACGTGATGACATCAAAAAGCGTCGAGTCGCCGGTACGTACGTTCGCGTTGGCCACGCTGATCGTCGCACGCGGCGTTGGATCGGGTGTTGGCGTCAGCGTCGGCGCGGGTGTCGGCGACGGGAATGGCGTCTGCGTGGCACGCGGCGGCGGCGTCAGCGTTGGAATAAGGCCGGGAACTTCGGTCACGCCGGTCAGTGGTGGCAGGGTGACAAATGGCGGCGGCTCGTTTTCCACACGAATAGGCCGCACGTAGGCCATGATCGGCGGATTGCCAGCCGTATTGACCGTCAGCCGCAGTTCGTAAACGCCATCGGGTACTTCAGTCGTATCCCACACGGCCAGCTCGTCGTTCTGCACCGCCGCATTGCTCGGCAGCGATACCGGGAACCACAATTCATCATCTTCGGCCAATGTCAAATCGGCATTGTAGGGCCGGTATTCAATGTAGTAGTTCGTCAGGCCGGGCAGATTGACCGAGCCACGAATCGAAAATTGCCCGCGAACTACGTAAACCGGCGGCGGCCAACTGATATTGGCATTCGGGTTCAAATCCTGACCAACCGCGGGAACAAGCGGCGGTACGGGGGTTTCCGTTTGGCCCTGAGCGAGCGCCGGCGCGGTTGTCAGGGCCAGCGCAATCAGGATCAAAAGGAGGGTCTTCGCTTTCGTCATTGGCTTTGTCCTTTGCTACTCCTACGCACCTGTGTTACCCGCTATCAAGACGAGAGCACTTAATGAAGGTTGTAATGAGACTGAGCTAAAAAAGAGCGCGCCCTTGGCGCAGCCCACAACCTCATACTCGTGCAGCCTCGATCTCATCATAGCGCAAAGACCACGCTCCGGCAAGCAGGTAGCACGGAAGGCGTATGGCTGTCGTTGCGTGATCATGGGCTACCCGCTGCTTCACGGGACGGGCATAGAGGTGATGAGACAGAAACACTAGTCTCTTTGCAGCAGGCGCGTTGCCAGCGCCAGCGCCAGCCAGGCGAGCGCAACCGGCAGCACGATCGGCGCGACGAGTTCGACGATTAGCCGCGTCTCAAACGAAAGGTCCAGCAGCCGGGGCACGTTGACGAAGAAAAAGTAAGCGACGCACAGCGCGATTGTGACAATTCGTGTCACAATGCGCGGCGATGTGACCGCGCCAACCAGCGCGCCGATGGCGGCGACCAGCACCGGTTCGACGAGCAGGCGCGCCAGCCCGGCCCCCAGTGCCAGAATGATCGCTACCGACATGACCAGCGTGTCCACTTCGCCGACATAAAGACTGGTGTACTGCAGAATCAGCACCGGCAGGCTGAGGAGAGCGTGGCCGATGATGACCATGCTCATATTGTCGACCTGCCGCCAGATGGAGGCCGCGACCTTGCTGTAGAGGATATGCCGGCGGGGAAACGGCGTCACCAGCAGCAGCGGCAGCGTGCCGTTGTGCAATTCGTCGTAGACCGCCTCGGCGGACTGGATGGCGATGCCGGCAAGCGCCTGCCCGTAGAGGACAAAAACCAGCGGCGCCAGCAGCAGCGACACGGTGACCACCGGCATGATCAGGCTGTAAAACGCGGGAAAAGCGGCAGCCACCAGCACCAGCGCCGCCTCGATGACCATGATGCGCAGCCATAGGCTCAGGTCCAGCGGCAGCGTTTTCCAGTAGATGCCAAGCTGACGCCGGACGATAGGATTGGAACGCCGCGCCCAACCCGGCAGCGATGGATCAAGCTCCCGTGCTCGTTCCGTCAGCCGGGCAAGCGCGCCCTCGTTGATAACCTGTTGCGCCACTGTCAGTTCGATTCTGGCTTCGCTGTCTCTAATCAATATACTCTTGTTGGCGGTCCGGGTTCAATCGGATGCGCGGCGCGCGAACGGTCGCACGACAGCGAAAGCAAATACATGGACTCCAGCACGGTTATCCTGCTGACTCTGCTCTTCTTCGCCATTTCGATTCTGTATTCATCGGCAGGCCAGGCCGGCGCGTCGGGCTATCTGGCGGCTATGGGCCTGCTCGGCATCATGCCGGATGTGATGCGGCCCACGGCGCTGGTTCTGAACATCCTCGTGTCTGCCATCGTGGTGGTGAAATTCTACCGGGCAGGTCACTTCTCGTGGTCGTTGTTATGGCCGTTCGCCATCACCGCCGCGCCGTTTTCGTTCATCGGGGGCGCGCTCGTCCTGCCCGGCTCGATCTACAATGCGCTCGTCGGCGTCGTCCTGCTGTTCGCGGCCTACCGTCTGGCATGGCCCGACAGGGCGCGGGCGTCCTCATCCACGGGAACAGTCTCCATCCCGCTGGCGCTGCTGCTCGGCGTCGCCATCGGGCTACTGGCCGGGCTGACCGGCACGGGTGGCGGTATCTTCCTCAGCCCGCTGCTGATTTTCCTCGGCTGGGGCGAGGCGCACCGAGTCGCCGGCGTTTCGGCGGCCTTCATTCTGGCCAATTCCAGCGCCAGCCTGCTCGGCCAACTGGCGACGCTGCAAAGCCTGCCCCCCACGCTGCCGGTCTGGCTGGCGACGGTTGCCGTGGGCGGCTGGATCGGCGCGGAGTACGGCAGCCGCCGCGCCGACACGACCAGCCTGCGCCGTCTGCTGGCGTTATTGCTGCTGTTTGCAAGTCTGAAGCTGATCTTCGGTTAGCAGGTGTCACAGCCATGGTCATCGACGTAGACGGCGACGCCATGCCCGTTCTCGACCAACGCCAGCCCGCCGCCGTACATCTTCGCCAGCACGTCCGGGCGATAGACATCTCTGGGCTTGCCGTACGCGATCAGTTCTCCGCGCAACGCCAGCACCCTGTCGAAGCGTTGGAAGGCCAGATTGAGGTCATGCGTGCTCAGCACGATCGTGATACCGTCGCGATTGAGCGAGTCGAGCACATCCATCAGGCTGTTCTGGGCCTGAACGTCAACGCCGCTGAACGGCTCGTCCAGCATCAGCAAGCGGGCTTCCTGCGCCAGCGCACGCGCCACGAAAACGCGCCGCCGCTGCCCGCCGCTTAGCTCGCCCACCTGCCGGTCGCTAAATTCCAGCATGTCGACGCGCTCCAGCGCCGCCTCGACCGCCTGCCAGTCGGCACGGCGCGGCCCGCGCAGCCAGCCCATGCGGCGCACCCGCCCCAGCATGACGACATCGCGCACCGTGACCGGGAAATCCCAGTTGACGCCTTCATGCTGCGGCACGTAGCCGATCTGCTGCCCCTCCAGATCGAACCATTCAACCGTGCCGGACTGCGGCTGCAACAGGCCAAGCAGCGTCTGAATGAGCGTCGATTTTCCCGCACCGTTCGGCCCGATAATGGCGACGCGCTCGCCCGCACGGACGTCAAGCGAAATGTTGTAAATGGCAGGCTCCCGGCCATAGGCCACCGTCACGTCACGCGCGCGGATCAGCACCGGCGCATCCACGCGCGCCCGCGCCGCCTCCACATCGGGTATCAATTGCCTGTCCTGTATCACGGGTATGCCGCGCCTCCGTACTTTTCACCGCCATTATACGCGCCGGAACCGCAAAGCTCACCCCCCAAGCCGGCTCGCTGAGGGAGCAGACCAGTCCTCTAAAGAGGCCGCTGTAGACCGGGAAAGCCCGCTTTAGCAGGTTGGTTCGCTTCGATCGCTGGCTACCGCTGTTGATCAACCTGACGTTCTATTCCCCAAGCGCCTCGACAATCGTGCGCGTGTTGTGGCGCATGAAGTCGATATAGGTCGCGGCGGGGCCGCCGGCGTCGCTCAGCGCTTCGGTATACAGGTCGGCCACAAGCGTGACGCCCGCTTCCTGTGCGGCAAGTTGGGCGAGTTGCAGATTGGCCGTCACCTCCGCGAAAATGACCGGCACGGATTGCGCCCGCAACAATTCAACCAGTTCGATCAGCGCCTGCGGGCTGAGTTCGGCCCCTGTACTGACGCCCGGCAGTACCGTTGCTACGATGTCGAAATCGTAGGCGTGCGCGAAGTAGTTGAGCGCTACGTGGTTCGTGACCAGCATACGGCGCTCCCGCGGCAGCGTCTCGACCAGCGCGCGAAGCTCGGCGTCGAGTGCCTCAAGCTCTGCGATATAAGCGACGGCGTTCGCCCGGTAAACATCAGCATTGATCGGATCGACGGCAGCGAACGCAGCGGCGATATTTTCGGCCCAGATCATGACGTTCGCCGGGTCCATCCAGACGTGCGGATCGCATACGCCGTGCGCGTGATCGTGATGTTCGACGCCGTCGTGGGCTGCTTCATCCTCCTCGCCCTCGCACACCAGCCCTTGCCCCAAAACGCCCAGCGGCTCCCCGGCGGTCGTCTCATCGTCTTCAGCGTGGACTGGCAAAATGGCGACGCCTTCGGAGACGACGACGGAGGGTATCTCGCCCGCGCTCTCCAGCAGACGACCAAGAAATGTTTCGTAACCCGCGCCAACCACCAGCAGCAAATCGGCTTGCGAAACGCGGGCCACGTCTTGCGGCGTAAACTGGTAGGCGTGAGTATCGGTATCCGGCGGCAGCAACGAGGACACGACGACCAGATCGCCGCCGATCTGCGCCGCCACGTCGGCCACCAGTGTAGTGGTCGCAACAACATTGAGGGGCGTCTCCTGCGCCGCCACACCACCGGCGACAGCGACCACCAGAACGAGTACAATCAAGATGGATGCCGGTTTCATCAGGGAATGCCACTCCATCGCTGGAACTGCGCGTGTCTAATTGATACAATGTCTCACCGGGAATAGTGATACAATATCTCAATGCGCTGTAACTGTCAAGGAACGCCAGAATGACCGACCGTGCACTCAGCCCACGCGCGCAGCGCCTGCGCGACGCCGGCCATAAGCTGACGAACGCCCGACTGGCGGTGCTGGACGCGCTGGAAACGGGCGGCGGGCACATGACATCGACCGAAATCCTGAACCGTGTCAACGCCCGCGACGCCAGCATCGGCCGCGCCAGCGTCTTTCGCGCGCTCGACCTGTTCACCCGGCTGTCGATCATCCGGCCCACGTACATCGACAGCAGCATGACGCCGGCCTACGTCATGCTGCCGGATGGCCACCACCATCACATCATTTGCACCAACTGTAACCGCGTGATCGAATTCGAGGACTGCGGCCTGAACCGGCTGGCGGCAGAACTGGAACGCCGGCTGAACGTGCAATTGACGGGCCACCTGCTGGAGTTTTACGGACTGTGCGACCGCTGCGCGAGCTGAGGCGGGCCACATCATTCGGGAAGAACAATGCACATCGCTTATAACGGTTGGTTCTGGGACCGGCCTGATACCGGCAGCGGCCAGTACCTGCGCCATCTGCTGGCGGCTTTGCGCCGCGTTGCGCCAGAACTCGACATGACGCTGGTGCTGCCACCTCACACCCGAACGGCGGACAACCTGCCGCCAGACGTCAACATCATCACGACCAACGGCCCCGGCGGCAATCCGGGCAAAGTCCTGTTCGAGCAGTGGACGTTTCCGCGCATGGTCAGGCGGGCGGGAGCCGATATCGCCCACGTTCCCTACTGGGGACCGCCGCTGTCCTCGCCCGCGCCGCTGGTCACTACCATTCTGGATGTGATTCCGCTCGTTATCCCGCTGTACGCCTCCGGCTTTGGGCCGAAGCTGTATACCTCGCTGGTCACTGCCGCCGCGCGGGGGGCAAGCCATGTGCTGACCATCAGCAACGCCGCCCGGAGCGACATTATCAGAGAACTCGGCCTGCCGGAAAGCGCCGTCACGACGACGTATCTGGCGGCGGACGAAGCCTATCACCCGCGCATCGGCGCGGAGCGTGACGCGGAAGTACGCGAAAAATATGATTTGCCGGACAGTTTTGTCCTCTATCTGGGCGGATTCGACGCGCGCAAGCAGGTACGGCAGCTAATCGCCGCCTGGACGTATGTCTCGGATGCAGTGGGAGATGAATACCCGCTCGTCATCGCCGGGCGCGAACCGGTCTGGGGCACGCCGATGTTTCCCGACGCCCGCCGCTATGCCGAAGAGCTTGGCGTAAGCGACACGATCCGCTGGATCGGCTATGTAGACGAGGCCGATAAACCCTCACTCTATCGTCTGGCGAGCGTGTTCGTCTACCCAAGCGGCTATGAAGGCTTCGGGCTGCCGGTGCTGGAAGCGATGGCCAGTGGCACGCCGGTCGTCGCCAACGAAGTGTCGTCCATCCCGGAGATTGTGGGCGACGCGGCTTACCTGACGCCGAATGGCGACAGCCGTACGATGGGCGCGGCGATCCTGGCGCTGCTGCTTCAGCCCCCATTGCGTGAAACGCTGGTTGGGGCAGGATTGGCGCGCGCTACCAACTTCAACTGGCGCAAAACAGCGCGGGAAACACTGGCCGTCTATGAGCGAGTGATGGCGCGATAGAACCCACAACCCCGGTTGACGCGTGGTTTCGTATCTCAACACCAAACCATCGATTGCCTGCTAAAATTCCCTCATGAACATCTTGAGGCTGCCGATGACATCATCCCATGTTCGAATGGCGCTGGCCCTGCTGCTGGCGTTTGCTACTGTCCTGCCGTTGACGGCGCAAACGGCCACGCCTGAAGCCACCTCCACGCCCGCCGGCGACATCACCCCGGCGCAGAGCATCAGCCGGCTCGGTTATCCGCGGCTTGGCGAACGCGATGCGCCTGTCAATGTGGTCGAATACTGCGCGCTCGACAGCCGGGCATGCGCCGACTTCAGCGCAAACGTCTTTCCCGCCCTGCTGCCTTATATCGAGAACGGGCAAGTCGTCTATACCTTCGTGCCGCTCTACGGCATGGAGGACGTCCCGAATGCCCGCGTCGCCGCCCGCGCCGCCATTTGCGCCGCCGAACAGGGCGGGTTCTGGCCCTATAGCCGGGCGTTATTCGCGTTTCTGGCCGCCGGCGGAGAAGCCCCGTTTGCTTCCGGAAACCTGACCGCCGCGCTTGACGCGGTTGAGCTTGATCGCGCCACATGGGACGAATGCATGCTAAGCGAACGGCCAGACGGCGTGCTCGAAGCTGCCGCGGCGCAGGCCGAATTACAACCGGGTTTTACCGGCGAGAACGTCCCCTTCATCCAGATTGATGGCGTACCCGCGCTGTCCGACAGCGACAGCCTGATCGCGGCCATCGAACTCGAATTGCAGGACCACGAGGCCGCCGGGGCGGAAGCGACGCCCGAAGCGACCGAAGAATTGCTGATCGTCACCGTCGAACCACTCCTTGGCGAGCGCATCGAGCCGCCGCTGGAAATCGAGCTGCCCGACGGCTGGCGGTATGGCTACGACGCGCTGGTACTGCGCGACGTCGACAACGTCATCCGGACGATCCCGCTGGCAATCTACACCGGCCCGGTGACCGGCGGGCGCGGCTTCATCGTGCTGCTGTGGGGCTTTCCGAATCTCATCGCAGGCAACCCGCTCTCCGGTGCGGCAATCGCTCCCGATCTGTGGTCAGACGGCCTGCGGCTGCTCCGGCTGGCGGTCGTCGAACAGGGCTGTAACATCGGCACCGACCTGCGTACCAGTTACAGCGTCGGCGAATTGCCCGCTTCAGGAACGCAGTTCTCGGCGGTCGATTGCCCGCAATTGCCGGATACCCGCGGCTGGTTCGCCGGGTTGCAGGAAGGCGGCATCAATTTCGTGTTCTATGTATATACAGAACCGATCGAAGCCATGAACGTGGCCGAAGACCAGTTGCAGCTCATCCTCGACAGTGTGCGCTTCACGGTTCCGGAAGCCGCCGCCACGCTGCCGCCAACGGGGACTGAAACGCCAGCGCTTGAAAACGGGGAATAGATCGGTTCAGGGCAGGCCGCGCCCCGGCAACGACATCGTTTTTGATGTGATGCGTCCGGTTAGATTCGGACAGACTGCGGCGTCTGAAAGCGCGTCGCTGCGCTGAACAAGGAGACAAAGTTATGAAGCAGGCCCCGTACGCATACGAGAACCGGATCGGCATCCGTCCTATTTCATGGGAAGATTTTCACGGCTTATGCAAGAGTCTGGCCAGCGCCGCAGCCGATTTCAGGCCGCAGATCATTCTGGCGGTGGGCCGCGCCGGCTATTACCCCGGCACACTGATCGCGCACATGCTCCAGACGGAGATTTTTCCGGTGCGAGTGTCGCGGCGCGTGAACGACGAAATCCGGTACAAGCGCCCGAAGTGGATCGTCAAGCCGCCTAAAGACGTGAAAGACCGGCGCGTGCTGATCGTCGATGAAATCTGCGACAGCGGTGAAACGCTGCAAAAGGTGAAAAAGCGCGCGGAGAAACTGGGGGCGAAAGCCGTCAGGACGGCGGTGCTGTACTCGCATACGCACGGCCAGAACATTCCGGATTACATCGGCCTGATTACCGATGAGCTGGTGCTGAATCCATGGGATCGCGAAATCTATCGCGAGGGCGCGTTCATCATGCACCCGGAATACGTTGGCGCGCTGGAGGCGCAGGGCATCGAACCGGACGAGTCGCTGCTGATTAACGCGCCGGCATTCGAACCGATGAAACGCTGAGCGCGGTTGCGACTGGTCGAAAACCGGAGGGCGCGTAAAATTGCGCCAGCCGGAAGCGAAGAAAACAGGAGGTATTCGCAACCGTTGAAAAAGCTGATTGTGGCGCTCGGCCTGCTGCTGGCGCTGCTGGCCACCGGCGCGGCGGTTTCATTCGCGCAGGATACCGCCGAATCGCCAGACGGCTCGCTGGACGCGCTACCGCCGGGCGCGACGCCTGCCCCCCTGCCCACGCGCGAACCACGCCCCGCGCCAACGTCGCGGGTCAGCGGCGAGCGAATGCAGGTCGAACTGTTTTTCCAGACCCTGCCGCAGGGCGATATCGGGCTGGTTCATGTCACCGGCGACGACGTGATCGAAGCCAGCGCTCATTTCATCGAGCGCCGGATTCCGTTCTATCCAATTGAAAATGACGGTTTTTACGGCCTGCTTTCGGTCGATATGGAGCAGATACCCCGCCGGTATCCGCTGGAGATTGAAGCCGGTTTTGAAGACGGCGCGACCGAAACCCTGAGTCTGGAAGTCGATGTTGTGACCGGGCCGTTCATCGCTCAGGATGTGACCATCTCCCCGGACAAAGGGCCGCTACTAACACCGGACACCGAGCGAGCGGAACTGGCGCGGCTGGAAAGCATCTTCGCCACGACGACAACCGAGCGTTACTGGGACGAAACCGGCTTTCAGATGCCGATTCTCTCGCGGCTGACCTCGCCGTTTGGCGCGTTCCGCACGTTCAACAACACGCTGAATACCCGACACACCGGATGGGACATCCGCTCGACGCTCGGCACGCCGATTCTGGCGTCAGCGGCGGGCAAAGTTGTCTACGCCGGCATGATGGATATTCGCGGCAACTACGTCGTCATCGACCACGGCTATGGCGTCTATTCGGGCTATGCCCATATGTCCCAGGTTCACGTGACGCGCGGCCAGACGGTCGCCAAGGGTCAGGTAATCGGCGTCGTAGGCAATACAGGGCGAACCAGCGGGCCGCATTTCCACTGGGAAATAGCGGTCAACGGGGAATGGGTGGATGCCGTGCGCTTTATCGAGCGGTGGATTCCCTGAGCAGTTATTTCATGCTTTTATCATCGGCAAAGCGCGTGATACGCATGAAGGCCCGTTCCTGCGGCGACATATCGGTCGGGTACTCGGTTTCGTCGTACGCCTCAAGAATACGATAACCTTCCTTGATGTAGCTGCGAATCGTATGCAGACTGATGCCCATTTCGTCGGCGGCCACCTGCGCGGGCATGCCCTTCACCACGCAGAGTTCAATCGCCTGACGAATGCGATCCGTGAGTTCTGGATATTCGCGTTGACGCGGCAGCACGGTCGCGTTGAACACCCGCCGCTCGAAGCTGTTCAACCGAGCGATTCCGGGGCTGACCACGAAATCGTGGTCCAGCGCATAGACCAGCGCCCAGGCGATCTGTGAGCGGACTTCACCTTTCAGAAAATAGCCGCGCGCGTGCGACGCCGCAGCCGCTTCAACCAGATCGAGCTCGGCGAACTGCGTCAGGCAGATGACCATCACGTTCTCAATCCGCTGGCGCAGCCGTTCGATCTGCTCGCGCAGGGCGGCTGGCCCGCCAACGTGGTCGGCGTCGAGCAACACAATGTCGGGCAATTCGGCCTCCGGCGTGCGATCCAGCTCCTGCCACATCTGTTCCAGACTCTCGGCCAGATGCGTCACGCGCGTGCGCCGGTCCCAGGCCAGATAGCCGTTGATGGCCTGCAGCGCGTAATAGTCGCTATCCATGATCACGACTTTAAGATTGATGCCGGTGATATTCATCGGGCAGCCTTGCATGCATACATCTATCAGTGCGGGCGTCAGCTCAATCCTGAATTAAGTATACGCTCTTTTGCGCCGTCCGGGGAAAAGAGAGCCGCCTCGAACACATCTAGGGGCGGGGCGTCAGCCTATAGATAACGGAATCGACCGAATCCCAGATACGCTCCGGCGGTCCGTAGGCCGAGGCATCGTACCCAAGCACATCCAGCGCGGACTCAAGGTCGCGTTTTCCCTCGCGAACTCCGTAGATGACGTAAAGCGTCATATCCAGCGGCTGTGGCGGCGCGCCGGCGGGTGAGTGTACTACCCGTACCGGAAGGTCTTGCACGCGCCCGTAATAGACCGACGGCAAGCATAGGCCGACGCACACGACCTGCTCCTCAGGCTGGTAAAACGCGAGAATGCGTTCTATGCCTTCCGCCGCGTCGAGAGACCGGCCCGTTTCATAGGCTTGCACGACCGAGTCGTTCTGAACCACCAGCGCGCCGAGCGCCAGCCAGCAAAAACCGCCGGGAAGAGGCGCGAATAGCCTCCGGGAGCAGCACGCCATCTCCGTCACCGTGAGGGGATTGCCTTTCGGAAAAACCGTCACGGCCCAATGAAACCCTCATGCGAGAGCCCCAAACCTCGCATGTTAACAGGCTTTACGCGGCGCAAACGCTACCCCCATCGAGCACGCCTGTGCGAACCCCGGCAAACGACACAAGGGTGGCGAAAGCTCAAACGCTCTCATCCTCGCCCCTAAAGCGGTAAGGCTTTCTCGCGTGCTAAAGCCCATGATTTATAACCCTGACGATCCACAAACTACTGAGCTGCTTCAAAAGGCCCGGGCTGCTTTATGACTGTTGATGGTTATTGCTTTGCGCGCCGACTTCGAGATCGATCAGGTCCACGGCTCTTCTATACACCAGGCGATTGCTCAGTGACATAAAAAGGCGCTCCTGCAGCATTGCAGGAGCGCCCCCGAAATGATCGACGGGTAGCGCTATCGATTTACCAGATGGCCTGAAGTTCTTCCGCCCAGCCAAAGAAATCCCTGAGTTCGATTTTCTCGCCATTATCCGGGACGATGTAGCCGTTGAAGTAGCCAACGGCTTGATTAACAACCCGGTGATAGTTTTCAGCCGAAGTCTCGTTGAACCGGTTGAAGATCGGCTCAAACTTGACATACAGCCGGTCCGTGAACGGAGTGCGGATCGTCCAGGGCTGAAGAAAGTCCTCCGGATTATATTCCCAGATCAGGTCTTCGCTCAGCTTGGTCAAACGCCCGTCGACCACGAATCCGTTCTCATTCATGCCCGTGCCATCAGTCCACTTGCCGCCAAGGTTCAGGCCGACGACGTGACCTTGCTGAATGCCTGAAGCAGCAGCCCAGTTCCACGAACTCCGCTGTGGCCAGAACCCGCGCCCATAATCCAGGGTGGCGTAAGCCGTCCCCGGAGCAAACTCGAACGTCTCACTACCGATACGGAACTTTCCGGTTGCCGGCAGGCATTCCTGTTTTGACGTGAACTGAAATTCCGTGCTGCTCCATGGAATGACCACATTGAGCGTTTCATGGCCCGGCGGTCGAACGACCGTGATCTCAGCTTCAAATGGCTGACCGTCGAAGTTGTCGGTCTTTGCTCGTAGGATCGTGGTGTTGTCCCCTACGGCTTCCATCGAAACGTGAATGTCCGGGTGCGGGTAATCCAGTCCGGCATGAACATATTCCGGCATGACGACGCCTTCCCCATTGGGAGTTTCACCGGTTTGGCCGGCAAAGCGTTTCGTCTCGTACTCGAAGAAGTAGGCCGAGCCGACTGCGACTTTACCTCGATCCGATAGCGCGATCGAAAGCAGGAACTTGTCACCGGTGATGCACCAGTAATTCCAGCGCTTTGGACGGCGGGTCGTCCAGATCAAATTACAGCGATGGAGTGGATGACGCGACCAGCCGATAGCTGCCGGATTGAGAGTCCCGTCGGGATTGCAGAGATCAACAGGAGAGGTCAGTTCAGGTTCAACATACTGTTTGGGAATCATAAGCAGGCATCCGAAAGGTTAGTTGGTTGCGCCAGACGTTGCGCCGGCGGCCAAGCCAGTGACCAGATATTTCTGAACAAACAGGGCGAACACGATAATCGGTAGAACGGTCAGCGTGCCAATTGCGGTAAGTGGCCCCCAGAGCGCTCCCTGTTCCGTATCTGCCGCCAAACCCGCAAGACTGACCGGGATGGTAACGGCTTCCCGATTGGTCAGGATGAGCGCGAACAATAACTCGTTCCAGGCAAGGATGATGCAGAAGATCATCGTTGCCGCCAGCCCTGGCAGGGCGGTTGGCAGAATGATGCGGAAGTAAGCGCCAAGCCGCGAACAGCCATCGACGAGCGCTGCGTCTTCAAGCGCGGTTGGCAGGGCGATGAAAAAGCCGCGCGAGAGCCAGACGACATACGGAATCAGAAATGACGTGTAGGTGATGATCAGCGTGATGTGCTTGTCGAGCAGTCCGAGCGGCCGAAAGACTAGGTACATCGGAACAACCAGCGCGATCGGCGGAATGGCGCGTGATACTAGGATAAGCGTCGCAATCACGCCCGCGCCGCGCAGTCGCAACCGCGCGAGGGCATAGCCGCACATGGAACCGACGATGACCGACAGCGCGCTCGAGCCAATGGCGATGATGATCGTATTTATGTAGCGGGAGACGATGCGCGCCTGCCCTGCAAAACGCTGGTAATGTTCGAGCGTTGGCTCGAATGACCAGGTTGGGGGAATGGCAAAAATTTCACTTGTGGACTTCAACGACGTTGCGACCATCCAAGCGACGGGCAGAAGAAAGGCGGCGCACAGGACCACACTCGCAGCAGCCGCAGCCGTTGTTCCGAGTTTTTGTTTCAGGGTTGTCTGGGCCATTGGCTATCGCTCCACCCAGTGGCTGAAGCGAATGAACAGGAACGTGAAGGCAAACGCTGCCAGCACCATCAGTACCGACATAGCCGAGGCGCGTTCGAAGGACAGCGACCGGAATGCCGTGTCATAGATGTACATGTTGATTACTTCGGTCGCATTACCCGGGCCGCCGCCTGTGGCGGTATAGATGATGTCAAACATCTTGATTGCGCCGAGCCAGCGGACGAGGAATGCCGATAGAATCACCGGTCGGAGCATCGGCAGAATCACATAGACAAACCGCTGCAGCCAGTTCGCGCCATCGACTTTGGCGGCTTCAACAGGTTCCGGATCTAGACTGACGATGCCGGCGAGGATGATCAGAATGATGAAAGGTGTCCAGCGCCAGGTGTCAATGATGACAACGCTGATGAGCGCGAGATTTGTATCCGCCAGCCACAGCACCGGCTTGCCGCCGATCAGTGTTAGGAGATAGTTCACGTACCCCCACAGGGGATCGAGCAGCATTTTCCACATGCTTCCGGCGACAACGGGCGTGACGACCATCGGGATGATGAACAGCGCGCGTACAATTTTCGAGCCGGGCCATTGGACCGAAATTAGAAATGCTATCGAGACACCCAGAGCAAGCTGCAGCGGAAGCGCAGCCAGTAGATAAGCTGCGGTGACCCGGACGGAAGACCAGAAGTTATTGTCCTGAAGCACACGCTCGTAATGGCGAAATCCGGCGAATGTCGCAGGCGAGAAGGTGAACGTATCAAAGTTCGACAGACTGGCCTGCAGCGTATAGAACAGCGGATAAATCAACAGCGTGATCAGGATGATCACAGTTGGCAGTATAAAAACATAGGGTTCAAACACGCGGCGCAGATTGCGGCGTGGGGCGGTCACTTTACTCGTTTGCCCTCCGAGCGCCTCGAGTCGGGTCATGCCGAGCCTCCTGACATCAGACAAGTTTGTGTCGAGGGCATCCTGTATGAGATGAGATGCCCTCGACAGGAACGGTGTCTGGGCGAACGCCTAGTCGTAATAGCCCTTGTCGGTCAGGAACTCGATGATTTCCGCTTCAGCGTCGGCCAGCGCCTGTTCAGGCGTGACATCACCGGTCATCGCACGGCTGTGATGGAGCGCCAGAATCTGCTGGACACCATCCGAGTCTGGAAGGCGCGGCCGCCACATATCGCCCTGACCAATCGCGTCATAACCGGCATTGATCGCTGCGAACACATCAACCAGCCAGTCCTGCGGCGCTTCGCCTGTTAGAGTTGAGATGCGTGCAGGAAATTGGCCGACGGTAGCCGAAGTGAAGACTTCACCTTCCTGCGAGGTCATCCACTGAATGAAAGTCCAGGCAGCTTCGGGATTGGCGGCTTCGCGCGGGATGGCCGCGGTCCAGATCCCGCGATGCGAGCTACTGTCGACGGCTGACCCACCCGGCAACGGCGCGACACCGACCTGCTCCGCCGTAAGCGAAGTTGTTTCCGGGTTGATGGCGACACCATGGTAGACAGACCCCCAGTTGAACATGACGGCGACTCGGCCCTGACGGAAGGCTTCGAGCGTATCTGTAAAAGTGTAGGCAGATACACCGGGCGGGCCGTACTGAGCCAGATCAATATGGTACTGTAAGGCTTCGATGCCTTCCGGCGTATTGAAGGTCGGGTTCAGCTCGGCGTCAAAGAGCTGGCCGCCATTGCTGTTGAAGATAGCCTGCCAGATGGTTGGCGTCAGCGGGTCGCGGCCAAAGTACGTGGCGATCCCCCAGACATCGTCCGTGCCATCACCATCGGTGTCACGAACAAGTTGCGGCAAGTCCGCTGCGAGATCGTCCCATGAATAGCCTTCGCCCGGTTCTTCCAGACCTGCTTCTTCAAACAGCGTCCGGTTGTAGAACATCAGCAACAGGTTCGAGCGAACCGGAACCGAATACTGGCCACCGTTCCATTCGCCAGCAGCAAGTGCGCCGGGCGCAAAATCGTCCCAGTTGTAATCCGGATCTGTGACATCAGCGAGATCCGTCTTCAGGTCCATCAGCAGGCCGGTGGCTGCCAGTTGTGGTAGCCATGGGTCGTCGGTGACGATGAAATCATAGGACGGCGCGCCGCTCGTCAGTTCAAGCAACTGTTTGGGCAGAAGTTCGCCATACGGGACCGGGTCGATCACGACCTCGATGTTGGGATATTTTTCATTGAACGCGGGAACCAGATTTTCGAGCCAGATGCGCGCAAACGCATCATTGACCATGCCATAAATGGTGACCTGTTCCTGGGCGCTGGAAAGGCCAACACTGCTAATGGCGACGATCAGGGTTAGAACAAAGATAGTAAATACTCGACGTGATTTTGAGGCGAACATTGTTCTCTCTCCTTAAGAAACTTCTATCGCCAACCTGCCGCAAGCTGGTTGAGCATCTTGCGGATAGTTGCTAACACTGGCCGTGAACCGGAAGTAGAGGCATGCCTGCCAAATTGAAAGCCCTTAACGGTTCAGGTACTATTTGAGCAAGGGTAGCTTCCTTCGCTAGGGTACAAAGCCCGGCCTATCACATCAATTACGCGCGTGACAGATTTGTGCCAGAGCTATGCCAACTCGTTCGCAGTTCGACGCGCTGGTGATGAACGCCTACCAGCACCTGTACGACTTTGTACGCCTGCGTAGTGACCCGCTGGCCGACCTTTTGCTTCCTGATCCCAGCCTGACTCCCAAGGAAAAAGGACTTCGCCTACATCGAATTCTGCTCGATGCCATTGATGAACTGAAACCGGGAACTGACGTAGCACCATATTCCAAGCCGTGGCGTCGTCACCGCCTGATGATGTTGCGCTATTACGATGCACTTGCTCCACAGGCTGTCGCCAATGAACTGTCGATCAGTCTCCGCCAGTTCTATCGAGAACACACCGAAGCCGTTACCGCCGTCACCGATACCCTTTGGAATCTCTATGAGTCGCAGCGCTCGATGTATACGAGCGTAGGTGACCAGACCGCTGAGTCATTGCTCGAGCGCGAGGCGATGCGCGCGACCCACGCCGGCGGTTTCAGCGATCTGGGAGATGTGCTTCGAGATGCATTTTCGCTGCTCCAGGAACTGGTCAACCGGCGTGATGTAACGCTGGTTGCTCCGCCGCTGAACGACCTGCCAACGGTCGCCGTTGAACGCGGATTGCTGCGCCAGTTGGTGCTTTCAGCCTTTGGGCTGATCATCGACGCCGCCCCATCCTCGACGCTCGAGATCAGGTTGCTGAGCGAAAGTGAACGGATTCAGATCAACGCTCAGGCAATCACCGAAAAGCCCGTGCACGCGACATTTGAAGAGCAGCGGCCCGATGTGCAGACACTCGCAGCCCTCTGTCGGGCAGAAATCGAGCGTATTGAACGGCCTGATGGGATCGGCCTGCTCCTCAGATTGCCCATTTTCACGCCCTATACCGTTCTGATTGTCGACGATAATGAGGATGCGCTCGCTCTCTACGAGCGCTATCTCACGGCGAACGCTTATCGAGCCTTCTCACTCAGTGATCCCCATGAAGTTATTCGACTGGCGCGCGAGCTACAGCCGTATGCGGTGCTGCTGGACTTGATGATGCCGGATCAGGATGGCTGGGACGTCTTGCAGCTTCTTTCGACACAGGCCGACACGTGCCATATTCCGGTGGTGGTGTGCAGCGTTCTCAAACAGGAAGCGCTTGCTCTATCGCTCGGTGCTCGCGCTTTTCTGGAAAAGCCGATTACCGAGCAGGCGCTTATCAGGACACTCAACGCCTTGCAGACTCAAGGCGCGACTTAGGGCGTTTCTGCTTGCTGTGGTCGTGGGCTATTGATGCGTGTGCTGGTATCGAGTACGCGTTGTATCCACTGGATGACATCGCCGCGCGCCAGACCGGAAGCACAGGTAATCGTCACGGCGCCGGGCAGTGCTTCAACAATGTCAATGTCATCGTGACCGGACACCATAATGACAAAGATATCTTCAGCATCCGGTCTATTCCGGATATTTTCGAGTACTTTCAGCCCACTAATGTCCGGTAAGCCAATGTCCATCAAAATGAGATCCGGCTTATGGTGGTTGAGCTTCGCCAGAGCTTCGCGTCCGCTATAAGCTGTGGAGATTTGATAGCGTCGCACAGGATGATTGAGCATCCGGGTAATCAAGCGGACGAAATCAGCATCATCGTCCACGATCAAGACGCTGTTGACTTGGCCGGGAAGCTGCATCACAGCGTCCAGCAGGTTATTGCGCGCTAGCGGCTTGATGAGGTAGCCGTGGGTCGCCAGCCGTTGCCGAAGTTGCTCTTCGCCCGGCAGCGGGCAGGTAATGAAATGAACGTGCTCGAGTTTCCAGGTACGGGCAAGTTCGGTCAGATCGTCGGCAGTTAGCGTTTCGCAGGCGTTGTCAATGATAACGAGCTGAGGCGCGCCGCGGCTGGCAAAGGCTCGCGCCTGTTCCAGATTATCGACGAAGACCGTACGGCAGTTTTGCAGATAGCGGGCCAGCATGGTTGCGCCTGAAGGACTGCGTGTGACGACAAGGACGACCCGCTCGCGGTCTGAGGCATAGCCCGGATAAGCGATAGGCTCGTTAGTTGGCCAGGTTTGGCCAAGATAGGTTGCCGTAGTCCTGAGCGGTAGTGTGAAGTAGAACGTGCTGCCATGCCCATAGCGGCTTTCGGCCCAGATACGTCCCCCGTGCAGTTCGATGAACTGTTTGCTAATGGCCAGTCCAAGTCCGATACCACCGCGCCGGCGTTCTGGCGTACTTTCACTCTGGTGAAAAGCCTCAAAGATACGGGGGAGTTCCGCTTCTTCGATGCCGATGCCGGTATCCTGGATCGCAACCAGAATCTGATCATCCTGTTGACTGACGCTCACCGTGATGCCGCCGCATTCTGTAAAACGGATAGCATTGTTGAGAATGTTAAAAATGACTTGGCGGATGCGAGTCGGATCGACATGAACAGAAGGCAAATCTGAAGGAATATTCGTGCGAAGGAAGAGGCCGCGACTTTCTACCATGCCGCGGATGGTTTCGGTGGCTTCTGAGATTAAGACGCCGGGATCAACTTCTTCTGTTGTTATCGTCATCTGCGCCGCTTCAAGACGTGCAAGGTCCAGCACATCATTCACCAGGCCTTGGAGATGAACCGCGTTGCGGTAGACGATACTCAGGTCCCGCAGATATGCAGCGGGTAATGGGCCGCCATAGTATTCTGGCGACTGCATCATCGCTTCGCTGAAGCCGACAATCAAATTGAGCGGCGTGCGAAGTTCGTGGCTCATATTCTGGGCAAATTCTTGCTTCAACCGCAGAGCTTGATCGGCGCGATTTCGGGCGAGTGCCAGCATGACGTTGGCGCGTTCGAGGTTATATGTGGCCGCATCGAGGCTTTTGAGCGCTTGCTTTAGCTCACTCTGTTGCTCCTGCAGCAACCGCTCGTTGTGTTCAATGCGCTCGTAACTCTTGGTTGCCCAGTGGAGAGCTGTGTAAAGGTTGCGGACTGAGGCGAGTGCCGTGAACGTTGCCGCGATAATCACAAGCGGTGGGAGGAGCAATGAATGCTGCGCAGTGACTTCCGGCACGCTGACCATGACCCATAAAGCTGCTCCGGCTGAAAGCATCCCGAAGATCAGCACGGCTAACTGGCCGAGCAGGACACTGGAGAAAAGCACAGTGACAACGAGCAGGTATAAAAGATCTGATAAGTTATAAGCGATGGTGGCGAGGATGGTGGCGATGAAGAGACTGGACAAAAGGAGAAAATAGGCCAAAGTGCGCTGGCGGTGGAAAAACAGGCTGGCCGAAGAGCCGGCCATCAGCAGCAGGCTTCCGATCCAGGCTTCGATACGTGTTTCCGAGCCTGTGGTAGGCCAAACGGTAGCAGTGAGCCAGATATAAGCACAACCAAGGATGATAGCGATGATGACTTTGAACGCATCAGCGCGCAGGTAGGTGATGTGGTCCTTCGTATCTGACAACTGGATTGCAGAGAAAGGTATTGCCATCGCCTTTAGTCCGTGGATTTGCTACGCGACATCGCAACAGAGCATGGCACGGCTGTATGCTTCAGACAACCAACTGCGCTGGCAGCCGGACGGCGTTTTTACTACCTCCACTTGACGTTCGCTGTTGTCAGGTATTTGTGCTCTCAGCGCAGCAGGCCGCCCTCAGACCTGTTCCCAGACGCATATCTGGCTGGCCTGAAACCGGCCATCATCAGCGCAGCAGGCCAACGTAAGTCGCCGCCGCGACCTTGGTCAGCGTGCCGTCGGCCAGATTGATCTTCCATGTACCGTCCAGTGTGGGGCTGGTGAAGAGAATCGCGCTATCGTGGTCAGTCCAGCCAATCGGGCGCACAAATGTCGTGATCGGCTGCGTCAGCGCGGTCTGCGTGCGCTCGACCAGATTGACCAGCACGAAAACGCTGCGGACGCTCATCTGCGGCGTGCCGAAATCGCGCACCTGCGCCAGCGCGTAGACGGCTCGCGTTCCGTCCGAGGAAATGAGCACATCGCCGCCCTGGGTGAAGCCGGTCAGGTTAAGCGCGGGGATGACGACGCGCGGCCCGTCCGGCAGATCATAGAGGTGAACGTCAAACCCGCGCAGGTCCTCGGTCAGCGCGAGGCGCAGAAACCGGTCCCGGCCAATGCCACCGCCGCAAAAGCATCCGGGCTCGCCCGGAAGCATGGCGACGTCCAGCGTTTCCAGATCAACCGAGAACATCCCCGCATACTGGCGAAACGGCGTCAGATCGCCGATGAGATCCGGCTGGTAGTCCATATAAAGGGTATCGCCGTTGTCGGAGAAAGCCACCGGAAAAGCGCGGATGCCATCGCGTGGGCCGTCGACCAGCACCTCGCGCCGGTCACTGCCGTCGATGTTGGCGACGGTTGTAATCGTCATCAAGGCAGATGACGAGCCTTCAGTGATGGTCCAGGCCAGACGCCCGCCATCGGGGGATACCAGCCAGTCGATACGGCGGCTGGCAGCGCTCGGCTGCATGAACGGATGATCGCGAACCGAGCCATCCGGTCCGACCAGCCGGACGCGGTGCGCGGCCCGGTCGTAATAGAGGATTTCGTCGCCAACGATGGTATAGCGCTCCCCGTTGACGCTGGCACGGATTTGCGCCCCGCTGAGAAGATTTGTCAGGATAAGCTGATCGCCCGCGCCGCTGCTCGCGCCACGGCTGACAAAAACCTGATAAATCCCGGACGCATCTTGAGCCGCAAGTGCTGTTGCACCGTAAAAAACCGCGGCGAGGAGAATTATGAAGGCATTTTTCATAAAGACTCGAGCAATGTTGGGATTATGAAACATGCTTCGAATGCTACAATAGGGTTGATGATTGATTGTAACGGGCCTTTAATCCCATAGCGAACCGTTCGCGTATTTCCAAGTTTCTGCCTGTAGCGATACAAGAGCCGTCGATGAGCCTCGCCAATCCCAAACCTCTGCTTCTGATCGCCGACGACGAGCTATTGAACATCCTTCTGCTCGAACGTGTCTTTTCCAACGACTATCGCGTTCTGACTGCAGCAAACGGGCCAGCCGCGCTGGAAATCATCGCGCGGGAGCCGGTAGACTGCGCGCTTATCGACATCATGATGCCCGGACTCACGGGCCTGCAAGTGCTGGAGAAAATCCGCGAGACGCCGGAAACCGCCGACCTGCCCGTCATTCTCGTGTCCGCTCTGTCTGACAGGCAGGATGTGGTGCGCGGCCTCAAGATGGGCGCGAATGATTATGTGACCAAACCGTTCGAACTGGAGGTCCTGTCCGCCCGCGTACAGACACAACTGAAGCTGAAGCAGCTACAGGATCAGCGCAAACAGGTGATCGAGGAATTGCGGTCGGCGCAGGAGATGAAGGACCGCCTGCTTCGAATTGCCTCGCATGACCTGAAATCGCCGCTGGCCAATATCAGCATGATCAAGTATTTGCTGCGCGAGACGGTTGCGGACAACTCTCAGGCGCAGGAACTGCTCGATATTCTGGACACGACAACCGATCATATGCTGAATGTTGTGCGTGATTTTCTGGAGACCGCCGCCATCCAAAGCGGCGAAGTTGATCTCCAGCTCACGCACATGCCGCTCGACGAGGTGGTGCTTGAAGTCTGCGATCAATACCAGCTCATCACCGAGCGGAAAAACATCTCGCTGGAACTCGGCGAACTGAACGGGTATATTGTCGGCGACCGCGCCCGCATTTCGCAGGTGCTGGATAATCTGGTGAGCAACGCCCTCAAGTACAGCCCGCCCGGATCAACCGTCTACATCTGGACGGAAACGCGCGGGTCGTTCGTACGCGTCTGCGTCGCCGATCAGGGGCCGGGTATCGCGCCGGAAGAACGCCCCCGCCTGTTCACCGAATTTGGCCGCACCAGCAATCGACCGACCGGCGGAGAAAGCAGCACCGGTCTGGGCCTGTGGATCGTCAAGCATCTGGTCACACTGCACGGCGGTCAGGTCGGCGTGGACTCCGCTCCCGGTGGCGGATCGATCTTCTGGATCGAACTACCGCTGGCGGAGGATTCATTTCAAACCCACGAGATGGCGCTTTCTAGCTGACGCTGTCCGCCACCCACCCCCTCTTCCCGCTTCTCCCCTCCTCAAAGGCCGCCCTCTGTCGCCCTTATCCCCGACACCACAATCCTGTGCAGCACTCCATCTTAATTTCTAGTATAATGAACACACTTCGTTATTTTCCACTGATGAGCGGGTGAATGACAAAACGTTTTTCCCTGGCCGGAATGCTGAAAGGGCTGCGTTTTCGCCTGCTGCTCCTGATGGTTGTCGCCATGCTGCCGCTGTTCCTGTTCGTTCTGGTCGGCGCGCTGGAAGGACGTGAGACCATTGCCCGCGAGTATGAAGCCGAACAATACCGGCTCACCAAACTGATTACCGGCAACATCGAACAGCATCTGGAAGCCAGCGAGCAACTCCTGTACACGCTCTCGAAATACCCATCCGTTCAGAACCACGAAACGGAAGTCTGTAACGAGCTGTTCGCGCGCCTGCTCGAACGATTTCCGAACTATACCAACCTGTGGACCGTGGACCGGACCGGTACGTCCCGATGTTCCGCGCTGGAGCTTGACCCGGGCGCGCTCAATATCGCGGATGCGTCATGGTTTCAGGAAGCGGTGGAACAGGGAAGCTACCTCATCGGCCCGTTCGCGACGGGGCGTGTGACCGGTCTGCCGATCCTGCCGCTAGTCATGCCCCTGTTTGACGACAACGGCGAAGTGGCCGGCGTGGTCGGCGCAGGCCTTTCGATTGATTGGCTGAACGACTACGTCGCCACACTCGATATGCCCGAAGGCAGCCGGCTGACCCTGACCAACGCCGACGGCGTTGTGCTGGCGGTCTATCCGCCGAATGAAGAACTGCTCGGCGTCGACGGTTCCGCCAACCCGATGTTCGCGGAAATCGCCAGCCGTCAGGATGGCACGATCCGCGGCGCGTGGCTGACGGATGTCGAGCGGCTATTCGGTTTTTCCCGCGTCGGCACAGGCACTGGCGGCCTGTTCATCGTGCTTGGCATTCCCGAAGAACGGGCCTATTCCGAACTTACGCGGGGCATCAGCAGCGCACTCAATCTGCTGCTGGCCGTGACGCTGCTGGCGATTGTGATCGCCTGGGTCGCGGGCGACATCGTGCTCCTGCGCCCCATCAAGCAACTCGCCGAAACCGCTCAGCGGCTGGGTCAGGGCGACCTGAAGACTCGCGTTCGCCTGCGTCATGGCGTCGGCGAACTGAATATGCTGGCCGACAACTTCAACCAGATGGCCGAGGAACTGGAAAAGCGCAGCGTGGAACTGGCGGAAACCAATCGCAGCCTCCTCGCCTCAAATCAGGAACTGGCTTATGAAATCGACGAACGCAAGCGGGCCGAAGCAGAATTGAAGCATTTCGCCGCCCAGCTCGAGGCCAGCAATCAGGAACTGGAACAATTCGCCTATGTCGCCTCGCACGACCTGCAGGAGCCGCTGCGCGTGGTCGCCGGCTATCTGCAACTGATCGAACGGCGCTACAAGAACAAGCTCGACAGCGACGCGGATGAATTCATCGCCTTCGCCGTGGACGCGGCCAAGCGAATGCAAACCCTGATCAATGACCTGCTGTCATACTCGCGTATCGGGCGCAAGGGACGACCGTTCGAGCCGACCGATTGCAATCAGGTATTGAATACCGCGCTGTCCAATCTGCGCGTGCTGGTGGAAGACGAAAAAGCGGTTATCACCAGCGAGCACCTGCCAACGGTCGAGGCCGACCCGGCGCAACTGACGATGGTCTTTCAGAATCTGATCGCCAACGCCGTCAAATTCCGGAGGGAAGCGCCGCCGCTGATTCGGGTCGGCGCGGTCGAGTGCAGCGACCACTGGCGCTTCAGCGTCTCGGACAACGGCATTGGCATCGACCCGCAGTACAGCGAGCGCATCTTCCTGATTTTTCAGCGCCTGCACACGCGCGAAGAATATCCGGGCACGGGAATCGGCCTTGCAATCTGCCAGAAGATCGTTGAACATCACGGTGGGCGTATCTGGGTCGAGCCCAACGACGATCAGGGCACGACCTTTTATTTTACGCTTCCGAAGATGAGAGAGACAGAACGCTTATGACAAAGGGCTTTGCCGGCCAACCGGTTGAAATCCTTCTGGTAGAAGACAATCCCGCCGACGTCCGGCTGACCATTGAGGCACTGAAGGACGCCAAGGTCTACAACGAACTGCGCGTGGTTAGCAACGGCGTCGATGCGCTCGCCTATCTACGCCGCGAGGGCGAATATGCTGACGCTACACGGCCCGACCTGATCCTGCTGGACCTGAACCTGCCCAGAATGAGCGGCCTCGAAGTGCTTGAGGTGATCAAGAACGATGAGATACTGCGCGCGATTCCGGTGGTCGTCATCACCACATCGCAGGCGGAGCAGGACATTATCCGCAGTTACAACAATCACGCGAACTGCTATATCTGCAAGCCCGTCGACCTCGACCAGTTCATCACCGTCATCAAGTCAATTCAGAATTTCTGGCTCACGATTGTGAAGCTACCTTGAAAGTCATGAATTCCACGCTGCCGAACAGGCAGGTCAAACCCATTCACGTCCTGCTCGTCGAAGATAACATCGTCGAAGCACGCCTGTTGCAGGAAATGCTGCGCGACTCGAAGGTTTCGACCTTTGAGGTGACACGCGTCGAACGGCTGGCCGAAGCGGTCGAGACGGCGAAAAACGATCGTTTTGACGTCATCCTGCTCGACCTCTCGCTGCCGGACGCCAGCGGCATTGAAACCTTCCGCCGGCTGCATCATGCGGTTGACCGGACGCCCATTGTCGTGCTGACGGGCCTCGAAGACGAAACCATCGCCCTGACGGCGCTACAGGAAGGCGCGCAGGATTATCTGACCAAACAGTTTGCCGACATTCATGTTATCGACCGGGCCGTGCGCTATGCCGTCCAGCGCAAGCAGGCCGAAGCGGAACGACTGGAACTGATTCGGGCGCAGGACGAACAGGCGCGCGAACTGCTGGTGGAACAGGCAGCGCGGCGCGAGGCTGAAAAAGCCAACGAGCTGAAGATGCGCTTTCTGGCCATGATCTCGCACGAGTTACGCACGCCGCTCTCGTCGATCAAAGGCTTTGTGTCGACATTGCTGGCCGATGACGTCGAATGGGACCTCGAAACCCAGCAGAACTTCCTCAGGATCATCGAGCAGGAAGCGGACAAGCTCACCGAACTGGTCGAACAGCTTCTCGATCTGGCACGCCTCGAAGCGGGAACGCTACGGATAGAGGCTGAAGCACACAGCCTGGAGAAGATCTTCGAGCTGGCAGCCCCGCAACTGGTCGTCGTAACCAGTGAGCACAAGCTTGAGATTGCGCCGGTGTCCCAGCTTCCAGCCGTCTTGGCCGATCCCCTCCGGATCGCACAGGTGCTGGTCAATCTCGTCAACAACGCCGCGCAGTCCGCACCAGCCGGCACGGTGATTACGATCGAAGCACATGCCCGCGCCGGCCAGATTCAGATCGACGTGCGCGACGAAGGTCGGGGCATTCCGGAAGACCTGCGCCCGTTCGTGTTCGAGGCGTTTCGTCAGGGACAGGACAACGTAAGCAAGGGCAAGGGAATGGGGCTAGGATTGGCCATCTGCAAGGGGATTGTCGAGGCGCATGGCGGCAGCATCTGGGTCGGCGAAAACGAAGGCCCGGGCGCAGTCATCTCCTTCACCTTGCCGGTCGCCGTCGAAGAACCGGCCTGAAAACTTGCCGGGAATCGAAACAAAAAACCGCCCCTCTCACAGCCGTGAACTTCGGAGAGGGGCGGTTTTGCTTCAGTCGCTGCGCCGGTTTATTTCGGCGGCACGCCGCTGCTCAAACTCAGGCAGAGCCGCCTTTAATCTCGCTGGTGGCGATGATGCCTTCGGGCGAACCCTTACGAATCGCCAGCTTGACTTCGCCGATGGCGCGCGTCACTTCGATTTCACGCGGGCAGGCGGGGGTGCAGTTGAAAATCGTGCGGCAGCGCCACACGCCGTCTGGCTCGGCAAGGATGTCCAGCCGTTCCTTGGCCGCCTGATCGCGCGAGTCGAAGATAAAGCGATGAGCCTGAACGATGGCCGCCGGGCCGACATAGTCGCCGTTGGCCCAGAAGCTCGGGCAGGCCGTCGTGCAGCAGGCGCAGAGAATGCACTTGGTCGTATCGTCAAACTTTTCGCGGTCTTCCGGTGACTGCAGGCGCTCGCGCCCGTCCGCAGGCAGCGGCGAATCATTGATGAAATAGGGCATGACCTGACGGTAGTGCGCGAAGAAAGGCTCCATGTCCACGACCAGATCTTTGATCACCGGCAGGCCAAGAATCGGTTCGACCTGAATCTTCGTGCCGAGGTCTTTCACCAGCACTTTACAGGCCAGTCGATTGACGCCGTTGATTCGCATGGCGTCGGACCCGCAAACACCATGCGCGCACGAGCGGCGCAGCGTCAGCGTACCGTCCTGTTCCCACTTGATGCGATGCAGCAGTTCCAGCACACGATCCGTCTCTTCCACATTGGACAGGTGAAACTCCTGCCAATAGGGTTTGTTCTTGCCTTCGACTTCCGGATTAAACCGCCGGATGCGGAATGTTACGTCCATTTTCCTCGCCTTCCTCGTTTACGTGCTGCACCGGCCGGGTTAGTACGTTCTGGCCTTTGGCGCGAAGCGCGGGTCTTCCGCCGCCAGCGACATGTCAACCTTCTTGTCGAGGTTCACTTCAAGCTCGACCGGCCCCTGTGGATACGGCTCGTCAGTCTTGCGCGTGACCAGCGTGTGAACCAGCCAGTTCTCGTCATCGCGCTCACGATAGTCTTCCCGGCTATGACCACCGCGGCTCTCCTTGCGCGTCAGCGCGCTGAGCGCCGTCACTTCCGCCAGATCGAGCAGACAGCCAAGTTCCCAGGCTTCCAGCAGGTCGGTATTAAACTTGTAGCCACGGTCGTCGATCGTCAGGTCGGTCCGATAGCGTTCCTTGAGTTCGCGTACGCAGTCCAGCGCGTCCTGCATGCCCTTTTCCTCGCGGAAGACGCCGACATGGGCTTCCATGATGCTTTGCATCTTTTGCCGCAGTTCGACCGGGCGCGTCTTGCCCGACGAGTTCCGGATACGGTTCAGTTCGGCCTCCACCTGTCCCGCCGGGTTCGGGGGAAGCGGCGTGTAATCGGCGTGTTTGACGTAGTCAGCGATGGCCATGCCGCCGCGGCGGCCAAACACCACCAGGTCAACCAGCGAGTTGGTGCCGAGGCGGTTCGCGCCGTGGCAGCTTACACAGGCGCATTCCCCGGCAGCATAGAGGCCGGGAAGCACCGTCCAGTTAGCGTCTATCACGACTTCGGCGTTCACGTTGGTCGGAATGCCGCCCATCGCGTAATGCGCCGTGGGCTGGATCGGCATCGGCTCTTTCACCGGATCAATGCCGAGATAGGTGCGGCAGAAGTCAAGAATATCGGGCAGCTTCTTCTCAATATAGTCGCGATCAATGCGGCGAGTTTCACCGGCTTCAGCCAGATAACGGTTGACGGTTTCGGGGCGAACGTCGAGATAGACGTAGTCCTTGCCCTGAATACCGTTGCCGTTGCGAATCTCTAAATAAATGGCCCGGCTGATGACGTCGCGGCTGGCGAGGTCCTTAATCGACGGCGCGTAACGCTCCATGAAGCGCTCGCCGTGGCGGTTGATGAGCACGCCACCTTCGCCGCGCACACCCTCGGTGATGAGGATGCCCATCTTGTAGATGCCCGTCGGGTGGAACTGGAAAAATTCCATGTCCTGCATCGGAATGCCGCGGCGAAAGACGACTGCCGCGCCGTCGCCCGTCAGGCTATGCGCGTTGCTGGTCACCGACCAGATACGGCCCCAGCCGCCGGTCGCAAACAGCGTCGCTTTCGCATGGAAAACATGCAACTCGCCGGTTTCCATCGAGACAGCGACAATCCCCGCGGGGCGGCCGTCGTTCATAATCAGGTCGACGCACTGAAACTCGTCGAAAAATTCGACGTTGTGCTTGATGCACTGCTGATACAGCGTCTGCAAAATCATGTGGCCGGTCCGGTCGGCGGTATGGCAGGCGCGGCGAACCGGCTTTTCGCCAAAGTTTGACGTGTGCCCGCCAAAACGGCGCTGGCTGATACGCCCATCCGGCGTGCGGTCGAACGGCAGGCCCATATGTTCCAGCTCGATGACGGCGTCTATGGCTTCATTCGCCAGCACCCATGCGGCGTTCTGGTCCACCAGATAGTCGCCGCCCTTGACGGTATCAAAGGCATGCCACAGCGGTTTGTCTTCTTCGAGGTTGCCCAGCGCCGCGCCGATGCCGCCCTGAGCAGCGCCGGTATGGCTGCGCGTCGGATATAACTTGCTAACTACGGCGACTTTCGCGCCACCCTTCGAGGCATACAGCGCCGCCATAAGACCAGCCCCGCCAGCCCCGACGATAATCGCCTCGTACTGATGTGTCTGCATCCCAATACTCCTGACACCTGAATGCTTGTCACCCGGTCACTCAAGCGCTTTTCGGTCGCGCAGGCGGCCGAAGACGCGCATTCCTCCCTCGTTTAGTGCTGGCCTATGGTTTGAAGCGCCTGTTCGGCCATCTGGATCGCGGTTTCGTCGACGCCTGCAAGCAGCGCCGCGCCGCCAACCGCCAGCAGGACAACCGTGCCCAGCGCGCACAGGATCACCATCGCCCGGCGCACCGTCGAGTTGCCCGCATAGTCCGTCAGCACATAGCGCAGGCCGTTGAAACCGTGCAGCGTGACCAGCGCCAGCAACGCGATATCAAACAACCGCCAGACATAAACCCCGGCAATGGCATAGCTCCAGCGTTCAAAGACGAACTCCGTCGCCGTGCCGGATTCATTGATCGCGCTGGTCGCCACGATCACCGAGTCCTGTGCCGTGATGTCGAACACACCCTGTAGCACGTGCATCATCGCCAGATGGCCAAAGACCAGCGGCAGGATCAGTACGCCGCTGATCCGCATGTACGACCACCAGAACTTCTCCATCGCGCTCGGCGGCTTGCGCGTGCCGGTACGATCTCCGGCCAGCGCGCCGTACAGCGCCGACAGAATCAGCGCCGCGATGATGGCGGCGACAATGCCAACCGCGAACGGGAGCTGCGCCGCCAGCACCGTTCCCAGCGGCAGCACATCGGGGTTGGAGCCGTAGTGCGCCAGCACATGCCCGAACATACCGATGAAAACGGGTATCAGGATCAGCACCGTTCCTAACAGCACGTAAATGGCCGCCTGCCGCTGGTAACGCCACCAGGCGGGGCGGTAATCAAACACGGCGATGCGAATGCCGTTCAGCGCATGGTAGACGACAGCCGCTACAAGGGCGAACTCGCCGGCGGTGAAGAGTGGGGTCTGGTAAATCTTGATCGCTTCTTCGTACAGGCCGGGATAAAACACCGCCCACGACGTATCGATAACGTGAAGTACGAGGAAGAACAGAACACCCAATCCGGTTATTCGGTGGAGCACCCAGCTCCATTGTCCAATGGCGCCGCGATATCGCAGCGTTTCGGTTACGGTATACACAAGTGAAGTCAAGGTATTTCTCCCGAAATAACAGTATGACGTGCGAAGCATACAGCGGGGTACATTAACGCGAGATTATAACACGCGGGCATGACTGGGCAACAAAGCCGGTATCCCGTTGGTCTTGAAAGCGCGCGGCGAGGACGAGGCGTTCCTTTTGTATCGAGTTGTAGCGAGCGCTCAAGTGAATTGCCGGGGCGTCTAGCGCAATCGCTCCAGCATCCGGCTGGCAAGCTGCCGCACGTTCTGATCGGAATCTTCCTGCATCGCTTTCAGTGTATGCCTTGCGATGTTGCCTCCGATGATTCCCAGCGCCGTCACGACAGACAGCCGTACCTGCACGTTCGGATCGTTAGCTACTTTCGCCAGCGCGGGCGCGGCTTCCGGTTCGCCAATCAGCCCCAAAATGTCTGCCGCGTGCTCCCGCACCTGCGCGCGCTCATCGGACAACGCGCCGATCAGCGCGGGCAACGCTGCCCGGTCGAAGCGCTCCAGAACGGACATCGCCGTTTCCCGCACGCCGTCATGCTCGTGCGCCAGCAGCGACACAAGGGCCGGGATCGCCTGTTCGTCGCCAATCTGGCCCAGCGCAAGCGCCGCCTTGGCCACGACCGCCGGATCTTCGTCCGCCAGCGCGTCGAGCAGCCCATCGACAGCGCGGCGATGGCCCAGTTTGCCCAGCGCGTGCGCCGCGTGATGCCGGACTGTACGGTCGTCATGGCGCAAAAGCCCGATCAGCGGCTCAAGCGCGTCGTCGCCCAGACGCGCCAGCGCCCAGGTGACATCTTCACGTACGGCGAGGTCGGTTTCCCGCTGTAAAAGCTCGATGAGCGCGTCGAGCGCCCTGCGATCCTGAAGCTCGCCAAGTTGCAGAGCAGCCCTGCTGCGGACGTTGCCGTCCGGATTCTGAAGTGCCTGCAGGAGTGATGTGATTTGTTCGGCCATGCGACCTCGTGTCGTGGAATATGGATGGCGGGCATGCCTGCGGCAGGCAAAAACTGACCGCGCGCATTATAACGGACTTTTCCGGTTTCGTAGGGGTCAAAACATACCCTCGATCTCAGCGTTGCGGCATGGCCGGGAGATTGGCCAGCAGCCGTAGTTAAGCATTGACAACCGGAACGGCGCGCCACTATAATTCCCTGTTGTTCGGGCCTGTAGCTCAGCTGGGAGAGCGCTACAATCGCACTGTAGAGGTCAGGGGTTCGAATCCCCTCAGGTCCAAGTCACAAAAACTAGGCATATACGAATCATCCGGGAACGGGAACGTGTAGTAGAGCGTTCCCGTTCCTTCGTTTATGACGATCTTCGCCACAAACTGCTGGATCACGCGCCGCGCCAGCGCTCTGTCTCCGCTTTCCAGCGCATCCCGCATGTACTGAATCCAGCCTTCGAGCAGTTCGCCACTGATATGCTCGATCTGTTTCGGCGTGGCATGAAGCGCGTTCAACGTCGCCAGTTCGCTGATCAACTCTTCCTCTTCGCGCTTTCGTGTATCGTAGCGCTGCTGAATGTGGGTAGCGTAGCCCATATTCTCAATGGCGTCGATGATGTTGTTGATCGATTTCTGGACTTCGCCAAGCTTGTCTTCGAGCGCCTTGATGCGTGTCGCGGCATCGTGGCTGCGCTCGGTCAGAGATTTTGCAATGTTCTCCGCCAGCGGGCGTAGGTTGTCGATAGTGAGGATGTGCGCCAGTAGATTATCAATCACGGTCTGGTCGAGACTGCGCGTACCGATCCGCTTTGCTTGACATGCCTGTCCGCGCGAGTTCTTCATCGTATTGCAGATGAAGAAAACGTATCTGCCGCGCGTGCCTTTTTTCGCCGGAATGCTCTCGACATTCATCGGGTGTTCTTCACCGTCGTTATACCCGCAGTAGACCAGTCCCG
>Ga0207869_1000140_pt1 | contig 68158 bp, 56 predicted proteins | sample HigsolmetaAR205D_FD_184837 | JGI IMG/M metagenome (GOLD analysis project Ga0207869, IMG submission 184837) | Ionic liquid and high solid enriched microbial communities from the Joint BioEnergy Institute, USA - AR20-5-D (SPAdes) (version 2) ...
CCCTGGAGGAGGCGGCGGCTGTCATCGCATCTGAGTCGGAGCGGCAATGCGGCGTGATCACGGGCATGCGGCCTCAGATGACGTGGCTCTCGGGTTGCCACACTGCTCTATACGACCTGGAGGAAGTCCAGATACGGCTCGGTCCGGAGTTCGATCGCTTTCTCCTCTTGTCCGAGGGAGGTCCCAGGGAACCCGACGAGGAACTGGAGGCGGCTTACGTGGCCCTGGCCTCGGGTGAGCCCGTCAGGATCGACGGCGAAGGATCGATCGGAGACGTGGTGATCTGGCCTCTCGACGGTTGACGTCTGCCACGACCACTATCCCGGTGCGCCCGAGGTCGACGACCGTTTCTGCCGTGGGATGGGCGCATATCTCGTCCCAGGCCCGGCTCATGCCGTCCGACCATCTGATGTCGTCTAGCACGAGGATCCCTCCCCGCATCAGCGGGCGGATCCGGTCGACGTAGCGGAGGGTTGCTTCGTAGTCGTGGTTCCCGTCGATGAACGCCATGCCCAGCCGGTCGATGCCATCGAGCACGGACGGAAGGGCCTCGTCGAAGTCTCCCTCGATCACGTCGACATTGTCGATGCCGAGCTCTCGCAGGTGAGACCGAGCCTGTTCGAGTCGGGCGAGGCTCTGCTCTATGGTGATCACCCGTCCGCCGCCACCGTACCGAACGCCTGTCGCCAGGTAGGCGGCGGAGATGCCGAGGTTCGTCCCCAATTCCAACACCGAGTCGGGCCGGAAGGCCCGGGCGAGGTGGAAGAGGAGCCGACCTTGCTCGGAGGTGGCGCTCGCTTTTGCCGCCGACCCGAGACTGGCGCCGTCGCCGGGGCGGTCGGGTACGTCGAACAGAGCCTTGAGCGGCCGGGGATCGTCGAGGAGACGCAATCGGATCTCGTGGACCCTCCGGAGATCCCCGGCGGCTCCCCGGAAGCGCTTGTCGACGAAGTCCGTGAGGGCGTCCCGCAGGAGAGCCTCGGCCTGGCCTTCGGCCGACGTCTCCCGAAGCCAAGCTCGGGCGGCGTCTTCGAGCGTCGGCCGGCGAGGGGAGCTCATCTCAACCTGTTGTACACCTCGAGGAGCTTCTGCTTTTCGACTCCCCAGTTGTAGCGCAGCCTCGCCTCGCGGCAGGCGGCGCGGTAGGGCTCGGGGTCGGCGAGGATCTTGCGGGTGGCCGCCGCCAGCGACTCGGGGTCCACCGGGTCGACCACCTCACCCACTCCGGTCTCCGCCACCACCTTTCCGATCCCGGGGGAGTCGGATCCGAGCACGGGCACCTCGGCCATCATGTACTCGAAGAGCTTGTTGGGCAGGGTCGTGTAGTAGCTGAGTGACGAGTTGACGATGTTGCACAACCCGACGTCGGCCGACGCCGTCCAGTGCAACAGCTCGTGGTTGGGGATCGGCCCGAAGAACCTCACCTTGTGGCCGAGCTTCCGCCGGGCTACCATCTCCTCCAAGGCGTCCCGGTAGTAGCCGTACCCGACGATCACCAGCACCACGTCGTCGAGGAGCTCGACGGCATCGATCGCCGGCTCGATGCCCCGGTTCTCCTGGATCGAGCCCTGGTAGAGCATCAACGGAGTCCCCGGATCCAGTCCCAGGGGCACGCGCAGGTCGCGCGGTTCCACCGAGACCAGCTCGGGCGTGTTGATCACCGCCACCGCCGGGTCGGGAACACGCCCGTAGAGGCCGCGCATGTGGTCGATCCACGGAGGGCTGGCGACGATCAGGGCGTCGGCGGACGGCAGCCACCGGCGCTCGTTCCACAACGCCCACTGCTTCCACCAGAAGCCCATCCGGTTCCGCTCGGTCTGGAGCTCGTGGCTGTCGTAGACCAGCTTCGCTCCCGGCGTCCGCTTCTTGCAGACGTGGCCGACGTACAGCGTGTTGAGGTCGTGGGAGTGGTAGACGTCGGCGGCTTCCGCCAGACCGGCTTTGATCATCCTCCGGTTGATGGCCAGCGTCTTCAGAGCCCGGCCCTGGCGCCCAAGGAGGGCTTTTACCACCCGGAACCCGAACCGCGCCACCTTCGTCACCGAGCGGAGGACCGGTGTCGAGACCTTCCCCCACGCCCGGCTGAGGCGGGTCGGTGGTTTCGTCGCGACGGGCTGTTCGACCTCCACCTCCGCGGTGGCGCTCGGCGCAACGGTGGACGGCGGCTGCAAGCGTCCTTCCCGGCGGGCACGTTCCACGTCGACCGGCTCTCCGGTGAGCCGGGAGTGCCGCTCCTCGATGGTGCCGGCGTACCGGGCGGCGAGACGGTTGAGGGCGTCGACTCCGAGGTTCACCCGGCTGATGCGCTTCACCTCGATGCCGTCGGGTCGAATCTCGTGCTCGGGAGTCACTCCCGGCACCAGATAGGCGATGACGGTGACCCGGTGGCCGGCGTCGATCAGCGTCTTCGCCTCCTTCGTGACGCGGGCGTCGTATTCGAAGGAGTTCTTGACGAACATGCACACCTTCATCCCTCGACTGCCTCCCGGATCACCTCGCCCGCCGCCCGGAGCCGTCGACGGTACTCCTCGACGTGCTGGGCGACGGTCGGCACCAGCTGGCGCGCTCGTTCGGCCGCCGCCCCGATCCGCTCGACACTCACCTGGTCTGTGCGGACCACCACGTCGTCGGCCCCGACGGAGGCGGCGAAGTCGGCGAGTTTGGGCCGATACTCCAGCGCCACGAACGGCGTGCCCACCGCCGCGGCCAACACGACGGCATGGAGGCGCTCGCCGACGACCAGGTCCGCCTCCGCGAGCAGGCGCAGGGCGGCGTCCAGGTCCCTGTATCCGGCCGAATAGGGCAGATCGGGACGTCCCGCCGCCCGCATCGTTTCGAAGATGGGGCGGTCGTCGTCGGGGTTGCACGACAGGAAAGCCACGTCGCGCCCCTCCGCCAGCCACTGCTCGACGCTCTTGGCCAGCACCGCCATGACCGCATCGTCGGACCCGCCCCACAGCTCTCCGTTGGTCCAGGCCGGAGACACCACGACGAGCCCTTCTCGGCGCTGTGTCCCGGCGGGCCGTTCGAGCAGCAGGGCCGGGTCACCCGACACCTCGAGCTGGCCGTCGTAGCCCCACTCCCTCAGGGTCGCCTCCGACCTGGGGCCGCGGACGCCGACGTAGCAGCACGACGACAGCCACCGCATCCACCCGTCGACCGGCTCGGTGACGCCCCAATAGGCGGGGCTGGCCACTCCGGTACCGAGCACCGCTCGCTCGACCCGCGGGCTGTCGCGTTCGGTCAGCCAGCCGAGGTAGGTGCTGCGGTTGATGAGGGTGCCGCCCCCCAGAATGAGGAGGTCGCGGGGGTTCCCGGACACCTCCACGTCCGCCCATGGGAGGAGGCGGCGGGCGGCTTCGAGCATCGCCTCGTCCCCCAGGTTGTCGTAGCCGATCCATCCGACGTAGCGGGCGTGCGGGCGGCGATCCTCCGCTTCGGGCTCGGGCCGGGTGGGCGGCGACGTCGGGATGCTGTAGGGGATGCCCTGGCTGCGGGAGCGGACGATCTTGGCGACGGTCTTGAGAGCCCGCCGCGGCTCGGAGCGGAGATCCCGCAGCATCTCCGCCCGGGTGGGGCGGTTGGCGACGAACCCGGCGGGACGCTCGGCGGCGCGTGCTCCCGGGATCCACACCAGGCCCTGGGGCAAGTGATCGGGCCGTTCCAGGCGGCGGATCTCCGCCCATGCCTCCGCCGGCTCCAGCCCTCTCGCCTTGGCCCACTCCCGGCGACGGGCGATCGTCACGATCGGCAACTCGCCCGGCCAACCCGAGTCGACCCAGGCGGCGTCCTCGGCGGTGAGGTACGTCTCGGGAGGTTCGGTGGGGACCGTGTAGCCCACAGTCAGCGACGAGGCTGTCGGGCGGTCGTGGAAGTGCTTGACGACCCGGGCGAGGAAGCGGTGGTCCAACGCCGCCGAGCCGCGCAAGGTGACGACGAGCTCGCCCCGGGCCGCGGCGATGCCTTCGGCGAGAGCGTCGACGAGCCGGACCCGCGGATCCCCGGCCAACAGCCCCGCCGTCGGCTCGTGGCGCTCGTCGCAGCCGACCAGGATCAGCTCGAAGTCGGGAGCCGTCTGGGAGGCGATGTCGTGCCACAGGTCGTCGAGCGAAGCGGGCGGTTCGAACACGACGAGCGAGACCTTGGGGACCTCGTAGATCACGTCCCGCCGCGGCTTGCGATAGAACCGGTGAGGGACGAGGTTGGCCAGGGTCCCGTCGTTCAGCTGGCGGGCCGACTGGCGGCCCTCGTATCCGCCCTGCTCGTCCTCGTCGAGCTGGTGGTAGATGACGGCGTCGTCTGCCGGCACGAAGAAGGCACCCTCCTGCCAGAGACGCCATCCGAGCTCGGTGTCCTCGCCGCCCCAACGCGTGAACCGGTCCGAGAATCCCCCCACCGCTTCGAACAGCCTGCGGGAGACGGCGACGTTCGACGAGACGAGCGTCCGGAAAGCCTCGTCACCTACGGTCAAGCCGGCGGTGCGGCGCCCGAGTACCGTCCTGAAGTCGGGCCGGCCGGAAAAACCCGTCTGGACTCGCTCGTCCAGGTCTGCCGCGCCCGACGAGATGGCCTCGGCGGGCACGTCGCCCACCCGCACGTGGACTCGGCGGCCGATCGTCACCACGTCGGGCGACGCCGCGTGCCAGGCGAGGTGTGCGGCGACCAGGTTCGGATGGGGGATGCAGTCGGCGTCGATGAAGATCAGCACGTCGACTTCGCCGGCGTGAGCCGCCCCCAGGTTCCGCGCTCGGGCGGCGCCGTAGCCGTCGTGCTCCTGGCGGACCAGGGTCACGTCGAGCGGTGAAGCCTCCACGACGGAGGCGATGTCGGCCTCCGAGCCGTCGTCGGCCACGATCACCGGCACCCGGCGAGTCGACCGTTCCAGGCCGGCGAGGGTTCGGGCCAGCAGGTCGGGGCGGTTGTAGACCGGGATCACGACCGCGGCGGTCAGCTTCTCGGCCGCATCGGGGTCGGGGCGGATCCAGCTCCAGTCGTTGTGGGGTCTGAGTGTCACGATCTCGGGTCGTCGTCGACGATCTCGTGGGGGAGGACCCGGTACGACTCGGCCAGCAGGTCCACCCGGATGAGATCTCCCGACCGCTCCACCTGGGCCTGCGGTTGCTCCTCGGCGAGGTACTCCTCCAACCCGGCGGCCTTGCCCTCGAAGTACAGATAGCGGCGGGCCGCACGCATGACGTCTCGGTAGCCGGACACGTCGTCGGCGCGGATGGCCACCGTCTCCATCTTCTGTGGAGCCAGCCTCTCCGCCTCGAGCGTCTCGGCGTCGAACACCTGTCGGCTCGGCAGCTCCTCCCACAGCTCGGGACAGCCGATGTGGGCCACGCGTTGTACCTCGGCGTCGCGGTCGATCAGCGCCGCCAGTTCGGTCTTCGGCCGGAGGTAGGAGACCTCGCGCTTTGTCACGCCGGAGCCGATCTCGAACAGCTCGTCGACCCGGTGGTCGTAGGTATGACGACCGTGGGCGTGCTCCCAGGCGGCGTCGGCGATCTTCTGGGCGTTGTCGAGGTCGGAGAGGACCGACTTCACCTGCGAGACGATGTCGTCCTCCAGGACGAGGTAGTGCTTTCCGGGCTCGAACAGCAGGTCGGTTCCGGGCAGGTCGTCGGTGATCAGCACGGCGCGGGCGGCGATCGCCTCGAACACCCTCATGGTGATGGGGAAGTGGCGGGTGCCCCCTTCGTTGGGGATGATCCGCGCCTCCTCGTACAGCGCCGCCATCTCCTTGGCCTTGACGTTCTCGGCGAACCCGAGCCGTTCGGAGGGAAAGGTCGCCTCGAGCTCGGCCACGATCTGCTGACGGCGGGTGTAGGGGCCGCCCTCCCACAGCTTCGCGCCCACCATGGCCACGTCGAAGCGGCGGTCGGCCAGCTGCTTGCGGCCTTCCAGCAGCTCGATGGGGATTCCGAACGGGAACCTGTGCACGGGTGCCTGCACCCAGTGGGCCAGATGCCACGAATGCGCCATCAGGGCGGCGTCGGCCCGGTAGCGGTCGACGAGGCGGAGGTTGGCTTGCAGGTGGTGCTCGCCGTGGTGGAACCAGAAGAGGATGGGGATGTCGGGGGTCTCGCCCGTGACGTCGATCGCCGGATACGGGCCCTCCACGAAGAGGACGAAATCCGTGTCCGGCTCGACCGTGTCGAAGTCGACGGCGTCGGTCTCGAGGCGAACCTCGACCCCGGCGCGGCGCAAAGCCTCCTCCAGGTACTTGCCGGGGTTGGAGTCGGTCTTGCGATAGGCCATCAGCACCTTGCGTCCCCGGTACCGGCCCGGTTCCGGCCGGTACGGGGCGCGGTCGTCGTCGGGCATGTGGAACCTGCCCACCCCGGCCGGGGGCATCGCCAGTTCGGGCCGCTTCGGAGCCAGGTCGATCAAGTCCACGTCACCGGCCGATGGCTGGGAGGGGGTCCGCATCACCGCCCCATCGACCCGGCGGGCCGCCTCCACCGCCGCCGGCAACAGGTTGGTGGAGACGGGCAGGAACAGTCGGGCGCCGGTGCCTGCCGCCGCTTCGGCCAGCCGTCTCTGCAGATCCGACAGCCTCCAGCTCTCCGGCTGCAGGCGGCGTACCAGCGACCCGAGCTTGCCGCCCCCGCGTGGGCGGCGGCTGGGCACGCCGACGATGCCTCCCTCCGGCATCGGCGCCGAAGGCGAAACGACCCGCACCTCGGAGATCCGGTTGCCGGCGCGCTCCAACGCGTGGAGCATCACGCGCGCGGGGGGATCTCCGCTCGGGGGTCGATTGGTGAGAACACAGATGTGCACGGCGGGGATGTTACGTGGCCTCCACCAGCGGCGGGCATCAGGGCAGGGCGCGGTGCAGGAACGCGGCCAGCTCCCCGCGGGTGACAGGCTGGTCGGGGCAGAACCGGTCGTTTCGGGGCGGGTTGCAGCCCCTGGTCAAGCCGGCTCGGGCGAGGGCGTCGATGTCCTCCTCGAACACCGAGTGGTCGTCGTCGACGAACCGATCCGGGCCGGCCGGCAGGTCGAGGGCGCGGCGGAGGAAGGCGGCCAGCTCCCCGCGGGTGACGGGCCGACCGGGGCAGTACCGGTCGTTTCGGGGCGGGTTGCAGCCCTTGGCCAAGCCGGCGTGGGCGAGGGCATCTATGTGGTCCTCGAACACCGAGTGGTCGTCGTCGACGAACGCGTCGGGGCCGGCCGGCAGGTCGAGGGCGCGGTGGAGGAAGGCGGCCAGCTCCCCGCGGGTGACAGCCCGGTCCGGGCAGTACCGGTCGTTTCGGGGCGGGTTGCAGCCCTTCGTCAGGCCCTCCAGCGCCATCCACACGATGTCGTGCTCGAACACGCCGGCTATGTCGGTGAGGCTCGCGGCCATCGTGGCGGCGTCGACCTGCAAGCGAGTGCCATAGGTGGTGGCTCCCACCAGCGAATCACGGCGGAGGCCGTGCCTCCCGGCGATGTCGATCAGGTCGACCGGCCCGAGATCCGGGTTCACCGACTTCATGAGAGCGAACGCCGCCGACACGTGAGGCGCGGCGAAGGACGTGCCCGACCGCGTCCGGTAGCGTCCCAGCGAGTCGATCGTCGTGGTCACGATCTCGACCCCGGGCGCGGCCAGTTCCACCGTCTGCACCCCGAAGTTCGACCTCGGCGCGAGCTCGTTGCGGCGATCGGTGGCGGTGACGGCCACCACGTTCGAGTGGGGAAGAGTCGCCGGCACGAAGCTGCGGCCGTCCAGGTCCACCCCGTCGTTCCCGGCGGCGGCGACGATGACGACCCCGGCCTGCTCGGCGTAGGCGACCGCATCCGCCAGCGGTCCCGGATGAGCCGCCTCGCCACCCAACGACAGGTTGATGATGTCGGCGCCCATGTCCGTGGCGTAGGTGATCGCCCAGGCCACGGTGAAGAGGTCGCAGCTCGAGGTGCACGCCCGGATCGGGAGGATCGTCACGGTCGGCGCCACTCCCACCGCGCCGGCGCCGTCGAGCGCCGCGGCTGCCACTCCGGCGACTTCCGTGCCGTGGCCGATCGGGTCGCTGGGGTCGTTGTCGTCGTCGATCGCGTCCCAGCCGTTGACGTCGTCGACCAGTCCGTTGCCGTCGTCGTCGACGCCGTTGCCGGGCACCTCGGCGGGGTTGCGGAAGATCCGCCCCGCGAACTCGCTGTGGGTCGTCTGGACGCCGCTGTCGATCACGGCGATCACCACGTCAGGGGCGCCCGTCGTCTGCCTCCACGCCCTCGCCACCCCGAGCTCGAACAGGGCCCATTGGTCCGGGCCCAATGGCTCTGTGGCGGGATCCCCTTCGAGCAACTCCAGGAGGACGTTCGGGACCGCCTCGGCACCCGGAGGAACGTCCTCCGGCGAGACTTCTCTCCACCCCAGCACCGAGCGCTCCGCCGAGTCGGCCAGGGTGACAGCCTCGTCTTTGACGAGTACGGTCCCAGCCTCTGCCACCTGGGCCGCGTCGACCGGGGTGAACCCGGACAGGAGAGCGAGCGGGAGTAGCAACGACAGCACGACCGTCGCCAGCGTATCGAAGCCCGGTCGAATTTGGTTTCAAGGAAACGGTTGCTACGGCCGATGGAGTCGCAATGGTGCTGGAGAGGACGGGCATTCGCCTTCTCGGAGCGATCATCGTCGCCGCACTGCTCGTTCCGGCGACGGCAGTGGTGGCGTCCGACGACCTGGCGGCCGACGAGGCCCGGGTCGTCGAGCTCATCAATGCCGAGAGAGCCGCGGCAGGGGTCGCACCCCTCACGGTGCATCCTGTGCTCGTCGACAAGGCCCGCAAGCACGCCGCCCGGATGGCCGAAGCCGGTCGCATCTTCCACAGCGACGATCTCGAGAGAGGGGTCGAGGGGTGGCGCCGTCTCGGCGAGAACGTCGGCCGCAACGGCAGCATCGACGGCATCCACCGCGCCTTCATGGGCTCGACCGGCCATCGGCGCAACATCCTCAACCCCGACTACGACGCGGTGGGAGTGGGGGTGGTGTGGAAGTCGGGGACGCCGTACGTGGTGGAGGTCTTCATGGACTCGGCCCGGCCCCACACGCCGCCCTTCGTGGACGACGACGGGTCCGTCCACGAAGCCGACATCATCGCCCTCTACGAAATGGGCATCACCCGGGGATGTGACATCGCCCGCTACTGCCCCGATCGGAGCGTCACCCGGGGAGAGTTCGCCACCCTCCTCGTGCGCGCCCTGGGCCTGGAAGGCTCCATCGCCAACCCGTTCGACGACGACGACCGGTCGGTGCACGTGGACGCCATCGAGACGCTGGCGGCGCACGGCATCACGACCGGGTGCGGGCCCCGGCGGTTCTGCCCCGACGCCCCCGTGACCCGCGGCGAGATGGCGAGCTTCCTGATGCGGGCCCTCGACCTGCCGGCGGCACCGCCCGCCGGTTTCGACGACACCGCCGGCAACGTCCACCGGAAGGCGATCGACGCGCTGGCGGCGGCGGGGATCACCCGAGGCTGCTCTCCCACCTCCTTCTGCCCCGACGATCCCGTGACCAGAGGGCAGATGGCCTCGTTCATCGTGCGCGCCCTCGAGCGCTGACCCACCGAAACCCACAGCAGCCGGTACCTCGCTAGCGTCGTCGGGACATGAGGGGAACCAGGACACTTCTGGTCGCCGGAGTGCTCCTCGTCGGGACAGCGCTGCCCGCGGTCGGCCAGCTCCCTCCGGGGGGAACGTTCGTGGACGACGACGGTTCCGTCCACGAGGAGGACATCGAGGCGATCCGGGCTGCCGACATCACCCGGGGGTGCAACCCGCCTCGCAACGACCGCTTCTGCCCCGACGACCCGGTGACCCGCGGCGAGATGGCGGCCTTCCTGGCCCGCGCCCTCGGGCTGCCGCCCGGACCGGACCGGTTCTCCGACGACGCCGACTCCGTGTTCTCAGGCGACATCGACGCCCTCGCCGCCGCCGGCATCACCAAAGGCTGCAACCCGCCGGCGAACGACCGGTTCTGCCCGAACCGCAGCATCACCCGAGGCGAGATGGCGGCGTTCCTCACCCGGGCGTACCGGTACGTCGCCACCGACGGCGACCGCTTCGCAGACGACGACGACTCGATCTTCGAGCGCGAGATCGACGCCCTGGCGGCGGCCGGAGTCACCCGCGGGTGCAACCCACCCGCCAACGACCGCTTCTGTCCCCGCGACGATGTCACCCGGGGCCAGATGGCCAGCTTCCTGGCCCGAGCCGAAGGGCTCGCCACAGAAGAGGTGCCGCCCCGCCCGGACGTCCATCTCCGGCTCCTCGGCGAGTTCACCCAGCCCACCTACGCCATCGCCCCGCCCGGAGACGATCGCATCTTCGTGGTCGAGAAAGGTGGGAGGATCCGGGTGTACGCCGACGGGCGGGTGCTGGCTCGGCCGTTCCTCGACATCTCCGACCGCGTGGTCAACAGCGGCGAGATGGGTCTCCTCTCGATGGCCTTCCATCCGGATTGGCCCGCCGACGACCGTGTGTTCGTGTACTACTCGACGCGGGACGCCGACGGGGGCCTCCAATCCCAGGTGTCGTCGTTCCGGCTCTCGTCGGACCCCGATGTCCTCGCCCCCGACGAGACGAAGATCCTGACGATCGCCCAGCCCGCCACTAACCACAACGGAGGACACCTCCTCTTCGACCCCAACGGCTATCTGCTGATCGCCATGGGAGACGGCGGCGGTGCCAACGACCGGTTCGGCAACGCCCAGAACCGCGACAGCCTCCTCGGCAAGCTCCTCCGCATCGACGTCGGCTCCGCCCGCCCCTATGCGATACCCGGCGACAACCCGTTCCTCAACGGGCCGGGGCGGGACGAGATCTGGGCGCTGGGCCTCCGCAACCCCTGGCGGATCTGGATCGACGACGGGCTCCTCTACGTGGCCGACGTGGGCCAAGGCGCCCGGGAAGAGATCAACGTGGTGGCTGCGGACCGGCCTCTCGTCAACTACGGATGGCCCCGGTTCGAGGGGAGCCGCTGCAACCCCGACGCCGCCGACCCCTCGTGTGTGCGCTCCGGGATGGAGTTCCCCGACGTCGAATACGGGCGCTCGGGCGGAGCCTGCTCGGTCACCGGGGGAGTGGTGTATCGAGGCGAAGCGCTTCCCTGGCTGGACGGCCACTACTTCTACGGAGACCTGTGCGCCGGCTTCATCCGCAGCTTCCGCACCACCGACGGCGTCCGGATCGAGGACGCCCAGGACTGGACCGACCGATTGGGGAGGGTCAGTGGACTGTGGTCGTTCGGAATGGACGGAGACGGAGAGATGCTCGTCGTGACCGGCAACGGGGCGCTGTACCGGCTCGAACCGCGATGACGGCTGCGATGAAGAGAACCCTGTTGCTCCTGGCTGCCGCCGCGGCGATGTTCTTTCTCGGCGGATCCGGATCGGCGTCCGCCGGCCAGGGGGTGATCGCCGAGTCGCCCGGATGTGGCTTCCCCCGCTTCTACCTCCCCCACGCCGGCCGCTCCGGCTCGCTCCCCGACACGTTTCCCGTGCGAGGGCCTGCCGGCGCCCTGTTCGGCCGGACGCTCAGAGCCGTGCGCTCCCAGCTGGTGTGGTGGGACGTCCCCATGAGCGACGGCGTGCGCGTCCAGGTCCACAGTCGTCTCCTGCCGGTGCTCGCCGACGTGGCCGAGAACCTCGCTCGTGAGCAGGCCGCCGGCCGCTCGTACCGAATCCGTCGTGCCGACACCTGGGGTTTCAACGCCCGCACCAGCGTCGCTTCCCAGGCCCTCAGCTACCACGGCCTCGGTGCCGCCATCGACATCAACGCGTCCACCAACCCGTACCGTCCCGACGGCCGCCTCATCACCGACATGCCGTCCTGGTTCGTGGCCGCGTGGGAGAAGGCCGGGATGTGCTGGGGCGGGAATTGGCACAACACCAAGGACCCGATGCACTTCTCTTGGGTCGGCCCGGTGGGAAGCCCGAGCTATGCCACCGTCCCGCCTCCGTTGCCTCCCCTCACTTCCAAGCGGCCGTTCACCGACGAAGGCGGCCGGCATCCGATCGTGTTCGGCCGAAACGAGAACTTCCAGGCCGTCCTCGACGCCAGCGGAGACGGCGCCCCCGACGTGGCCCATCTCCGGCCCTGGAACGACAAAGCGACGGTCCTCGAGCTCGCCGTCTCCCGACAGGGCTACGGCGACTGCTCGGTGTGGCGCTGGTGGCTGGGCGAGGTCCCGGGAGGGGAGCCCGTGATGGCCGACGTGTCGGCGGTGGGACGCCCGGACCTGCTGTTCCTGGACGAAAGCGGGGCCCGCTTGGTGCTCCACCGCTACTCGGTCGCCGACGACTACCAGCCGGCGGCGGCGATCCGTACCGAGGTGCCGACCGGCCTCCGCTACACCTTCGGCGACATCGACCGCGACGGCGCCGAGGATCTGTGGGCGGTCGAGCCGGCAGACGGCGGCCTCCGCATCCGGGTCTGGTCGGCCGCCAGCGGGTTCACGTCCGTCATCGCAGAGGGCGTGGCGCCCGGTGTCGAGCTCGCCTCCGGCACCCGTCTGGCCACCGCCGACCGCAACGTCGACGGTATCGCAGACCTGTACGTCATCCCGCCCCGAGGTGGTGCCTACACGATCGTCGCCGGATCCCGCCTCGACTCGGTGCTGGAGGTCGTCGACGGGCCGGCCCTCGGCGCCGATGACGTGGTCGGGGTGGAGGACTACGACGGCGACGGCCGGCCCGACGTGCAGGTCCTGGGCTCCGACGGGACGATGCGGGTCTGGCTCGGGAACTCCCGACTCGCCGGTGTGACCCCGTCCTCCTGGTTCGTGCCCGACGGCTTCCGCTGCCCGGAGGGCACATTGCCGTACTTCCACGAGGGCCGCTTCGCCGACGACGAGGACTCGATCTTCCAGGAGGACATCGAGTGGCTCGCCGGCCGAGACATCACCCGGGGGTGCAACCCTCCGTTCGAGGACCGCTTCTGCCCCGAGGACACGGTCACCCGCGGGCAGATGGCCGCCTTCCTGGTGCGGGCCCTCCGCCTGGGTCCGGGTGAGAACGGCTTCGTAGACGACGACAACTCGGTGTTCGAAGGCGACATCGGGGCGCTGGCCGCCGCCGACATCACCCGGGGGTGCAACCCGCCCCGCAACGACCGCTTCTGTCCCGACCAGCCCGTCACCCGGGGGCAGATGGCGGCGTTCCTGGTACGGGCGTTCCGGCTCCCGGCGGCGCCCAACCGCTTCGTCGACGACGACGGCTCGGTGTTCGAAGGCGACATCGGGGCGCTGGCCGCCGCCGGGATAACCCGGGGCTGCAACCCGCCCCGGAACGACCGGTTCTGTCCCGACCAGCCGATCACCCGGGGGGAGATGGCGGCGTTCCTGCACCGGGCCGAAGCTTTGCTTCCCGATTCGTGATGGGCACACCTAACCTGCCCCGCCGGGGCGACGAGGGAGTGGGACGAGGAGTGGATATGCGCAGCAAGTGGAGCGGGATGGTCGTCGCGTCGCTGCTCGTGGTGTCGCTTCTGGCGACGCCGGCCGCGGCGGCCCAGGACGAGTGGACCATCGACGGAGGTGGCTGGGGCCACGGCGTGGGCCTCTCCCAGTACGGCGCCTATGGCCAGGCTCTGGAAGGGCGCAGCGCCACCCAGATCCTCACCTACTACTACAAGGGCACCAGCGTCTCCAGCGCGTCCCAGCTCCTCGGCTCCGACCACTGGATCTTCCGCCCCGAAGCCCTGTGGGTGGGGCTCAGCCAGGCCGACACCAGCGTGAGGATCTCGGCGGTGGGGGCACCGGCCACGGTGTGCCACAAGGCCGGCAACTGTGCCGACGAGGAGACGTTCACCATCAGCCCGGGGGAGAACTGGGTGTTCGAGGCGGGCTCCGGCGCCGAGGCGGGCCGGTGCCGCTTCCGCCGGATCGGCGTCGACAACCAGGGCTGGGGTCCCTGCCAGGCCGACATCACCTGGTCGGACAACGGCGGAGTCAACCGCCTCGTCGTGGCGGGCAGCCACTACGCCCACGGGCGCCTTCGCTTCCGGCCGGCCGGGGGCGGGAAGTTCCACACGATCCTCTCGATCGGGCTCGAGCAGTACCTGCGCGGCCTGGCCGAAGTCCCTTCCTCCTGGCCCAGCGCCGCCCTGGAAGCCCAGGCCATCATCGGACGGGGCTATGCCATCGCCACCGCCCTCGCCCGCGGGGGAAGCGACGGGTCGGGGCGGCTCTCGAGCTGCGGATGCCACATCCGCGACGACGCCCGGGACCAGGTGTACGCCGGGTGGTCCAAAGAAGGCGACCCGACCTACGGATCACGCTGGGTCGACGCCGTCGAGCGCACCGGTGACCGCGGCGGGCACCAGGTGGTGACCCACCCCGACGCCCCCAACCGCGGCATCATCAGCGCCTATTACTCCTCGTCGAACGGGGGAGTGTCCGAGAACGTCGAGGACGTGTGGGGCGGGCAGGCTCTCCCGTGGCTCCGCTCCGTGGAGGACCCCTGGTCAGCCAACCCGAACATCAACCCGCTGGCCCGCTGGTCGGTGTTCCTCGACGGTGAGGTGCTGCGCTCCCAACTCTGCAAATCCGGCTCCTGCTGGGACGCCGTCACCGGCGGGGAAGTCGTGAAGAAGCCGCCGGCGGGCAGGATCCGCCTCTACGGCCTCTCCGGGAGGAAGGTCGTCTCCACCGAGGTGACGGCCGTGTGGCTGTACAACGTGCTCAACGCCCACGGCACCGAGCCCGCCCCCAACGGCGGGCGGCGTGCCGCCCGGGTCTCGCCGTACATCGTCGACATCCATGCCCCCTCCCCGTTCCTCGACGTCGGCGACTCCGTCCACTACGAAGACGTCGCCTACATCGCCAACATCGGCGTCACCAGGGGATGCAACCCGCCCGACAACACCCTGTTCTGCCCCACGCAGTCGGTGACCCGGGCGCAGATGGCCTCCTTCCTCGTGCGAGCGCTGGACCTGCCTCCTGCCGACCGGGACTACTTCGTCGACGACAACGGGTCGATCCACGAGGACGACATCAACGCCCTCGCCGCCGCCGGCGTCACCCGGGGATGCAACCCGCCCAAGAACGACCGGTTCTGTCCCGGCCAGGCCGTCAGCCGTGACCAGATGGCTGCCTTCCTGGTCCGCGGCTTCGGCTACACCGACCCCGGAGAGGGAAACCTGTTCACCGACGACAACGGGTCGATCTTCGAAGGAGACATCGATCGCCTCGCCACCGCCGGCGTGACGAAGGGCTGCAACCCGCCCAAGAACGACCGGTTCTGTCCGACCCAACCCGTCACACGCGAGCAGATGGCGTCGTTCCTCGCCCGCGCCATCCGGGGCTAGACGCCCCGGCTCGGGGCCAAGCTCCGGTTGGCGTCACGTCGGCCGGTAACATTTCGCAGGTTTCGTCGCACCGCGAGGTTTCTCTAGTGACTCCACCAATCGAACGCTTCGCCGACGAGCGCTGGACGGCCGGCATCATCGGCCTCGGGTACGTGGGCCTGCCGCTGGCGATGACCGCCTCGGCCCGCGGGCTGGGCGTCATCGGCTTCGACGTGTCCAGTGAGCGCATCGCCGCCCTCATGGCCGGCCAGTCCCACGTCGGCGACGTCTCCGACGAAGAGCTGAAAGAAGCGTTGGTAGCCGGCGCCGTCTTCACCGACGACCCCGACGCCCTCCGCGAAGCGGATGCCATCTTCATCTGCGTCCCGTCTCCGTTGGGACGCAACCGCCAGCCCGACCTGTCCTACATCGAAGCCGCCGCCCGCACCGTGTCGTCGATCGCCCGCCCCGGCCAACTCGTATCGCTCGAGTCGACCACGTATCCCGGCACGACCGAGGACATCATCGTCCCCGCCGTCCAGAGCGCCGGCCTGAAACTCGACGAGGACGTCTTCGTGGCGTTCTCGCCGGAGCGGGTGTCGCCGGGCGACCCGATGAAGACGGCGGAGATCCCCAAGGTGGTCGGCGGTGTCACCGAGATGTCGGGGCTCGTCGCCGAGGTCGCCTATCGGAGGCTCGTCCCCTCGGTTTACCGGGTCTCGTCGGCCCGGGCCGCGGAGATGGCGAAGCTGCTCGAGAACACCTACCGGGCTGTCAACATCGGCCTCGTCAACGAGATGGCCCAGCTCGCCCACGAGCTGGACATCGACATCTGGGAGGTGATCGACGCCGCCTCCACCAAGCCGTTCGGCTTCCAGGCCTTCTATCCCGGTCCGGGCGTGGGTGGACACTGCATTCCTCTCGACCCGCAGTACCTGGCGTGGCGGGCACGGGAAGCGAACTTCGCCACCCGCTTCATCGACACCGCCGAGCAGGTCAACATCCGCATGCCGGTCTACACCGCCGACCGCATCGGCGCCATCCTCAACCGGCGCGGATTGCCGGTGTTCGGGACCCGCATCCTCGCCGTCGGGATCTCCTACAAGGCCGACGTGGCCGACGACAGGGAGTCCGCCTCCCTCCAGGTGATCCGCGAGCTCGTCTCCCGGGGCGCCCAGGTCTCGGTGCTCGACCCGGTGATAGGGGAAGAGCGCATTCGCCAACACGGGTACGAGCCGGTCACGGCCGACGACGACCTGTCCGTCTTCCCGCTCGCCGTCGTCCTCACCGATCACAAGTCGATCGACTACCGGGCGCTGGCCGAGCGGGTGGAGCAGGTGTTCGACACCCGGGGCGTGTATCGACGTCTGGGCATAGCTGCCGACAACGTGATCCCTCTGTGACCAAGCCGCGGCTCCTGGTGGTGACCTCCGTCCACCACCCGGACGATGCTCGGATCCGGTCCAAGCTCATCCCCACCCTCTCCCGCGAATGGGAGGTGACCTACGCCGCCTCCGAGCCCGGTCCCACCGACAAGTCGGGGCTCGACTGGGCGCCGCTCACCGGAAACCGGCTCCAGCGGCTGCGACAGGCAGCACGTCTCATCAACCGGGAGGGGTGGGACCTGGTTGCGCTGCACGACCCCGAGCTGCTGATCCCCGGCCTGTACCGGGCACGACGCGGCGAGCCGACCCTGTTCGACCTCCACGAGAACCTGCCGGCGCAGCTGCTCACCCGCGAGGGGATCCCGTCGGTGCTGCGGCCCGTCGCCTCGTGGGTCGCACGCTGGGTGCTGAGGATGGCGGAGGCGTCGATGGCGATCACCCTCGCCGAACCCGGCTACCGGACGCTGTTTCGGGCCGAGCATCCGGTCATCGCCAACTACCTCCCGCCGGACGTGCCCGAGCCGAGGCCTCCCGCCGATCCCCCCTACCTCGCCTACCTGGGCGACATAACCGTGGTGCGCGGCGCCTTCTTGGCGGTCGAAGCCGCCGCCGGGGCCGGCCAGGCCCTGGTGATGGTGGGACGGGTCTCGCCACCCGCCCTCGTCGGGCCGCTCGAACGCCGCGCCGAGGAACTGGGCGTCGAGCTCCGCCTCCTCGGCCCGAAACCACACCGGGAGGCCCTGGAGATAGTCGCTTCCGCCACCGCGGGGCTGTCACCGCTGTTCGACATCGGCAACTACAGGTACTCGCTGCCGACCAAGGTGCCCGAGTACCTGGCTCTCGGGCTTCCCGTCCTCGCCTCCGACCTCCCGGGGACACGCGACGCGGTGGCGGAGTTCGACGGTGTCACGTTCGTCACCCCGGGGGACGCCGCCGCCTGGGTCGAGGCCGGCCGGGCCCTGGCAGACGACCCATCCGTGCGGGAGCGGACCGCCGCTCAGGCGGCCGAGGTGAAGCGCCGGTTCACCTGGCCGGAAGACGTGGTACTCAGCGCCTACCGGAGAGCAGCCCGGCGATGAACCCCGACCCCCAGGCGATGTGCATCACCCACAGCGCCACCGGCTCGAGGAGAGCTGCCGGGTCGCGCCCCCGCACCAGATCCACCAGGCCGGCACCCGCGGTGGCGGCGACGTAGACGCCGGGCAACGCCGATCCCTTCCTCCAGTCGAACACCGCCAGGGCCGCGGAGACCCCCAGTCCCACGACGAGGGCCGGCGCCGCCAACTGACGCCAGCGCAGGGATTCGGGGTGGCGGCGGAGCACTATTCGCTTCCAGTATCCGTAGTCGAAGTACTGCCTCCACAGGGCGCGCGGTGTGCTCCGGGGCCGGTACTCGACCGCCAGACCGGGATCGAACCACACCACACCGCCTTTCTGGCGGAGGCGCCAGTTCAACTCGTAGTCCTGGTTCCGTTCCAATGTCTCGTCGAACCCGCCGACGGCCTCCAGCTCCGAGCGCCGGAACACGCCCAGGTACACGGTGTCGGTGGGCCCCGGGGGCCCGCCGAGGCGGTAGCGGGCGTCACCTGCGCCCAGCGGGGAGACCATCGCCATCGCCACCGCCCGCTCGAACGGGGACGTCCCACGAGGAACCTGGCGGCCGCCGACGTTCGCCGCTCCGGTCTCCTCGAGGAGCGCGACCGCCCGGGCCACGTAACCGGGCGGGAGCACCGAGTGGGCATCGCAGCGGACGACGACGTCCCCCGAGCTGTGTCGCAGGGCCCGGTTCAGGGCGGCGGGGGTGGTGCCCTCCGGGTTGCCGACCACCTTCACGCGGGGGTCGGCGATCCCTTCGATCGCGGACCGGGTGGCCGGATCGGCGGCCGCCACCACCACCTCGTCGACCATCTCCTGGTCCAGTGCCGAGCGGACCGCGTCGGCGATCGTCTCCGCGGCATTGCGGGCGGGAATGATGACGGAGACCCTTGGCGTGGAGCTCATCGACCCTCAGTATGATGCTCGGCGGTCGCCGTCCCGTCGATCACGGCGCCGACAGTGAGCCTCGACCCTGCTTCCGTATCCGATCCGATGTTCGTTCTCCTCGCCTGGGCGGGGGGAGTGGCGCTCGCCGGCGCCATCGTCACGATCTGGGACATCGTCGGTCCCGGCTTCACATGGCTGGCGGCTTTCTCCGCCATCCTCGTCGGCTTCTGGCCCGTGCTGGGAGGCACCTGGATCGTGGCCGGAGCCATCCTCGCTGCCGTGGTCGGAGGGGTGGCGGTCAAGCGCAGCCGCCGGGTGTCGGCCGTGGCGCTGGCGGTCTCGGCGGTGCTGTTCGCCGTGGCCGCCATGCAGTACGGGGGGCCGGTGCTGGCGGCGACGGCCACGCTCGCCCTCGGGGGCATCACCGGCGAGATGTTGCTCGGCCACTGGTACCTCGTCGACCCCACCATCCCCCGGACCGTGCTCCGCGCCCTGGCTATCGGAGGCATGGTCGGGATAGCCGTCGACACCCTCGGAGTCGTCGCCGCCGTGGGTGCCCCGGCGGGTGGCGTCGCGGCGGGGGTCTTCTGGGTGCTCGCTGCCACGACCCTCCTCTTGATGGCGGCGGTGCTGGGGGCTCTGCGCCACCCCGCCTACTCCGGGGCGATGGCGGCGACCGGCTTGTCCTACCTGGCGGTGCTCACCGGTCTGGCCACCGTTTTCATCGGGAGGATCCTCGCCACGGGAGGCAGCTTCTTGTGACCCCGTCCCGACTGCCCGCCGTGGAGGTCTCCGACCGGCATCCCGACGGCTCTGTGCGCATAGTCGGCGTCCTCGGCGGTTCCCCGCTCGAGCCGCTGCCGGCCGATGCCGTCGACGGCTTCGAGGGCGCAGCGGGAGAAACCCGCCTCGCCGCCGTCCCGGACGGGCTCGTCGTGCTCGTAGGGTTGGGAGACGAGGCGGACGCCGACGGGCTCCGGCGGGCGGCGGGAGCGGCGGCGCGCGCGGTGCCGGCCGGTCGGCCTGCGTCCACCGCCCTCCATCGGGTGGGAGTCGACGGGGCGGCCGAAGCCGTTGTCGTCGGCTACGCACTCGGCTCCTACCGCTACACCGAATACCGAAGCGACGCCCAGCCGCGCCCCGGTGATCTCACCCTGGTGGGCGGCGCCGAAGCCGCCGAGATCCGACGAGGGCGGTCGGTGGCCGAGGCCATCTACCGGGCCCGGGACTGGTCCAACCGGCCTGCCGCCGACAAGGCTCCCGAACGCCTCGCCGGCGAGATGGCCGACCTCCTCGCCGCGGCCGGCCTGGAAGTCGACGTGTGGGACGAGAACCGTATCGCCGAGGAGCGTCTCGGCTGCCTCCTGGCGGTCGCCGCCGGTTCGGACCGCGCTCCCCGGATGGTGGTCGCCCGTCGCAGCGGCAGCCCCCATGTCGCCCTCGTCGGCAAGGGCATCGTCTTCGACTCCGGGGGTCTGTCGATAAAGACGCCCGAGTACATGGAGACGATGAAGCGGGACATGGCCGGTGCCGCCGCCGTCGTCGCTGCCGCGGCGACGATGGCAGCCCTGAACCCCGGCGTCGGGCTGAGCGTCTATGTGCCGTTGACCGACAACATGTCGGGGGGCTCGGCGATGAAACCCGGCGACGTGCTCACAGCTCGCAACGGCAAGACCATAGAGGTGCTCAACACCGACGCCGAAGGGCGGCTGGTCCTGGCCGATGCCCTGTCTCTCGCGGTCGAAGCGGGCCCGGACCTCGTCGTCGACGTCGCCACCCTCACCGGAGCGGCCCGGGTGGCCCTGGGGGACCACATAGCCGCCGTCTTCGCCTCGAGCGACCAGGTCAGGGACGTCTTGCTCGCCGCCGGGGAGAAGGCCGGCGAGCGCCTGTGGCCCATGCCTCTTCCCGCCGACTACAAGCGGCTGATCTCGTCGCCGGTCGCCGACATGAAGAACACCGGCGGGAGGTACGGCGGAGCGATCGCCGCCGCCCTATTGTTGGCCGAGTTCGTAGGCGAGATCCCGTGGGCGCACATCGACATCGCCGGTCCTTCCTGGTACAGCGAAGACGGGCCGCTCGGACCCAAGGGGGCGAGCGGGTTCGGAGTCGGCACGTTGATCGCCCTCTCCGAGGAGTTGCACCGGCTGTGACAAGGTCTCCCCACTAGCCTTCGCGAATGCGGACTCGGTTCCTCATCGGCGTCACCCTCACCGACCTCGCCGCCCTGTTGGTGGCGATGGTCATCGGGTCGGCGATCGTCTTCGAGACGCCGCTGCTGTGGGACGCCCGCATCGACGTCGACCGCTCGCTGTTGCCTCTCCTCGGCGTCATGGCGGTGGGAGCGGTGGTCATGTCCTTCGCCACCGCCTCCATGTCGGGCCACGGAGTCCCCCGGCCGACCTATGGCCGCCTCCTGATGATCGTGGCGGGCACGTTCCTGCTCACGACCACGACGTCGTTCATGGTCCGCAGCCTGCCCTACTCCCGGCTCTACGTCCCATTGGTCCTCGCCATCTGGACCGTCCTCGGAGCGGGGCACCGCTACCTCCGCAGGAGGCGCCCCTGGACCGAGCGCTTCGTGGTGGTGACATCGGAGAAGGCTCTCGTCGACGAGCTGGCCGAGAGCCCGCACGTCGAGATCGTCCGGGTGATCGACCCTCAGACCGAAGAAGAGCTAGACCCCCTGCCGCCCGGCACCGCCCTCGTCGTGGATCTCCGTTCTGCTCTGTCCGAGAGGGTGGCCCGCTACGTGTCGTCGTGCGACCTGGCCGGCTTCGACGTGCGCCCCCTCGCCTCGGTCTACCAGGAGCACCTCCAGCGGATCCCGCTGGTCCATCTCAACGACGGCTGGGAGATCTCGATCCCCCTGCGCAGCACCCAACCCTGGCTGCCCGGCAAGCAGATCTTCGACATCGCCCTGGTGGTCCTGACCGCGCCGCTGTGGCTGCTGGTCGGGGCGGTCGTGTGGACGTTCATCCGCATCGCCTCACCCGGGCCGGCGATCTTCCGCCAGCGGCGGATCGGCCGAGGCGGTGAGCCGTTCGTCATGTACAAGTTCCGCACGATGGTCCTCGATGCCGAGGAGAACGGCCCTCGCTTCGCCGCAGAGAACGACAGCCGCCTGATCCGGGGTGGAGCGTTCCTGCGGCGCACCCGCCTCGACGAGATCCCCCAGCTCTACAACGTGCTCATCGGCGACATGAGCCTGGTGGGGCCGCGTGCGGAGCAGGTGCCCTTCGTGCGTCAGTTCCGCAAGCGGATCCCCTTCTATGACCTCCGCCACCTCGTCAGGCCAGGGATCACCGGGTGGGCGCAGGTCAACTACGGATACGCCGACGACGCCGCCGACACGATCGAGAAGCTCTCCTACGACCTCTACTACATCCAGCACATGTCGCCCGCGCTCGACCTCCAGATCCTCTGGAAGAGCGTCTGGATCGTCCTGACCGGAACGGGAGCGCGGTGACCGAAGCCGCTCCGATCGCCGCCCCTCGCGGCCTGCGCGCCCCGGGCACGACCACCATGTTGGCCGGTGGCCTCATCGGGGCGGTCCTCGCCTACGTGTTCCAGGCGGTCGGGACCCGCCTCCTCGGCGACGTCGGCTTCGCGCCCATCGCCGCCATCTGGACGGCGTTCTTCATCGTCGCCTCGATCTTCTTGGTGCCACTCGAGCAATACGTCACGCGCGAGACGAGCCGGGGGCGCTCACTCCGGTCCGATCTCGGCGTCGTCGCCGTCGTGGCCGCGCTGGCCACGGTCGCCGGCACCGGGTACGTGTGGATCGCCCTCGACTCGGACATCTTCGGGGGAAACCCGGTGTACCTGGCCGTGATGGCTCTCGTGGTGGCCGGGTACGCGGTCTTGTTCAGCGCCAAGGGGGTGCTGGCGGGCAACCGGCGCTTCGCCGACGTGGGATGGGTGCTGATGCTGGAAGGGGTGATCCGCCTGGCCGTCGGCCTCCTGTTGGTGGTGGTCGTGGTGGACGCCGCCTCGTATGCGTGGGGCATGGCCGCAGCGCCCCTCGCGGCCCTTGTCATGCGGTTCTGGCGTCACGATCGGGAGACGCGAGAGGTGGCGCCGGTGGGGGCGACCCGTTTCCTCGGCGCTTTCATCGTCGGCTCCTCGGCCTCGCAGCTGCTGTTGGCGGGAGCGCCGCTCGGCGTCTCCGCGCTCGGGGGGAGCGCGGCGTTGTTCTCGGTGGTCTTCGTCACCTTCACGCTCTACCGGGCTCCGCTGACGCTGATCTATTCGTTGCAGTCCCGGATCCTGCCGTATCTCGTCTCGATGGGGGAGGAGGGCGACGAGTCGGGTCTGCGGCGGGTGGCCCTGCGGGTGCTGGTGCCGGGAGGGATCCTCACCGCGCTGGGGGCGCTGGTCGGCTGGCTCGTCGGCCCGGAGGTGGTCGCTCTGCTGTTCGGGGAGGAGTTCGTCCCCGCTCGCCAGGTGGCGATGCTCGCTGCCGGAGGGGTGATGGCCGCCTCCACGGCGCAGGTCGGGGGTCAGGTCCTGGTGGCGCGGGCTCGGACCGCGGCGCTCGCCGCGGCATGGGGCGTAGGCCTGCTGGTTGCGGTCGCCGTGATGATCGGTGTGGGAGGCGCCCCCGACGTGAGAGTGGCCACGGGCTTCGCGGCCGGGGAGCTGGTGGCCTTCTTCTCCGTGGCCGTGCTGATCACTCGCTCCTGACCGAGCCGGCCGGTCGCCGTCCACGCATCCCGTACAGCCGGCGGTGCTCTTCGCGCAAGCCCGGTGAGAAACGGCGCTGGAGGGCCGCCGGGACCAGCGGCACCCGGTCTCCGACGACCATCACGCCCTCTTCGACCCGCACCAGATCCGCACGCAACAGGGTCGGCAACCAGATCGGCAACGGCAGGGGAGTCTCGTCCCGGGCGGCTCGCATCAGCCGAAGCAGCTCGGCGACCGCCCCCTGGCCGATCGCCGCCACCCAGTACCTGCGCACGTACGGGTGGTCGGGAGCGAACCCCTGCGACAGGCGTCGCTGACGAGTCGGCAACAACGGCCGCCGCCGAGCGGTGCGACGCACCGCCGCCTCCGGAGATGACGCAGCTACACGATCAGAGGGAGGACGGCCTTGGTCTCCGAAGGCAGCGGTGGTCGTCATGCGCTCCGTTCTACAACGAAGCGCCGAAGACCGTCAAGTATCGTAGAGAACTGTTTTTCGCGCTCTAGTCGTCGCCGTCGCCGCCCCCGGGGCCGCCGGGGCCACGACCGCCACCGGGACCTCCGCCGCCGCCGGGGCCGCCCCCGTTGCCTCCGTTTCCGCCCGGGTCGGGCGGCGGCGGGGGAACGCCCACGACAGCTCGGATCGTCACGCCGTAGGCGATCTCGGCGCCGGGCTCGGGATCGGTGGCGATGATGATGCCGTGAGCACCGGGATCGTCGACCGGCTGGTCGACACGGGTCAGGTTCACCCGCACGCCAGTTTCTGCCTCGAAGGCGCGCAGCGCCTCCACCGCCGCATCGAAGCTCATTCCGACCAGGTCCGGCAGTGAGCCCGTCGGCGGCCTGCCGTTCGACACCGAGATGGTGACACCGGTGCCCATGTCCACCTCGGCCCCGCCGCCGATGGACTGGGCGAACACGATGCCCTCCGGCTCGATCGACGGGGCCTCCCGGACGATCGGATTGAGATTGGCCTCCCGGAGACGGGCGACGGCGGAGTCGACGTGGAGGCCGACGACGTTCGGCACCCGTGTCTTGGGCGGGCGCAGGTACTCGTCCATGCCGGCCGGCTCCGGCGGGAAGTCGGAGACGGGGATGTCCTCCATCACGATCTGCATGAACTCCGCCCAGATCGGGGCGGGAACCGACCCGCCGTACACCCGGCTGTAGAACTCGCCGTTGATCCAGATGTTCTCCAGTGGCTGCTGTTTCGCCTCGTAGCCGACCCACACCGCGGTGGAGTACTCGGGCGTGAAGCCCACGTACCAGGCGTCGCGGTAGGACTGATGGGTTCCCGTCTTCCCGCCTTGTGGGCGACCGATGTTCGCCCGGCTGGCGGTGCCCTTGCCCGTCGGCACGTCACGCAGCGGCCGGAGAGCGGCTGCGGCGACCCGCTCGTCGAGGACCCGCTTCTGTTCCACCTCGTGCTCGTAGATGACGTTGCCCTCGGCGTCGAGGATCCTCGAGATCAGGAAGGGCTCGGCCCACAGGCCCTGGGTGGCGAAAGGCGTGTAGGCAGAGGCCATCTCGAGGGTCGTGACCTCGGACGTGCCCAGCACGAGGGAGGGCACGGGGGTGAGAGGCGAACGGATGCCCATCCGGTGGGCGACCTCGACGATCTTCTCGGGGCCCACGTCCTCGTGGAGGGCGATCTGGGCGAACACGGTGTTCAGAGAGCGCGCCGTGGCTTCGTGGAGGGTCACATAGCCGTTGACGCCCGTGCCGCCGACGGTCCACTTGTTGCCCTCCTCGGAGCAGACGTAGGGGCATTCGAACGTCTGCGGGCTGGCGGCGTTGAACCGGTGCCCGAGCGTGATGCCGTTCTCCAGCGCCGCCACCAGGCCGAACGGCTTGAACGCCGAACCGGGGTTGCGGCGGGCCTGGACGGCCAGGTCGAACTGGGTGAACTCGAAGTCGAGGCCGCTCGCCATGACCAGCACCGCCCCCGTCTTGTTGTCGACCATGGTGATGGCGCCGGTGGGGGCACACGAATGGTTCTCGGCGTAGTTCTCCAGGAAGTCGGGGTCCTCGTCGGGGAAGAGCTGCTGGCACGCCTCGAGGTTCTCGTCGGGCGGCAACGGCGGGAGCCACTTGCGGAGGATCTCGTTGGCGGTCTTCTGGAGGTCCAGGTCGACGGTGGTCTCGATGCGCAGGCCACCGCCGCCTTCACAGGTGGTGTCGTCGGCGGGGCACCCGAATATCGCCTGCTTCCGCTCGGCGGCGGTGGCGCCGAGCATGGAGAACTTGGGGTCGTTGAGCAGCTGTCGCTTGACCTCGGCGACGACGTGGTCGGCTTCGCCCACGAAAGGCTGGTGGGGAACCACTCCGAGCGGCTCCTCCTTGGCGGCGTCGGCCTCCTCTTCGGTGACCCAGCCCTTCTCGAGCATGATGTCGATGACGTTGTTGCGTCGCTCCACCACGCGGGCGGGATGGCGGCGCGGGTCGTAGAAGGTGGGGTTGCGGATCAGCACCGCCATGGTCGCTGCTTCCGCCACCGACAGCTCGTCGAGGTCCTTGCCGAAGAACTCCAGAGCCGCCGCCTTCACCCCGTAGGCGCTCGAGCCGAAGTAGACCGAGTTCATGTAGTACTCGAGGATCTGGGTCTTGGGGAAGCGCCGCTCCAGCTCGGCGGCCACGAACGCCTCGGTGACCTTGCGTCGGATCGATATCTCGTCGCCGACGAAGACCTGCTTCACGACCTGTTGGGTGATGGTGGAACCGCCTCGGAGGTTCCCGGAGATCGAGTCGGCGGCGGCGGAGGCGATAGCCTCGAAGTCGATGCCGTCGTGTTCGAAGAAGTCCTTGTCCTCGGCGGCGAGAACGGCCTGGACGACGGTCTCGGGGATGTCCTGGTAGCGGACTGGCTGGGAGTTGCGGCCGTCGTGGAGCTCCGCCAGCAGCTCGCCGCTCGACGCGTAGATCCGGGAGATCCGGGACAGGTCGGGGAGGCTGAGCTCCATGTTCTCGACATCGGGTACCCATTCGTCGCGGATCTCCTCGAAGGTGCCGAAGGCGGCGTTGGCGCCCAGGAAGCCGACCAGCCCGATCCAGGTCGACGCGATCACGGCGATCGACAGCAGGGTGGCTAGCGCCCCGAACCAGCGGCCGCGCCGCTCGCGGGCTTCGACTTGATGGATGAGAGCTTTACGGCCCATGGAATGAGTCCAACGTCCGGGAAGAGGCGTCGGTTCCGCAGTGGAGTGGCTGGTCGACGACCGGGGGATACGATGTCACGGAACGCAGTCAGGATACCGTGAGCGAGCCGGAAACCCGTACAACCACGAGCGGCATAGAGATCGAAGTCGTCTACGACCGGGCGCCCGACCCGAGCCGCATCGGGGCGCCCGGTGAGTACCCGTTCACCCGCGGCCCATATCCGACGATGTACCGGGGCCGCCTGTGGACGATGCGCCAGTACGCCGGGTTCGGGACCGCCGAGGCCACCAACCGGCGATTCCACTCCCTCCTCGCCGCCGGCCAGACAGGCCTGTCCGTCGCCTTCGACCTGCCCACCCAGATGGGCCTCGACTCCGACCACGAACTGGCTTCCGGCGAGGTGGGCAAGGTGGGCGTGGCCATCGACACCATCGACGACATGCGGAGGCTGTTCGCCGGCATTCCCCTCGGCGACGTCTCCACGTCGATGACGATCAATGCCACCGCGCCGATCTTGCTGTTGCTGTACCAGTTGGTCGCGGAGGAGCAGGGAGTCCCCGCCGAGGAGCTCCGGGGCACGGTGCAGAACGACATCCTCAAGGAGTACGTCGCCCGCGGCACCTACATCTACCCGCCCGGCCCCTCCATGCGCCTCGTCACCGACCTGTTCGCCTACGCCGCCGAGGAGCTGCCGGCCTGGAACACCATCTCCATCTCCGGCTATCACATCCGGGAGGCCGGGGCGACGGCCGCCCAGGAGCTGGCCTTCACCATCGCCAACGGCATCGCCTACGTGCGAGCGGCGATGGACGCCGGCCTGGAAGTCGACCAGTTCGCTCCCCGGCTCTCGTTCTTCTGGAATGGGCACAACCACTTCTTCGAGGAGATCGCCAAGTTCCGCGCCGCCCGGCGAATGTGGGCCCGGCTGATGCGCGATCTGATCGGCACCGACGACCCGGCCTCGCAGAAGATGCGATTCCACACTCAGACGGCGGGATCGACGCTCACCGCCCAGCAGCCGCTCAACAACGTGGTCCGCACCACCGTCCAGGCGCTGGCCGCGATCCTCGGCGGAACCCAGTCGTTGCACACCAACGCCTACGACGAGGCCCTCGGCCTCCCGACCGAGGAATCGGCCCGGCTGGCGCTCCGCACACAGCAGATCCTCGCCTACGAGTCGGGTGTCGCCGACACCGTCGACCCTTTCGGTGGCAGCTATTTCATGGAGGCGCTCACCGATGCCCTGGAGGAGGCGGCCCAGGAGCTGTTCGACCAGATCGAGGAGATGGGAGGGGCCGTCGCCGCCATCGAAGCAGGCTTCATGCAGGCCCAGATCGAAGAGGCCGCTTATGCCGAAGCCCGTCGCCAGGAGAGTGGCGAATCCGTCGTCGTGGGGGTGAACCGGTTCCAGGACGACGCCGACGAGCCCGTTCCCGTCCTCAAGGTCGATCCGGAACTCGAACGGGACCAGGTCGCCCGTCTCCAGGAGTGGCGGGCCAAGCGAGGGCCGATCGACTCCTACCTCGAGGCCATAGAAGACGCCGCTCGAAGCGACACCAACCTGCTCCCCGTGATGAAAGAGGCGCTGGCCGCCGGGGCCACGGTCGGGGAGGTGTCCGACGCGCTGCGGTCCGTGTTCGGCACCTACTGGCGCTGAGCGGCCCTAGCGGCGTCCCCGGCACGGGGCCGGGAACGCCGCCGGGGCCTCGGCTCTCACCGCGTCAGGGCACGGAAGAGGAACGCCGCCATCTGCCCGCGTGTGATCGGATCGTCGGGGCAGAACCGGTCGTTGTCGGGAGGGTTGCACCCGCGCGTGATGCCGGCGGCGGCGAGGCGCTCGATGTCGCCCTCGAAGATCGAGCCGTCGTCGTCGACGAAGTCGGTGCCGTCGGTCTCGGTGAGGCCCAGTGCCCGCACCAGGAACGCCGCCATCTGGCCCCGCGTGATCGGATCGTCGGGGCAGACGCGGTCGTTGTCGGGCGGGTTGCAGCCCCGCACGATGCCGGCGGCGGCCAGGATCTCGAACTCCCGCTCGAAGATCGAGCCGTCGTCGTCGACGAAGTCGGTGCCGTCGGTCTCGGTGAGGCCCAGCGCCCGCACCAGGAACGCCGCCATCTGGCCCCGTCCTACCGGGTCCTCGGGGCAGAACCGAGTGTTGTCGGGCGGGTTGCAGCCGCGGGTGACCCCGTTCGCTGCCAGCCATCCGATCTCGTATCCGAACACGTGGTCTTCGGGCACGTCCCAGTGACGGGCATCGGGATCGGGCTCCTTCCAACTCGGCTCACCCGGGGGATCTCCCGGACCGCCCGGCTTTCCGGGCTTGCCCGGCCCGCCCGGCCCGCCGGGCTTGCCGGGGTTCCCGGGCCCGCCCTTCGCCTTCACCTGCACCGCGGCCGTCGCCACCTCTTCCTCCGCATAGGGATCGTCCGTGGTGTGGACGGCCCGGTTGGTGTACGTGCCGGGCTTGGCGTTGGGCTGGACCGTCACCTCGTAGCTCAGCGTCACCGGCTCGAAGCTCGGGCCCGTGTAGTCGAAGCAGAGCGTCACCCCCGGCTGCCACAGAGTCTCCAGGTCCTCGGTGACCATCGTCCCGTTGGCTCCTCCGAGGTGCTCGGTGCCGATCGTGTAGTCGGGGGGCAGGTACCCGGGCTCGCCGAACACCACGAAGATGTCCGGGCCCGGCTCATCCGGCCCGATCCACATCTGGATCTGGTAGTCGCCGAGCACGGCGTCGGGGTCGCCGAACATGCTCGGGTTGTCGTATTCGGCCACCGCCAGCACGCCTGAAGCGGTCGCCACCGTCAGGCCTCGCTCACCGCCGCTGCCGGGGATCCCGTCCTGGCGGACCAGCTCGGTGTCGGCCCACAGGGCGGCGAGCAGGCCGTTGGGCTCGGCGGGGTCGGGCAGTGCCTGCGGCACCCAGTACTCGCCGTCGTACTCTCCGCCGAACAGCACGAATCCCTGGGGAGTCAGCGGAAAGCCCAGGTGCTCCTCCCCATAGAACGTGAACGGCGTCCCCGACAGGAACTGGAAGACGGCGTCGGAGCCCGCCGCTCCGCTCGGCTGGAAACCGGCGACCTCGAAGAGGTCCACGTATCCCCCGAACGGCGGGATGCACGTCGGATCGGTCAGGCTCGTCGTGTAGGTGTACTCGCCGATCGCGCCGACCGGGCTCGGCATCTCCACCTGCCAGGTGATCGTCTGTCCGTCGACCACGCCGCCGCCGGTCACCGACGACTCGTCGATGGCGAGGCCGTCGGGGACCGTGTCGGTGATGGTGTAGGTCAGATCATTCGGGGTGACGTTCGGCTGGATGGTGATGTCGTAGCGGATCGTGTCCCCCGGCAGCGCCGTTCCCACCGGACGGGAGGACTCCAACGTCGCCGTCTTGGTGACGTCGTCGTCGTGGCGGTCGAGCGTCACCGGGATCGTCCCGATGTTCCCCGGATGTTCGGGGTCGGTCCCCAGCTCGATGAAGCCGAAGTAGCGGTCGCCCGCCCCGGCTCCATCCAGGTGCCAGTGGAACGTCAGGTCGAAGGGATCACCGGCCGGGTTGGTGGCCGGCCCCTCGACGCCGGCGTTTCCCGTGTCGGCGTCCGGGACGACGGCGAGGCCCATCGTCACCTCCCCGTCGGGAGCGGGGCTGCCACTCCACCACGACTGCATCATCACCCACCAATGGCCCGGCTCGGGGGACTCGACCCAACACGACTCCAGGGAGGTGGGAGTCGTCGACCTGCACACCTCTGTTTCGGGGCTGGGGGTGTCGCCGGTTCCGACGAACAGGTCCAGATCGCCGACCGCGGCGGCGATCGTGTCCGCCACCAGGAACCTCGTCCCGGCGGGGACGTCCAGGACGATCACTTCGTTGTCGCCCACCGTGTCGTAGGGGTCCCCGGGTGTGGAGTCGGGGCCGAGCACGAAGGAGGTCTGGTCTGCCTCCACCAGCGCGGTGGTCGACGTGAGATCGGTGATCTCGAGGCTGACCTGGTCGGGGATCACCTGTGACCCGGCGTTCCTGCGAGTGTCGACCTGGAGTCGATCGAGCAGGTCGCCGCCCGAGAAGGCGACGGCGACCGGCATGGTCACCGTCGGGACGTCGGGATCGTCCGGGGTCAGAGTGATCCAGCCGAACACGGTGGTCCCTTCCGTCTCCGGGGAGACCTCGGCGGTGACGTCGATCTGGATCGACTCACCGGGAGAAACGGTGGCGTCGGAAAGCTGGACATCGAGGACGAGACCCGGGTCCGACTCCGTGGAGACCGACCAGGTGACGTCGCCCTCCATCTCGACGGGTGCCTGCGCCGTTCGGGTCCACTGGCATGTCCCCACACAACTCGTGTTGGCGAAGGACGGCAGGTTGAGGGCGCGGGGGTCCCCACCCGCATCCGGGTTGGCGGCGACGTAGTTCTCGTAGGTCTCGTCGAAGAGGAGGCCGGCCATGATCGCCGCCCCCACGTCCACCAGGCCCGCGCCCTGGGCGTACGGCGTCGCCCTCTCCCCGTCGTGGTTGAGGACGTGGTTGCGGGCGGTCGTCATCAACGCCGACTGGATCTGCGCCGGAGTCCAGCTCGGCCGCGCCTGCTTGACCAGGGCCGCGGCGCCCGCCACGTGGGGGCTCGCCATCGAGGTGCCCGACACGAAGCCGTGCTCGTTCACGTCGTAGGAGCCCGACCCGAGGGCGGCGAGGATGTCGACGCCCGGGGCGACGACGTCGGGCACCAGGGTGTCCACGGCCCGGTTCGGGCCCCGCGACGAGAAGCTCGCCATCCTGTCGGCGTAGACGTCGTCCACGACGAAGTCCACCCCGCGGATCCTGGCGGTGTGGTCGGCGGCGCCATTTCGGAGCCACTCCTTCAGGGCCTGTCCGTCGGCATGGCCGATGAACACGCCGGGGACGGCGAACTCGTCTCCGTTGAGCGAGTCACCGTTGAGCTCGTCGTTGACGAGCACGAAGCCGGCGGCGCCCTGTGCAGCCACGTTCTCGGACTTCTCGACCCGGCCGTTGACGCCTCGATCGCACACGACGATCTTTCCGCCGAACTCCTCTTCGTGGCCGGAGTTGCTCAGGCACAGCGGGTCGCCGACGTCCCCGGCGTAGATGATCGGGGCCTCCTCGGCGAGAGAGCCCGTGACGCCTTTGCCTTCGATGTCGGGAAGGCCGCCTGCCGAGGACATGAGGTCAGTCAGGACGTTCTGGTTGTACCGGTCGTGGGTCGAGGCGCCGACCGAGATGATCCACGGCGCGTCGGCCGGCGATCCGGTCGTGGCGTCGAGCGGGCCCGAGTTCCCGTTCGAGGTGGCGACGAAGATCCCCGCCGCCCGGGCGTTCAAGAACCCGACGGTGTCGAAATCGTTCCACAGGGCCGAGGGCGCGTCCGATCCGATCGAGTAGTTGATCACGTCGACCTCGTCCTGGATCGCCTGATCGATCGCCGCCGTGAGCCCCGACAGGGAACAGCAGCCCAGGTAGGAGATGATGTTGGCGTGGGGGGCGACCCCGGAGATGTCGAAGGAGTGGTCGGTGCCGTCGACGGTCTTGGTGACGCCTCGGACGACGTTGCCACCCGCCGTGGACGAGGTGTGGGATCCGTGCCCGTCGTAGTCGTAGGCAGGAGCGGTGTTCACGAAGTTGTACGCGCCGATGAGCTTGTCGTTGCAGGGGAAGTCTTCGTCGTAGTCGGGGTACGCGGGGTCACACACGCCGTAGTAGCGGCCCCGGGGGTTCTCGTGGTCGTAACCGTCGGCTCCCACATCCGCGAACGAGTCGTTTCCGGGGCTGATGCCCGTGTCGATGACGCCGATCACCATGCCTTCGCCCTTGTAGTCCTCGGGCAGCCCGAGAGCCTCGATCGCGTTCCAGGCGGCGTCGGCGCCGATGCGTTGCGGCCCCCGGTCGGTGTGCATCTGCCGCTCCTGGTCGGGCATGATGTCGGCGACTTCGGGAAGGCGGGCGATCTCCTGGGCCTCTTCGGGGGTGAGGACAGCGGCGATGCCGTTGACGGCGAACTGGTACGTGTAGGGGACCTCCACGTCGCGGCCGAGGTTCCTCTCCATCTCCTCGATGAACTCGAGCTGAGCCTCCTCGAGGTGCTCCCTGTAGTCGACGACCGCCCTGCTGTCGGCGTCGAGCTTGTTGGCGCCGCGGGGCGCGGTGGCAGCGAGGCCGGCCACCCCTCCCTCGTAGGTGGGCACCGCCGGCTCGTGGAAGCGGATCAGGTAGACGCGGGGCTCGTCCCCGCTCCCCAGATCCTTCCGAACCACCCGCGAGGCCGAGACCGTCTGCGTATCGTCAGCGGGCTGGAGCGAGTCGATCAGCTCTTCGCCGGCCGGCCTTGCGGTTTCGGTGCCGCCGTCAGGCGCTTCGGCGGCGAAGGTCGCCGCGGACGGCAAGATCATCGAGAACGCGATGACACAAGCGAGTGCTCCCCTCCGGCTCACGACTTCCCCCTTTCGTCGCTTCCCTCCTGAGCCAGGCTCGCAGAGCCCGGGTGCGACTTAAGCACGTCCGCGGGATGCGCGTCGGCCGAACCGGCAACTTCTTTGCGCGACGGCGGCCCTTGTACGCTTCGGCTGTGACCCAGTCGGATCAACAAGCGCCTCATTTCCTCGTCATCGGTGGCGGGCCGGCCGGCACCGCCTTCGCCACCACGGCCGCCGCCAGGGGAGCGGCGGTGACGCTGGTGGAGAAAGAGATAGTGGGCGGTGCCGCCCACCTCCACGACTGCATCCCCTCCAAGACGATGGTCGCCTCGGCGATCCGCGTCTCCGTCCTGAGAGACGCCGCCAAGCTCGGCCTCACCATCGACCCGGCGAAGGTCGACATGGCCACGCTCAGCGCCCGGATCAAGGCGATCACCGGAGACATAAACCGCTCGAGGACGGCCCTGCTCGAATCCCAGGGCGTCGAGATCGTCCACGGCGAGGGCTCGTTCATGGACGACCATACGGCCCGGGTCGTCACCGAAGACGGCGAGCGGGTCATCCCGTTCGACAAGGCTCTGGTGGCCACCGGGTCGGTGCCGAGGGTCCCGGACTGGGCCCCGGTCGACGGCGAGCGGGTCCTGACGACGAGAGACGCCTACGACCTCCCCGAAGTCCCCGAGCACCTGATCGTCATCGGGTCCGGGGTCACGGGCGTCGAGTTCGTCCACATCTTCCAGTCACTCGGCGCCAAGGTGACGCTCGTCGTCTCCCGCCAGCAGATCCTCCCGCACCGTGACCCCGAGGTGGCCGCGGTCCTCGAGGAGGACTTCCTCGACCGTGGGGTGAAGCTGCTCATCGGGGCCCGGGCCGTGGGCATCGACCTCGAAGGCGACGAGGTGGTCGTGCGTTGCGACGACGGCCGGGTCGCCCGGGGGTCCCACGCCCTGTTGGCGATCGGCTCGGTGCCGTCCACCGCCAACCTCGGCCTCGAGAACGCCGGCGTGGAGACGGACAACGGCTACCTCGTCGTCGACGAGATGCAGCGGACGTCGGTGCCCCACATCTACGGGGCGGGCGACTGCACCGGCCAGTTGCCGCTGTCGTCGGTGGCGGCGATGCAGGGCCGCAAGATCGCCCTCCACGCCCTCGGAGTGCCGGTGACCCCTGTCGACTACTCGAAGGCGGCGCAGGCGGTGTTCACCGAGCCGGAGATCGCTTCGGTGGGGCTCGAGGAGGTGGAGGCCGCCGCCGAGGGACGCAAGGTGCGGACGACGAAGGTCCCCTTCGCCGCCAACGAGCGAGCCGTGCTCCAGGGCTACACCCGGGGCTTCGTGAAGGTCATCTCGGATCCCGCCACCGGTGTCGTGCTGGGCGGGACCATCGTCGGCCACCGCGCCTCGGAGCTGATCTCGGCGGTGGCCCTCGCCGTAACCGCTCGGGTCACCGTCAGCCAGCTGGTCGACACGCTGATGGTCCACCCCTCCATGTCGGAGGCCATCGCCGACGCCGCCGAATGATGCCGGCCATCAGCCGGGCTCGTTGCCGGGCTTCCACTTGATCGAGCAGCCGATCGACGGCTTCTGCTCCTCCGGCACGGGGTCGCCGGCGAGCACGGCGTCGATGGCGGCTCGCAGGTCCTTGCCCGTGACGGGGATGGAGTTGCCGGGGCGCGAGTCGTCCATCTGTCCCCGGTAGACGAGCCGGCGGTCTCGGTCGTAGAGGAAGAAGTCGGGGGTGCATACGGCGCCGAAGGCCTTCGCCACCTCTTGCGTCTCGTCGTAGAGGAGCGGGAATGGGTAGCCGACCTCGTCGGCGACGCGGGCCAGTTCGGAAGGGGAGTCGTCGGGATACGCGTCGGCGTCGTTCGAGCTGATGGCGACGATGTCGATCGGAGCGTCGGCGTAGTCACGGCCCAACTCGACGAGGCCCTGGCGGACGTGCTTCACGTAGGGGCAGTGGTTGCAGATGAACATGACGAGCAGCGGGCCGGCGGTGAAGTCGTCGCTCGAGACGGTCCGGCCGGTGCGCACGTCGGGGAGGGCGAAGGCCGGAGCGGGAGCTCCCAACTCTGCTCTCCTGGAGCTGACAGCCATGGGAACACCTCCTTGACGCTCGATCGGTTCCGAGCTCTCGAGTCTATGGGTGTCCCGCCGCCCACCCAGACACCGCTTCAGCTTCGACGACGATCCAAGGCCCCAGGACCTGGCCCGCATACTGGGGGTAGCGGTCCCGCAGAGCCGGTTCGGCGCCGGCCGGCGGAGCATCGGTGACCGACGCGGTACCGTCGGCCCGCACCCACCACAGACGTGACCAGTCCTCGGTGTAATCGTGGGCGAGCAGGCTCACCCGGCCGTCGCGGAGGATGTTCTCGAGGCGCTGCAGCCTCCGCGTGCGTTTCGGCTTGTCGTCGACGGCCGTGACGACCCGATATGGGCCGAGGGGAGCGAACGTGATCGGCACCAGGTGAGGAGGGCCTCCGGGGGTGTTCGTCGCCAGGACGAGGACCCGCTGGGAGACGAGAAGCGCCCAGGCGTCCTCGGGAGTCACGTCGTCAACGGACGATGGCGATGACGGCGCCGTTGGTGACGGTGTCGCCCGGTTCCACCCGCAGATCCACCACGGCCCCGGAGACGGGAGATTTCACCTCGTTCTCCATCTTCATCGCCTCCAGGACACAGATCGGGTCGCCGGCTTCGACGGTGTCGCCGGCCCGGACGTGGACCTTGACGATCGTGCCCTGCATCGGGGCGGTGATCACACCGTCGCTCTCGGCGGGCTGGGAGGTGTCGAGCTTGGGTGGGCGGCGCCGCACCGGTCCACCTGAGACTTCCGGCTCCGGCGCCCAGAAGGTCACCGAGAAGCGGCGTCCCCCGATCTCGACTGTCATCGTCCGCTGCTGGAGCGCCTCCTCTTCCGGCAGCGAGGGAGGAGCCATGGGGGCTTCCTCCACCAGCTCGATCGACTCCTCCAGCCATCGGGTGTGGTGGTTGGCGGTGAGGAAGTCGGGATGGGAGAGCACGGCGAAGTGGGCGGGAATGGTCGTGTACACCCCCCGCACCACGAACTCGGAGAGGGCCCGCTTGGCCCGGGCGATCGCACGGTCCCGGTCGGCTCCCCACACCACCAGCTTCGCCATCAGGTTGTCGTAGAACTGGCTCACCCGGGTCTGTGGCGTGATCCAGCTGTCGAGCCGGATTCCCGGCCCGCCCGGCTCGCGCCACTCCACCACCTGGCCCGGGGTGGGCATGAAGTTCTCGAACGGGTTCTCGGCGTTGATCCGGAACTCGAGCGCGTGACCCCGCGGCTGGATGTCGCCGAGATCGAGCGGTTCGCCGGCGGCGATCCGGAGCTGCCACTCCACCAGGTCGATGCCGGTCACCATCTCGGTGACCGTGTGCTCCACCTGGAGGCGAGTGTTCATCTCCAGGAAGTAGAAGTTGCCTTCCTTGTCGAACAGGAACTCGACGGTTCCGGCGTTGACGTACCCGCACGACCGTGCTGCGGCGAGGGCCGCCTCGGCCAGGGCGTCCCGCTGCTGTTGGGTCAGCCCCGGCGAGGGCGTCTCCTCGATCAGCTTCTGGTGGCGCCTCTGCACCGAGCAGTCGCGTTCTCCCAGGAAGACACCGTTGCCGTGGCGGTCGAAGAGGATCTGGGCCTCGATGTGGCGCGGCTGCTCCAGGTACTTCTCGACGTAGACCTCGGGGTTGCCGAAGTAGGCGTCGGCTTCGCGTTTGGCTCCCTCGAAAGCCGCTTCCAGCTCGTCGTCGGAGCGGACGACCCGAAGGCCTTTGCCGCCGCCGCCGTGGGCGGCCTTGATGGCGATGGGGTAGCCGTACTCGGCGACCAGCGCCTCGATCTCCTCGATCCCCGACACCGGGTCCGTGATGCCCGGCACCGCCGCCACGCCCGCCTCGGCGGCGGTGCGGCGGGAGGTGATCTTGTCACCCATCTTCTCGATCGCCTCCGGGGGCGGCCCCACCCAGATCAGCCCGGCCTCCTCGACCTTTCGGGCGAAGCCGGCGTTCTCGGACAGGAAGCCGTAGCCGGGGTGGATGGCATCGGCGCGGGCCTCGTGGGCGACACGCAGGATCGCCTCCTGGTTCAGATAGGACTCGGCAGCGGGGGCGGGGCCGATGTTCCAGGCCTCGTCCGCCAGGCACACGTGGAGCGCATCGCGGTCGAGCTCCGAGTAGACGGCGATGGTGTGGATTCCCATGTCCTTGGCGGTGCGGATGATCCGCACCGCGATCTCGCCCCGGTTGGCGATGAGGAGGCGTTCGATGTTGCGTGTCATAGCGGGATGTTTCCGTGCTTCTTCTGGGGCAGGGTCTTGCGCTTCGTCCGCAACATCCGCAGGGCGCGGATCAGCTTCACCCTGGTCTCCCGCGGCTCGATCACGTCGTCGACCAGCCCCAGTTCAGCGGCTCGGTACGGGTTGTTGAAACGCGCTTCGTAGTCGGCGATCAGCTCCGCCCGCTTCGCCTCGGGGTCCTCGGCTTCCTTCAGCTCGCGGCGGAAGATCACGTTCACGGCTCCTTGGGCGCCCATCACTGCGATCTCGGCCGACGGCCAGGCGTAGACGAGGTCGGCTCCCACCCCTCGGGCGTTCATGACCAGGTAGGCGCCGCCGTAGGCCTTGCGGGTGATGACCGTGATCCGGGGGACCGTCGCCTCGCAGTAGGCGAACAGGAGCTTGGCGCCGTGGCGGATGATGCCGCCGTGCTCCTGGCTGACGCCGGGCAGGAACCCCGGCACGTCGACGAAGGTGATCAAGGGGATGTTGAACGCGTCGCAGAAGCGGACGAACCGGGCGCCCTTCTCGGAGGCGGCGATGTCGAGGGTGCCGGCCAACGCCCCGGGCTGGTTGCCCACCACTCCGACGGCGTGGCCGTCGAGGCGGGCGAAGCCGACGACGATGTTGGGTGCGAACGCCTCGTGCACCTGGAAGAACTCGCCGTCGTCGACGACCTGCTCGATCACCTCCACCATGTCGTACGGCTGGTTGGAGGAGTCGGGGATCACCTCGTCGAGAGCGTCGACGATCCGGTCGGGGTTGTCGGTGGGCGCGAAGTAGGGAGGCAGCTCCATGTTGTTCTGGGGGATGAAACTGAGCAGGTAGCGGACCGCCTCCAGGGCGTCCTTCCCCGTCGGGAACACGAAATGCGTGACCCCCGACTTCGAAGCGTGGGTGCGGGCGCCGCCCAGCTCCTCCATCGTGACGTCCTCTCCGGTGACGGCCTTGATGACATCGGGGCCGGTGATGAACATGTGGCTGGTCTTGTCGACCTGGATCACGAAGTCGGTGATGGCAGGCGAGTAGACGGCACCGCCGGCGCACGGGCCCATGATCACCGAGATCTGGGGCACCACCCCCGATGCCCGCACGTTCCGCTCGAAGATTCGGCCGTAGCCGTCGAGCGAAGCCACCCCCTCCTGGATCCGCGCTCCGCCCGAGTCTTTGAGGCCGATGATCGGTGCCCCGACCTGGAGCGCCATGTCCATCAGCTTGCAGATCTTGTTGGCCACGGCGGCGCCCAGGCTCCCCCCGAACACGGTGAAGTCCTCGGCGTAGACGAACACGGTGCGGCCGTCGATGGTCCCGTACCCGGTGATCACCGCGTCGCCGAGCGGCCGCTTCTCTTCGATGCCGAACCCGGTCGCCTGGTGCCGGACGAAGGGGTCTATCTCGTTGAAAGAGCCCTTGTCGAGGAGGATCTCGAGCCGTTCCCGGGCCGTGAGCTTGCCCAGTTCGTGCTGACGGTCCACCGCCCGCTGGCTACCGGCGTGGAGGCTCTCTTCCCGCAGCTTGCGGAGTTGTTCGATGCGCGCTTGCGTTCCCATGTTTCAACGATGTTGGACTCGCCAGGAGGCGGTGTGGATACACCCTATTCGCTGGAGGTGCACGAAGTGGTGCCATCCACCCAGGACCTCGCTCGCGCCGGGGCCCGCCCTGGCCGCCCGGCGGTCGTCGTCGCCCACCGCCAGAGCCACGGTCGGGGGAGATCCGGGGCGCGGTGGATGACGGCTCCACGGGGGATCGCGGTGTCGGTCGGGTTCGTGACCGACTGGCCCCAGCCGGCGATGTCGCGGATCCCGCTCGTCGCCGGCGTCGCCGCCCGCCGGGTCCTGGGGGAATCGGTGAGCCTGAAATGGCCCAACGACGTCCTGCGGGCGGGACGCAAAGTCGGCGGGATCTTGGTGGAGGGCTCGGAATCGACGGTCGTGGCGGGCATGGGCCTGAACCTCTACTGGCCGGACCCACCGACCGGCGTCGGGGCTCTCTTCGACCGCGACCCTGGCGCCGAGGAGGGGCCTTTGCTGGCCGAGAGGTGGGCACGAGAGCTCCTGGCGTTGGTGCGTGTGGGCCCGGGTGAGTGGCCCCGCGACGAGTATCTCGCCGCCTGTGAGACGATCGGCCAGGAGGTGACCTGGGAGCCCGACGGCGCGGGGCGGGCGGTCGGAATCGGTGCCGATGGCGCCCTGTTGGTGGAGACCCCCGGCGCGCAGATCGAGTTGCGGTCGGGCGAGGTCCGCCACGTGCGCCGGGCGCCCTAGCCCTACTCTCAGAAGCCGAGTTCTTCCACCGTCGCCGGCGGCAGGGTGGCGGCGAAGAACTGGATCAGCCGCTGGGCGGCGTCGGCGGCGGCGTCGGCGTGGTAGTTCTCGCCTTCGATGTCGAGGAAGCCGTGGCCGGCGCCTTCGTAGAGAAGCCACTGCCCCGAGGCGTTGCGCCGCTGTGCCTCGTCGACGGTGCCGGTGTCGATCAGCTCGTCTTCGGCCCCATAGAGGCCGAGCACCGGGACGGCGAGCGAGTCGAGGAGGTCGGCCACCTGGATCTCACGATTCTCGTCGCCGGTGAGCGGTGTGTAACACAGTGCCAGGGCACGCACCCAGGCCCGGTGTGCCGCCATGGCGATGGCGAACCTGCCTCCCACGTCCAGCCCGAGCATCCCGACGGCGTCGGCATCGGTCCACGTGATGTCGCCGGAGGCGAGGAAATCGCGGACCTCGTCCAGGTCGGTCATCGCCTGCCGGTCGGAGAGGCTGTTGTAGTCGTAGATAGGATCGCCGGTTCGGTTGCGGTACATGTCGATGCTCAACGCGGCGATGCCGTGGCGGGCGAAGGTCCGGCAGATGTCTTTTTCGAACGACGACAAGCCGTTGAGGTCGGGGACGACGATCACGACGGGGAACCGACCAGCCCGGTCGGGCCGGGCGAGATAGCCGCGCCGGTAACCGGCGCCGACCGGGACCGGGTAGCTGCCGTACATGATCGGATAGGTGCCCTCGTGTGAGAGGACCGCCACGTGTACCTCCTGGCTGGCCGGGACGAGCAGGAGGTTACCGGGGGTTGCGAAAGGAAAGAACCCGGCGGGACAGAACCCACTGGTAGCCTTCCTGCGTCTCTCAGCCATGGCACGGCATTCCCGACCCCGATCCAAGAGGCCCCGCCGCGCGTTGCCGCGTTGGCTGAAGGTCAGCGTCCTTTCGATCCTGTTGCTCGCCAACGCCGCGGTGGTGGGGGCATGGTGGCTGATGGACTCCGCCGACACCGCGTTCCGGGAGAACGCCCAGTCGCTCGAGGAGGTCGTTCCTGAGCTCGACGCCAGACCGGCCGGCCCGACGGAGCCGATGTACTTCCTCCTGATCGGCAGCGACAGCCGCGAAGGGGTCGACGCCAAACAGTTCGGGGACTTCAAGGGGGCACGAGGTGACGTCGTCATGGTCGCCCGTGTCGACCCCGACCAGGGTAAGGCGCAGATACTCAGCATCCCCCGCGACACGTGGGTCCCGATCGAGGGGCATGGGGAGGGAAAGATCAACGCCGCCTACGCCTATGGCGGGCCCGCCCTGATGGTGAAGACCGTCCGCGATCTCATCGGGGTGCCCATCCATCACTACGTCGAGGTCGACTTCGCCGGCTTCCAGGCCCTCGTGGACGAGATCGGGGGAGTGGAGATGGACTTCGAGAACCCGGCGCGGGACCCGAAGTCGAAGCTCGACGTGCCTGCCGGGACGGTCGTTCTCGACGGCTACCAGGCGCTCGCCTACGCCCGCTCCCGCTACTACCAGGAGCTGCGCGACGGCCAGTGGGTCTCCGTCGACGCCACCGACATCGGCCGGACCCAGCGCCAGCAGGCCCTCGTCCTCGCCATCCTGAAGCGGCTCAAGCGCCCTGCGACTCTCGCCGAGACAGGTGACATCGTGGCCTCCATCGCCCAGCACATGACCGTCGACGCCGCGCTGGCCGAGTCGTCGCTCACCCAGCTCGCCTTCTCGCTGCGGGAGATCGGCCCCTCCGACATCGAAACCGCCACCCTCCCCACCGTGGGGGCGACCCGGGGCGGGGCCTCGATCCAGGTCCTGGAGCAGCCCGCCGCCGCCGCCGTGTTGGAGGCATTCCGCACGGGGTCGAGCCTGGATGCCGACGGGGGCGAGGCTATCGTTTCCGTCGACGTCCTCAACGCCAACGGCATCGCCGGCAACGCCGGACGTTGGGCCTCACGCCTGCGTGAGCTCGGGTACACGGTGAATCGAGTCGACAACGCCGACGAGCGCGAGGACACCACGGTCGTGGTCGTCGGAGACGACCGGGTGGTGGCCGGCGAGGTGCTCGTCGACGCCCTGGGCTTCGGTGCCGTCGAAGTGGGCGAGGTGCCCGAAGGGGTGGACGCCGTCGTCTTGCTGGGAGCCGACGCCGGCGACCCAGTGTCCTGAAGGAGATCCATGAGAGAGATCGCAGTCATCGGAGCCGGGTACGTAGGCCTGGTCACCGGCGCCGGGCTCGCCCATCTCGGCCATCGCGTCCGGCTCGCCGAACGCGACGAGGCGAAGCTCGCCACCCTGGAGGCGGGAGGGGTCCCGATCTACGAGGTCGGCCTGGAAGAGCTGTTGGCGGAAGGCCGCTCGAGTGGCCGTCTCACGTTCCACGCAGACAACAAGGAAGCCGCCGAGGGTGCAGAGTTCGTCTTCCTGTGCCTGCCCACGCCCCCCGGCCCCGACGGTCGGGCCGACCTCAGCTACGTGGAAGGTGTCATCGACGAGCTGGCGCCGGTGGTGGACGACAGCGCCATCTTCGTCGTGAAGTCCACGGTCCCTCCCGGTTCGGTGGCGCGCTTCGCCAAGCGGCTCACCGAGCTGGGCAGCGGTGCGGCCATCGCCTCCCATCCCGAGTTCCTGCGCGAGGGCAGGGCGGTGGAGGACTTCATGAACCCCGACCGGATCGTGGTCGGCGCCTTCACCGAAGAAGTCGCTCACGCCGTCACCTCGCTGTACGACCCTTCGACGCCGGCAGTGGTCACCGACCCGACCTCGGCGGAGATGATCAAGTACGCCTCGAACTCGTACCTGGCGGCGCGGCTGACGTTCGTGAACACGCTCGCCAACCTGTGCGAGGCGGTCGGAGCCGACATCGTCGACGTGATCGACGGCATGGGCCGCGACCACCGGATCGGGCCGCACTTCCTCAAGCCGGGCCCGGGGTACGGCGGGTCCTGTTTCCCCAAGGACACCGAAGCGCTCATCGGTGTCGCCGAGGACGCCGGCTACGACTTCAAGCTCCTCAAGGCGGTGATCGAAGCCGACTCGATGCAGCGGGAGAGAGTCGTGGAGAAGATCCGCCAGGCGGCCGGTGGCGGTCTGCGGGGACGGAGGATCGCCCTGTGGGGCCTGGCCTTCAAGGCGGGCACCGACGACATCCGCGAGTCCCCGGCCCTGCGCATCGCCCAGTCGCTCACCCGGGAAGGCGCCGACGTGGTCTACTACGACCCCGAGGCCAAGTCGCCCGATCTCGCCCGCGCCGACTCGGCGCTCGAGGCGGTCCGGGGAGCCGACGTCCTGGTCGTCGCCACCGAATGGCCCGAGTTCGCCAAGGTGGACATGACCCAGGTGAGGAAGCTGATGCGAGGGCATCGCATCGTCGATGCCCGCAACCTCCTCGACCCTGCCAAGGTGCGCGCCGCCGGCTTCGACTACGTGGGGATCGGGCGCCCGCTGGCCTGAGCCGTCCGGCACGGCGGCGGAGTGTCTAGCGGAACAGGTCCTCTTCGGGCGGGCGGACCACGTCCTGGGCGACCGATCCGGGCCCCGGGGGCGGGACGAACCCCCGCACCAGGGCGGCGCACAGGCCCGAGGCTTTTCCCATCACCAGGTCGGCTGCGGCGGCGATCTCGTCTGCCACGTTGACCTCGGTGACGTCGAGGATGCGCCCGTAGCTGTCGGGCGTGCCGCGTAGGTCCTGGATCGGGTGCATGCCTGCCACGCCGATGGCGACATCGACCAGGCCGCGGCGCCAGGGCCGTCCGAAAGTGTCGCTGATGATGACCGCCGGGCGCACCCCGAGCACCGCGCCGATGCGATCGCGGATCCGGCGAGCGGACCGGTCGGGATCCTCGGGAAGGAGCACCGCAGTGCCGGGACGGGCATTCGACCGGTCGACGCCGGCGTTGGCGCACACGAAGCCATGACGGGTCTCGGCGATCACCAGATTCCCCCGCCGCCTCAGCACCCTGACCGCCTGCTCCTCCACCAGCGCCCGGTGCGCGTCCGGCCCGTCGTCGGCCAGCTCGACGACGGCGCCTTCCGCTTTCGACACCACTTTGTGGGTGACGACCAGCACATCGGTGTCGGCGGGGGCCATGGGGCGGAGGGCCTCGGCCAGCATCGAAGCGAGGTCGTCGCCTGGTGCGACCTCCCCGATGCCTTCGACGGGCTCGATCAGGAGGCTCATTCTTCGAGTAGGCGCGACGCCAGGGTGGCGGCGGCTTCCGGGTCGGTGATCCGGGTGGGCAGGACGCGGATCTCCACTCCCAGATCCAGCTCGGTGTCGGCGGCGTCCACCGGGTCGATCACGATCTCGTCGAGGAGGCCCTCGTAGGCGGCGATCACCCCTGCCGTGCCCGAAGGCAGGCCCAGCCCTTCCATGACCTTGTCGGCGGGCCCCTTCAGTGCCCGGCCGCCGATGAGCGGGCTGACTGCCACCACGCGTCGAGCCTCCATCACCGCGTCGGCCACGTCGGGGATGGCGAGAATGGGCCATATCGAAAGCGGTGGGTTGGAAGGGCCGATCACGACCAGATCGGCGTCTTCGATCGCCTCCAGGACCCCGGGAGCGGGACGGGCGGACTCCACGCCGACGAAGCGCACGTCGTCGACGGGAGACATGTGCTGGCGGTCGACGAAGTAGTTCTGGAACGGCAGCCACCCTTCGCCCGGCACGTGTACCTGGGTGCGGATCCGGTCGTCGGAGGCGGGCAACACCGTCGCCTCCACCCCGTAGACGGCGGCCTCGGCGGTCGTCACCTGGCTCAGGGTCCAGCCCGCCTGCAGCCGAGCGGTGCGGAACAGGTTCGTGGCGAAGTCCATGTCGCCGATCCGGAACCACGTGTCGATGGGGAACCGGTCGAGGGCCGTCATCACCGCCACCGTGTCGTCGCGCACCCCCCAGCCGGCGAGGCCCTCCTGGCCCGCGAGCGTGTAGATCACGGTGTCGATGTCGGGGGAGACGTGCAGCCCGTAGATGACGTCGTCATCGCCGACGTTCACGATCGCGGTGAGCTCGACGTCTTCGAGCGCGGCGAAGCCTCGTAGCATTCGGGCACCGCCTACCCCTCCCGACAACGCCGTGACCTTGACGCCCATTACCCAGCGCGACCTCCGCCTCGTCCAGGACCACACCCGCCCACCGATCCCCCTTCGCTCGCGGTGGGAAGAGATTGCCATATTCGGCGATTGCGTTCCACAATGACGCACCGCATGACTGCAGTCCCCTCGGACAACACCGAGGTCACCGAAGATCTCGACGCCGACGTCCCGCGCCGGACCCACACCTCGACCGTGGTGGCGGTCGTCAGCGTCGTGGCAGGCGTCGACCCCCAGCCGACGCTGGACGCGGTCGCCCGCCAGGACCACCCCATCGAAGAGATCCGCCTCATCGGCTCCGAGACCGAAGGCGTCCCTTCCGGGGTGGTGATGAGCCAGGACCTGGCGGAGGTGGTAGCCGGCCTCGACTCCTCGGTCGAATACGTCTGGCTGCTGCATGGTGACGCCCGCCCCCGGCCGGACGCCCTCAAAGCGCTGGTGACGGAAGCGAACCGCTTCGAGGCCTCTCTCGCCGGCTCCAAGCTGCTGGTGGGAGGGACTTCCGACACCCTCGAGAGCGTGGGATCGGCCACCGACGTGTTCGGCGAGCCGTACACGGGCCTCGACGAAGGCGAAGTGGACCTCGAGCAGTACGACGTCGTCCGAGACGTGGCGTTCGTGTCGTCGGTGTCGATGCTCGTGCGGCGCGACCTCATGCGGGGTCTCGGCGGCATCGACCAGAAGCTCGCCCCCGTCGCCGCCGGCCTCGACCTCAGCCAGCGGGTGCGGATCGCCGGCGGCCGGGTGATCGTGGTCCCGTCGTCGGAGGTGTTCCACGACCGCCGATGCGGCCGCGGCGACGGCGGTTGGCGGGAGCAGTCGGGCCGCATGCGGGCGATGCTCAAGGCGTACACGCCCATCACCCTCGTCTGGATGGTCCCCCTCGCCTTCCTCACGGGGATCGCCGACTCGCTGATGAGCCTCCTCCTCGGTCGCTGGAGGCTGGGTCCTCGTTATGCCCTGGCGTGGGCGTGGAACCTCGCCAACCTGCCATCGACCATCGCCGCCCGGCGCAACATCTCGCGGGTCCGCCAGGTCGGTGACGAAGAGCTGTTCCGCTACCAGGTCCGCGGCTCCGTCCGCCTGCGGCTCGTCGGTTCCGAGCTCTCCGACCGCCTCCTGCGGATGTTCGACGACGACAGCGCCGTCACGAGACGGGCGGTCGAGATCTGGAGCTCTTCTTCCACCTGGGCGATCCTCGGGGTGTTCTTCCTGTTGCTGGTCGGGCTGCGGGCAGTGTTCCTGTCCGGCCTGCCGGTGGTCGGATACGCCCTGCCCTTCGGTGACGCTTCGACGGCGCTCAGCCGCTTCGTCGGAGGGTGGAACGCCTCGGGCCTGGGGTCGGCGGCTCCCGTCCATCCCGTCACCGGGCCCACCGGAATCGCGACGCTGCTCACCTTCGGCAACGAGGAGGTGGCGCGTTCGCTGCTCACCTTCGTCGCGTTCGCCTCGGGGGTCTTCGGCATCGGCCGTCTCGCCAGACGCCTCGGCGTGGGCGGGCCCGGGGCCTACCTGGGCGGAGCCGCCGCCTTGTTCGGGCTTCCCGCCTCCATACTCGGAGGCGGCGGCCGCTGGGCGGCGCTGGTGGCGATCGGGTTCCTTCCTTGGGCTCTGGCATCCGTCGTCGGCCCCGCGGCGACCGGGCGGAGGCAATGGCTGGGGCAGGTCGGCTCGGCTGCGTTCCTCACGGGCCTGGTCGCCTGCTTCGTCCCGGCGCTGGGCATCGCCCCGCTGTTGTTCGCGTTGGCCATCCGGGCGACGGGCCGTTTCCGTTCCCGGCTGATGGTGGCTCTCGTCGCCACCCCGGCGGCCCTGGTCGGCGTCCCCTATCTCGTCTCTCGGGGCGACCTTCTGCTGGATGGGGTCCCGATCCGCACCGCGGCGCACCCCGTGGTGGTCGGGCTCATAGCCGTCACGGTGATCCTGGCGATGATCGCCCGCTCGTGGCGGGCCGGAGCCGTCGCCGGAGTCCTCACTTTCGGAGGCCTGGCGGCATCCCGCTTCTTCGGTCCCGACGTTCAGGAAGCCCTCCTGGCGCTGGCGGCGGTGGGGCTGGGTCTGGTGGTGGCCGTGGCCTTGAGGCGCGGTGAACGCAACGTGATGGCCTGGGCCGGCCTCGTCGGTGGAGTAGTGGTGCTGATCGTCTCCCTGGCCGGCCTCGCCGGAGGGCGCGCCGGCCTTCCCCCGGATGCCTGGGGCGACCGCATATCTTTCGTCACGCTCGGCGCCACCGGTGTGGAGCGGGCTCTCCTCATCGCTCCGGACCCCCACGGCTTGCCCGGCGATTCCCGGCCGGGGCCTGGGTTCTGGTACCGGCTGATCGACTCGCGCGGCCCGACGCTGGACCAGGCGGCGCTTCCGGCGCGTGGCGAAGGCGACGAGGCGCTGGCCGCAGCCATCGACCTCATCGTCTCCGGCGCCACGCTGCGCCCCGGCGCCGAGTTGTCCGAGTTCGGGGTCCGCTGGCTGGTGGGGACTGCCGAGACTTCCGAGCTGATCGGGCCCGCGCTCCAGGCTCAGGTGGACATGAACACCTTCCCGTTCGCCGAGGGGCTGGTCGTATTCGAGAACACCGCGGTGCGCCCGGTGGCGGTCACCGAGTCGGGCGTTCCGTGGGAGGCCTCGGGCTCCGGGTTCGTAGGGGAGCCGACCGAGGAGCGGGTGCGGCTGGCATTCAACGCCGACCCGGGGTGGGGCCCCGACTGGCAGCCGGAAGGTTGGGCCGGAAGCGTGTCCGGGCGCGACGGCGAAGCGGTCTACCGCAAGATCGGGGTCGAGGCGGTCCTGGTCTGGCTGGGGACGGCTCTGTCGCTGCTGGGCCTCGGCCTGGGGATCTGGGGGAGGAGGACGCGATGAGGATCGCCGCACTGATCGCAGTCGCCGCCCTGGCGGTCGCTTCCATCGTGCTGCCGGCGCCCCGGGAGCCCGTGCCCCTTCCCCCCAGTCCACAGTCCGCCGCGCCGTACACGGTGTGCCCCCTGGGCGAGGCCGCCCGGCGCACGACCGCGCTGACTTTCGTGCAGGCGGGACCGGAGACGACCGTGGCGGTCTTCTCCGCCGGCGAGGTCCCCGTCGAGCAGGCGGTGGAGGTGTCCGAGAGCGGAACCGCAGCCGTGGTGTTGGACGACATCACGGGCCTGGCCCGCGCCCCGGTCCTCGTCCCGCAGGGGACGCCGCCTGCCGCCGTCGAGACGATCCTGCAGGGTGGCGGGGCGGCTGCCGCGCCGTGCCAGCCCGGCTCGCCCGACCCCCAGGTCCTCCTCGGCGGCTCCACCGCCGAGGGGCACACCTACACGATCTCCCTTGCCAACCCCTTTGCCGGCTCGGCGACAGTCGACATCGCCGCCGCCAGCGAGGTCGGCGTCGAATCCGAGCCCGCGCTGGCGGGGATCGTGGTGCCGCCGCGCTCCGTGATCGCCGTCGACCTCCACTCGATCCTCCCCGGCCGGCAGGCCATATCCGCCGCCGTCGTCACCCGCCAGGGCCGAGTGGTGGCCGGGGCGGTGCACGACTCCGGCGCCGACATCTCCGCCACCGGCGGCTTGGTGGCCGGGCTCGACTGGTACCTGCCTGCCCCTGCCCCCGAGGGGTTGAGCCGGAGCCTGGTGCTCTTCGCCCCCGGGACGTCCGAGGCCGCGTTCCAGATCGACGTGTACGGCCCCGACGGGGTGGTGGAGGCGGCATACGAAGACGTGATCCCCGCCCAGAGCCAGGTGACCATCCCCTTGGGTGACATCCTCGAGGGGCCGGGAGCTATCCGGGTGCTGTCGGCCAACCCGGTGGCGGCGGCCCTTCGGTTCAGCGGAGAGGGCGCCAACGCCGTGGTCCCCGGGGTGGCGACTCCCTCGCCGTCGTGGCGGCTCTCCGGAGCCGGCAGGCTCGGGGACTCCGTCGTGCACGTCTTCAACCCCGGTGACGTCGAGGTCACCGTCGAACTGCAGGCAGGCACGGGTGACCCGTTGACGTCGGTGGCAGTGCCTCCCGAGACCGCCGTGGACATCCCGATCTCGGCTCGGAGCATCGGCGGGAAGCTCGAAGCCGACGGCGACGTGGTGGTCACCTGGACGACCGCATCGGAAGAGGGCTTCGCCGGTGATGCCGGCGACCCCCTGGCGCCGGGATGATCGACCGCCTGATCGTCGTCGCCGCCGTAACCGCCCTCGTCGTCGGCATCGTCCTGTTGCTGCGTCGCCGGCCCCCCGTGTCGGCGCGGCGGATCCCCGTCACCGGGCTGGCGGCCGGGGTGTACCTCCTGACGTCGGACGACTGCAACACCTGTGTCCGCGCCCGCAACGAGCTGGTGCGACGTGGCGTGCCCCACACCGAGCTCAGCTGGCAGAAGAACCCCGACGTCTTCGAGAGTCTCAATATCGACGCCGTCCCCTCGGTGATCGAAGTCGGCGGAGACGGGTCGGCCACCTGGTGGAGGGGCGGGGTGCCCCGGCGGCTTCCCCGTTCCGGCTGAGGCGTCAATGCCAGGGACCGGCCCCGTGGTCGGTTACGCTTCCGGCCATGGTTTCCAGATGCGCCCGTTGCGGCAATCCCGCCGCCACCTTCATGTCGTACGACTACGCCGAGCGGGCGGTGTGGCTCGAGGATCTGACCAGGGCGACCGCCGAGGCCGGCCACCCGTTGTGTGTCGATCATGCAGATCGGCTCACACCGCCCATGGGCTGGACCCTCACCGACCGCCGTTCCGTCACGCCGCTCTTCGCGTTCGACGTAGCCTGAACCGCCGGTCATGGGTCTGGACCGGGATCTCATCGACGCCGTCAGAGACCTCGACGACCACGAACTCCGGCGCCTCCTGATCCTCGCCCGAGCGCGTCTGGAGAGGTCCGGAGCCCTTCCCCCCGACAGCCAGATATCGGTCAGCCTCAGGCAGCAGGCCGTTCGTTGCGGCAAGGCGTCCTGCACCCGCTGCCCCCATGGCCCCTACTGGTACGCCTACTGGACCGAGAACGGTCGCCGTCGGAGCCGCTACATCGGTAGGTTGCTGGAAGAGGAGTGAGCCGCCCGGCTCCTGTGGAAAACCCTTGCGAGACCGTTAGACTCCGGCCCCTCCGTTCCAACCAAGGCTTGCAATGGACTGCCCGCAGTGTCACGCGCAGGACGTGATCGAAATCAGACACCGGCTGCCCGACGGCTCCGAGGTGCACTTCTTCTCTTGCCACAAGTGCGAAGAGAAGTGGTGGGACCGCGACGGAACGCAGATCGACCTGAGCCAGGTCTTGGAAATCGTCCGTAACTCCCCCAGGTGACCCCCAGCGCCACGGTGCGGGGGCGATGGTGGGTCCCGGCGTTCCTGCTCGCCGGGATGTCTCTCGTCGTCCTCGCCGTACTCAACCCCCACCTGATCCTCCAGGCCAACACACCGACGGGCGGCGACATGGGCGCCCACGTCCTCGGGCCGGCCTATCTGCGCGATGTGCTGCTCCCCCAGGGCCGGGTGCTCGGCTGGTCGCAACTCTGGTTCGCCGGGTTCCCGGCGTTCTACTTCTACTTCCCGTTGCCTTCGCTGGTCATCGTCGCCTTGGACCTGGTCCTGCCATACGGCGTCGCGTTCAAGATCGTCACCGTGCTCGGCCTGATCGGCACCCCGCCTGCGGCCTACTACCTGGCCCGCTCGCTGAGGCTGGGACGCACGATCTCGGTCGTGGCCGCCGCAGCCGGCGTCGTGTTCGTGTTCATGGAGAGCTTCACGATCTACGGGGCGAACATCGCCTCGACCCTGGCGGGCGAGTTCTCCTTCTCCTGGTCTTTCGCCTTCTCGCTCCTCTACCTGGGGAACCTGATCCGGGGGTTGCGCGAAGACCGTCGGTACCTGGTCTGGGCGGCCGTGTTCTTGGGCCTCACCGCCCTCTGCCACATCATCACGACGATCGTCGTCGTGTTCGCGTCTGTGCCCGTTCTGTTCTGGAAGCGCGGCTGGAAGACGATCTTGGTGTGGGCGGGCGGGTTCGCTCTCGCAGGTTTCTGGGCCCTGCCGTTGCTGATGCGGATCGGATACACGTCGGACATGGCGTGGACCCCCCTGTCCAAGCTGGAGGAGATCCTTCCCGCCGAGATCTGGCTCCTCCTGCCTCTGGCGGTCGCCGGCGCCGTGATCCTCGCCCGCAGATCCTCCCGGGTGATCCCGGTCGCCACCTTCACGCTGCTGCCTGTCATCTACTTCCCGCTGCCGAGGCTGCTCCACGAGACGTTCCCCGACGTGTTCACCGAAGCGCGATGGAAGCTATGGAACGGGCGGCTCCTGCCCTATTGGTACTTCGGCGTCGCCTTCCTGGCGGCCATCGCCGTCGGGTTCGTCGCCCGTTGGATCGTCCGCCGCCTGCCCGAGAAAGCGTCGATGTGGTGGGGGAGAGCGATGCTCGCCGTCATGGGCGTGGTCGCCGTCTCCCTAGCCTTCTCGAACCCCGATGCCCCCCGCTGGCTGCCGTGGGTGATCGCCGCCATCGCGGTGGCTTTGGCCGCCCTGTCGTTCCTGTACGCCGGGCCCGTGCGCGTCCGGTCGCTGATCGCCACCGCCGCCTGCGGCGTGCTGGCCCTCGGCGCGCTCGCCGGTGTGTCGTTCGTCGACGGCTGGGCCAAGTGGAACTACGAGGGCTACGAGGCGAAGGAGCCCTGGCCCGAGTACCGGGGGCTGATGGAGACCATCGCCACCCTTCCTCCGGGGCGAGTCGTGTGGGAGCCGGACAGCGGAGACGACGGCCTCAACAAATACGGGACTCCGATGTCGCCGATGCTCATCCCCTATTGGACCCGCGGCACGCACCCGTCGATGGAAGGCCTCTACTTCGAGTCGAGCCTCACGACGCCTTTCCATTTCATCCTCGCCGGCGAGATGGCGATCAACCCGTCCAACCCGGTTCCCGGGCTCACCTATCACAACTTCGCCATGGACCGCGGCGTCCGCCACATGGAGCTCTACGGGATCCGCTACTACGTCGCCTACAACGAGGAGTCGGCCGAGAAGGCCCGCGGCATGCCCGAGCTGCGATACGTGACGGAGTCGCCTCCGTTCACCATCTTCGAGATGGCTGAGCCGCCGGCGCTGGTGGAACCCGCCCGCTACCAGCCGGCGGTGTACGAAGCCCCCGACGGCGGGATCGCCGACAAGGTCCTGGGGCTGGTCGGCGCCGGGGCACCGGGTCCCACCTTCAACGACATCGCCTTGGAGTGGTTCGACGACCTCGACCTCCTCGACCATTGGGTCACGGCCGACGGGCCCGAGGACTGGCCCCGCATCGACGACCTTTCCGAGCTGCCGCGGACGCCCCTGCTCGAGGCCGGCGACGGCGCGGTCACCGACGTCGAGATCGAAGACCATCGGATCAGCTTCACCACTACTGCGGTCGGCGTGCCGCACCTGGTGAAGGTCTCGTACTTCCCGAACTGGGTGGCGGAAGGTGCCGAAGGGCCCTTCCACGCCGCCCCGTCGCTCATGGTGGTGGTGCCGACGCAGGAGAACGTGGTGCTGGAGTTCCACAACCAGTGGCCCGAGTACGTCGGCTGGTTCCTGACCGTGATCGCGCTGGGAGGGTTGGTCGGCCTCGCCGTCACGAAGAGGATCCGAGGATCCGTCGAATCCGCCACAGGCCGCGCAGAGTCCGGGGAACCCGCTTTATGAGGGAGCGGGCGGGCCGGGACTCTTCGACGATCACCGGCACCTCCACGATGCGGTAGCCCTTCCGCTCCGCCCGCAGCACCAGCTCGGTGTCGAAGAGGTCCTCGCGGCTGACCACCTTCTCCACCAGGTCCGCGACCAGCTCGCGGCGGAAGGCCTTCATTCCGTGGGTGTCGCTGACCGACGAGCCGAACAGGCGGCGGAGAAGGAAGTTGAACACCGCAGTGGCGAGGCGTCGCAGCCACGGGCGACGGTCCTCGGACTCCGGGTCCCGCTTCGAGGCGATCACTAGATCGGCTTCGTCGGCCAGCTCCAGCACGGACTGGAGGAACGACGCCGAGAAGTAGTCGATGTCGAAGTTGACGACCCAGTCGCCGTCGGCTCGCCGGAAGCCCTCGTACATGGCCGCCCCGTAGTCGGCAACCGGGAGCGAATGCACCTCCACGGGGGCGTCGCCCGCCACCGACTTCGCCACCGCGGCGCTGCCGTCGGTCGAGCCGTTCTCCATGATCAGAACGCGGTAGTCGAGGCCTGCCGCCTCCAGCTCGCCGAGCAGGCGGGGCAGGCCGACCGGAATGTAGCGCGCTTCGTTGTAGACAGGGATGACGATCGAGAAGGTGGGCACCGGGCGCCAGTGTATGGGGGTGTGTCCGGTGTCCGTTCAGCGTCAGGTCACGCAGAACTCGTTGCCTTCGGGGTCGGCCATGGTCACCCACCTGAACGGCCCCTGTTGGCCGTCCCAGAGGCGCTCGGCGCCGGCGGCGATCAGCTCTTCGACTCTGGCCTCCCGGTGCTCGTCGCCGACGCGGACATCGAGGTGGACCCGGTTCTTCGTCGTCTTGGGCTCTGGGACCAGCTGGAAGAGGATCCGCGGGCGCCGGCCCTCGGGGTCACGGAGTGCTGCCCCCTCCTTCCAGGCCCTGCGGCCGTCGATGGTGACGGTGTCCTCTTCCTCGGCCTGGCCGGCCTCGAGCATGGCCACGACCTGGTCGTGGTGATCTTCGATCTCCATGCCCAACGCCTGGGCCCAGAAGCGGACGATGCGATGAGGGTCGTTCGAGTCGATCACGATCTGAAAGTCCATCGGGCCTCCTCCATGGGTCCGTCGCGGAGTCTGCCGACGCTACCCCTGGATCCAGGACAGGAACCGTCCGCATCATCACCGCGCTGGGGGCCCCGCCGGGTCATAGAATCCTGCCATGGCCGACTTCAGTTCCATCTTCAAGGCCTACGACGTCCGGGGCCGTACCGAGCCGGGAGGCCTGACCGAAGAAGCTGCCCGCGCCATCGGCGCCGGCTTCGCCGAGTTCGTGCAAGCCCCGACCGTGGCAGTGGGGCGTGACTGCCGCCTCTCTTCTCCGGGGCTGGCCGCCGCTTTCATCGATGGCGCCACGTCGCGGGGCGTCGACGTCCTCGATCTCGGAGAGGTCGCAACCGACATCGTCTACTACGTCTCCGGAGCGCGCCAGGTGCCGGGGGCGATGATCACCGCCTCCCACAATCCGCCCGAGTACAACGGGATCAAGATGTGCCGCCAGGGCGCGGCCCCGATCGGCGCCGAATCCGGGCTCGTGGAGATCCGCCGCCTCGCCGAGTCATCGCTGCCGGCGGCCGACCGTCGGGGAATCGTCACCGCATTCGACCCGATACCCGGCTACGTCGACCATCTCCTCTCGATCGTCGAGCCCGAGGTCTTCCGCCCGCTCCGGGTGGGAGTCGACGCCGGCAACGGCATGGCCGGGGTCGTGATCGAACGGATCTTCGAGCGCATCCCGCCGACCCTAACGGGCCTCTACCTGGAGCCCGACGGCACCTTCCCCAACCATCCCGCCGACCCGCTCGATCCCGCCAACCTCGTCGACCTGATCGACCTGGTGCGTCGCGAGAAGCTGGATCTGGGGGTCGCCTTCGACGGAGACGCCGACCGGGCGTTCTTCGTCGACGACCAGGCCCAGGCGCTGTCCGGCTCCACAGTCACCGCCCTGGTGGCCAGATGGTTCCTCGCCCGCAACCCCGGGGCAGCCATCGTCCACAACCTCATCACCTCCCGCGCCGTGCCCGAGACGATCATCGCCCACGGAGGGCGCCCGATCCGCACCCGGGTGGGGCACTCTTTCATCAAGCAGGTGATGGCCGAGACCGGCGCCGTCTTCGGCGGCGAGCATTCGGGGCACTACTACTTCGCCGACAACTTCCGTGCCGACTCGGGAATGCTCGCCATGCTCGTCCTCCTCCAGGTGGTCTCCGAGGACGGCCGGCCGTTGTCGCAGATCCGCACCGAAGTGGAGCCCTACGTGGCGTCCGGCGAGATCAACTTCCGGGTCGAGGACCAAGCCGCGGCCATCGAGGCCGTGGCGTCCCACTTCTCCGACGCCGACCAGGATCGCCTCGACGGCCTCACCGTCTCCTGGCCCGACCGGTGGTTCAACCTCCGGCCCTCCAACACCGAGCCGCTGCTGCGGCTCAACGTCGAGGCACCGGACGCGGCGTCGGTCGACGAGCTGGTGTCCGAGGTCCGCGACGTGATCGAAGGTCGGGCGTGATCGATCCCGAGCTCCTCGACCTCCTCGTCTGTCCCGTCGACCACGGCGACGTCGGCCTCGACGCAGACCGGGTGGTGTGCGCGGAGTGCGGACGCGCCTACCCGATCGTCGACGGGATCCCGGTGATGCTGGCGGAGAGGGCCGGCGGATCGGTCTGACGGCCGGAGTCGGCCTCAGGGCTCGTTGGTGCCCTCCCGGCCGTAGTCGTCTTGCAGCCGGATGACGTCCATCAACTGCGGGGTGGACACCTCGACCAGCTCGGTGTCCTCGTCCAGGGCTTCGAAACGGTGGACGAGCCCGGGCGGGATGTGAGCGGACTCACCCGGCTCGAGCACCCGGGAGGTCACGTTGTCGGCGTCGGGGCCGGTGTGCAGACGGAGCCTGCCCTTCGTCACCAGGATCGCCTCGTCCTTCTCTTCGTGGAGCTGGAGAGAGAGGCGCTTGCCGGCGTCGATCTTGATCACCTTCCCGACGTAGTGATCGGTCTCCGCCCAGATCGTCTCCGAGCCCCACGGTTTCGGCACGGTTCTGACGGAGTTCGTCACCTTCACCTCTTTCCGCAATGATTGGACACACTGAAGCATAGGACCCCTCCTCACACACCCGAGAGGCGGTGACCGCACGCGATTCCGAAAGGATTGCCATGAACTACGACATCGCAGACCCGTCGCTCGCCGAGGCCGGCGCCCGCAGGATCGCTTGGGCCGGCCGCCGGATGGAGGTTCTCGCCACGGTTCGTGAACGGTTCCGCAAGGAGCGGCCGCTCGAAGGCCACGTGGTCGCCGCCTGCCTGCATGTCACCGCCGAGACGGCGAACCTGATGCTGGCTCTCCGCGACGGCGGCGCCGAGCCCGTCCTCTGCGCATCCAACCCCTTGTCCACCCAGGACGACGTGGCGGCGGCTCTCGTCGCCGAGGGGATCTCGGTGTTCGCCATCCGCGGTGAGGACTCCGACACCTACTACAAGCACATCCACGCCGCCCTCGACCACGCTCCGGCGGTGACGATGGACGACGGCGCCGACCTGGCCACCATCCTCCACACCGAGCGCCGTGACCTCGAGGTGATCGGATCGACCGAAGAGACCACCACCGGGGTGATCCGCCTCCGGGCGATGGCGGCCGACGGGACTCTCCGCGTCCCGGTGGTGGCCGTGAACGACTCCGCCACCAAGCACCTCTTCGACAACCACTTCGGCACCGGCCAGTCGTCGCTCGACGGCATCATCCGGGCTTCCAACATCCTTCTCGCCGGCCAGACCGTCGTGGTGGTGGGATACGGCGACTGTGGCCGGGGAGTCGCAGCCCGCGCCGACGGCATGGGCGCCAAGGTGGTGGTCGTCGAGGTCGATCCCATCCGGGCGCTGGAAGCGGCCATGACCGGCTACCAGGTGATGACCGCCGACGACGCTGCCGCCGTCGGCGACGTGTTCATCACCGTCACCGGCAACAAGCACGTCCTCCGGCGCCGCCACTTCGAGCGGATGAAGGACGGGGTGATACTCGCCAACGCCGGCCACTTCGACATCGAGATCGAGCTCGACGCGCTGCGCCAGATGGCCGTCGAGCGGCGTCTCGTCCGGGACAACCTCGAGGAGTTCGAGCTGGAGGACGGGCGCCGCATCCTCGTGGCCGCCGAGGGGCGTCTAGTGAACCTCGGGGCGGCGGAAGGGCATCCCGCCGACGTGATGGACATGTCGTTCACGAACCAGGCGCTCGCCGCCGAGTGGCTGGTCAAGAACCGCAACGACCTCGAGCCGCGCATCTACACGCTGCCGGAGGAGATCGACCGGGAAGTCGCTTCGATCAAACTCGCCCGCCTGGGCGGCGGCCTCGAGCAGTTGACCGACGAGCAGCGCGCCTACCTGGCCAGCTGGCAGGAGGGAACGTCCTGAGCGGCCCGCCGCGGCCCGGCGTGTCGGTGGCGCCGGGTACGTTGCGGGTGTGATCTGTCTCACGTGCCGTCGCCTGGGAGAGGGGCAGCTCTGCGAGCGCTGCCGCGCCGACCTGTGGCCGGCACCCGAGCAGTACCTGCCCGAGCTCGGGGTCATCTCGCCCGCATACCGGCATCGGGGCACAGCCCGCGTCCTGGTCCACCACCTCAAGTACCGAGGGGTGGCAGCGGCTGCCGACGTGCTGGCCGAGGAGATGGCGGGCTCGGTCCGAAGCGACGTGGTCCTGGTGCCGGTCCCCCGCGTGGGGTGGCGGCGCCTCCGCTACGGCGTGGACCCGGCTCTGGAGCTCGCTTTTTCGCTGGCCCGCCTCACGGGCGGTCCGCTGGTGCGGGCCTTGTGGGCGCCCCCTTGGGGGAGGAGGCGAGCGGGCCGCTCTCACGGGTTCGCCCCCACGTTTCGTCTCCGCCGACCGGTGGCGGACCCGGTGGTGCTCGTCGACGACGTCGTCACCACGGGCGCGACCCTGGCGGCGGCGGCGCGCCTGTTCCCGCAGGTCGTGGGAGCGGTCACCGCCACCACCTCGATGAGGGCCGGAATTGGGCCTCGAGGCCGGGGTGTCCGAGCAGGAGAACGACCCCTGGAGTGACTAGTGTCCGCAGTGCGCGGGACAATTGCCACTTCAAAGGCTGTCAGGACCGGCCGATGATTGAGCGATCCTTCACCCCGCCCGCCAACAACGAACAGATGTCACTACCCAACCGCTTGGAGAACGCTTCCCGCCGCGTGAACAGGTGGGACCCCAGGGGGAATACGCCATGAGCACGGTCCTCATCGTCGACGACGCCGAGTTGTTCCGTGCCGCGCTCGCCGCGGCCGTCAAAGAAGAAGGATTCGAGGTGATCGCCACTGCCGCCGACGCCATGTCGGCGATTTCCCTCGCCAAGGAGCATCAGCCCGACATCGTCCTCCTCGACGTCCTCATGCCGGGGATGTCGGGGCTCGAGGTGGTGGCGGCCATCAACCAGGAGTCGCCCAAGTCGGCCGTGGTGCTGCTCACCTCCTCCGAGTCCAGCGAGGACCTGTTGGCGGCGATCAAGGCCGGCGCCCGCGGCTACTACACGAAAGACACCCCGCTCGAGCGGCTCGTGTCGGCGCTGCGCGACATCGAGGCCGGGGGAGCCGGGACATCGCCGGAGATGGCGGCCAAGCTCTTCGAGATCGTGGCCCGCATGCTCCGCACCCGCGACGTGGCGGTGACCCGCCAGCCGACACTGACCGGACGGGAGATCGAGATCCTCAAGGAAGTCGCCGAGGGCCTGACGTCGAAGGCGATCTCCGAGAAGCTCTTCATCTCGGAGAACACCGTCAAGAACCACATCCGCAACATCCTCGACAAGACGGGTCTGGGCTCCCGCCACGACGCCGTGCTGTTCGCGATCAGGGAAGGCCTCATCGACGCGTAGCCGGCCGCCCGCGTCGGCGTCGGCTCCCGCCACTTCCCCTCTAGGGCTATGAGGGGCCGTCCGGTAGACTGATCTTTCGATGTCCCTCTTCTCGAAGCTCCTCAACATGGGCGAGGGGCGGAGCCTCAAGACCTTCCAGGGGATCGTCGACGCCGTAAACGCCCTCGAACCCGAGTTCGAAGCTCTCGACGACGACGCTCTCGCCAAGAAGACGGTCGAGTTCCGTGAGCGCCTCGCCAATGGCGCCACGCTCGACGACATCCAGGTCGAGGCGTTCGCCACCGTCCGCGAAGCGGCCAAGCGCGTCCTCGGCCAGCGGCCCTTCGACGTCCAGATCATCGGCGCCGCCGCCCTCCACGCCGGCATGGTCGCCGAGATGAAGACCGGTGAGGGCAAGACGCTGGTGTCGACGATGCCCGCCTACCTCAACGCCCTCGAGGGCAAAGGCGTCCACATCGTCACCGTCAACGACTACCTCGCTTCCCGTGACGCCGAGTGGATGGGCTCCATCCACCGATTCCTCGGGCTCACGGTGGGGCTCATCCAGTCCGGGATGTCCTCGGCCGAACGCCGTCCCGCCTACGCCGCCGACATCACCTACGGCACCAACAACGAGTTCGGCTTCGACTATCTCCGCGACAACATGGCCATGCGCAAAGAGGACATGGTCCAGCGCGGCCACCACTTCGCCATCATCGACGAGGTCGACTCGATCCTCATCGACGAGGCGCGGACCCCCCTGATCATCTCCGGACGGGTCACCGACTCGGCCAAGTGGTACAAGGAGTTCGCCCGGATCGCCGCCCGCCTCCAGAAGGACATCCACTACGAGGTGGACGAGAAGAAGCGCCAGGTGCTGGTCACCGAGGAGGGGGTGGCCGCAGTCGAGCGGGCACTCGGCGTCGAGAACCTGTACGACCACGCCTCCGTCGACCTGGTGCACCACCTCGAGTCGGCGCTGAAGGCCAAGGAGCTGTACCACCGGGACGTCGAGTACATCGTCGACCACGGTGAGGTGAAGATCGTCGACGAGTTCACCGGCCGCATCCTCGAGGGTCGGCGGTACTCGGAGGGCCTCCACCAGGCCATCGAGGCCAAAGAAGGGGTGCCGATCAAGTCGGAGAACCAGACGCTCGCCACCATCACCCTCCAGAACTTCTTCCGGCTCTACGACAAGCTGGCGGGCATGACCGGCACCGCCGAGACCGAGGCGGCCGAGCTGGCCCAGATCTACGGGCTCGAGGTGCTGGTGGTGCCGACCAACCGGCCGGTGGCCCGCATCGACCAGCCCGACCTCGTCTACAAGACCGAGGAGGCGAAGTTCGCCGCGGTCGTCGAGGACGTCGCCGAGCGTCACGCCAAGGGCCAGCCGGTGCTGTTGGGCACCGTCTCGATCGAGAAGTCGGAGCTGTTGTCGCGGTTGCTCACCAAGCGGGGCATCCCCCACGAGGTCCTCAACGCCAAGCACCATGCCCGGGAGGCAGAGATCATCGCCCAGGCGGGGCGGCCCGGTGCAGTGACGGTGGCCACCAACATGGCCGGCCGCGGCGTCGACATCATGCTCGGCGGCAACCCCGAGGGTCTCGCCAAGGCCGAGCTGAAGAAGCAGGGGATCGGCCCCGACGACCCCGAGTACGAGTCCCGCCTGGCGGAGCTGACCGAGAAGTACGCCGCCGAGATCGAGCCCGACCGTCAGAAGGTCCTCGAGGCGGGCGGGCTCTACGTCATCGGCACCGAACGCCACGAGTCCCGGCGCATCGACAACCAGCTTCGAGGTCGTTCGGGCCGTCAGGGCGACCCCGGCGAGTCACGCTTCTACCTGTCCCTCCGTGACGATCTGATGCGGCGGTTCCAGGGGGAGCGGGTCGAGATGATCATGAACCGGCTCCGCATCCCCGACGACATGCCCATCGAGCACAAGTGGGTCACCAACGCCGTGGAGCGGGCCCAGCGCCAGGTCGAGTCCCAGAACTTCGAGATCAGAAAGAACGTCCTCAAGTACGACGAGGTGATGAACCGCCAGCGCGAGGTCGTCTACGACTGGCGGCGCTCCATCCTGGAAGGGACCATCGACCAGGACTTCGTCCAGGACTGGATCGAGTACGCGGTGTCGGAGACGGTCGCCGAAGTGATCGGCGACGGCGACAACCGAGACTGGGACTGGGACGACCTCCAAAAGGAGCTGTCGAAGCTCTACCCGACGGAGCTCGGGCCGGAGTCGTTCGATCGGCAGCCCACGGCCGCCGAGCTCGCCGACGCCGCCGTCGAGGAGGCGCTTTCCCTCTACGAGCAGCGCGAGAAGGAGTTCGGCTCCGACGTCCTCCGCCAGGTGGAGAAGGCGGTCCTCCTGTCCGTGATCGACAACAAGTGGCGCGATCACCTCGCCGACATGGACTACCTCCGGGCCGGGATCGGGCTCCGGGCGATGGGTCAGCGCGACCCGCTCGCCGAGTACCAGCGGGAGGCGTACGACATGTTCCAGGACATGGTCGACGCCGTGAAGCGGGACGCAGTGCGTTACCTGTTCCACGTCCAGCCCGCCCAGCAGGCCGACCCGGTCACCGCCACCACCACGACGTCCTCCGGTCCGCCGAAGGCCGCCGTGCCCGCCTCCGTTCCGCAGCGCCGGGAGCCCGTGACCACCGAGAAGATCGGGCGCAACGACCCCTGCCCCTGCGGCAGCGGCAAGAAGTACAAGAAGTGCCACGGCGCCGTAGCCTGAGCTCCTCCCATGGCTGAACTCACCGTCCCCACCGCAGAGTCGTTGCGTGAGCGCCTCGCCGCGGCACGCAAGTTCTTGGACCTCGAGCACAAGGAAGTGGAGCTGCAGGACCTGCGCGCCCAGGCGGCATCGCCCGGCCTGTGGGACGACCCCGACACCGCCCGCCAGGTCACCCAGAAGCTCGCCAACTACGAGGACCTGTTCGAGCGCGTCAACGCCCTCGAACAGGCGATCGAAGACGCCGAGGTCCTCGCCGAGCTCGCTGCCGAAGCCGGTGACGAAGACAGCCGCGCCGAGGCGGAGGAGGAGTTCCGGCGGGTGTCGGCGGAGCTGGACCGCCTCGAGCTGGAGTCGCTGTTCTTCGGCGAGTACGACGAAGAGAACGCCATCCTCTCCGTCCACGCCGGCTCGGGAGGGGTGGACGCCCAGGACTGGGCGGAGATGCTGGTGCGCATGTACCAGCGGTTCCTCGCCGATCAGGGAATGGACGTGACCGTGGAGGAGTGGACGGAAGGCGAGGAGGCCGGGATCAAGTCGGCCACCCTCACCGTCCGCGGCCACCGCGCATACGGGTTGCTGGAGGGGGAGCGGGGAGTCCACCGCCTGGTGAGGATCAGCCCCTTCGACTCCAACGCCCGTCGGCACACGTCCTTCGCCGCTGTCGACGTGATTCCCGAGCTGGAGAACGACACCGAAATCGAGATCCGCGACGAGGACCTGAGGATCGACACCTACCGGGCCCAAGGGGCGGGCGGCCAGCACGTCAACAAGACCGACTCCGCCGTCCGCATCACCCACCTGCCCACGGGAATCGTCGTCCAGTGCCAGAACGAGCGGTCACAGCTCCAGAACAAGAACCGGGCGATGGCCATCCTCAAGGCCCGACTGGCCGAGCTGGCTCGTCAGGAGCACCAACAGCACATCGACTCCATCCGCGGTGAGCAGGGCGAGGCGGCGTGGGGACGGCAGATCCGCTCCTACGTGCTCCAGCCGTATCAGATGGTGAAGGACCTGCGCACCGACCTGGAGGTGGGCAACGTCCAGGCGGTGCTCGACGGCGAGCTCATGCCGTTCGTGGAGGCGTACCTGCGGTGGCGGCGTGCCACCGCCGAGCAGAACTGAGATCGGCCGGGCGCGGCCTCCGCTCCGGGACCACTCCAAAGCGAGAGAGGGGCTTCTCCTCAGGGGAGAAGCCCCTCTTTGACTGTCATGGGGTCAGTTCGTCTCGGCCGTGGCGTCGGCGAACTCCCGCTTCGAGGTGACCCGAGTCTTGATCAGGTAGGCGAAGGCGATCGCCACGACGGCGAGGATGGCGATGCCGACCCACTCCATGCGGCCCAGCCACACGATGAGACCCGACAGCGGGTTGCCGCCGTCCACCAGCGAGGAGATCTGGGCCGCTTCGGTGGCCGCCTCGAACCCGACCGATGCGGCCACGTCGGTGACCATCGGCGCCATCGCGGTGGCGATCAGCAGCGTGGCCGCCATGGCGATGGTGCCTCCGATCAGCGACCGGATCAGGTTCCCTTTGAAGATCGGGACCGTCATGCAGACGATGAACGGGATCGTCGCCAGGTCGACCAGCGGCAGCACCCGGTTGCCGGGGATGATCACCGCCAGCGCCAGTGTGATCGGCACCAGGAGCAGCGACACGGCGATCACGGCGGGGGAGCCGATGGCGATGGCCGAGTCGAGGCCGATGTAGACGCTGCGGCCGGGGAAGCGGCGACGGACCATCTCCTGGGCGCCCTCCGAGATCGGGATCAGCGCCTCCATGAGGATCGCCACCATCTTCGGCAGCAGGTACATGGCGGCCGCCAGGTTGATGGCGAGCCCGAGGATGGCGATCGAGTCGCCCCGGGGGTCGTCGAACCCGTAGCCGAGCAAGCCGATGACGATGCCCAGCACCGCGCCCAGCACCGTGGATTCGCCGAGGACGCCGAAGCGCTGCTGGATCGTGTCGGGGTCGGCCTTCCAGTCCCGCAGCCCCGGGATCCTCTCGAACAGGCCGTTGAGCGGGATGGCGAACAGCACGTACGGGGCGGAGGTCCCGTGGGGAAGCGAGATGTTGTCGAAGCCGTAGTAGTCCTCGATCAGCGGCTGCGACCAGTCGGCCATCGCCAGCAGGATCACCATGTGGATAGCGGCCGCTGCCACGCCGAGGGCGAGGCTGTCGGTGACCACCGCCACCAGCGCTCCCGAGAAGGCGATGTGCCAGTAGTTCCACAGGTCGATGTCGAGGGTGCGGGTGAGCCCGATGGCCAGCATGATCACGTTGACGGCCAGGCCAACCGGGATCGCCAGCGCCCCGACCTGGGTGCCGAAGGCGATGGCCGCGCTCGCCGGCCAGCCGACGTCGACGACCGTCAGGTCGATGCCGAAGTTCTCGGCCATCGCCTGGGCGGCGGGGCCCACGGCGTTGCTCAGCAACCCGATCACCAGGTTGATGCCGACGAAACCGATGCCGATCAGCAAGCCGGCCCGCAGGGCATCGCCCGCCTTCTGGCCCAAGACCATGGCGAAGACGAAGATGATGAACGGCAAGACGACTGCCGCGCCGAGATCGGTGATGTAACTGGTTATCGCTTCCACAGCGTCTCCTTCCTCCTCATCCCCCTCCTCTCTCCAGCCGCGGTTCTCCTCCTCTGCTCAGTCCTTGAGGTGCTGGACGATCTCGTCGAGGACCTTGTCGACTCCCACCCCCGTGAGGAACGGCAAACCGTTCACCACGGGACACTCGACGGTCTTCGGAACGTTCGTCGTCGCCACGATCAGGTCGTAGCCCTTCGCTCCTCGGTGCAGTTCGGCGACCTTGGTCTGGTCCACCTTCGCTTCGATGCCGTTCGCCTGTAGGTGCTTCTTCACCTTGTCGGCCACGACGGTGGAGGTGGCGATCCCGGTTCCGCACGCAATGAGGACTTTCTTCATCAGGGGTTCCTCCTCAACAGTCGCTTCACTTCTTGGGGAGTCGTCGCCGCCATCAGCCCCGCCATGCGCTCGGGATCCTGGACGATCTCGATCACCTTGGCCAGGGCCTCGACGTGCGTTTCGCCGCCGGCCACCGCCAGCAGGAAGACGAGCCGGGCCGGGACCGTTCCCTCGTCGGCCATGGCCCCGAACTCCACGGGGGCGGTCGGCCTGGCGATGGCGATCCCCATCCGCTCGCCTTCCCGGGGGTCGGCGTGGGGGAGGGCGATGCAGCCTCCGGTCGTCTCCAGACCCGTGGGGAACTCTCGTTCGCGCTGGATGCAGCGGTCGGCGTAATCGGGGTCGACGAGGCCGGCGGAATGGAGCGCATCCGACATCGCCCGGATCAAGGCATCGCGGTCGGCGGCGTCGAGGTCGAGGAGGATCGCCTGGTCTGGCACCAGTTCGGCGAGATCTGTCAAACTCTCTCCGACCGTCATACAGGCGGGGAGTATTGCACGCCGAGGGTCACGCGTGACCGCTTTGGGTGAACGTATGTGAACAGACGTTGCCGTCGCGGGCTAGGGATATGCGGGGCCGAGTAGTACCGTTCCGTAATCCCCCGCCGTGCCAGGGCGTTCTGGCAGACTGAGGTTTCCCGCCATGATCCGACTCGAGGACGTAACCAAGGTTTACGAGGGTGGAACCGTCGCAGTCCGCGACGTCTCCCTCGACATCCCCAAGGGAGAGTTCGTCTTCCTCGTGGGGCCGTCCGGTTCGGGCAAATCCACCCTGATCCGGCTGATGCTCCGCGAGGAGGCGGTCACCCGCGGCACCATCTATGTGGCCGGAAAGGACATCACCGCCTTGCCGGCGTGGAAGGTGCCCTATCTCCGCCGCTCGATCGGCACCGTCTTCCAGGACTTCAAGCTCCTGCCCAACAAGACGGTCTTCGAGAACGTCGCGTTCGCCCTCGAGGTGCTGGGCCGTCCCCGTTCGGTGATCGGCCCGCAGGTCGAGCAGGTTCTGGAGCTGGTGGGGCTCGCCGACAAGGCCGAGCGGTATCCCCGTCAGCTGTCGGGTGGTGAGCAGCAGCGGGTTTCGATCGCCCGGGCTTTCGTCAACCGGCCTCCGATCATGCTCTGCGACGAGCCGACCGGGAACCTCGACCCGGCCACATCGGTGGGGATCATGAAGCTCTTGGACCGGATCAACCGCACCGGGACGACCATCGTGATGGCCACCCACGACCACGCCATCGTCGACGCCATGCAGCGGCGGGTCGTGCAGCTGTCCAATGGTGTGGTGATCCGCGACGAGGTCGCAGGACGTTACGAGACGGTGGGGGAGCAGTGAGCCGCGTCGCCTTCATGCTCCGTGAGGCGCTCGTCAACCTGCGCCGCAACATCCTGGTGGTCACGGGCGCGGTGCTCGCTGTCTTCATCTCGCTGGGGTTGGCGTTCAGCGCTCTCGCCGTGAACGAGCTGGTGCGGATCAACACCATCGCCTGGCAGCAGGGCGTCCACTTGATCGTCTGGCTCAACGACGCCGGCCGCGACGGTGTCCCCGCCGACGCCCACGAGAACCTCCTCAACGAGGTCCTCACCTGGGAAGAGGTCGCCAACGCCTACTACGTCGACAAGACCGCCGCCTACGAGGAGTTCCTCGACCTCTTCGGCGACAACCCCGAGATGGTGGAGGCGCTCCAGAACCCGTCGGCCCTGCCGACGTCCATCCGCATCGAGCTGGCCGACATCGAGCTGTACCAGCAGGTGGAGTTCCGTCTCCAGCAGTACCCGCAGCTGATCCAGCGGATCTCCTCGGCCGCTCAGGAGATCGAGCAGATCTCGGCGGTGTCGCGGGTGCTCAACCTGTTGGGCATCGGGTTGTCGATCGTCTTGGGGGTGTCGGCGATGATCCTGATCGCCAACACGATCCGCCTCGCCATCTACGCCCGCCGAGACGAGGTCTCGATCATGAAGCTGGTCGGGGCCTCCAACTGGTTCATCCGCGTGCCGTTCCTGTTGGAGGGCCTGATCGAGGGCCTCGTCGGGGCGGCTCTGGCGGTCTTCGCCGTGTGGGTCGCCGGCCGCAACCTGGCCGGGGCGGCCGAAGGAATCCAACTCGTCAACCTGCAAGTACCGAACGCGTTCTTCCTGCGCTGGGGAGTCGTGTTCTTGCTGTTCGGGGCGGCTGCCGGAGTGCTCGGATCCCTGCTGGGATTGAGCCGTTACCTCCGTGAAGCCGACGGCGGCGGACGCCCCGCCGGAGTGAGGCGGGCGCTCGAACCGGTGTGAGCATGCGCCGACTTCTGGGGTTCGGCGCAGTTTTCCTCTCGCTGGTCCTGTTCGCCGGCGCAGCTTCGGGGGCTAGCCAGGCCGAGCTCGACGAGCTGCGGCGCGAGATCAACCGCCTCAGCGAGCAGATCGAAGCGGCCCAGTCGGCCCGCACCCAGGCCGCAGAGGATGTCCTGGCCGCCAAGGCGCGGCTCGACGCCGTCACCGCCGAGCTGCGGGAGGCGGAGGGCGTGCTCGCCTCGATCAACGCCGAGATCGCCGCCGGTGAGGAGGAGCTGGCGGCGGTGACCCGGATGCTCGACCACTTCGAGTCCATGCTCGCCACCACCCGCCTCAAGGCCGAGGACACGCGCAACGCCCTGTCGAGGCACGTCATCGAGATGTACATGGAGGCGTCGACCGCGCCGGTCCGGGTGCTCGGCTTCTCCGGGGTCGAAGAGGCGACCATCGGCCTCGCCTACGTGGACGGGGCCCGGGGGGACTCGACCCAGCTGCTGCGGCAGCTGGACGTGCTCGAGGCCGAGGAGCAGCGCCAACAGGACATCCTCGACCAACAGCGGGAAGAACAGGAGCGGCTCCTCGCCGAGCTCGCCGAGCAGCGGGAGGCACAGGAGGCCGAGGTGGCCCGTGTGGAGAGTCTCCGGGCTCAGTACGCCGCCGAGGCGGAGGCGGCCGAGGCCCTGGTCGCCTCCCTCAACGCCGAGATAGCCAAGTTCGAGGAGCACAAGGAAGGGCTCGAGGCGGACGCCGCCGCCCTCGAGAAGGAGCTGGCGGCGCTGGGGACCACGAGCGCCGGGTCGGGCGGTCCTCTCGTCAGGCCCGTCCCCGGCGGGGTGAGCTCCGGGTTCGGCTACCGGGTCCATCCGATCTTCGGGACCCGCCGGATGCACACCGGCTGGGACATGAGCGCCCGCGCCGGCGACCCGATCCATGCCGCCGGCGACGGAGTGGTGGTGTCGGCCGGCGTCAGAGGGGGCTACGGCAACGCCGTCGTCATCGACCACGGAGGCGGCATCGCCACCTTGTACGCCCACCAGTCCTCCATGGCGGTGTCGGCGGGCCAGAAGGTGTCCCAGGGACAGGTGATCGGCTACGTCGGCTGCACCGGCTACTGCACCGGCCCCCACCTCCACTTCGAGGTGCGGGTGAACGGCAGACCGGTCGACCCCGGCGGCTACGTGGGAGGCTGAGCCGTGAGCGACATCAAGGTCGTCGCCACCAACCGCCGGGCGCGACACGACTACGAGATCATCGACGACTTCGAGGCCGGGATCGTCCTCACCGGGTCGGAGGTGAAGAGCCTCCGGGCCGGCAAGGCGAACCTCAAGGACAGTTTCGCCCACGTCCGCGACGGGGAGGTGTGGTTGGTCGGGGCCTACATCGCCCCGTACTCCTTCTCCCGCGAAGGCGGCCACGACCCCGAGAGGACCCGCAAGCTGCTCCTGCATCGCCGTGAGATCGACCGGATCGCCGGGACGCTGGCGGAGAAGGGCCTGACCCTCGTGCCGATGCGCCTCTACTTCAAAGACGGCAAGGCGAAGGTCCAGATCGGGTTGGCCCGGGGCAAGCGAACCGTCGACAAGCGCGCCGACATCAAAAAGCGCGAGCACGAGCGGGAGATGGAGCGGGCGCGCCGCCGATTCCGCTGACGGCACCGCACGTCCTCCGCCGTGGGTGGTCCTGCGGCCTTTCGGGGGAATAGGGGAGCGGGTAGGCTGGTTGGGACAACTGAATACGAGGGGGTGACCAGGTTTCGACGTTGAGTGTTGAAGCGTCGGAAGCGAGCCGGGGACGCCGGATGCCCCGTCATCAAGCCGGTACCAACAACAAGTGCCGAAGACAACTTCGCACTGGCTGCCTGATTAACACCCAGTAGCAGCCCGTCCGCCCGGCGGGTTCCCGCACCGTCGGAGTCGGGCGTCGCCAAGCGGGATGCGCCTGTCGGGGTCCGGGACCGGCAGGCAAAGATCGATTCCGGATAGGCCGAAGGGGTCTGTGCCATCAGCTTCCCTTCGGCTGAAAGCTCGCTGATGGCTGCGCTCGGAGATGCCGACGCGGATGGCTCAGCGGACCGGGGTTCGACTCCCCGCACCTCCACCCACGAGTGCTAACGAAAAAGTGGCACTCGAGCTGACGAAATACCCGCCTCAGCGGCCCGGAAGGGCTGG
>Ga0207869_1000144_pt1 | contig 67278 bp, 59 predicted proteins | sample HigsolmetaAR205D_FD_184837 | JGI IMG/M metagenome (GOLD analysis project Ga0207869, IMG submission 184837) | Ionic liquid and high solid enriched microbial communities from the Joint BioEnergy Institute, USA - AR20-5-D (SPAdes) (version 2) ...
GTACGCCCGTTGTTCGTCGTCGGGCAGCAGTTTGACCTGTGCGATGAGTTTCATATATGAAAGGATAACACAAATGATCGGATTGTGCAACTGGCGCTTGCGCGCCACCGTTTTTCCTCCCCACAGCTAAAGCTGGGGGCATCCAAACGGAGGTTCCGGTGAGCCGGACGATTTTGCATCGGGCGCGCAGCGGGTACAATTAGGCGGGGTGGAGGCGCTTTGCGGGAAATGATGTTCGGCAATAAAAGATGTTATAATCGTCACTTGCAGGCGCGAAAAATCCTGCTTTCGTCTCGCCCGGCTTTCCTTGACTCGGATGGGGCGATATGTTAACCTACGTCTGTTTTATTTGTTCAGAATCGAACAATCGACTGTAACCGCAGGTATTTTCTATGCCGACATTCGATGAATTTGCCCCCATTGGCGCGCTGCTCATTCTTTCCGTCGTCATGGTGGCCCTCATTACGATCATTTCACGGTTATTCGGGCCTTACCGTCCGTCGTTGCGTAAGACCGCGCCATACGAAAGTGGTATGAAGCCCATCGGGCCTGCGGTTCGGCGCTTTCCGGTGCGTTTTTATCTGATTGCAGTCCTGTTCATTCTGTTCGATATCGAAGTGGTCTTCATGCTCCCGTGGGCCGTCGTGTTCCGACAGCTCGGACTCTTCGCGCTCATCGAGATGGTGATCTTTATTGCGATTTTGCTGGTCGGATATTTTTACGCCTGGCGTAAAGGAGCGCTGGAATGGGAGTAGTATCCTCCAAGCTCGGAAACTTGGGCGTTGTCACGACAACGCTCGATACCGCCGTTAATTGGGCGCGCACAGGCGCGATGTGGCCGTTGCTGTTCGGGTTGGCCTGCTGCGCGATTGAGATGATGAGCACGCAGGCGTCGAATTACGATATGTCGCGCTTCGGCATGGAGTTGAACCGCGCCAGCCCGCGCCAGGCTGATCTGATGATCGTCGCCGGGCGCGTGACGCGTAAAATGGCTCCGGTGGTGCGCCAGCTCTGGGATCAGATGGCGTCGCCGAAGTACGCCATTGCCATGGGTGACTGCGCGTCTTGTGGCGGCGTCTACAACAACTATGCCGTCGTGCAGGGCGTCGATGAGATCATTCCGGTTGACGTCTACATCGCGGGTTGCCCGCCGCGCCCGGAACAACTCATCCATGGCATTTTGACGCTGCACGAGAGCGTTCGCGTTCAGCGCCTTGAGGAGTGGGTGAGCTAACCGGCTGCCGGTTGAGTGATCTGGGCTAGCTGTCGGGGCCGGGCGACTTGCCCCGAAACGAGCAAAGTGCGAGAAAACGATGCAAATTCCTGAACCCCGTGACCCGGTTGAGGCGCTGAAGGCCGCGTTGCCCGATGCGCTGCTCGATGTCCACCAGTTTCGCGACGAATTGACGCTGATTGTGAAGCCGGAACAGGTGACCGAAGTCGCCCGTTTTCTGCGCGACACGCCCGGGCTGATCTATAACTATCTGTCCGACATCAGTTCGGTCGACTACTACCCCGATTACTATAGCCGTCCGGGGCGTTTTGGCGTCTGCTACCACCTGTATTCCATGCTCTACAGCCGGCGCATTCGCCTCAAGGTCTATCTGCCTGAAGACAACCCGCGCGTGCCGACGATGACGACCGTCTGGCCGGCAGCCAACTGGCTGGAGCGCGAAATTCTGGACATGATGGGTATCGTCTTCGACGGCCATCCGGACCCGCGCCGGATTCTCATGCCGGAAGACTGGGATGGACACCCCGCTCGTCGCGATGCCCCGCTAGGCTACGAGACGGTCATGTTCTCGTTCAACGTCGATGAAATTAAGCAGCACAAACCGCGCCCCAGAGAGTAACGCCGTGGGCGTTTCAGGCGTCGTTGAAGCCCGCCGGTCGCGTTCGGGCTTCTGCATCAGCACATACGAGCGATAGAGAGGTTCGGCTCATGGCGATAACCGAGCAAAAATTCAAATGGGAAGGCGACCTGGAAGCGTTGCGCGGGCTGGTGTCTGACCGGGCCATGACCGGCGAAACGATGCTGCTCAACATGGGGCCGCATCACCCGAGCACGCATGGCGTGTTGCGCCTTCTGCTCGAACTCGACGGTGAGGAAATCGTGACCTGCATGCCGGATGTCGGCTTTCTGCATACCGGCATTGAAAAGAACATCGAATCCAAGACCTACGAGAAGGCGGTGCCGCTGACCGACCGGATGGACTATCTTGCGCCGATGTCCAACAATCTGGTCTTCTCGATGGCGGTCGAAAAACTCGTCGGCCTCGATGTGCCGGAGCGCGCACAGATCATTCGCGTCATCTGTATGGAACTGACGCGCATTAACAGCCACCTCGTCTGGCTTGGCACGCACGCGCTGGACATGGGGGCCATGAGCGTCTTTCTGTACTGTTTCCGCGAGCGCGAGTACGTCCTCAATATGTACGAAATGCTCGGCGGGCAGCGCATGATGTCGAGCTACATTCGACCGGGTGGCGTCTGGCGCGACGTTCCGCCCGAATTCATCCCCGCCGTAGAACACTTCGTGGACTATTTCCCGCCCAAGATCGACGATTATGAAGCGCTGCTGACGAACAACCCGCTGTGGATTGACCGTACGCAGGGGATTGGCGTCATCGAGCCGGACGACGCGCTGGCCTACGGCGTGAGCGGGCCGTCTTTGCGCGGCAGCGGCGTCAACTGGGATATTCGCAAGGCGCAGCCCTACAGCGGCTACGAGAATTATGACTTCGACGTGCCACTGGGCGAGCACGGCGACGTATACGATCGCTTCTATGTTCGCATTCTCGAAATGCGCGAGTCGATCAAGATCATCCGTCAGGCCGTTGAGCGGCTGAAGAAGACGAAGGGGCCGTTCCGGTCGCAAAATCGCAAGTTCGTGCCGCCGCCGCGCTCCGAACTCGGACATAGCATGGAAGCGGTCATTCATCACTTCAAGCTGTGGACCGAGGGCTTCAGCGCGCCCGATGAAGAAGTGTACGTGGCTATCGAAAGCCCGCGCGGCGAGATCGGTTGTTACCTGCACGGCACGGGCGGCAACAAGCCTCGCCGTGTGCACTTCAAGACGCCGTCGTTCATGCATATCAGCGCCCTGCCGATCATCACCAAGGGCCATATGATCGCCGACCTGATCGGCATTATCGGTAGCATTGATATCGTGCTCGGCGATTGCGATCGCTGACGTTCAGTTTGGCTCACAGAGGCGGACCACGCCTCTGTGAATCACCATCAGGGATGACCAGATGACTAACAGGCTGGCAGAAAAATACAAAGATCGGATTGAGCAGACCTTTGCGAAATATCCGACCAAGCGCTCGGCGGTGATGCCGCTGCTGTTTTTGGCACAGGAAGAGTACGGCTGGGTTTCGCCCGAAGGCATTCTGGAAGTGGCCGAGCTATGCGAGCTTGACCCGACGCAGGTCGACTCGATTGCCGGTTTCTACACCATGTATTCCGAAACGCCCAAGGGCAAGTACTGGCTGCAGGTCTGCACCGACCTGCCATGCGCGCTGCGCGGGGCCGACCAGTTTTACGCGGACCTGAAGGAATATCTGGGCGTCGGTGACGGCGAAACGACCGATGACGGCATGTTCACCGTCGATCATGTGATGTGTCTGGCAGCCTGTGACCGCGCGCCGATGCTTCAGTGCAATTTCCACTACGTCGAAAACCTCGATATGGACAAGATGAAGGCGCTGATCGAACAGTGGCGCGCCGAAGCGAGCGATGACAAATAACACGCGCGGAACGCGACTGAACCGCCGGTGAGGGCCAAAGACATGGAGTACATCCTGTTTCGTGAGAAAGTCATCCCGAACATTCGCGAACTCGACGTTTACACCGCGAATGAGGGTTATGAAGCGCTGAAAAAGGCGCTGTCGATGTCACCCGCTGAGGTGATCGACATTGTCAAGGCGTCGAACCTGCGCGGTCGTGGCGGCGCGGGTTTTCCTACCGGCGTCAAATGGAGCTTTATCCCGCAGAACGAGCCGATCAAATACGTCGTCGCCAACGCCGATGAGAGCGAAACAGGGACGTTCAAAGACCGGCAGATCATGGAGAACAACCCGCACCAGTTGCTTGAAGGCGCGCTGATCTGCGCGTATGCCATTCAAGCCAAGGCGGTTTACATCTATCTGCGCGGTGAATTCTGGGATATTGCACACCAGTTGGACAAGCGCATCGCCGAAGCGCGCCAGGCCGGTTTCATCGGCGAAAATATCCTCGGTTCCGGCTTTTCGTGCGAGATCTATACCCATCTCGGCGCAGGCGCGTATATTTGCGGCGAAGAAAGCGCCTTGCTGGAAAGCCTTGAAGGCAAGCTGGGCCAGCCGCGCGTGCGGCCTCCGTTCCCGGCGCAGAAGGGCGGCGGTCTTTACGGCGAGCCTACCGTCGTCAACAATGTCGAGACGCTGACGAACGTGCCGTGGATTATTCGCAACGGCGCGGATGCGTTTAAGGCGATTGGAACCGAGCAGAGCGCGGGAACCAAGATTTTCTGCGTCAGCGGCCATGTCAACAAGCCCGGCAATTACGAGCTGCCTATGGGCGTTACGCTGCGCGAATTGATCTACGAGCACGCGGGCGGCATTCCCGGCGATCGCAAGATCAAGGGCATTCTGCCTTCGGGCGGTTCAGGGCCGATTGTGCCGGGGACCGATGAAGTGCTGGACACGCCATTGACGTATGAGGACATGGCCAAACTCGGTACCATCCTCGGCTCGGCTTCCATCATTGTGATGGATGAAACGGTCGATATGGCGTGGGTTGCGTCCAAGGTCGAGAAGTTCTTCCAGCACGAAAGCTGTGGCAAATGCACGCCTTGCCGCGAAGGCACCTACTGGCTGGACAAGGTACTCGACCGAATTATGGGCGGCATCGCGAAAGAGTCGGACATCGACCTGATCGTGAACATCGCCAAAAATATGCAGGGCGTGACGCTGTGCGCGCTGGGTGAATTTGCCGCCAATCCGATTATTCATACGGTGGCCAATTTCCGCGAGGACTTTCTGGCGCATATTGCGAAGCCCGAAGAAGCGGAGAAGCCCGCGGCAGCAGCCAAGGGCGCGGCGCGACCCGCGGCGGCTCGTCGCGGCGCTGCGGCGGTACGAGAATCTGGCGCATGAGGGAAGAGTCGGGGCACGAACGCTTCAGGCGTCCGGCGACTGGCGAAACGGATTTTCCGGAGTTTCCATCCGGCGGCTCAATGCCGGAGCTGAACGAGGACGAAAGTGCCGACGACTCATCCTTGCAACGCCCGGTTCTGCCCGTCGCGCGTGATGAAATTGGTGAAGCTGAGCGGGACCGGCGTGAATATCAGCCGGGATTGCTGGATAGACTGCTGGGCCGAACGCGACGACAGGCCCGTTTGAACGAGCTTAACTCCGCCATTGCGTCGCATCCCGACTCGCCCATGAATTACGTCCTGCGGGGTGAGCTACATCTCGCCAACGGGGATCGTGAAGCGGCGGTGGCGGATTTCCAGACGGCAGTCTCGCTGGCGGACAGCGAGTTCGCGCAGAGCGACTGGGGATTGATCGCGCAGGCGGCGCGCGACCGGGCGCTGCACGGCTTGCGACGCGCGGGGCGGTATTAACCGAGGCGGGATGGGGACTTTTGTTACAGGATGTTTGATACAGGGGCGTTAAACTGGAAGATGCGGTGCATGGAGCATCGCCTAGTTGTGCCTGAAACAGACTGGTAGAATGAGCCACCCGCAGCGCACCGGAAACGGATTGAAGGATTATACGGCAGAGGATTAAGAGCCAAATGGCCGATACCGTCAAGATCTATATCGACGAGAAAGAGTACGAGGTCCCTGCTGGCATCAACCTGGTTGATGCTGCGAAGTGGCTTGATATTGACATTCCGGTGTTCTGTTACCATCCCAAGATGGCGCCGGTTGGCATGTGCCGCATGTGTCTGGTCGAAATGGGCACCCTCGTCCGCGACCGGGAGACGAACGAGGTTGTGCTGGACGAAAACGGCAAGCCGCAGGTGCGCTGGTTCCCCAAGCTGCAAACCGCCTGCACCAACAAGGTGAGCGATGGGTTGGTCATTCGCACGACCACGTCGCAGGTGGCCGACGCCCGGCGTAACATCGTCGAGTTTCTGCTCACCAGCCATCCGCTGGACTGCCCGATTTGCGACAAAGGCGGCGAGTGCCCGCTGCAAAATCTGACGATGGCGTACGGGCCCGGCACGAGCCGCATGCATCTGGAAGACAAGAAGCGGCTTGACAAGCACGTGCCGCTTGGCGACCTGATTTATCTGGACGAAGAGCGCTGCATTCTCTGTGCGCGCTGCATTCGCTATCAGGATGAGATTGTCGGCGATGATGTGCTGGCATTTACCGAGCGCCAGCGCTCGCTGCAGATCATCACCACCAGTGATCCCGCTTTCGACACTTACTTCTCCGGCAATACGACCGATATCTGCCCGGTGGGGGCTCTCACGACCGAGGATTTCCGCTTTCAGGCGCGCCCCTGGGAACTGACAAGCGTTCCGAGTATCTGCCCGCACTGCCCGGTGGGTTGCAATATCACCATCAATACCCGTCTGGAGCGCGAGTTTGACGGGCGGGCGGCGATCAAACGCATCATGCCGCGCCAGAACGAAGAGGTCAACGAAATCTGGATTTGCGATAAGGGGCGCTTTGGTCATCACTTCACGCGCGCTGAGGACCGGCTGGTGCAGCCGCATGTCGATGGCCGGCCGGTGAGCTGGCCGGAGGCGATGAAGGCGCTGGCCGACCGGCTGAACGCTGCCGGGGGCGATGTCGCCGCGATTGCCGGCAGCGGCATGAGCAATGAGGACCTGTGGGAGCTTCGCCAGGTCGTGACCCGGCTGGGCGGGAAGCGTCTGGGTGCGTGGCCGCCGACTCACGCCGGGGCGGAATTTGTGGCTCAGGTGGGCGTTGGGGCCGGCACGAACCTGAGCGCGCTCGGCAAGGGCGATGCCGTGCTGATTATCGCCAGCGATCTGGAAGAAGAAGCGCCCATCTGGCGGCTTCGCATCAAGCAGGCGCGTGACCGCGGGGCCTATGTCGTGGTCGCCAACGCGCGCCCGACGCGCATGGATGCTTTTTGCAGCCTGCCGGTGCGCTACGACTATGGCGAGGCCGTGAGCTTCCTGACCGAACTTCGGTCGGCGCGGCCAGAACTGGCGCAAAAACTGGCCGAAGCCAACAACCTGATTATCGTTGCCGGGGTCGAAGGGCTGACGCTCGAAGGTAGCCGCGCGCTCATGCAGGCTGCGGCCAATTTCCTGATCGATACCGGCCATGTTGGCCGTCCGAACAACGGCCTGATGGCCACCTTCCCCGGCGCGAACGGTATGGGCCTGCATTATCTGGGCTTCACGCCGGAAGCGACGCGCGACATCATTGAGAACCCGCCGAAGGTCCTGATCGTCGCGCAGGCCACGCCGATTGAGGACGATCCCGCGGCAGCCGAGTGGCTAAGCCGTGTTGAAACGATCATCACGCTGGGCCTGTTCTGCGACGCGACGGCCGAACGCGCGGCGATTGCGCTGCCGATCCAGAGTTTTGCCGAGCGCGACGGCTCGTATACCAACGGCGAGCGCCGCGTGCAGCGGTTCTACACCGCACAGGGCCCGATGGGCGAAGCGCTACCCGCCTGGCAGATCCTTTCGCGTCTGGGCGAAGCGCTGGGGCAGGGTCGCGCAAAAATGTCGGCGGCGGCGGTGATGCTCGAAATCAGCCAGCAGGTTCCGGCCTTCGCCGGCGCAACCTTTAGCGAACTGGCGAAGGTAGTCAAGCAGTATCCGCTGGTTGGCCGCGAAGACCTGTACTACGGCGGCACGACCTATGACAACAAGGGCGGGCTGGGCGTGCAGATTCCGACTGCGGCGGACAAGGGCGAAAGCCTGGCCTCCAAGCAGGTCGAGGCCGCTCCCGCCCCGAAGCCCAACGACAACGAACTGCTGGTTGTGCCGACGGTGCGCCTGTATAACCGCGAGCGCACGTTCCGCCCCAGCGAACGCGCGCTGATGGCCGGGCGCATTCCCGCGCCTTATGTTGAGTTGAACAGCGCGGACGCACAGGCGCTCGGTATCGCCGATGGCGACCTCGTCCGGGTTTCGACGGGCAATGGCGTGGACGTTCAGGTCCGGGCGCATGTTAACGGGGGTGCGCCTGCGGGAGCCGTCGTGCTGCCGCGCCACCTGACGCCCGACGCCGCGACGCCGATGTCGATCAGCGTGGGGCATGTGAGCAAGGTTGAGGGCTAATCGATGGCAAATCTGTATTCCGCGCAACCTGAGCCACAGCGGAGTATTCCGTGGAAGCTCGTCATCCCGCTGCTGGTGCTGCTGCTTCTGGTAGTGCTGATCGTTCTCAATCTCGGCGCTATCGGCACGGCGATCAGCAACGTGTTCACGTTCCTGTTCGATTACGAGTCCCGCGTTGATCCCAGCCAGATTATCGAGTGCCGGGGTAATTCGGCCTGTACCACCATTCAGGCGATCCTGTTCTCGGCCATTCTCTTTTTCGTCTTGCTGACCGGGTTTGCCTATACGACGTTGCTGGAGCGCGTATTTCTGGCGCGCTTGCAGCACCGCGTCGGCCCGAACCGGGTTGGCCCGTTTGGCCTGCTCCAGCCGCTGGCCGACGGCATCAAGCTGATCTTCAAGGAAGACATCGCGCCCGCGCAGTCGTTCCGCGCCGTCTATCTGATTGCGCCGCTGCTCAAGGCCGTGCCTGTCTTGGTCGTTGTCGCCGTTGTTCCGTGGGGGCCGGACTGGGTTGTGCCGTGGTTCGATGGCAACTGGTATCGCGTGCCGTTGTCGCTGGCCGATCCTAACGTCGGCGTTCTGTGGGTTCTCGCGATCACGAGTCTCGGCACTTACGGCGTGGCGCTGGCCGGCTGGGCCAGTAACAACAAGTACGCCATCCTCGGCGGTATGCGCGCTACGGCGCAGATGATCAGCTACGAGCTGAGCCTCGGCCTGACGATGGCAGTGCCGATCCTGCTGGCTTCGAGCATGAGCCTCGGCGACATCATCAACCGGCAGGTATACATCTGGGAGTGGTACATCTTCCAGAACCCGGTGGCGGCGGCGATTTTGTTCATCGCGCTGCTGGCTGAAGTCAACCGCGCGCCGTTTGACCTGCCGGAAGCCGAGCAGGAACTGACCGCCGGTTACATGACCGAATACAGCGCCATGAAATTCGCTGTTTTCATGATGGCCGAATACCTCGGCATGATCGCCATCAGCATGATCTTCGCGTCCCTCTATCTGGGCGGCTTCCAGGATGGCTTTGGCCTCGTCAACGGTTTGCCGATCCTTGGGCCGCTGGTTTTGATCGGCAAGGTCGTGCTCATGCTGATGATCATGATCTGGATTCGCGCGACGCTGCCGCGCATCCGCTACGACCGGCTGATGAATTTTGGCTGGAAGGTGCTGGTTCCGCTGGCGCTGGTCGCCCTGAGCTGGAGCGCGATTGCCGTGTTGGTGGCCGACTTCTCCGCCAGCCCGATGGTATATGGCATCGTCGCCGGCCTGATTTTTGTGGCGCTCGTCGTCGGTGGTTATCTTGTGCTGCGCCGCTCCGGCGAGATTGCCGTCGAGGAAGACGAGCAGACCGACGATCCGATCATCACCGGCGAGCGCCGTGGCCTGGGGCCGGTTGCCATTCAGGTTGTGGGTGGTCTGATCGCTGTGCCGTTTGTGCTTTACGACTGGACGCTCAAACAGCTTGACCGGCTTGCCGCATTGAACCAGCCTGAAACGGCGGATACGGAAACGACCGCTGTCGAACCGGCGAGGCCGCGCCAGGCGCGCGACGCCGGAAAGTAGCGCCGCCAGCCTGATCCGCATGGAGTGTAGCGAGGAATAAACCCGTGAACGTCATTCGAGGGTTTGCAACAACATTTAAGCACGTGCTTGAAGAGCCTGTCACCGTCCAGTATCCGGAGGAAGTCAAGCAATTCAACGTGCGCTACAAGGGGCGGCATCACCTGCGCCGCTACGACAACGGGCTTGAGAAGTGCATCGGTTGCGCCCTGTGCGCCGCCGCCTGCCCTGCGGACGCCATCTGGGTGGAAGCGGCGGAAAATACCGATGACGAGCGCTACAGCCCCGGCGAGCGCTATGCCAAGACCTATGAAATCAACATGCTGCGCTGCATTTTCTGCGGCTACTGCGAAGACGCCTGCCCGACACAGGCGATTCAGCTCGCGCATGAGTTCCAGTTGAGCTTCACGGATCGCGAAGACGCCATTTTCACGCGTGAAATGTTGCTCGACCCGCCGCCCGACGGTGTGCCGGGCACGCCGCAGAAGGTAGAGCGCGGTGTGTTTAACCGTTCGATTCCGGATCAGGAGGATCCGTACTAATCACGGGATCCAATGGCGGTTATTCAGGGGCGACCTCGTAGCGGTCGCCCTTCGGTTGTCCGCCATGACACTGACAGCGCGCATTTGAATTCTGGCATCGTTTGCGCTAAACTGCACAATTAGCCTCACGTGCCCTTGAAAATGGGATATTGCTATGACGGAACTTTGGCTTTTTATCATAGTCGGCGCAATTGCTGTCTTTGCCGCCGTCATGATGCTGCTGAGCGAAAACGCGGTCTATAGCGCCCTCTACCTGATTTTGACCATGGGCTGCATCGCGTTTCTTTTTTTGCTCCTCGACGCACCATTCCTGGCGATGGTACAGATTACCGTCTACGCCGGGGCGATCATGGTCCTTTTTGTTTTCGTGATCATGCTACTTGGGGCGGAGCGATTCGGCGCTGGCAGGCCAAGGTTTCGCTGGCTCACGCCGCTGGGCGTTGTGGCGGCGCTCGCTTTCCTCATGATCATGGGCCTTGGGGTACTCTCCGGCGGGATTGACCTGCAAACACCGCCGTCGGACGCGCCTCAACTGCGCGTGATTAACCTCGCTGCCGATAGCGGGCCGATTGACGTTTATGCCAACGATCGGCTGATTGCATCGGGCATCGGGTTCAACAGCGGCTCGGACTTCGTGACGCTGGAACCGGGGGATTATGAAATCAGCATCACCCCGGCCGAGGGCGAGACGTTTGGCGGCTCATTTACATTTGACCCCGACACGGTTCAGGCGCTGGTGGCCTATGGTAGCGCGGGGGATATTGCCCTGAGCGTCATTCCGGCGGATTTCTCAACGCCCGAAAAGCCTCGCAGCGGGCGTGTCACCTTCTTCAACGCCAACCCCGATTATTCGACGGTCACCGTTTACGATCTGGGGCCGAACGGCGAGCTTGACACCAACACTCAGGGCGTCGTGACCGACCGCGTGATCGCTGAGCTGGCTCCGGGCGAAGCCTCTGAGCCGATCCTGTATGAAGAGGGCATCTATCGCTGGGCGTTCGTGACGCCGAACAGTTCGGTCATCCAGCGGATCATCAGCGGTGATACGGGGCGCGAGTATCGCCTCGAACGCGAAACGTCCCAGCTTGTTGCGTTCGCAAACGAGCGCAGCATCATCGACGACCAGTTACATCCGACCAGCGCTGCCTTCCGGAATGAGGCTGCTCCCGCTTTCGGCAGCCCGATGCGGATTGGCCGCGACCTGTTTACCCGTTTCCTGCTGCCGTTCGAGCTGGTTTCGCTGCTGCTGCTGGTGGCAATGATCGGCGCGATTGTCCTGACTCATCGTGAAGAAGCGCGCGTGCGCGATCGCGCCGCGCTACGCCGTCGTGTCAGCCGTCCGCTTGCCAGCGTCATTGCCTCGCAAGTGGGCCGTGATATCAGCAAGCCGGACGCGGAAACGCCTGCCTTACCTCCCGCTGAAGGCCGGACGCCGGCAGGCGACTAGGCCAAGGAGCAAACATCTATGGTCCAGACGGAAATGTATGTCATGCTGGCCGTCGTGCTCTTTGTCCTGGGCACGCTCGGCGTTCTGCTGCGCCGCAACGCCATTCTGGTGTTCATGTCGGTCGAGCTGATGTTGAACGCGGCCAATCTGGCGCTGGTGGCGTTTGCCCGCCAGTGGGGTAATGTGGATGGCCACCTGTTCGTGTTCTTCGTCATCACGGTTGCCGCCGCCGAAGTGGCAATCGGTCTCGCGCTGATTGTGGCGATTTTCCGCAGCAAGAAGAGTATCAATATCGACGAACTGCACCAGCTGAAAGGCTAGTCCCGTGCTGAGGCGACAGGGCTGTGACCGGTATTGCGCCCTGCCGGTGTAATACCGACCTCAGTTCTTCTACTCGACAAGAGGCTTATCGATGGAGAATTATCCACAATTAGTCCCGCTTATCATCCTGATACCGGCTCTCGGCGCGATCATCAACATGCTCGTGGGCGCACGGTTGACGGAACGCTGGTCGTCGCTGATCGCCACGACAGCATCGGCCCTGTCATTCGTGATCGCCATCCTGCTCTACAGCTACCTCCACGCGTCGGGGTATCAGGCTGCCATCGTGAATCCGCCGGTGCTCCAGGACTGGATACTGATCGAGTCGCTGAACATCAATATCCCCTGGCAGTTGCGGGTGGACACGCTGAGCGTCACGATGATGCTGGTCATCACGGGCGTTGGGACGCTGATCCACATTTATTCCGCCGGTTACATGCACGGCGACCCGCGCTTTTCGCGTTTCTTTGTTTACCTCAATCTGTTTCTCGCCTTCATGCTCATTCTGGTGGCGGGCAACAACTTCCTGGTGTTGTTCGTCGGCTGGGAAGGCGTGGGTTTGTGTTCATGGTTCCTCATCGGCTTCTGGTTCGATAAGTCTCGTGGCATTGGCTGGAAGAACGCGAACGCTGCCCGCAAGGCCATGATCGCCAATCGTGTCGGCGATTTCGGCATGCTGATCGGCATCTTCCTGACCTTCTGGACGTTCAGCACGCTCGATTTCTATCGCCCCGGCGAAATTGCCAATCCCCATGCGGGTGAGCACGGCGCAGCGGTCGAACATGTCGAAGCAGCCACTGTCGAGGGCGAAACTGCCGGTGAACATGGCGATGAACACGGCGACGAACACGCGGCTGGCCCCGTCTATACCGACAATGAGCATATCCCGACGGAACAGCTTGGCGTCTTTGGTCAGGCAGAGCGTATGCTGGCGCTGCCCGAAGGCGATCCCGGACGTACTGTCGCTCTCGGCCCCTTCCGCGCGGATATCGTCGCGGTTCTTGGCCTGATTACGTTCTTTTTCCTGATCGGCGTCACGGGTAAATCGGCCCAGATCCCGCTGTTCGTCTGGTTGCCGGACGCGATGGCCGGCCCGACACCTGCCAGCGCCCTGATTCACGCTGCGACAATGGTCACTGCCGGCGTCTATTTGATGGTACGCAGCAACGTTTTCTATGCTGCGGCCGACCTGACATCGCTGCTGGTGACGATCATCGGCGTGGCGACGGCGCTGGTCGCCGGGTTTGTCGCGCTCGGCCAGTGGGACATCAAGCGCGTGCTCGCCTACAGCACGGTCAGCCAGCTTGGCTTCATGGTCGCGGCGGTGGGCATTGGCGCATATGGCGCGGCGATGTTCCACCTCGTCACCCATGCTTTCTTCAAGGCGCTGTTGTTCCTCGGCAGCGGCTCGGTCATTCACGGCGTCGAGCACGGGCATCATGAAACGCATCACGCGGCGCATGGGGACGGGCACGCCGGGGAGGCGGATGAATTCGACCCGCAGGACATGCGGAATATGGGCGGTCTGGCCAGTCGTATGCCGGTGACCTATATCACCTATCTCATCGGCACACTGGCGCTGGCGGGCATCTGGCCGTTTGCCGGCTTCTGGTCGAAGGATGAAATCCTCGGCGACTCGTGGGTTGCCGGGCTGGTTAACAACGAGCTTGGCGGCTTCATCGCGCTGGCGGGCCTGCTGCTGGCTGCGGCTTTCACCGCCTTTTACATGTGGCGTCAGGTCGAGCTGGTGTTCCACGGTCGCCCGCGCACGGAAGCGGCGGCGCATGCCCCGGAAAGCTCGCTTAGCATGTTGATCCCGCTGATCGTGCTGGCCGTTTTCAGCGTCATCGGTGGTTTCATCAACCTTCCGGGTAACGCGGCCATTCCCACGCTCGGTCTGGACGCAGTGCTAGGCGTGCACCAGTTCGGTTCATTCCTCGAACACAGCGTTGTCAATATTCACGCGGCGGACCTGCAACCGCTGATCGCAATCGTGGCGCTTGGCCTTGCCATTGGCGCTATCCTGATGGCGCGCAGCATCTACGGCCTGAATCGCGGCGTGACCGCCGACCGCCGCGATGTGTTGGAAGCCAATGCGTCCTTTAGCCGGATGTGGCGGCTGGCGAACGCGCGGCTGTACTGGGATGAAACCTATCGTCGCCTGTTCGAGCAGCCGTTCAACCGCACTTCCCAATTTCTGGCGGATACGCTCGACTGGGCATTCTGGCACGACTACGTCCACGACACGATCATCGCCAAAGGCTTCCGGGCGATTGGCACGCTGCTCAGCCAGCCCGTGGATCTCGGCCTGATCGACGGTGTGGTCAACGGCATTGGCCGGCTCATGCGCTGGGCCAGCGGCGGTCTGCGGGAGATTCAGACCGGCTACGTGCGTACCTATGCGGTCTCGGTGCTGCTGGGTGTCGTCGTGGTTCTGATTATCCTGCTGCTGCCGTATATCCAGCGCGCGCTGGCGAGTGGGAACTGATAGCGACTATTGGGGAGCGCGGGGATCGTTGAACGAGCACCCGCGCCAATGAAACTGTTTTAGAGATGTAGGGCAGGGCGAAAATCCCTACGGAAAACGCCGAGGAGATTACTGAATGGAAGCAACCGGTCTTTCGCTCGTCACGGTAGTTCTCTTTCTACCGCTGATCGGGTTTGCCATCATGCTGTTCATGAATGAAAGAACCCAGGCGGGCGCCATTCGATGGACCGCGCTTGGGTTCAGCGTCCTCACCTTCCTGCTGTCGTTGGGGCTGTGGGCGCTCTATAACCCTGATGATCCTGGCCTGCAACTGGTCCAGCGCATCAACTGGCTGCCCGATTACGGTATTAGCTATTACGTCGGCGTCGATGGTCTCAGCCTGTTGCTCGTCATCCTGACGACCTTCATCATGCCGGTGGCCATTCTGGCGTCGTTCCGCAGCCATATCTTCGAGGAGCGTGGCCGCGAGAAGCTGTACTACCTGTTTATGATGCTGCTCGAATGGGCCATGATCGGCGTTTTCGTCGTTCAGGACCTGGTGATTTTCTACGTTTTCTGGGAAGTCACGCTGGTGCCGATGTACTTCCTGATCGGCATCTGGGGTGCGGAGCAGCGCATTTACGCGGCGGTCAAGTTCTTCCTCTATACGATGGCCGGTTCGATCCTGATGCTGCTGGCGATCCTGTACGTCGGCATTAATGCCGGGACGTTCGCGCTGCCGGAGATCATCGCCGCGATTCAGACCGGTGCGCTCAGCTTCCCCTTCGACGGCCTGTTCAGCACGCAGGGGCTGCTCTTCCTCGGCTTCCTGATCGCCTTCGCCATTAAAGTGCCGATCTGGCCGCTGCATAGCTGGCTGCCCGACGCGCACGTGCAGGCTCCAACGGCAGGCTCCATTATTCTGGCGGGCGTGCTGCTGAAGATGGGGACCTATGGCATCGTGCGGTTCTGCCTGCCGCTGTTCCCTGAGGCCAGCGTTGCCTGGGCTCCGACGATTGCCACGCTGGGCGTCATCGGCATTATTTACGGCGCGTGGGTCAGCTACGCACAGCGCGACATGAAGAAGCTGGTCGCTTACTCCTCGGTGAGCCACCTCGGGTTTGTCGTCGTCGGCATCTTCGCCCTGAACGCGGCGGGTATCGAGGGCGGCATCCTGCAGATGGTCAACCACGGCGTCAGCACCGGCGGCCTGTTCCTCATCGTCGGCATGTTGTATGAGCGCCGCCACACCAAGGCGATGGAAGCCTTCGGCGGTGTCTGGAAAGCGCTGCCGCTGTTTGGCGCAGTCAGTCTGGTCATCGTGCTGAGCAGCATGGGTCTGCCCGGCCTGAACAGCTTTGTGGGCGAGTTCACCATTCTGATGGGAACGCTCGGCAGCAACATCCTCGGCTTCGTTTTCGCGCTGTTCGCAACGCTGGGCGTGATTCTGGCAGCCGTTTACATGTTGTACTTCTACCAGAAGGTCTACATGGGCGAGCTGGATAAGGAAGAGATCCGCAATCTGGAACCGCTGCACTGGTCCGAAAAGGCCGCGCTGGTTCCGGTGCTCATCGCCATTTTCCTGATCGGCCTGCAACCCGCGCCCTTCTTCCGCTCGATGGACGCCAGCGTCGACGCGTTGGTGCGCCATGTTGACGAGTCGGTGCCAGAGGTTGTGGTCGGTAACCTTCAGATGCCAGAATAGGACAGAGGGCTGATGCAACTTCCTAGCCTAAGTGAACTGAATCTGGGGCTGACGGTCCCGGCGCTCAGTCTGGCGCTTTGGGCCTGCATTCTGCTGGTTATCGACCTGTTCATCCCCAGAGATCGCAAGTCGGTCACTGCGTGGCTGGCGGCAGGCGGTGTTGTCTTCGCCTTCATCGCCAATCTGCTGGTCTATCGCGATCCGGGCGTCGCGTTCATGGGGTTGTTTGTCGCCGACGAGTTCGCCGGGTTCCTGAACATCGTCGTGCTGCTGACCGCCTTCATCGCCATCCTCATGAGCGTCGATTACCTCAAGCGCACGGGCATCGAGCGCGGCGAGTATTACGTGCTGCTGCTCATGACGACCAGCGGCATCATGTTCATGAACAGCGCCAACGATCTGGCGGTCGTTTTCATCGCGCTGGAATTGCTGAGCATTCCGCTGTACGTGCTGGCGGCCTTCCGCGCGCCGGAGGAGCGTTCTGAAGAAGCGGGGTTGAAGTACTTCATTCTGGGCGCTTTCGCTTCGGCATTCTTCGTCTTTGGCGCGGCGCTGATCTACGGCGCGACCGGCTCTTCCAGCCTGCCGGTGATCGTCGATGCTGTCGGGCGCGCGCTGGCGGGTGAAGGTTCTTCGCTGCTGTTGCTCCTGATGGGTTCTGGCCTGATCCTTGCCGGCCTAGGCTTTAAGGTTGCCGTAGTGCCGTTCCACATGTGGACGCCGGATGTCTACGAAGGCGCGCCGACGCCGGTCACGGCGTTTATGAGCGTGGGCGCGAAAGTCGGCGGCTTCGCCGCGCTGCTGCGAATTTTGCTGGTGGCGCTGCCGGCGCTGACCGTGGCCGAGGGTGACGCCGTCGCCGGCTGGCAGACGGCGACCTGGGTTGTCGCGGCGCTGACGCTGATCCTCGGCAACATCGTGGCGATTTCGCAGACCAACATCAAGCGCCTGCTGGCCTACTCGTCAATCGCGCATGCCGGTTATGTGCTGATGGCGGTTGCCGCAGCCGGAACGCCGGGCGTCAGCGATCAGGCGACGCGCGCGGCGCTCATCTATCTGATGGCCTATATGTTCACCAATCTGGGCGCGTTCGCGGTTGCCATGGCGATTGAAAAGGACGATGGCAGTGGAACCAGCCTCGACGACTTCAAGGGGTTGGGGCGCAGTCGCCCGCTGCTGGCGGCGATCATGGCCGTCTTCATGCTCAGCCTGACCGGTATTCCGCTGACAGCGGGTTTTGTCGGCAAATGGGTGGTTTTCCAGGCGACGATTGAAGCCGGGCTTTACACGCTGGCCGTGATCGGCGTCCTGACGAGTGTGATCAGCGCGTTCTACTATGTGCGCGTGATCGTCAACATGTTCCTTGAGGACGGCGAGGGCGATCCGGCAGCGGCGGCGACGCCTTACGTGCAGTGGGCCATTTACCTCACCTTTGCCGGCACGCTGGTGCTCGGCATCATCCCTTCGCTGGTGACCAATCTCAGCGGGCCGGTCGCGCTGGCCGTGGCTTCGCTGGTCCCCTGACCACATCGGTGCATGACCCGGGGGCGGGCCGGCTGCGGCTCGCCCCTTTTTGTTTCCCACGCTTCGGGACGGGTTAACCCTCGACCATGTTCCTGAACAGCCGCCTGTGCTCGGAGCGAATGCAGAGGTTGGTGGCGATGTTCAGCCCTGCGTCCAGCGCTTTCCTCACGGCTTCGTCATCGTGGACGTTTTCCTGTCCCCATACGGTTTTCGCGCCCACGGCGATGGCCTCGTCAACGATGCCCGCCAGATACATCGGTTTGCGAAAGACATCCACGATGTCGATAGGCTCCGGCACATCGGCAAGCGACGGATAGGTTCGCTCGCCGTCAATCTCCTCAATGGTCGGATTGACCGGATAAACCGTATAGCCAACCTGCGCCAGATACTTCCCGACTTCATAGCTGGCGTACATCGGGTCGTCGGACATGCCAACCACCGCGATCACGGTCGAGTTCACCAGAACATCGCGCCGCGCCTGCTCGTCCAGATTCAGGTTTTGTCCCACGATTGGCCGGCCTTTCTCATCTGATCTGTAACGGTGTCTGCAAGAATTCTATCCCGGAAGCGACTTCAGGCCCAGACCAGTCCACGCCTTGCTTTGGTGTCTGGTGTGGCCTGTATGCCTTGGTCTACAATCAACCTGCATATCAACCATCACACCACACCGGGGAACGTGTAATTGGCGATCATTCAAACTCTCTGGCGCAGCGGCGTCGGTTATATTTTGCTGTCGGTTCTCGGCTATTCCCTGTTTCCGGTTTTCGTGCGCGGCCTTGGCGAATCCGGCATGCCATCGCTCGACATTGCTGCGTGGCGCTTCGTCATCTCAGTGCCGATGCTGTGGGCAATTGTGTTTTTGCGCCGTTTTTCTGCCAGCGCCGGTGGCCAGATGCCGCGTCTCGGTCTGGTGCTGACGGGGGTGTTTATGTGCGGCGCGGCGGTCGCCGGAATCATCGGCATTCAATTGATCCCCGCCGCCGTCTACGTGCTGCTGTTCTATAGCTATCCATCCATGGTTGCCCTGATTTCGGTGCTGCGCGGCGAACGGCTCGAACGCAACGCCTGGCTGGCGCTGGTTCTGACTCTGATCGGCATTGCCCTGACCATGCCCGATCTGAGCGCCGGATTTGGGGACAACGCCAACATGCAGGGCGTGTTGATGGCGTTGTTGAACGCCATTGCGGTCGCCATTTACTATGTGCTCAACAGCAGGTTATTGCGGGACGTTCGAGACACGCCGCGCGCGACCGCCTACAGCATGACCGGCGCAGCGCTGCCGCTGTATGTCTGGGCCATCGCTAATGGGCTGAACCTGCCGCGTAGCGGCGAAGAATGGCTGCTCCTGCTCGGCTTCACGGCTTTCAGCACCGTCATACCGATCATCGCCCTCAACGCCGGAATCCAGCGCCTGGGCGCGCCTAAGGCGGCTCTGTTCAGCACGCTGGAACCGGTACTGACGCTGGTCTGGTCGGTGCTGCTGCTGGGCGATATCGTGCTGCCGGTACAGTTGCTCGGCGGCGCGCTGATTCTGGCCAGTCTCGTGCTGTTGCAGGCGCGGCAGCTTCGCCCCTCCGGCGTCAGCGCGCGGCGAACCGAAGAGGCGCTGCCAGCCCCCTAAATCCTGAGGGGGACGCCGGTTTTTGCCCGACGCTATAATAGACCTGAGCGAAAGGTGAAGCGTTGTGGGTAAGCGTAAGGCAGACATCATTAGCGATGAAATGCGCCAGCGTCTGCTGGCCAACCGCGACGGGCGTATTGCGACCGATCAGTGGCTGGATCTGGTGACCGAGCCACTGGTGATCCTGTTGCTGCTCGTCGTGCCGCTGGCGGTCATTCTGGCCCCGCGTTTCGCATTTTTCGCGCTGTCGTTGCGCCTGCCGCTGATTCTACTCGTGGTTCTGATCGCTCTGGGGCTGCCGACATTAATTCGCGCCCGGCGCTATGCCCGCGCGCGCATCCATTTCGATGTCTTGTATGCCGACGAACGCCGGCACGCGCCGCTGCTGTTCTGGAAGCCGCAGCGCTTTGAAACGAAGGATGGGCGTATCGTCGAGTTCAGCCGGCGGCTGGCCCCGTATATGTTCTACCGTCCGGGCTATCCCTATCTGGTCTATTACATCGAAGAGCCGCGCGGCCTTGTTTTGCTCAGCGTCGCGCCCGCCGATCATCCCGACGCCGAGTCGTGGTATCCCACCAAGTTTTTTGACCTGCGTAATGGCGTGCGCGCCGACCAAACACCGGCTTAGGACAAAATCTTATATTTCGTTGACGTACCTCTAAGACGAATCATATGCCCTCGTGTTACGGTTAAGATGACAACAAGGGCTTGAGTGGAGGTGTATCATGAGTAACGGCATTATTCGCTGGAACCCGATACGCGAAATGGCGGCGATGCAGAATATGATGGATCGGTTCTTCGAGGAATGGCGGCCATTTTTTGACGACGCTCGCAGCCTTAGCATGGGTAACCTCGCCATCGACCTCGATGAAGAGGACGATCAGTACATCGTCACCACCGAGCTTCCGGGCGTCAAGCCTGATGACATCAACGTGCGTCAGGAAGGCGACTATCTGGTCATCGAAGCGGAAGTCCGCGACCAGAGCGAGCACGAGCAGAGCGATGGCAAGCGCCGTTCGCTGGTGAAGGAACGCCGTTATGGCCGGTTCGGCCGCCGGCTGCGCCTGCCACAGGCTGTCGACTTTGAAAAGGCCGAGGCGACCTATCAGGATGGCGTGCTGACGCTGCGGCTGCCCAAGTCCGCGGAAACCCAGCCGCGTACCATCCCGGTGCGAACCGCCACAAGCTAAAACAGGAACTAAGGATGCAAACAGGGCGCGTAACACACGCGCCCTGTTTTGTTTTGGGGCTGAGCGCGCCTGCAACAATGGCCGTTGCAGCGCGAGAACCGATGCATTAAAGTTGTTCGCTGCGCTACGCCAGCACCGGTTTCGATGCGACGACTTTTTCTTCCCCTCAGCGTACTCATCCTGTTGGTTGCCGCCTTCCTTCGATTGTGGGCGCTCCATACCTATCCGCCCGGCCCGCATTACGATGAAGCCGTGTATTTGCTGATTACGCGCAGCATCGCGTTCGGCGGCGCAAGGCCGTTTCCAATTGTCGAGGCCTATCAGGGGCGCGAAGTCCTGTATATGTACCTCAACGCGCCGCTGCTGCATCTCTGGGGCGATGGCATATTCACGCTTCAGGTGAGCAGCGCGCTGCTTAATCTGCTGACGATAGCGGCCTCGATAGGGCTTGGGCGGGCGATGTTCTCCGGGCTGCGCGGGGTGCTGGCCGGCCTGATTATCGGGTTGATGATGGCGCTGTCGTTCCCGCATATCTGGCTGGCGCGGCAGGCATTTCGCGCGGTTACGCTGCCATTCTGTCAGGCGCTGGCCCTCTATTTTCTCTGGCGCGGTTTGATCGCTCGAAAGCGGGCATGGCTCTTGCTGGCTGCCGGCGGTTTGTTTGCCGGGCTGGCGCTTTACACCTACATGGCGTCGCGGCTGTTTCCGCTTTGGCTGGCGCTTGGCGGGGTGGCCCTGCTGGTCATGGATCAGGCGCGGCGTGGCCTGCGATTGCGACAGGGGCTGATCTTTTTCGGCGTGTTGTGCGTTGTCGCGCTGCCGATGGCGGTCTACGCCGTTCAGAAGCCGGATATTTTTCTTGGGCGGCTGGAGGAAGTGACGCAGCCGGAGCGATCGGTTTCGCTCGGCCAAAGCATTTTGCTTCACGCCCGTATGTTCTTCATCGAGGGCGATCCCTATCTCCGCTATAACATTCCGGGCAGGCCCTATTTCTCTCCCATAGAAGGTGTTTTCCTGCTGGTTGGGCTGGCTGTGGCGGCGGCGCGATTGCTGCGCCCCGGCCCGGCGGTGGAACGGGCTGCCTGCGCTCTGGGGCTTCTGGCCCCTCTGATGACCATTCCAAGCGTGATCTCGGTCGGCGGGTTTCCGCCCAGCCACATGCGCTCGCTCGGCATGACGCCGCTCATTTTCGTCGTGACGGCGCTCGGCGCGGCAACGGTCATCGAGTGGCTGGCGGCCCGGTGGCGACCGCGACGTGTGTACCGCCTCGTGATGGCAGCCATGCCGCCAGTGCTGCTGGCAGGCGCTCTGGCGGTCGGAAGCGAGTATTTTTCATGGGCCGGGCGGGCGGACGTATTCTACGAAACGGACGCCGACCTGGCCGTAGCGGCCCGGTGGGCCCGGACGGAAATCGACGACGAAACGCTGATCTATGTGGCGGCGCGAGACCGGGGCCATCCAACGTTTATGATCGATGGGCCGCCGGGCGTTACCTGGTTGGGGACGGACAGCCTGTTTCGCCCACCGCCCGGTGTGACCGGACTTGCGATTTTTCCGCGCAGCGCGCCGCCTGCGAGCTGGCTGCCCTGGCTTGAGTCCAGGCGCATCGAAGGGCTGCCTCTGGGGCCGGATGGGCGCACGGCATTCGAGGCGTTCCGCCTGTCTGGAGACATGGCGCTGCCGGAATTTGAATTTTCGCCTGATGGCCGGGTCGCCAACCGTTTTCTTTCATGGATCGGAACGCAAACGGAGCCAATCGTCGCTGGAACATCGGGCGACGTTATCAGCGCGTGGGCCGTGCTGGCTCCGCCCGATGCCTCGGATCTGACGCCCATTTTGCAGCTCGAAGACGAGCAGGGCGCGGTCATCGCGAGGTCTGATAGCTACATGACGGAAACGGATCGCTGGCGCTCCGGTGAAGTTTTGATGCAGCGCACGTCGTTGTTTGTGCCGCACGGGACGCCGCCCGGCGACTATCTGCTGCGCGCCACGTGGGTGGCGAAAGCGAGCGACCGCTATGTGCCATTTGAGGCAGGCGGCGTCTGGGAGACGATTGGCAGGGGCGTCGTCGAGAAGCCGGCGAACTTTCCCGATCCGTCAGTCCTGCCTGTCGAGATAGAGGCCGGTCAGGATGTCGCGCCGGGTATCCGGCTGCTCGGCTGGAACGCCGTTCCTGCATCCGCCCGGCCCGGCGAAACCCTGTCGCTGACGCTTTACTGGCAAGCACTGCCATCTGTTGCAGCGCGCGCCGCGCTGGCGCTCGAAATCTATCTGGAGCGAGATGGCATGACATGGCCCCTGTATTCCGGCGGGCCGGTCGGTGATACCTATGGCGCGGAGAATTGGTCGGACGGCGAGCTGGTGGTGGCGCGGGAGCGCGCGCGCCTGCCCCGGACGCTGGACGCGGGAGATTACCGGCTCATGCTGGCCGCGGGCCAGTCCGAGGTTGAGCTTGGACAACTCCGTATCGAAGGCCAGCCGCGCCAGTTCGATCCTCCGGCAGTGCAGACGATCAGCGGCGCTCGCTTTGGCGACGTGATTGCACTTTACGGTTTTGATCTCGCCGCTGCAGATGGGCAGATCGACCTGCGGCTGGTCTGGCAGTCGCTGCAGGCCACCGACGAAGACTATACGGTGTTCGTGCATGTGCTGAACGCTCAGGGTGAAATCGTGGCGCAGCGGGACATGTTTCCTGGGGCTGGCGCGTATCCCACATCACTGTGGCTCGAAGGGGAATATGTCCACGATGAATACCATTTCGATGGGCTGGACCCAAATGGTATGTATACAATCCTCGCCGGCCTGTACTTGCAGGATACAGGCCAGCGCCTGTCCGTGGATTCGCAGAGTTTCATTATCCTTGATACGATAATTTTTTCTTAGAAATAATCGATGATCTTAAGGTTAAGAATGGTGCCTTGTCGTTATTCTTAGACTATACTTTAATACACTTCTAATTCATTTAATCTTGCCTGAAATATATGTGTCTGGAATAATGACGCTATGGGAATTGTATGCCGTATATGTGCAACGGAGAACACTGACGATACCGTCGTCTGTCGCCAGTGCGGCGCTGAATTGCAACGTCCCGATGCCCTGCGCTCTAAAAAAGAACTGGAATTGCAGTTGCAGGGTTACGAAAATGTTGTTTTCAAAGTTGAAGCACCTGTCTACGAAGGCTATATTATCGGCCGGTCTGATGAAACCAGCGACTATAGGCCCGACATTGATCTCGCTGCCTATGGCGGGCGCGATCAGGGTATTTCACGGCGACACGCCGCGCTGGTTTATTACCACGGTGCTACCCATCTCGTCGATCTGAACTCAGTCAACGGTACATTTGTAAACGGTACCCGGCTTGGTCCGGAGACTGCGTATGAATTGCTGCATGGAGACACGATACGTCTGGGCAATCTAAGTCTGCGCGTGTTGTATACAGATAACTAAAGTCTGGCTTTAAATAACAGGCTGTAAATATTACAATAGGTTCGCCGTCATCTTCATTTTATTTTTCAGGTAGCAGCTACGACCGGCCAGCAGGATGACGACCAAGACACAGGTTTGTTTGCAGAGTAGATGGCCGTCGGGAAATTAGCTGTCCACTGTTAGCTTTTTTACGGGGTAAGGGGCTTATTGTTAGTGCCGATAGTTCGCAATTCACATAAAAGGAGGAAGGTGTTGCCGACAAAACGCCGGCTCACACCAAAGCGTATGAAAGAGAGAGTCTCGACGCTTCGCTTCAATGGCTCAGTCTGGTGCAATCTCGATATTGCGCTCCGCAACCTGGATCAGGTTTTTGGCCGGGTGGTACAGCCGCTTGGGTTGACCATTATCGAGTGGTACATCCTGCGCGCGCTGTACGATCGTGATGGTCAGCACGCAAGCGAACTCGCCCGCGCTGTTGGCCGGGCGGCGACCAGCTTCACGCCCAATCTCGATAAGCTGCAGGATAAAGGCCTGATCGAGCGTCGCCCCGATCCGTCGGATCGTCGCGCGGTTCACATCTTCCTGACACGACAGGGCCACGCGCTGCGGGAAGACGTTCTGCAGAGCGCGGAAGAGATCGACACCATGATCGAGAACCTGTTTACGGAAGAGGAATTCGATATCTTCCAGAATATCATCGCGCAGATGCAGACACTCGAACTGGACTGGGATAACTAGTCTGGCGATTGCCGGCGGTCATTCCCGGTCAAAGTCTCCAGCGTCTGCGCGAAAACCCGGCTGGCGCTGGGGGTGAACAAAACGAAACGCACCAGACGAGGTCTGTGCTCCCGCCGGAGGAAGTCGACGACGGTTGCGATTGCAATTCGGGCGGCTTCCTCCAGCGGGTATCCGTAAGCCCCGGTGCTGATCGCCGGAAAGGCGAGGGTTTCGACGCCGTTCTCGACCGCCACTTCCAGGCTCCGCCGGTAGGCGCTGGCCAGCAGCGCAGCCACTTCCTCGCTCCCCGGCCGATAAACCGGGCCAACCGCATGAATGACATATTTCGCTTTCAGGCGATAACCCCGCGTGATTTTCGCGTCTCCGGTCGCACAACCGCCCAGTTTTCGCGTTTCTTCCAGTAATTCCGGCCCCGCCGCCCGGTGAATGGCTCCATCCACACCGCCTCCACCGAGGAGCGAGGTGTTGGCTGCGTTGACAATCGCGTCGACATCCTGCTGCGTAATGTCGCCTTCCACGACTTCGATGGTTGACGAGTTCAGGCGTACTTGCATAATGGCGGCATTCATCTTCCGCAACCTCATACGTACTGTTCGGAGTCTGCACGATGCAACCACTGACTGCTTCAGACGTTCAGGCAGCGCTCGATCGCTCCAACCTGGGCCTTAAGCTGCAATTCTTTGAAAATTCTACCGCGACATCGCAAATGGCCGCCGAAGCGATTGGCTGCGAGCTGGGGCAGATTGTGAAGAGCCTCGCTTTTATCGTCGATGGACAGCCGATTCTGGTTCTCGCCAGTGGCGATCAGCGCGTCGACGACCGCAAGATCGCCGAACTGTATGGTGTTGGGCGCAAAAAGGTCAAAATCGCCTCTCCCGAAGAATGCATCGCCATCTATGGCTACGCGCCCGGCGGCGTTCCGCCCGTGGGGCATCGCACACCGAACCTGCCGACATACATCGACGCGACCCTGCAGCGCTACGAGCGCATCTATGCCGCAGGCGGCGAGCACAACGCCATCTTTGGCCTGACGTTCGAGCAACTCCAGCAGTTGACCGGCGGCAAAGTGGTTGATGTAGTCCGCGAAAGCTGAATAAGACAGGGATCAACCGTGTGTCAGCGCCGGCAGTGGCGACGGCCGGCGACTCGCCATTAAATCCCCGTCGCCAGCCGTGATTTTTCCAGATTGGCCGCCAGTTCTTCGAGCGTGTCGATGATCTGCTGCTGCCAGTCGTCGGACTTATGGGTAATCTGCACGGCTGTTCGTGTCACCCGCAGGCCATCCTCAAGCCCTAGCTGCTGACGCAGGCGATACTGCAAGCGCTCGCGGTCGATTTCGACCAGATAGGGCAGGCGGATCTCGATGGTGCCATCCCGCGCCAGCACCGTGGTTGCCCCGGCGGCCTGCGCCAGTAGCTTGACGTCGATGCTGTAGAGTAAGCCCTCGACGGCGGCGGGCAGGGGCCCAAACCGGTCGCGCAGTTCGTCGCGCATGGTCTGGACTTCCGCGCGCTTGTTCAGCCCACCGACCCGGCGGTAAATCTGCACGCGCTGCGATATATCCGGCACGTAGTCCGCCGGCAGGTAGGCCGGGACGGGCAGATCGATGAGAATGCCGCTGTCGCTGACTGCCGGCGCGGTTTCCTGCCTGTCGCCCCTGAGTTCGCGTACGGCCTGCGCCAGCATCTGGGTGTAGAGGTGCAGGCCAATGGCGGCGACATGACCTGTTTGCCGCGTGCTGAGGATGTCGCCCGCGCCGCGTAGTTCCAGATCGCGCATGGCGATCTGATAGCCGGAGCCGAGGTCGCTGTATTCGGCCAGCGTTTCCATACGCGCTCGTGCCTCGTCGGTCAGGCGGCGCGCGCCGGGATGGAAAAAATAGGCATAGGCCTGCTGCGCGCTGCGCCCGACACGCCCGCGTAGCTGGTAAAGCTGCGCCAGACCGAACCAGTCGGCGCGGTCGACAATCAGCGTGTTGGCGGTTGGAATATCGAGTCCGCTTTCGATGATCGACGTCGACAGTAGAACATCGTAGTCGCCGCGTCCAAAGGCATCCATCACGCTGTCCAGCGTCCGGGGGTCCATCTGGCCGTGGCCGACGATGATGCGCGCTTCCGGCACGATTTCTTCCAGTTGCTCGCGTACCTGTTCAATACTGTGAACGCGGTTATGCACGAAAAAGACCTGCCCGCCGCGTTCAAGCTCGCGCAGGATGGCCTGCCGCACCAGCCGTTTATCGAACGGTCCGACGTGGGTGATGACCGGAAGGCGTTCTTCCGGCGGCGTCTGGATCATGCTGATGTCGCGCACGCCGGTCAAGCTCATATACATCGTGCGCGGGATCGGCGTGGCGGTCAGGGTGAGCACGTCGACCTGTGCCCGCAGTCGCTTGAAGTGTTCCTTATGCCGGACACCGAAGCGCTGTTCCTCGTCGATAATGACCAGTCCCAGATTCTTGATCGTGACATCTTTGCTCAGCAGGCGGTGCGTGCCGATGATGATGTCGATGTCTCCATGCTTTAGCTTTTCGAGGATGGCGTTCTGCTCGGCTTTGGTGCGGAAGCGCGACAGCGACTCGACGACGATTGGAAACGGCGCGAGACGCTGGCTGAAGGTGTCATAGTGCTGCTCGGCTAGAATCGTGGTCGGCACCAGCACGGCGACCTGCTTGCCATCCATGACCGCCTTAAAAGCGGCGCGTAGGGCGACTTCCGTCTTGCCATAGCCGACATCGCCGCAGACCAGCCGGTCCATGGGATGCGGGCTTTCCATATCGGCCTTCACCTCGCGCACGGCCTGAAGCTGGTCTTCGGTTTCGATGTACGGAAACGACGCTTCCAGTTCATGCTGCCATGGTGTGTCCGGTGAGAAGGCGTGGCCGGTGGTGGCTGCGCGGGCGGCGTAGATTGCCAGCAACTCGCGCGCCTCTTCCTCGACCGACTGTTTAGCCCTGCTCTTGATTTTGATCCAGTCGGCCTGTCCGAGCTTGCTCAGCGCCGGCGGTTTGTCGTCCGGCCCGACATAGCGCGTCAGCCGGTCGGCCTGATGGATCGGCACGAAGACGGTGTCGGTTCCGGCGTACTCGACCATCAGGTATTCGCGCTCGACGCCGTTGAGCGTGCGCCGCCGGATGCCAGCGAAGCGCCCGATGCCGTAATCCATGTGGACGACAAAGTCGCCTTCGCGCAGGTCGGCATACTGCATTTCGGGCGCGCGCGCGCGGCGGGCTGTCCGGCGGCGGCGCGGCTCGGGCCGGTTCCAGCCAAAAACCTCGGCATCGGTGAACAGGTGAAGCTCGCCATCGCCAAGGCGCAGTCGCCAGCCCTCGCGCAGCGCGCCTTCCACAAAAACCAGCGTGCGCGCGGGCGGTGGGGCGAGGATGTCATCCTCGCGGGGCGCGAATGACGTATCCTGTTCCTGCCACAGTTCGGTCAGGCGCGCGGCCTGCGTGCTGACGACGATGACACGGTCGCCGCTGTTCCGCATCGCTCGCAGTTCGGTCAGCATCGGCTTGAGCTGGCCGCCAAAACGATTCTCCGGCCCGAACAGGCCGCGAAACGGCTCGGCAGCATCGTCGTCCTGCTCGTCGCCGTCGAGATTGCCGCTGTCGCGCGTGCCAAGATGCAGCACGAACCGCGCTTCAAGCGCCGCGTTCAATTCATCCCAACCGAGATAAGGGCGCGGGTAATCGGGGGGCAACAGGTTCTGCGCCAGCCGGTCCGCCCGGGTCTTTTCGCTCGCTTCTTCAATGTTGGTGATGGTGTCGCGCAGTTCGCTCCAGTCATCGATCACGATCAGCGCGTTATCCGGCGCATAGTCGAGCAGGCTGACCGGGTTGGGATAGATATATGGCAGGTAAAACTCGAGAAACGGAAAGGCCGTGCTGTTTGCCAGCGCTTGTGCATCCGCCTGCGCGCTGGTCATGTCGGCATCCGCCTGCGGTAGGTTGTTGAAGAACGGCTGAAGGTGAGCAGCAACCGGCGGCGTTGCTTCCGGCAGCGCTTCATGCGCGGGCAGAATCACGGCTTCGTCCACGCGTTCCAGCGAGCGCTGCGTTGAAGGATCGAAATAGCGCAGGCTGTCGATCTCATCGTCGAAAAACTCGACGCGCAGAGGCAGGTCGGCGACGATGGGATAAATGTCGAGAATGCCACCGCGCCGGCTGAACGTGCCCGGCTCGACAACCATCTGCGCCGGTTCATAACCCAGCCGGACCCAGCGTTCGAGCAGGCGATCCAACGACCAGCGCTGGCCAACCTTAAGCGTCAGCGTCGCTTTGCGAAACTGGTTGACGGGCAGCGTGCGCTGCATCAGGCCGCGCGCCGAAGCCACGACGACCGGAGGCTGGGCCGGCGCGCGGTCATCGGGCGGCATGAGCGCCGCCAGCGTCTCAATCCGGTTGCGAATCACGGTATCGCCCCACGGCGCGCGCTCGTAAAACAGCGGCGTCGGTTCGGCAAAACGGTAGACGCCGGCTTCTGGCCCTAGCCAGGCCGGTATCTGTTCCGTCACGTTATATGCGCGATCTACTCTGGCAGTCAGATACAGAACCGGGCCGGCCCAGTCCCGCGCCAGCGCTGCCAATACGTAAGGCCGCGCCGCACGCAGGACGCCCAGATCATGGGACTTTCCTTGCCGTACGCGTTGCAGCACATCACGATAAACGCTGCTCTCGCGCAGCAAATCAAGCAATCCGGTCAGTTGCATGGGGCGCTCTTTAGGTAGCTGTTGAAAACATCACAATTGTATCCCGGTGGTTTGGCCCGTACAGGCTTTTGTAACCGTAACAGGACAGACTAAGCTTATCACAATTTAATTTGTAATTTCTTATTGGTTTGTCTAGTCTAGGGACAGTGAAACGCCGGTTAGACGAGCGCATGGCGGTACAGCGCCGTTCAGGAAGGAGGACGCGCCGTGAAACGCCGCGACCTGTGGTACAAGAACGCGATTATCTACTGCATCGACGTCGAGACATTTCAGGACAGCAACAATGACGGTATTGGCGATTTCGGCGGCCTGCTCATGCGGCTGGAAAAGATCGCCAGTCTGGGCTACACCTGTATCTGGCTGCTGCCATTTTATCCTACGCCAAACCGCGACAATGGCTACGACATCACTGACTATTACGCGGTCGATCCCCGCCTCGGCTCGCTCGGCGATTTTGTCGAGTTTGTGCATGCGGCGCGTGATTATGGCATTCGCGTCATTATTGATCTGGTTGTCAACCACACGTCGATCGAGCATCCCTGGTTTCAGGACGCGCGTTCCGACCCCAACTCCCGCTATCGCAATTACTACATCTGGAGCAAGGAAAAACCCCCTGATGCCAGAGAAGGTATGGTGTTCCCCGGTGTGCAGAACACCACATGGACCTTCGACCGCAAAGCGCAGATGTACTATTTCCACCGCTTCTACAATCATCAGGCAGACCTGAACACCGCCAATCCCGAAGTTCGCGACGAAATTTGCAAGATCATGGGCTTCTGGTTGCAGCTCGGCGTATCCGGATTTCGCATCGATGCCGCGCCGTTTCTGGTGGAAATGCGAAAAGTCCAGGAACCGGGCGTGAGCGACCCGTACGAGTATTTGACGGAGTTTCGCCGGTTCCTCTCGTGGCGCAAAGGCGATGCCGTCATGCTGGCCGAAGCGAATGTGCCGATGAAGGACATTCCGGAATACTTCGGTCAGGGCGACCGCATGCACATGCTGTTCCATTTCATGCTCAACCAGCACCTGTTTCTGGCGCTGGCGTGTGGCGAAGCGGAGCCGATTAAACGGGCGCTGTATATGCCGCCGCCGATCCCTGAGACGGGCCAATGGGCGATCTTCCTGCGCAATCATGACGAGATTGACCTGAGCGGCCTGACGGACGAGGAGCGCAGGGAAGTATTCGCCGCTTTTGGGCCGGAACCCGAGATGCAGATTTACAATCGTGGGATTCGCCGGCGTCTCGCCCCGATGCTCGGCGGGGATAGACGCCGTCTGGAACTCATGTTCAGCCTGCTTTTCACGCTGCCCGGAACGCCCGTTATCTGGTACGGCGATGAAATCGGCATGGGCGAAGACCTGTCGCTAGACGAGCGGAACAGCGTGCGGACGCCGATGCAGTGGACAACCGAACAGAATGCGGGCTTTTCGACCGCCCCAGAGGATGCGCTCATTCGTCCGGTTGTCAGCGAAGGCCCGTATCGTTATAAGAAGATCAACCTCGTCAACGAGACGCGCGACGAAGACTCGCTGCTGAACAGGGTTGAGCGTCTGTTGCGACTGCGTAAGGAATGCCCGGAAATCGGCTACGGTGACTGGAAAATCCTCGAAGTCGACCAGCCCGAAGTGTTGGCGCACCTATGCGAGTGGGATGGCAGCATGGTGCTGGCCGTTCACAATCTGGCCGACCGGCCAATCGAACTCACGATCAATCTGGAAAACGAGCAAATCGACCACCTGCTCGACCTGATTGGCGATGAGGTGCGGCCACCTTCCGAGAATGGCAGCTACGAACTTGATCTGGAGGCCTACGAATATCGCTGGCTGCGCTGCATCATGAAACCCGACTATGCGGAGGAAGCATCGCCGCTCCCGGCGGAAGCGCGTTTTCCACAGACGCGATACCCTGAATGAGCACGAGGGGAAGCAGAAGCAACGTTAGGCGTTGCCCTCGTCCTGCAGCGGCAGCGCAACCGGCTTGGTCGGTTTTCTGGCGGTTTGGTCGATGGGGCCGTTGTAGCGACTCATCGCCAGCTCAACGCCATCGGTCAACCACGTTTCGATTGCCAGCACTGCGCGGTCGACGACCTGCGCCGCCAGTATTTCGTCATCGCCCCGGAACGGCGTCAACACCCACGCCACCGGATCCATGCGTCCCGGCGGGCGGCTGATGCCAAGCCGCAGGCGCGCGATATCCTGCGTGCCCATCCGCTGAATGATGTGCTTCATGCCGTTCTGCCCGCCTGAACTGCCGGAGGGGCGCATTCGCAGCGTGCCGAGCGGCGTGTCCAGATCATCCATGACGACCAGCAGGTGTTCGAGCGGTATCTTGTAAAAGCGCATCAGCGGGGCAACGGCGTCACCGCTGTTATTCATGTAGGTCTGCGGTTTGGCGAGCAGCACACGCTTGCCGAGGATGTTGCCGCTGGCGACCAGCGCCTTGTGTTCCTGCTTGCTGAAACTCAGCCCGTGCTTGCTCGCCAGCGCGTCAACGGCCTTGAAGCCGATGTTATGCCGGGTATTTTCGTATTTCGGGCCGGGATTACCCAGCCCGACGATCAGATAGGGTTCCGTCATTGCCTGTCTCGATTCCGCCTTACCGCTCCTCAGCCAGTTTTACCGCCAGAGCGCGGCGTAATCCAGCCCGAAAAATAGACGCTGCGTCTCCGGCAGGTTTTACCGGCTGATAACTTCCTGACGGCTGAACTGGGTTTCATAGAGTTGGGCGTACAGACCGCCGAGCGCCATCAGCTCGTCATGCGTGCCGCGCTCGACAATGCGCCCGCGATCCATGACCAGAATCACGTCCGCTGCCAGAATTGTGCTCAGGCGGTGGGCGATCACGATGCTGGTGCGGTTCGCCATGATCTTCTCCAGCGCGTCCTGAATCAGCGCTTCGGACTGGCTGTCCAGATGGCTTGTCGCCTCGTCCAGCACGAGGATACGCGGGTCTTTCAGGATGACGCGCGCGATGGCAATGCGCTGCTTCTCGCCACCGCTCAGGCGATAGCCTCGCTCGCCGACGACGGTGTCGTAGCCATTCGGCAGGCCCATGATGAAATCGTGGATGTTGGCCGCTCTGGCCGCCGCTTCCACCTCTTCCTGTGTCGCGTCCATGCGCGCGTAGAGCAGGTTGGTGCGGATGGTATCGTGGAACAGATACGTTTCCTGCGTCACCATCCCGATGGCCGTCGCCAGCGAATCGAGCGTAACGTCGCGCAGGTCATGTCCGTCGATCAGGATGCGGCCCTCGGTCGGGTCGTACAGGCGCGGGATGAGATACGTCAGCGTTGTCTTGCCTGCGCCGCTGGGGCCGACCAGTGCCGCCAGTTGGCCGCTTTTCAGCTCGAAACTGATATCGTCCAGCGCGCGCTCACGGGCCTGACTATAGGCGGGAACGACCGGAGCGGCGGGTATGCTATTCCCGTTGCCGGACGGTTGAACGTCGCCTGAAAGTACCGCGCCGATGGTGTCCGTGCGCCCATGCCGGCGCACTTCGCGCAGCAGCCCGGCGCTTTCCGTGTTGTAGTTGAAGCTGACGTGATCGAAAACGAGGTCGCCTTTTACGTTGGTCAGGGCGATGGCATCCGGCTTTTCGTCGATCTCGTGGGGCAGGTCGATGACTTCAAATACGCGCTCGAAGCTGACGATGGAGGTCGCGAAGTCGACCGGCGCGTTGGTCAGATACTGGAGCGGGCCATAGATTTGCCCCAGATATCCCGCGAACGCAACGAGCGTACCAATGGTGAAGATATCGCTCAGGACAAGGTGTCCGCCGATCCAGTACACGAGGGCGGTTCCGAGGACGGTAACAAGGCCCATCGTTGCCCAGAACTGCGAGCCAACGACGGCGCGGCGCACGCCGATATCGCGCACCCGCGCGGCGCGCTCTTCAAAGCGCGCAATTTCGATGGATTGCCGGCCAAACAGCTTGACGAGCAGCGCGCCGCTGATGTTCAGTGTTTCGCCGACCATGGCGTTCATGTAGGCGTTATGATCCATCGCTTCCCGCGCAATGTCGCGCAGTTTCATACCTACGCGCTTGGCGGCGAGGAAAAACAACGGGAACACCAGCAGGCCAAGGATCGTCAGCCGCCATTCGAGCGCCAGCATGACCGCCAGCGTGGCGATCAACTGAACCGTATTGGTGACGATGCCGACGAATGTATCGCTGATCGCCGTTTGCGCCGCCACGACATCGTTATTGAGGCGGCTCATCAATTCGCCGGTCTTGGTGTTCGTGAAGAAGCGCAGCGGCATGCGCTGCAAGTGCGCGTATAGATGCCGCCGCAGATCGTAAATCACGCCTTCGCCGACCGATGCATCGGTCTTGCGCCGCATGATTCGAATTACGGTGGTGGCCAGCGGGATCATCACCAGCGCGAGCGCCAGCAGGTTCAGCCGCCCGACGTCATGGTTGGGCAGCGTATTGTCGATCAGGTCGCGGAAAATCAGCGGTGTGAGCAGGTCAAGGCCGGTGATCAACAGCACCAGCACCAGCGACAGCAGGATTTTGCCGCGATAAGGGCGTGCGTAAGCGAAGACCCGCTTTAACAGCGGCCAGGTGACTTTCGGTTTCTCATCGCTATCGACGCCGTAGTGGATGTAGCGAAAGCTCATTCTCGGTATTTGTGCCTCCGGTGAAATACTTGCGTTCGCGCGATGCGCGGACGATGGACAGGGATGTCAGACGAGAAAAGCGCCGCTGCAGCGCAGCGCCGCCGTTCGTACCTGATGCAACTATGATGCCACAAATCGTTTTGGGAATATATCGCCCCTGCGGACAGGGTCGACCTGGAAGTATGGGTAGGTGACCGCCTACAAACCTGCGCTGTCTATCATGGCGCGGGCCTCGTCGATGGTATCGGCGAAGTGAAATTCCTGATCTTTGCCCATCGACTGTATCAGCGCGCGATATGCTCCATAGAGCGAGCGGATCATACGGTTCGCGCCGACGACGACTTTCATGCCTTCGTTGCGGTGGGTTTCCGGCGTGGCGGCCTTCTGTATCTGGCCGAGCGCGCTTCCCAGATCCATCTGTCCGTTGCGGATGTCGATGATGAAGTTGACCTTATGGCTCACGCTATCCATCATCGAAATCGCGTTTTCCAGCGAGCGCTCAAGCTCGCCCCACGTCCAGCGGCCATCCACCCTGACCAGTATCAGGCGCTTGTGTTCGTCATCCCAATCAAGGTGAATGGCCATGCGTCAATCCTGTGCTGTTATCGCTATATGTCGGGAAAAGGCAAGCGTGGGACGGCTAGCCGCCCTGACCGAACGTTTCTTCGAGCATCTGGTCGCCGGTTGCTCCGACAGCATCGATGCGGAAGGTCGCCGGCGAGCCGATGGGCTGGCCGTTCAGTTCCATTTGCACCTGCCAGTTGCCGGGCGTGAACTCGATCTCGCTCTGGTCGATATAGAACCAGATACAGGCTTCTTCGATGTTAAAGTTTGGCGACCACGAATAGTCCACGACCGCCTGACCATCGCGCGACCAGCGCGACGTAATTCTGTCTTGCGGCCCGATACCCCGCGCCAGCGCCACGACATAAATCTGCGGCGTCTGCGTCGTGAAGCTGGTCGTTGGCTGGATGGCGCAGTCGTCGCTGCCAACCGCTTCAGACATGACGATATTGCTCAGAGGCGCGGCAGTGTCGGCGACAATCGGTGTAATGACCAGCGCGGGCGAGTTATCCGGATTTGCGCCTGATGGGCCAATGGTTGCGCCGGGCGTAATCCCAATCGGCGCAACGGCTGGCGCTTGCGGCCCGATATCCAGAATGGGCGGCGGCGGTGTCGGCGTCATCAGCGCCTGTGGCGTGATATTCGAGAGATCCGCGGGCTGGCCGTTTGCCATCAGTGTCGCCTGCAATGCGCCTGTTTGCCCGTTGACGTGGCTGACGGCGGTCTGCGCGTGTTCCAGCGTCACCAGCATACGGTCGGCTTCGACCGTCGCCGTCGCGCGTAGCGCCGCGATTTCCGTGCTCAAGACCTGATTTTCAACTGCCAGCGTCATTTCAGCCGTGCTTGGGCCGAAAAACTGACAGGCGCTGAGCACTGCCGCGAGGGCAAGGACTGCGCTAAAGCGCCATAGTTTCAAGCTGGCCTCAACTTCCACTCTCATTTACCCAACGTGCGCGCGAACGCGCGGCGTTAGTGTACCAGACGACTCAAGAACGAAGAAAGGCCGCGATTGGGAGCGTAAACGAAAACAACCCTGCCTCGTGGCGGGGTTGTTCCGATCAGCCCGGTATGGAGGTGGAGAGCATCGCAGCTCTCGTCCGAATAATTCGAGTACGTGAATCTACAGGCTTAGTTCGCTGTTTATTCTCGTAAGTGGTAGCCCCAGCGAACACGGTACGCCACTTACCAGCCGGTTGTCTCTTTGCTTTCGGGGTATCGGCGTTGCCGAAAGCGCACCCTACCATTGGTGACGCCCGCTAACTGACCGGGTAGGGCCGATCAGAGCGGACGGCTGGGCTACTCTGGCCCAGCACCCTGACTAGATCGCCTTAGGCGGCGTAAGCCAGAGCAGTGTTGTTGTTGTTGGCACTTATTGCCTTGCCCATTTTAACGAGGTTAGGCGCCTCGGCCTGCATCACGGACTCAGCCTTACCCGTCGAAACTAATTCACCCCCGTGTGCGCCCTATATTTTATCAAAAGTGGGCCGGTTTGTATACGGTGGTAAGGTGATTCTAAGATGATTTCTACACTTGCAGGAGTGAGCGAAACGGCTTTACTTTTCACGCAAAAACGATTAGAATAAATGTTCTAGAGGTTGTGATTGTGCGTCGTTGCTTTCGCCGTTACAATCGTCGCAATCGACAGATGGTATGGGCGCCAGTCTGACAGGGTTCGAGCAGCACGCGTGCCGAGGCCTATGACGCGCTCCGCCGGTTTGTGGATTTCTGACTTGTGAAGTCAAGGGGAATGTCATGAGCTATCAGCAGATTATTATAGTCGGAAATGTAGGCCGGGACCCGGAGCTGAAGTACCTTCCGAGCGGCGTGCCGGTTTGCAACTTCACCGTCGCTGTCAACGAACGGCGTGGCACGGGGGAGGATCGAACCGAGAAAACCACGTGGTTCCGCGTGGCCGCGTGGCGACAGACAGCAGAGACGGTCTCGCAGTACCTGACCAAAGGTCGTCAGGTCATGGTCATCGGGCGCATTGACGCACGCGCGTACATGGATAACAGTGGCCAGCCGCAGGCTAGCCTGGAACTGACAGCAGATCGTGTTGTATTCCTCGGCACTCGTAGCGATGCTCAGGGCGGTCTGGGCGGTTACGAGGATTACGGCGAAGCGGCTGAGAACATTTCTGACATTCCTTTCTAGGCGGTATACTCGTCTGAGTACGGACGAGAATACCGACCGGAAAGGAATATTATGGCCCAGCAACCCCAACCGTCGCGCCAGCTACGGCTTGAGATCCCCGCGAGTCTGAGCGTCACCTATGCCAACGCCGCCGTGGTGAGCCAGACGCACAGCGAGATCGTGCTGGACTTCATACAGGTGTTACCGAACGACCCGCGTGCCCGCGTGCAGCAGCGGGTCGTGATGACTCCTGCCAACGCCAAGCTTTTCCTCCGCGCGCTGGAAACCAATCTCAAGCGATTTGAAGAAAAACACGGCGAGATTAGCCTGCCGCCGCAGCCGGTTTCGCTGGCCGACCAGCTTTTCGGCAGCCTGCGCCCCAACGACGAAGAAAGCTCCAGCGATGGATAAACTCGACGCCATTTCCGACCAGATACGCGAAGCATTCGAGCGCAAGAGCGCGGCCCGCGACGCCGCCATTGCCCGTTCGCGCGAAACCATTCGCCACTGCGCCGAGGCGATTCGAGCGATCCACCGTCGTGAGTGGGACGACGCCGAAAAAAAGCTCGCCCGCGTGCGGGAAGCGGCGAATACATTACGCGCCGATGTGGCTTCGTATCCCGACCTGATGTTCGCCGGCTTCACACAGGACGCGCTAAAGGAGGTCGTTGAAGCGTACTGTACGTATGCCATGGTGCGCGGCGACGAACTGCCATCGCCGCAGGAGCTGGATGTCGAAGACAGCACCTATCTGAACGGGCTGGCGGAAGCGGCGACCGAGCTGCGCCGTTTCATCCTCGACATTTTGCGCCGCGAAGACGGCGACAGCGCTGAAGCCGAACGCCTGCTTGAACTGATGGATGCGATCTACGACAAGCTGGTGATTTTCGATTTCCCGGATGCCATTACCGGCGGCTTGCGGCGGCAGACAGATATCGTGCGCGGCGTGCTCGAACGCACGCGCGGCGATGTGACGACCACGATTCGCGAGCTGCGCCTGCAGGCGGCGCTGCAGCGCTTCGAGAATCGCGTGCTTGGCAGCCAGCCAGACTAAAGCGCTGCCGGTTGTTCCATGACTTATCAAACGACAACGCGCCTTTTAAAGGTCAACCCTGAAGCGCCGGAACCCGCGCTGATTGCTCAGGCCGCGCAGGTATTGCGCCACGGCGGTCTGGTCGCGTTTCCGACCGAGACGGTTTACGGGCTTGGCGCGAATGCGCTGGACGAAAACGCGGTTAGCCGCATCTTCGCGGCGAAGGAACGACCCGCTTCGGACCCGCTGATCGTGCATGTTTCCAGCACCGGCGAACTGAGTCAGGTGGCGATGGAGATTCCGCCTCTGGCATGGCAATTGATCAATCGTTTCTGGCCCGGACCGCTGACGCTGGTGCTCAAACGCGGCCTGCTGGTGCCGCCTAACGTGACGGCGGGTGCGCCGACGGTGGCGGTTCGCATGCCGCGCCATCCGGTCGCGCTGGCGCTGCTGTCGGCGGCGGACATGCCGGTCGCCGCGCCGAGCGCCAATCTGTTCTCGCGCCCCAGCCCTACAACTGCCGCGCATGTTCTGGAGGACCTGAACGGGCGCGTTGATATCGTCCTCGACGGCGGGCCGACGACGGTCGGCGTTGAATCGACCGTGCTCGATCTCACCCAGACGCCGCCGTGCGTGCTCCGCCCCGGCGGTGTGTCGCTGGAGGCGCTGCGCCGGCTGATCCCCGACGTGGCCTTCAGGGCCAAGTATGCAGCTGAGAACGAACAGGTCGCCGCGCCGGGAATGCTGCTCAAGCACTATTCTCCGCGCGCTCAACTCGTGCTGTTGAACGGCGAGCGCGAGGCCGTGCTGCGCGCCATGCAGGCGCAGGCGCGCGCCGAACAGGAAGCCGGGCGGCGGGTTGGCTTCCTGCTGGTGGACGAAGATCTGCCGTTACTCGGTCAACAGGAAGGCATTGTCGAATCGCTGGGCGCGGTTGCCGACGCGGAAGCCGTGGCGCGACGCCTGTTTGCCGCGCTTCGCAGCCTCGACGCGCGCGGCGTGGATGTGATTTTCGCCCGCGCTCTGCCGCGTGACGGGCTGGGCTTGGCGGTCTGGGACAGATTGATGCGGGCCGCCGAAGGACGCATTGTCGATGTTGAGTGAGCGCGAGTGCGCTTTCGGGTGCGTCTTTCGTCATTGATCGACCTTTGTCGGTCGCGATGAAACCCGCTGTATTTTCATGGACGTCTGGCTGTGGGATCTGAACGGATGAACCCTTGACGCTGGGCTGCCAGCATCTATAATGCACCGCACAAGTCAATCGACTTTGCCGCAGACAGCAGGCGCCTTCGGGCTTAATCTCCTGCCGAGGTGAGGGAACGAGCAGACTCATGAATGGAAGTTCATGAGCGGCCCCTTGCATGTTTGCGGGCCGCTCTTTTTGTTTGGCCGGCGCATGCGCCAGGGCAGGCGACCGGCCGCTTGAAGCGATCGCGAAAGGAGGAAGACACTTGGCAATCACCAAGGAGCGCAAACGCGAGCTCGTCGCCCAATACAGCGATCTGCTGAGCAAGACGGATGGCTTTATCGTCACGGAGTATCGCGGCCTGACTGTTGCGATGGTGAACGACCTGCGTAACCGGCTGCGTGATAGCAACGGCACTTATACCGTGACCAAGAACACGTTGTTCAGCATTGCGCTGGAGCAGAGTGGCTGGCCTGTGCCGGAGAATCTGCTGCTGGGGCCGACGGCCGTCGTGTTTGGCAACGGCAATCTGCCTGCTGCGGCCAAGGCGGTTCAGGCGTTTATCAAGGACAACCCGGACCAGCTTAAGGTCAAGGGTGGCGTGCTGGCCGGTTCGGTCTTCAGTGCGAAGGATGTCGAGGCGATTGCGAACCTGCCGACGCTCGACGAAATCCACGCGCAGTTGATCGGCCTGATTACGCAGCCCGCCGCGTCGCTGGTCGGCCTGCTCAATTCGGCCACCAGCCAGCTCGTCAACGTTCTGCACGCCTATGTGCAGGAAAATTCCGGCGAGGGCGAAGCCGCCGCCTGACATTCAAACGCATCTTTCACAAGCAAGTCGTGTGACACGAGGAGAATAACAATGGCCGATCTCAACAAACTGGTTGAAGAACTGAGCAGCCTGACGATCCTGGAAGCGTCGGAACTGAAGACCATGCTCGAAGAGCGCTGGGGCGTGACCGCCGCTGCGCCGGTGATGATGGGCGCGATGCCCGCCGCCGGAGCCGCTGCCGCCGCGCCTGCTGAAGAGCAGGAAGAGCAGACCGAGTTCAACGTCATTCTGGCCGACGTTGGCCCGAAGAAGATCAACGTCATTAAGGCTGTCCGCCAGGTCACCAATCTGGGCCTGAAGGAAGCCAAGGATCTGGTCGAAAGCGCCCCCGCGACCGTGCTCGAAGCCGTGAGCAAGGATCGCGCCAACGAAGCCAAGCAGGCGCTGGAAGCCGAAGGCGCCAAGGTCGAAATCAAGTAAATCAGACGCAATCGCTTCAAGCAGAAACAGCCGTGGATACCCTCCCGGCTGTTTTTGATTCCCCACGAGCGCGCAAGTTCCAACCCGTCGGGCTATTACCTCTACTTCGATGGGGCGGCGGCGCAATGGGGGCAGTGGGTCGGTCTGCTGAACGGAGGCGCTGTCGTAGCAACGACCTGTGATTTGCCTGAGCCTGTATACCCTTAACCCGACCTGACTTAAAGCGGGTAAATGTCGATTCCCAGAGCGGTTCCCAGCGCGACGAGCGCCGGAGCGACCAGCAGCGCGGGCAGGAAGTTGGCGACACGCGGGCGTTTGATGTCCAGTAGAACGAGCGCTAGCGCGATCAGGATCAGGCCGCCGACGGCGGTTGTCTCCAGAATCAGCGGGTTCTGCGCCAGCGCTTCCGGGCTTGCGCCGCCGACGAGCAGCGCGCCGGCCAACGCCAGACCGCCCTGCAGAATCAGGATCGTTACGATGCTGAACGCTACTCCTACACCAAGGCTGGACGCGAACGCCATCGAGGCGAAACCATCGAGCACGCTCTTGATGGCAAGCTGCTCGAAGCCGAGCGCCAACCCCATGCCGTCCATGATCGAGCCGACGAATGTCAGCGGCCCGACGCAAAAGACAAGACTGGCAGTGACAAAGCCGTTGATGAAGCGGGCGCGTTCGGTGTGATTGTCATCGCCTTTGCCGCCGAAACGCGCTTGCAGCCAGCCGCCAAAGCGTTCCAGTGCGAGGTCGATGCGGAGTAATTCGCCGATGATCGCGCCGATGGCGATGCTAAGCAGGGGGATGATGATATTACCGGTCGCTCCCGCGTTATCGACGCCGACGATCAGCGTGATCAGCCCCAGTCCGGTGACGACGGACTGCTGAATGCGTTCGGGCAGGCGGTTGCCAACGATCAGGCCAAGCCCGCTGCCGAGCGCGACGGTGATGATGTTGAGAATGGTGCCGCCCAAGCGCGTTCTTCCTATTTCGTGTTGATGCCAAAAAAAGAGCAGCCGGAGGCCGCCTGCTCGTCAGGTGCATAATTGTACCGCGCCCGTTCGCGACCGCGCAAGGGATCAGGTTGCCGGTGGGCGATAGTCGCGGCGCAAGAGCGAAAACAAAATCAGGTCGCCGGATTCGCTTTCTTCGTAGAACTGTTCGTGCTGCACGCCCTCGCGCTGGAAGCCGAGTTTTTCCAGCACGCGCACCGAGCGCATGTTGTCCGCCGAGGCGTCGGCTTCGATGCGCTTCAGGCCCATACGCTGGAAGCCAAATTCGATGATGGCGCGAATGGCCTCCGGCATGATGCCTTTGCCCCAATGGGCGCGGGCCAGATCATAACCGATGGAAGCGCGGGCGTCCTTGCGAAGCCAGTAGTTGTAGCCGCACATGCCGATGACGTGCTTGGGATCGTGGCGCAGCGTGATGCCCCAGCGGATCGAGCGCTTGTCCCGATAGTCGTTCGCGATGCCGCGAATCAGCGCGACCGCCTGATCGAGCCGCGTATAGTTCGCGCCGCCGTTGTATTTCGTCACTTCGTAATCGCCGCGAATGGCAAACACCGCAGGCGCGTCGGCGGGCGCCAGTTCACGCAGGTACAGGCGCGGCGTTTCCAGCGTTGGAAACTCGCCAAAGTCGAACAGGGCTTCGCTGTCCATCGGCTCCCGGATGTCCATATGGGCTGCCTAACGAATGCGCCGGTCTCCGCTGTTGCCCAACCGTTGGCGCGCCTGCTTGATGGTATCGGGCTTGAGGTTGTTTTCGGTAACGGCGGCGTAGAAGGCTTCGTCGTAGGTGCGAGTCTTGACGACGACGGGCATAGGTACGGCGTGCCCCATGATAATCGCCTGCTGTTTCGTGTCCAGCCTTGCCAGCACCTCGCGCAGCCCTGCCGCGCCGCTAATGCCGCTGAGCACGGCGTTGATGTCGCGCTCGTTGTCGAGCAGGGCGGTGACGCGCGTGCCGATCTGGCTCATGACTTCTTCGTCGATGCCGCTTGGGCGCTGGTCTACCACTAGCAGCGTAACCTTGTATTTCCGCAGTTCGCGGGCGATGATGCCGAAAATCGTCTGGCTGGCGATGCGCGGATCGAGGAATTTGTGCGCTTCCTCGATCGTGATGAGCAACTGCGGCGGCTCCAGCGCTTCGTCGCCGAGCGCCTTCTCGACGCGCTCGACATATTTCTCGTGAATGCGGCGGGTCAGGTAATTGGCGACCAGAATGTAGGCTTCCAGCGAGTTGCCGTAGCGCCCGAATTCCAGCACGACGCTGGTTCCGTTGTCCAGTTTAGTGAGGATCTGCTGAACGGTATCGCCGGTCGATTCCGGGACGAGAAACTCCCAGCGCTCGAAGCGTTGCAAGCGCCGCTGGAGCGCCGCCAGCGTGCCCGCTCTGGTCGGCGTTTTGGCCTCGATTTCTTCGATATCTTCGGCGGTGATCTCGATCAGCCGCCGTACCCACTGCTTGCCCCAGTGCTTGGAGAGCGTGTAGGCGGCGTCGATCATCGCGTCCGAAAGGCCCATCGTCTCGCGCAGCATGGCGATATCTTCAGGCTCGATTTCATCGTAGCCCAGCTTGACCTCGAAATCGGGCCGCACGTTGCGCCGCCGCGCCGATTCGGGATCGAGCGTGATGATGCTAACCTTGGTCGGGAAGAGTTGTTTCAGCCCTTTGGCGCGCGGGCCGCGTTCGTCGGTGACTTCCCAGCCGTAGTCGTTGTGCATGTCGAAAATCAGGTTGACCGCTTGGCCGCGGGCGATGATGCCCGCCAGCAACATGCGCGTCAGGAAGCTCTTGCCGGTGCCGCTTTTGCCAAAGACGCCGATGGAACGCTCGACCAGCCGCTTGAGGTCGAGGTTGATCTGCGTTTCTTCCAGTTCGAGCGGCGCGCCGACGTTGAAGTGGGTCGCGTCCTCGCGGCCAAACACGGCGTTGACGTCCTCGACGCTGGCATTGAGTACCGGCATGAAGTGGCCCGGAATGGTTTTGACCGGACGCGGGGCGTCTTCGGCGTCGTCAATCGCCAGCATGGGTGCGGCGTACAGCTTGCCATAGGCGGCAGTGCCGATATAGACATCGCGCAGGAACGGGTCGTTGACGATTTCGGGCGGGTCGCTCTGGATAGCGGGATTGGGGCTATCGAGCGCAATGTCGGTGATCATGCAGAAGAAACGCTTGTTTTCGCCGCGCACGACGACATAGCGCCCAACCGCCAGATCTTCAATCGTCTGCTGCGGGTCGAGCTTGACGACCAGCCCTTTGCTGAGCGAGCCGCCGACGACCACGCCGAGGCGCATACCCTCTTCAGCCGAATAGACGGACGCGCCGCGGCGCGTTTCCCGCGGGAACCAGTGTTCGAGGTTTTCTACGCCGTTGGTCGAGGTCATGAGCAATCATCTCTTCCACATGCAAAGCCATAGCTCGATTATACCCGCACACGGCGAATTGTACCCTGAAATGAGAACGGATGGTCTATAGAGAATCAGGCTGCGTCGTTGCCTCATTTGGAAAATGAGGCAATCGGTTCACAGCATAAGCCTACCTTGTCCACTGCTCCTCTATTCTGAATCTCTCGGTCCTTAAGACATGCAGCGCTATCATCTGCGAACCGTCAACCCATAGTCTGAGGGAGGCCGGGACGTGGACAACCACTTATCGCCTCGGCGTGCGCTTGGTTGGTTGCTGCTGATTTGCCTGCTGTTCGCTGGCAGTGACCGGACAATGGCCCAATCGGAATTCGACACCTCACGAGTTGACCAGTTCATTCAGGAACAAATGCGCGCGCAGCAGATCCCCGGCCTGGCACTGGCGCTCACACGTGGCGACGAGGTGTTGTATGTGCAGGGCTACGGCGAAGGCATTACCCCGGAAACACAGTTTTTCATCGCTTCGGTCAGCAAATCGTTCACGGCGCTGGCGGTCATGCAGTTGGTCGAGGCAGGGGAAGTCGACCTAGACGACCCGGTACAGACCTATCTGCCTGAGTTCTCGCTCACCGATCCCGGCATTGCGGCTCAGATAACGGTGCGACACCTGCTCAATCATACAAGCGGTTTGGCAGACGCGGGCTATGCCGGGAACCTGCTGCCGCAACCTTCAACCCTTGCGGAACGTGTCATTAGTCTGAGACAGGCTAATCCTGTTGCTGCGCCGGGGAGCGAGTTCCATTACTTCAACCCAAACTATGACACGCTTGCTCGTCTGGTTGAGGTCGTCAGTGGGCAGCCCTTCACCGACTATCTCCAAGAGAATGTCTTTACGCAGCTCTCAATGACCAGCACGTTCAGTGCCACTACATCTGTCGAAGCAAAGCAGCGCGCAGGCCAGCTTGCGCAGGGTCATATCGCCGTCTACGGCATTCCGGTCCAGCTTGACGAGCTGGATGGTTTCCTCGGTGGTGAGGCCGGGGTAATTACATCGGCTCAGGACATGGCGAACTATCTGATCATGCAGAACAACGGCGGTACGTTCCAGGACAAGCAGCTCGTTTCGCCTGAACTGCTAGCACAGATGCACACGCCGCCCGGCGGGATAGATAGTAACTATGCTATGGGCTGGCTGACTGCGGAATACGAGGGCATTCCGACGATAGAGCACAACGGCATTCTGTCCGTGTTTTACGCCGAAGTCGTGCTGATTCCTGAAACGGAACACGGCATCGCGCTGCTTTACAACGTCAACTCGCTGCCGTCGCAGGCCATTGCGTTTCCCCAGATCAAGGAGGGGCTAATCGACCTCCTTGTGAACCGCCAGCCTTCGAGCGGCGGCATAACTGTGCCTGTTTATGCCGTTATCATGGCAGCGATTACGCTGCTTGGGTTGGCGTTGGCTCTCCGCAGCATGGTACGGTTGCCGCGCTGGAAGGGGCGGCACGCGCATACCCCGGTCTGGCGTTTGATACCCGGCATCGTGTGGGCGTTCATGCCTATCATTATCCTGGCCGCGTTTCCGCAATTGTCTTCAATCGGTTCGGGCCGCATCTTTAACCGGCAGCAGCTTTTTCGGGCCGCGCCAGACATTTTTATCTGGTTAGGGCTTGTCGGGCTGCTTGGCGGCATCAACGGGATGGCACGGATCGTCACGCTCGTGCAGAGAGACAATCAGCGTTCAGCGTGACGGATAACGGGTTCGGCTCAGTCGAGACCAACCTCGTGCGCCTTTTCGTGGCAACGGTGGCACAGCAGGCGTACGTCTTCGTAGCGTTCGTCGGCGACGCGGGCATAGGACAGGTGATGCACGTCGATCAGGTTTTCGTCGCCATACCATGAATCGTCTGGCGCATGACAGCGTTCGCCCTGACAGCGGCCTTCGTGAAGCAGCATCATCGCTGCCCGCAGCTGCCGCCAGCGCGGACTTTGCAGATAGTCTTCATAGGGCAGGGCGCGCAGCCGCGCCTGCTCCTCCGGCGTTGTCCGGGTGACGCTGCGAAACCACAACGCATCGAAGTGCAGTGGATGGGTCAGGTCAGGCGACGCGCTGCCCGTTCTCTGGTCTGCAAGCGGGACGAAAGCCTGTTCCAGCATGACGCGCTGCGCTTCCAGAAACTGCTCGTGCTCGCGCAGGCCCGTTTCCTCCCGCTGCGCCGCCCACGCCTGTTCCAGCCATTCCGGCAGTGGATCGCTCGGCAATAGGTGGTGGGCGGCGCAGAAGGCTTCCCAGATAAGCCGGTAATGCGCCAGATACTGCGCCCGGTAGAACAGCCATGCGCGCCGGAAAAAGGTTTGCTGCCAGTGCGCGTAGGCGACCGCGACGGCACGAAAATCGTCGATTTGCCGGCGGCGACATTCGGCTGCCACGACGGGCAGAAGGAGCGTTTCGAAGCGGTAAAAGGTAAAGGGGATCATCATCCTGCGGCAACACATGAAACGGATGTTCTGTTGTCGCACCAAAGAAAAGGGAGCCAATGTGGCGCCCTTGTGAGTTGCGAACCCGGCAGCGGTTAACCGTCCGGACGGATGAGCGTCAGCACGTGCGACAGGCGTTTGAGATCGTTGGCCAGCAGATTGGCCAGCGTGCGCCCGCACCGAACGAGAAACTGGTAGCGTTCGTTCTCCGGATAGGCGTAGGACGCATAGCGCAGCGCGGCGGCGATCAATTCGTCGCTCGGCACTTCCGAGGCCTGCAGCACCAGCCGGAAATAATCGCAGCGTTGGGTGAAGTCGTAGACCTCTCCGGCGTGGCACAGGACGACTTCGGACAGGCTGAGCGGCGGGCGTGGCGGCAGGCTGTGAAACATCATGCCGTTGTAGATATAGCCGACGTTGAGCGCGCAGATTTCGACCGGCACCATGCGGTTGTCGCGCTGGTCCATCAGCGTGGCCTGATCGATGTTCGTCGCCATGACCAGCTCGCGCGCCAGCGGGTCGTCGTCGATGCGAATGGCATAGATCAGCCCGATGGCATAAGCAGACCCGTCGTCGCTGATGGGAACTCTGACAAATGCCCCGAAGTTGTGCCTGTCGTCAATCCGGTTGCTGCGCGTGCCGCAGTCGAACCCGGTGGTGCTGGCGCGCAGCACGCGCCCGACGATGCTGACGCTGTCCTCCATGAGCTATCTGCTCCCAATTCTGTGCTGACGCCGGGAACCGCGAGCCAGCCCCTTGGTTTGCAGCTTATCCGAGGCCTCGCTTTCGACACGGTTTTTCAGCATTTCGATGTTGATCAACTCGTTCAATTGCTGTTTCTCACTGCTGCTGACATAGGCCAGTTCGTCGGCGCGCGTCAGGGCATAGGGATAATGGCGGCGGCCCTGAATGGCGCACTGCGCCATCAAAATGGCGTGCAGGTCGTCGACCGCGCGTTTGTTGCGCGCTACCCAGAGCGGAATATCGACGCGCGCAATCGCCGGGCGCACGTCGTCAGACACGTTCAGATAGAAAAAGGCGATTTCGTAGTCCGGGTTCCGGCTGGCGTACTCCCGGTTCTGCGGTGAGTTCTGCGTCATGATGGCCGAGCGCTGGCCGGGGCGCAATACGCGACTCATCAGATAGATGTCGGCCAGCCCTTCAAGCTCGCCATTTGTCTTTAGGTTAAGGTCGTTGATCTGCGACGGATCGAGGCTGAGCAGATGGAGAAGGCTGATAATGTATGTGCTGCGCGGCTTATCGAGATAGCCCGCCAGCAGCGCCTGTGCGTCCTGCAGGCGTTGCAGCGCTTCCATATAGTCGGCTTCGATCTTGTTCGCGTCGGTCACTTCGTTCGCGCCGAAGAACTTGAGCAGGCCGCCGTCATGCAGGCAGACGAGCGGGCGGGCTTCGCCGCGCAGAAACCACGCCTGTTTTGCCAGCGCCTGCATTTCGGCAACGGAACGGCGCGCGTTGACCGTTATGTTGTTGATGAGTCGTCCGTCGGCGTCCAGAATTTCGTTATCTGAATAATAGAGCGTTGGCTCGGTGGCCTGATCGGGAAGGCGCGTTTCGCCATAATAGCAGGTGAACCAGCCGAGATTGATGAGGTAATAGAGTGCGGGCGAGTGCTGGTCGGGATAAATCTGCGAACCATCGGCGGCGACGAGCGTGCCGGAGGGCGGCATGGGAGGCCGGTCGAACGTCTGGCAGATGACTTCGTCAAGCGCCGCCGCGCCGCGATAGCCGCTGACGCTGGACCGGCGCACCAGTTCAATGCGCTGGTGCACCGCGTCGAGATCGGTTGCTGCGTAAAACAGTTGCAGGGCGAGGTCAAGGCGGGTGCTCAGGCTCTGGTCGCGATGCCCGAGGAAGCGGCCCATGGTTTGCACCTGCGAGACGAGCTTGTTGAATTCTAACGACATTGCGACCTCGACCAAACGGGAAACCAGCGTTCCCTCTCACGTTAGATTAGCACCGGTGTTCTAAAGCGTCAAGCAAGCGAGGAATGTCATAAAAAATCCGGAATCCCATGGCGGTAAAAATGTGCAATACTATTGCATGGTTGTTATACTTCCTCCCTCCTAAAGTTCTTTAACAAATTATTGACTTGTTCGGTGGTCGATCTAATCAGTTGGATGGAAAGATGACATCGAACCAAGTAGCAGTACGCCGCGCTCTTCACCTCGGCTCTACCAGAGAACTTACCTTCGCGGGGGACGGAGTGGCACTTTCCGGGCAGATCGATTACCCGGCGATCCCAAAACCACAGGGCGGTTTCCCACTCGTTTTCATTCTGCAACATGCGGGCTGCAATACCCGCGATTGCTACGACCACTACGCGGCGCTGGCGCTGGAATGCGGTTACGCTGTTTTCCGCTGGGACAAGCGGGGGACGGGCCGCAGCGGTGCGGGCGGGCGTGGTTCGACCACACAGGACGCCGTTTATGCCTATGAAACGGCAGTCAGTCAGGATCACATCAATCCCCGGCGTACAATCATTCTGGCGCAAGGGGCGGGAACCGGGTTGCTCGGCAGTTCGTTCGGGCTGTTTGCGCGCGTTCAGCCACCCTATAGAGTGATCCTCATCAGCAACCTGCTCGACGAAGAGGCGATTCTCGCCATCGAAGCGCCGCTGCATATCATCATGTCCGACAATGACTGGAATCCGTGGGACAAGTATGCCGAAGCCGCGTGTGCGGCGCATAATGCTGCCTACAGCTATGGCGCGACCTATTATGTGGCGGAAAACTCCGACCGCACATTGTCCGACCTGAGCGACCCGGCGCAGGGTTTGCATCGCGGCGCGCGCGATATGCTACAGGAATGGCTAAGCGAGGCGCATCCCGCCCGGCAGCTCCTCCCGCCGACCTTCACGCGGTTGAATAACTAGGCCGCGTAGCATTCTCCGATTTCTCAATCACGCTTCGCTACCGGGTACGGTTTCGCCGTGCCCGGTGAGTAGGATTCGCTTTGCTTCGGCGGTAGAATCCAGTGAGAGAAGTGATGAGGGCATCGTGCTATGGCAGATTATGCACCTACAGCCAGTGTGCAGGATGAAGTGCTGACTTTCCTGCTATCGTCGCCGACGCTACAGGAAATCATCGCATTCCATGCTTCCGACGCTGCTCAGGAGCGTTTGCGCTACCTGCTCGATGCTAATCGGGAGGGCACTCTTAGCAGTGAAGAGCGCGCTGAACTGGAGGAGGCCAGCCAGATCAATCACTTCATGATTCTGCTGAAGACCAAAGCGCACCAGGCATTGCGGGACAAATGAGCTATATTCCCCATGCCTTGCGCTTAAAGGTGATTGAGCGAGCAGGGGCCGCTGCGAATATTGCCTGATCAATCAGGAGGATAGCCTGTATCCTCACGAAGTTGATCACATAATCCCTGAAAAACATCGTGGCGCTACGACTCTGGAAAATCTTTGCCTTGCCTGTTTGGATTGCCCTTCAAGCGGCAGAACGCTACCCCGTAAATCACGGCTACGATATTGAAAGGACCCTCGTTTGTCTGAAAGCAATAGTGTGCAGGGATTAACCGCGCCATTGAGCGTGCGGCTGGACGGCCATGCTGCCATTGTGACCGGGGCGGGAGCGGGCGTCGGTCGCGCGGTTGCGCTGGCGCTGGCGCAGGCCGGGGCCGGCGTGTTTGTCGTCGATCTCAATCCCGACCGCGCGGACACCGTGGCCGAAGAGATTACGGGCGCGGGCGGGCAAGCTGCGCCATGGCGGGCCGATGTCGCCAATCGCTTTCAGGTCGGTTCGATGATCGAGGCGGCGCGCGACCGTTTCGGCCGGATTACGATTCTGGTCAATGCGGCGGGCGTCTATAAGGCCGGCCCGATGGCGACCGTAGATGAGTGGGACTGGCGGCGGCAGTTGGACGTTAACCTGACCGGCGCGTTTTTCTGCTGCCAGCTTCTGGGCCGCGTCATGGCGGATGAAGGCGGCGGCGTCATGGTCAATATCGCGTCTGTCGCCGGGCATCCCTTGCCATTGGCTGAAGGCGTTGGTTACACGGCCAGCAAAGCCGGTATGATCGGCCTGACACGGCAGGCCGCCCGCGAACTCAGGCCGTATGGCATCCGCGTGAACGCGGTCTGCCCCGGCAATATTGTGGGCGATGATTACGGGCCGGAGCCACCGCCCGATGGCGTGTTCCGCGGCACGCCGCAGGACGTGGCGGGCGTCGTGCTGTTCCTTTGTTCCGACGCAGCCGCTTTTGTCAACGGGCAGGCCATCAATGTCGATGGCGGCGAATCGATGGTGTAGCGGCCTGAAGCACGAGGCTGGCGCGTCCTCCGTTTTCCTGTCGCCTGAATGGAGCGGTGTTTAACTGTCCTGATGAAGCGTTGGCTCCGATCGCTGAAGCAACTTTTGCTCCAAAGGTTTGACGTCGCTTGCCCGGTGTGGTGGCCGGGAAAGGCTGCGGCGGATCGCTGTCGACGGGCAGTTCGCGGCGGTTCGGCGTTCATCGCGGTCGCGTTCCTGCTGTCGGGCGCTCTCCGAACCGCTGCTCAGGCGCAGTGTGGCGTTGTTGATCGCATCGACTTTCCGGTCGATACGGCGGCGTTCCAACGGGTACAGGATTACGGCGTGCCCAGTGTCCGGCATCATGGGCGCTATCACACGGGCGAGGACTGGTACGGCGGGCGGGGCAGCAGTCTCGGCCAGCCGGTTCGCGCGGCGGCGGCCGGGCGCGTGACCTTCACTTCGGCGACTGCGTGGGGGCGCGACGGCGGCGTGGTCATCCTCGAACATCGCCTGCCAGACGATACGATCGCCTACAGCGTCTACGGTCATCTGATGGAGACGCCGGAAATCCCGCTTCCGGCGGCCCTCTCCTGCGTTCCGGCGGGCGCGGTCATCGGCGCGGTGGGCGACGCGCGCCCGGCCCCGCACGTGCATTTCGAGATCAAGGTGAACGACCCGACGCTGCCGGGATCGGGATATAGCTGGCTTGATCCGTTCAGTCAGGGCTGGCGGCGGCCGGAGAAGTTCGTTCGCAACTGGCAGGCGTGGCTGCACCCGGCGCACAACTGGCATTTTATGGCCAACGATGAGCGCGGGCCGCAGACGCCGCCGGTTGTGCTGGATGACAACAGCCTGATTTATCTCGATTCCAACCGGCTTGGACGGCTGACGCCGGATGGTCGCCTGTTGTGGCGTGTGGTTCTGGAGCAGCCCGCGACGGCGCTCGTCCCCTTCGCCGATACGGCGCTGGTTGTCTATGCTGGCGGCGAGTTCCAGCCGGTCGCGCGGGATGGGACGCTCGGCGCGCGCTGGCCGCTGCCGTTCGCGCCGGACAGCGCGCCGCTTGCGCTGGGCGAGTTGCTGGTCTTTCACACGCGGGACAATGCGCTCGTAGCGATTGAGGTCGCGGAACGGGTCGTGCGCTGGACTTTGCCCGATGTGCCGCGTGTGGCTCGCTGGCACGCGGCGGGCGGCCTGCTGGGGCTGGTGACGGATGCTGGCGTTGTCATGATCGTATCGTCCGGCGGCGAGCTGGTGGATACGGCTCGTGTGCGGGATGGCGCGGCCTTCGCCACATCGCCCGATGGCGGCCTGCTGGTCTTTACCAGCGGCGGTTTGTGGCGCGTGCGCCCCGATGGGACTTGGGCGGAATTTCTGGCGACGGAAGCGGCGGGCGGGCGTTCTTCGGCGGTGGCGTTTGGGCCGGGCGGCGGCCTCTACCTCTTCGACGGTGAAATCGTGCAGGCTTTCGGCGGTAGTTCGCTGGTCTGGCAGGCGGCGCTGCCCCGGATTGACGGCCTGACGCGGCTCGATGTCTATGACTCGGTGCTGCTGTTGACGAGCAACCACGGTCACGTCATCGCGCTGCAGGCGGCGACTGGCGGGCTGTGCAACGCGACGCAGGTCTATGGCAGCGACCGCGCCGGTTTCTGGCACGGGCTTGGCACGGATGGCGTGCTCCGGCTGGCCGTCGCCGATCAGTTTATGGGTCTCGACTGGGAGGACTTTCTGGGTGCGTGCCGGTAAAACCGGCCGCGCGATTGCGCCGCGCTCAGGGCCGCGGCCCGGAATTTCCGGTCAGGTGATAATACGCCAGCAATTCCGCCAGCCGGTCGTGTGGGATGGCGTGCAGGGTATTCCCATCGCGTCCGGTCATCGTCTCCGCTGCCACCAGCGAATTGAGCAGGGCTTCCTCGGTCGCTTCGACTGCTGCCGCGAATAACTCGTCGATTTTGCTTTCCGTGAAGCGCGTCACCTGCTCGACGGGTTCGGCGGGTTCGTGCGCCCAATGGTTGGCGGTCGAAAAAGCGAGCGCAAAGTCGCCGCTGCCATCGGCGCAGAACGTGCCGGTGCGCGCCAGACCGAACGCCGCGCGCATGGCCAGCCGCGTCAACTGGCGCGAGTCGAGTGGCGCGTCGGTCGCCAGTACGATGTTGACGGAACCCGGCCCCGGCTGTGGCAGGTGCGTATCGAGGAAATGTTGCCCGATGGGCGCGCCGAGCACGCGCAGCTCCCGGCGCGTGCCGTAGTTCGATTGGATCAGCGCGCCAACCGTGAATTGTCCGTCCAGCACGATCCGCGACGCTGTGCCGATGCCGCCCTTGAACTGGAAGCAGGCCGTGCCGGTCCCCGCGCCGGTGTTGCCCTCGGCGACCGGTCCGGACGCCGCCGTCTCGATGGCCTGCCAGACGTGTTCCTGCTGCACATGCCGCCCCTGAATGTCGTTCAGAAAGCCGTCATTGCATTCGGCCACGACCGGGTTCACCGTGCTGGTGGTGATGCCGATGTCGGGATTGGCGCGCAGCATGTACGCCGTCACGGCATCGGCGACCCGGCCAACATTGAGCGTGTTCGTCAGCAGGATGGGCGTTTCGATCACGCCGCGCTCGCGTATCTGCTCGAAGCCGCAGGCTTTGCCGAAGCCGTTGATGGTCTGCACGCCCGCGCTGACTTTCCACCGGAACAGGTTGCCGCCGTGCGGCAGGATGGCGGTTGCTCCGGTGCGGATCGGGCCTGCGCCGGGTTTCAGCGGCCCCGCGCCTTCGACCAGCGTGACGTGCCCGACCAGCACGCCCGGAACATCGGTGATCGCGTTCAGCGGTCCGGTGGGCAGGAAACCGGGCGTCACGCCGAAATCACGCAGACGAGCCATGCATCATCCCTCGCTTTCCCGGAAACAGGCGGCGCAGCCTCTAAATCACGCCCTGAGCGCGCAACGCCCGGATGGTCGCTTCGTCCATGCCGAGATGCTCGCGCAGGATGGCGTCCGTGTGTTCGCCCAAACGCGGCGGCGGCGTGCGAACCTCCGCAGGCGTGGCCGAAAAGCGGACCGGTGGCCCGACCAGCGGCAGCGGCGTTCCGCCCTCAAGCTGCACTTGCCGGACGAGACCGCGGGCGCGAACATGCGCGTCTTCCAGCGCGGCGGCAACGGTATTGATCGGCCCGGCGGGAATGCCCTCGGCCAGTAACATGTCCACCCATTCTTGTGTCGGGCGTCGGCTGAAGGCAGCCTGCAGCAGCGGGATCAGCGTCCGGCGGTGCTGCACCCGCGCCGGATTGGTGGCAAAGCGCGGGTCGGATGCCAGCTCCGGCTGGCCGATGACGCCGCACAGCGCGGCGAACTGCCGGTCGTTGCCGACCGCGACGGTGAACTCGCCGTCGGCGGCCTGAAACGACTGGTAAGGGACGATGTTGGCGTGTTCGTTGCCATAGCGGGCCGGAACTTCGCCGGAGACGAGATAGTTGCTGGCGACATTGACCAGCGCTGCCACCTGTGTATCCATCAACGCAATATCGAGATGCTGTCCCTGCCCGGTCTGTTCGGCATGGCGCAGCGCTGCCAGAATGCTGGAGGCGGCAAACAACCCGGCGATGACGTCGGACAGGGCGACGCCAACCTTCGACGCCGGCCCATCTACAGGCCCGGTGATCGACATCAGCCCGCTCATGCCCTGAATGACGAAATCGTAACCGGGACGACCGGCGTAGGGGCCATCCTGCCCGAAGCCGGTGACGCTGGCGTAGACCAACGCCGGGTTGAGGGTGGCAAGCGCGTCATAGTGCAGGCCGAAACGCGCCATCTGTCCCGGTTTGAAGTTTTCAACGAGGATCTGGCTTTGGGTCGCCAGCTTGCGGGCGATATCCACGCCCTCCGGCGTTTTGAGGTTCAGCGTCAGGCTGCGCTTGTTGCGGTTGACGCTCGCGTAATAGGCGCTGATTCCGGCTTCTTCGTCGGCCCATGGCGGCCCCCAGTGGCGTGTGTCGTCCCCGCGTGCCGGATCTTCGATCTTGATGACATCCGCGCCCAGATCCGCGAGCATCATGGTGCAGAACGGACCGGCCAACACGCGCGTGAAATCGAGGACGCGAATACCGGCCAGCGCGCCCGGTGTTGGTTGCGACAAATCGGCTTCCTTCTGAATGCGATGCGCGGCGATTTAATGTGGATTATAGCGCACCATGTAGCAAGCTATGTTTGACGCGGCCATTTGTTCAGATACAATCAGCATATTCGACAGATAAAATAGATTGGGCTTTGTCAATCTTGACTGTTTGGCTGTAGCCTTATCCTTCGCTATAAATTAGCGGTCGATAGCCTCCTGCTATCCCGGTTATGAGAACTAGAGTAGGTTGTTTCGATGAGTGATTCTGTTCATCAGGATGCGATTGCCGCATCTTCCGTGCGCGCCGAAACGCCACCGCCGGACTATAGCGGCCTGCGAACGGTCGCCATGTCTGTCGCGCTGGTGCTCGTCGTCGTGCTGCTGTGGGAAGGCCTGAAAGCCTTCAGCCAGGCGAACGATTACGAGTTGTCGCTGGGGGGCGCGACGGTCAAGCTCGACATCTTTAACAACACCCAGCTTCCCCATCTGACCGACATCCTTGCCGCGTTCTCGCAACCGGCGCAGCGCAACGGGCCGCCGCTGATCGAGGTGTTGCTGAGCGCCTCGTTCGTCACGCTGGGGCGCGCGGTGACCGGGTTCGCGCTCGGGGGCGTGCTCGGCTTTTTACTGGCCATCCTTTTCACGCATTCGTCGCTGATGCAGCGCGGCCTGCTGCCGTATGTGGTCGCGTCGCAGACGGTTCCTATTCTGGCGATCGCGCCGATGGTCGTCATCTGGATGCGTCAGGCGCAGCTTCCTCACCTTGCCGTGCCGGTGATCGCTGCCTATCTGACGTTCTTCCCGGTGACCATTTACACACTGCGCGGTCTCACGTCCGTGCCGGTGACGTCGCTTGAGCTAATGCGCTCGTATGCCGCGACGCCGTTGGAGATTTTGTGGAAGCTGCGCCTGCCAAACGCGCTGCCGCATATCTTCACGGCGCTTAAAATTTCTGCGACCGCCAGCGTGGTCGGCGCGATCATCGGCGAGCTGCCTTCCGGCCTGCAGGATGGCCTTGGCGGAGCGATTCTCAATTTCAACCAGTACTACGTGCAGTCGCCGCCGCGGCTGTGGGCAACAATTGTCGCTGCGGCGGTCGTGGGCATTCTGTTCTTCGTGGTTGTCGCAGGGGCGGAACGGCTGATCGTTCGCTGGGGCGCTCGTACTGCCGAGTAGACCGGACATTTCGCGATGCGTTGTTGCGGCGACCTGTCTGTCATTGGAAAAAGGTGATTGGTTTGAGTGCAATTATTTCGGTTCGCAACCTGAGCAAGATTTTTAAAGGGACGGATGGCCAGCAGGTGCATGCGCTGGCGGATATCAATCTCGATATCGCGCCGGGAGAGTTCGTGTCATTCATCGGGCCGTCCGGTTGTGGCAAAAGCACGTTGCTGCGCGTGATTGCCGACCTGACCGACGCCACCAGCGGGACGGTCACCGTCAACGGCAAGACGCCGGCTCAGGCGCGCAAGGATCGCGATTACGGCTTCGTCTTCCAGAGCGCGACGCTGTACGACTGGCGTACCGTGCTGAAAAACGTGCAATTGCCGCTGGAGATCATGCGTTACCCGCGTGAAAAGCGCGAACAGCGCGCCCGTGAAATGCTGCAACTGGTCGAACTGGGCGACTTTGCCAGCAAGTATCCATGGCAGTTATCCGGCGGTATGCAGCAGCGCGTCAGCATCGCCAGAGCTCTGGCCTTCGAACCGCAAATTCTGCTGATGGACGAGCCGTTCGGAGCGCTCGATGAAATGACGCGCGAGCGCATGAATAACGAACTGCTCAATATCTGGCGCGCCATGAAGAACATGACGGTGCTGTTCGTCACGCATAGCATTTCCGAAGCGGTCTATCTGTCTACCCGCATTGTCGTCATGTCGCCGCGTCCGGGGCGCGTGTCCGAAATTATTGATGTCGATCTGCCGCACCCGCGCGGGCCGGAAACGCGCGAGCTGGATGACTTCTTCCGCCTGACCGGCCAGGTGCGCCACGCGCTGCGCGAGGGGGTACACGGCTGATGGCTGGCAGTCTGAAGCTAACGCCGTCGCAGGCCAGCGATGTTGAGGCGGCTTCGGAGGCGATCTATGCCAGCGCCGCCGATCAGGTGATCAGCGCGCAGGCAGGTCTGGGGCGCGATCTGCTCGCGCTGGCGACCGTTTTCCTGATAGTCGTCACCTGTCATCTGATCAACCCGCTGCTGCAGTTTGAGGTCAATTTCGGCAGGGCGTTTCGTAATGCCACGCTGCAACCCGTGCTGGCGGTTGGGTTGTTGATCTGCGCGCTGATGCTCATTTCAAATGGGGCATGGGGCGGCGCTCTGTGGCGTTCGCTCGCCCGTAACCGCCTGCGTCTGGCAGCGAGTGTTGTATTGTTCGCCTATACGGCGATTGCCCTGCTGGCAATTGTGCTGCGGTTCAACCTGATCGGCGCGATTCTGGGCCTGCCGCAGGAGGGCTTTACCGAGCCGGTTTCGGAAGATGGCCCGGTGGCGCTTTTTGAGACGGCGCTGACCATCACGATGGCGCTGGAATATCTGGCGCTGGCGGCGGTGGTCGTGCTTTGGGAGCCGTGGAACCGCATGCCGGTCTACACGCGCGCCGTTCGCAGGAACGCACCGGTGGTGCTGGTTGCGTTGGCGGTGCTGGTGATCTGGGAAGCCGCGCTGGTCGTGTTCAATATTCAACAGTTCCTGCTGCCGCGGCCAAGCGTGATCATCGAACGCTTCATCGACACCTATCATCGCGGGCTGATCTCGGTTGGCTGGAACACGTTCCAGAATGCGTTCTGGGGCTTTGTCGTCGGCTGCGGATTGGGCATCCTGACCGGGCTGATCTCGGCGCGTTTCACCAGTTTCAGCCGGGCGCTGCTGCCGCTGGCCATTGCGGCGAACTCGGTTCCGATCATCGCCTTCGCGCCGATCATGAACAACTGGTTTGGCGCGCTCAATCCCGCCTCGAAGATCGCCATCGTCGCGGTGCTGACGTATTTCCCGTCGATGATCAGCACGGTCAAAGGCCTGACATCGGTCGATACGCTGTCGCTCGAACTGATGCAGTCTTACGCCGCCAGCCCGCTGGAAATCTTCCGCAAGCTGCGCCTGCCGACGGCGCTGCCGTTCATTTTCTCGGCGCTCAAGGTCAGCACGACGCTGGCCATGATCGGCGCGATTGTTTCCGAATATTTTGGCGGATCAACTCAAGGGCTAGGGTATCGCATTCGTGAGGATGCCGCGCTGTTCAAGTATCCCGAATCGTGGGCGGCGATCATCGTCGCTTCGGTGCTTGGCATCCTGTTCTACCTTTTGGTCTCCGCCGTGGAGCGAGCTGTCATGCCGTGGCACGTTTCGTTCCGCGAGGAATAGACGCTTCGTTGTGTCATTCTCTAAGGAGGAGGATTAATGGTTCGCCGGCTTTTTTCAGTATTGCTTCTTTTATTGATGCTCTTTTCTGTTCCGGCCAGCTTCGCGCAGGAAGAATGCGCCGAGCTTACTTCCGTCCGCTTGCAGTTGAAGTGGTCCACGCAGGCTCAGTTCGCCGGTTATTACGCGGCGGATCGGGAAGGGTACTTCGAAGACGAGTGCCTCAACGTTGAAATCCTGCAGGGCGGCCCGGATATTGGCCCGCAGCAGGTGGTTGCTGCCGGCGGCGCTGAATTCGGTATCGACTGGATGCCGAGCATGCTGGCCTCGCGCGAGCAGGGTTCGGGCGCGGTCAACATCGCCCAGATCTTCCAGCGCAGTGGTATGCTCGAAATCACATGGGCCGATAGCGGTCTGGAGACGATCGATGACCTGCGTGGTAAGGTCGTCGGCGTCTGGGGTTTTGGCAACCAGTACCCGTTGTTCGCCGCGCTGGTCAAGCATAACATCGACCCCGACAACCCTGACGACATCACCATTTTCAACCAGCCGTTCGATATGGTGGCGTTCCTCAACCGTGAGATCGACGCCGCTGCGGCCATGACCTACAACGAACTGGCGCAGGTGCTGGAATACGTCGGCGAGGACGGCTCGTTCCCGGTCTATACGCTGAAAGACCTGAACATCATCGACCTCAATGAAGTCGGCACTGCCATGCTGGAAGACATGGTGTTCGTCAACGAAGAGTGGCTGGCAGGCGAAACCGATGGCACGCCCAATGAGGAAATCGCCATTCGCTTCCTGCGCGCCACTTACCGTGGCTGGGCCTTCTGCCGCGACAACCCGGATCAGTGTGTCGAGTACGTGCTGGAAGCCGGTTCGACGCTGGGCGCGGGGCATCAGGCCTGGATGATGAACGAAATCAACAAGCTCATCTGGCCATCGGAAAACGGTATCGGCATCATGGACCCCGCGCTGGCCGAGCAGACCGCGGAAATCGCTCTGAACTACGAAGTCATCACCCAGCCGATGGATGAAGGCGCGTACCGCACCGATCTGGCTCAGGCGGCGCTCGATAGCCTGCTGGCCGACATGCCCGACTTCGACGCCTATGGCCTCGACTGGGAGCCTGCCGAAGTCGAGATCACGCCGAACGGCGAATAGTTTCCACCGAAAGAAACCATCATGCAGGGGCGGCGCGCTGGCGTCGCCCTTTGCGTTTGTGGCGAAGCCAGCCGCCGGGCATTTCCGTCTCTCATGCCATCCCCACGCCATGAATGGTGAGCGGGATATGAGTCCCGGTTGTGTTCGATCCGGCCTGCGCGTATTATTGCAATACATATAACAATCATCAGGGAAGGGTGCGGGCATGGCCGATGAGCAGTTTGTCCTGACGCGCGAAGGGCGCAAGCGGCTGGAGGCGGAACTGGCGGAACTGCAGCAGGAACAGGCGCGCCTGAGCGAACTTCTGGGCGATGTTTCCGACGACCCCGGCGGCAATATCGACGCCGACGAAGCGGGCGCGTTTTTCGACGTCAAAACCGATCTGGAGCGCGTGAACGAACGGCTCGGGCATATCCGGTTTGTGCTCGAACGGGCTGTCGTGCACGAGGAAGACCCGAACCCGAAGCGGGTTGACCCGGGTGAGCGGGTGGTCGTCTGGGATGTCGCCGCCGACCGCGAACGTGTCTTCGATCTGCTGACGGGCGAAGAGCTACAGCTCACCTATGACGACGTAGAGGATCGGGTTGGCGTTTCCGCCGATTCGCCTGTTGGGCAGGCGCTGGTCGGCGCGAAGGTGGGCGATGTGGTCGAGGTAGAGACGCCGGACGGCAAGGCGCGCTATGCCGTCCGGCGCATCGAGCAGATTGAGTAGCCGTAGACCTTAGCTTGCCGATCCTGCCGGCGCGACCGGCATGGCATCGTCTTTCACTATCTTCGTCAGGTGGCCGGGCCACCACGCCCAGCGCCCAAACAGGACAGTCAGCGCCGGGACGAGCATGGTGCGGATGACGAATGTATCGATCAGCACGCCAACCGCGACGGCAAAACCAAGCTCGACCAGCCCCATGATCGTGCCGGTCATCAGGGCGGCGAACGTGCCTGCCAGAATGATCCCGGCGGAGGTGATGATCGCGCCGGTCGCGGCGACGGCGCGGTGTACGCCTTCGCGGGTTCCGTGACGCGGCACTTCTTCCTTCACGCGGCCGATGAGGAAGATGCTGTAGTCGACACCCAGCGCGACCAGAAAGACGAACGTGAAGAACGGCATGTACCACGTCAGGCCCTGAACGCCGGCGACGGCGCGGAACAGCACGTCGGTCAGGCCGAGGGTGAAGGCGAAGCTCAGCGCGACTGTGGCGATCAGGTAGAGCGGCGCAATCACGCTGCGGAGCATCAACAGCAGCACGATGAAGATGCCCAGAATGACGAAGCCAATGGCGCGGATCAGGTCGCGCTCGATGGTATCGCGGATGTCGGTGGTGATGACGGTCTGGCCGTAGACGACTGCCTCGCCTGAGTCGCGGTAGCGGTCGAGCACGGTTCGGATTTCCTTGACCGTGTCCATCGCCGCGAAGCTATCGGGGCTTTCGTTGAGGATAACCGTCAGGCGGAACGTTGTGCCTTCGTCAGCGAGATACATGCTCGTAAGCTGCGCGAACTGGCCGGCAAAGCCGCCATTTTCGCCTTCCGGCGCGGCGGCAAGCAGCGGCTCAAGCTCGGTCGGCAGCAGATACGCTTCTTCCATGCTTTCAAACCGGCTTGCCAGACCGGAAAATGCAGGAGCAATCTCGCCCTGGCGCAGCGCAAGCTGGAGCGGGTTGGACAGGATGCTCTGTAACGTCGTCAGGTTCGGGTCATCCGCCACTTCGGGAAAGCGTTCGGCCAGCAGGTTAATGTACATGTTCAACGCGCCAACGCCTTGCAGCATCTGCGCCAGCGTCATCTCGCCGCCGGGCATGCCGCTTTCGAGCATGTCACCGATCAGGTTCAACTGGCTTTTCACCAGCAGCAGATCGCGTATCGTGCCGCCCTGTCCCAGCGGGTTGTTCAGGCTGCGTATGTCTGCCACGCCGCGAATGGCGCTCAGTTCTGCCGACAGGTTCATGATGTCCGCTGCCAGTCGCTCCGGATCGCGCCCGGTGACGATGACTTCCAGCGGGGCCATGTTGCCCGCGCCGAGGCTCGATTGCAGGCGGTTGAAACCGATCGCCGGTTCAGCATCGTCGGGCAGGTCGGCCAGCAGGTCATAACTGGCGGGGGCAGTCAGCCCATGGATGGCAAACGGGGCCATGATGGCCGAAATCAGGATGACGGTCAGCACCGGGCGCGAACTGACCAGCTTCGAAACCTGTTCGTAGAATTTTCCGGTAACGCGGTGTTTCGCTTTTCCGGGCCAAAACGCATAATCGCCGAGGATCGCCAGCAGGGCGGGGGCGAGCGTCAGTCCTGCCACGAGCATGACCAGAATGCCAATGGCAAGCGCGGGGCCGCTTGTCTTATACAGGCCCATTTCGGCAAAGGCCAGCGCCATAAAGCCGACGAAAATCGTGCCCGCGCTGCTGGCAATGGTTTCGCCGACGCGCTCAATGGTGTGGCTGACGGCTTCGGGAACGTTGTGGACGTCCGCCATTTCTTCGCGGAAGCGGCTGATGAGGAACAGGCAGTAGTCCGTGCCTGCGCCGTACAACACGACAACCAGCATCACGTTGGCATAGGTGGAAATCACTACGCCGGATGCCGCGATGAAGCCGACGATGCCCGCAACGATCAGATAAACGATGGTGACCGTCAGCAGGGGAACCAGCGGGCTGACGGGCGAGCGATAAATCAGCAGCAGCAGGAAGACCACCAGCGCCACCGTAACCCAGATCGTCCGGTCTACCGTCTCGATCGCCGTGTCGGAAGTGGTACGCCCGATAGCGTAAAGCCCGGTCTGATAGGTTTTTACGTTACCCGGATTGTGCTCGTCGAGCCACTCCCGCAGGATTGTTGAGGTCTGGTCATCGGCGTCGTTCGAGGCCAGCTTGACGTTCACGATGGCGACTTCGTTATCCTGACCGACGGTCATGCTGGCGACTTCCGCCGCATCGGTCGGCGCGATGACGCGAACGACATTTTCCGGGCGTTCATCGCTCTTCAGCCAGTCTGCAAATTCAGCGATAAAGCGCGCGGCGGGCGTGTCGATCTGTTCGGCGAAGTCCTCGGCTTCGCGGTTCAACACGCCGCCCGCTTCAGCGGCGTCGAAAACGACAACCACGCTTGCCGCTGCGTCTTCGTCGGGGAAAGTTTCGGTGAAGACCTGATACGCCTCGATATACGGCGCATTTTCGGGCAGGAAACGCGCCATTTCCGTGGTCAGGACGTCATTCAGGGGCGGGGCTGCCAGTGTGATCCCGATGGCGGCAGCAACCCAGAGGAGCACGATCAGATAACGATACCGGGCGGTGAACTGCCCCAGGCGTTTGAAGAACACGATGTCAACTCCAGTCCAGTATGTGTCTGACTGTTCTGTGCTGTGATGACCATAAACCGCCAACTTTAAACGGCGCACAGATGGGCAGCCAGATGCATAGCGACACATTCACGGGTGTTGAATATCACATTTTGAGACGCAAAGGGAGGGGCAGCTTCAGGCGGGCTGCATCTCCGGCCTCCCTTCCGCGTGTGGGATCAGGGAAGAAGGCCGGAGATGCGGATGTCGAATTGTCTAGCGGATCGTCGGGTCGCTGATCCAGATGTCGTTGGAGTAGGTCGTCGCGCCCTCGATCATCAGGCCGGTGGAGTAGCCATAGTTGAACTCGAAGACGTTCAGCCCGTTATACTGCGACACCGGCGGGCGCGGCGAGTTGGTCGCCAGATCCGTGATCGAAATCACCGGTTCGCAGGCCACGGCCTGCTGCGCGGGCTGGCGGCAGATTTCGAGCGCCACCTGTGCCACGCGCCGGTCGGGGAAGTCGCCCAGATAGGTCACGCGGATATTGTTCCACGAAACCTGTACCTTGTCGGTCGAGACGCCGGGCGTAAGGCCGGGCAGCGGCGTGGTGGCGGGGGCAGGCGGTGTGCCTTCCTGCAAGACGGCCGCCAGCGCGCCAAAGCCGGTCGGCGTCGGCGTCGGGCCGGGGCCGTTGCACCATGCCGCATCGCAAAACGTGATCGGGTTGACGTTCTCGATGGTCGGCAGGCTGTCGAAGACCGTCGCCGGCAGGGTGGTGAACCGGTAATCCACGTACACGGCAAATGTATCGCCGCTGACGAACATCATGTTGGAATCGCCGAAATTGCGATACCAGGCGCGGAAGGGCGTGCCGCCGGGCATGATGCCCATGTACTGTGTTGCCGCCGCGTCGAGATATGAGAAAGCCCAGTTGGACTCGGCAGTCAGACGGTCGTCGTCATCGGTTTCGACCACATCGACGACCGGCGGGTTTTCGACGAGCTGGTTCGCTGCTGCCTCGATCTGCTCGCAGTAATCCGGTGCGTTGGCGTCAAGGCCAAGCGGCGAGAAGTTGTAGGCCTGTTCGGCCAGCAGGACGAGATTTTGCACCAGCGGCTCGCAGCGTTGCAGCGGATCGACGCCCTGCCAGCCGGTCGGGCGCTCGCTCACCGCCAGCGTTTCGTCTGCCAGCAGTTCCAGATCGTGCCGCAGGTTCTGATAGGTCGTGGCGGGGGTATTCGTGATGCCGCCGATCCAGCCCTCCGGGCGCACGCTCTGGCCCAGCAGGGTGTCGGCCAGCAGTTCGAGGTCGAGGAAGATGTCGCCCGCCAGCGTCGGCGAGTCGGCGTCACGGTTGCCGATCCAGCCACCGGGCCGGTTGTTCAAGCCCATGCGCTCGTCGGCCAGCCGTTCCAGATCGCCGCGAATCGCCAGAATCTGGGCCGGGAGTTGCGCTAGCGCTTCGGCGGTGAAGACCGCCTCGACCATGTCGTCCTCGATTTCCGCCGCCACCGCCAGACAGTAGTTCAGCACCGATTCCGGCGTCGTCGTCTGGACGTTGTAGAAACGACGCAGGATTTCGACGGCGTTTTGCAGCGTGCGCGTGCAGCGCAGCAGCGGGGCCGCACCACGCCACTCCGGCGGGCGAACGTTCAGGCCCAGATGGTTGTCAGCCGCGATTTCCAGATCATGGCGCACGTTGCGGGCGATGATCTCGCGTGTTGATCCGACCGCGCCAAACCAGTCCGGCGGACGTGTCTGCACGCCAAAAACCTGATCGGCCAGTTGCTCGTTGTCAAACCACAGGTCGGCGACGCCGGTTGGTGAGGCGAGGTTGGTATTGCCGGTCCACGTTTCGGGGCGCTGGCCCTCGCCAAAGACGAGATTAGCCAGCAGTTCGAGGTCGGCGCGGGCATCAAAAATGAAGTTTTCGGTCGCCAGGTCAATCTGCGCGCCCGGGGCCGCCGTCGCCGAGCCGCCCACAAGCAAAAGAAGGATGGTCAGCATCCAGAGGTGCATCATGCGCCGTTGCATAGCCTGGCCTTCCCAAGTGCGAGTACCGCTGCGTTATCTGAGGCTAATTATAGCGGGATAGGCAATCGACACAATTCGCTGCGACGGATAAGCGGGGAAGAGGCGTGGCGATAAACCCGGATGATGAACCCATGCCGGCGCTGGCGCGATTACCGGAGCGTGATACACGTTGGGCGCACACGACCTCGATGAGGTGGTCGGTCAGTGCGAGAGCGCAGCATACAAGGGGAGGACGAGCAGGCAGTAGGGCCTGATCGGCGAGAATAAAGCCATCGCTGTTCCGGTTGCCAGAAACACGCCCTGCTTTTTGATCTGGCGTGTTTCTGGTAACGAAACGCCTGCTGGGCTGCGTTAGCCCTGCACGAAGTAGCTTTGCCGGGGCGAGCGCGTGCCGAACCTAGTGGACAGCGCTGCGCCCGCGGCGACCGCGCTGACAATACCGAGCGCCACGATACTGAGCAGCGCGCCGTTCGGGAAGAGAACCGGCAGGTGCAGCAACAACGACAGCGCCAGACTGCCGACTGCCGCAGCCACCAGCGGCGGCCAGTGGCCTCTCGTCGTGCGGTTAAGCAGCCAGTCACCGATGACGATGGCGAGTGTCACCATGCCCGCCACAACGACGGCGAGAAACACAACGCCAGCGATGAAGAGAACAGGGATCAGCAGCACCCCAAGCGGCGGGATGACTGCCAGCAGGACGACGAAGCCCGCGCCCAGTCCGACGAGCAGCAGGAGCACCATCAGGCCGTTTACAATCTGACTGCGTGGCGTGGCGCGCATGGCGTCTTCAATCCGGCTGATGTGCAGCGGGAAGAGCGTCACGGCGAGCGTCGCCAGTCCGGCCAGAACTAGCGAAACCAGCCCTACGGAAACCGCCATCAGCACAAACTGGCCCACGCCCGAAGCCGCAGGCAGGCTCATGATCGGCGCGAGCGCGCGCAGCGCGTCGGTGCCGGTCAAATCGGCGCACGGGGCAAGCGCGGGCGGGTTGCTGCGCCCGTCGGATACGTTCTCGACACACGCGGCCAGTTCGCCACCGATCTGCGCTGTGGGCAGCACGGTCAGCCGCGCGCCCGACACGGTCAGGTCGCCGTGAACAACGCCGTCGAGCGTGATGTCATTGCCCAGAAAAACGAGATCGCCGGCGACCTCGCTTTCCGGGCCCAGAATCAGGTTGCTTCCGGCTGCCGTGAGATCGCCCTCGATCGAGCCATCAATCGTGATCGATTCGCCAACGAAAGCGGCGTCGCCCGTGACCGAACTGCCCGGTTCGAGCACGATGGTCTGCGCCATGATGAAGAGCGAATCGTCGACCGTTCCGTTCAGGATATAGCTGTCCTGAACGGCGATATTGTCAGTATCGATCAGTGGTTGCCGGGGCAGACGCTGGCGCGCGATCCCTGCCGCGATGAACATGGAGATGACAACCACGGCCAGAATAGTGAGAACCCGACGGCTATTCATAACCTGCTTCCATTCCCGCCAGACTTAAGAAGCCTCACTGGAGTCGGACGGTCTGTTGCCCATGGACCGAACGAGCCAAAACACCATGACAGGCAGGATCGCGATCATCAGGGCCGGCGTTTGCGGATAGGTTTCCAGCAACACCTGCGCGCCTTCGACCAGCGTGTCGATCCCGGCCATCACCAGCGCCAGCAGCTTGCCTATCGTATGCATCAGTGCCGAAAGCGCCGCCGCGCTGCCGATTGCGTTCAGGAACAACCACGCTGCGCCGGCCAGCAGCGGAACCAGCACGATGGTCACCAGCGACAGCGCCAGAGCCAGCGCCAGCCCGGAGAGATGCGATAATTGTGGCTGTTTCAGCGTTTCGGCCAGCCGCGCCATGATGTTCATGGCCAGCGTTTTCGGCGCGCGCTCGAATGGCGCAGTTCGCAGCATACGGTCAACCATCAGCAACCGCTGGTACTCAGCGGCTTCTGCTGGATCCCGGTCCAACTGCTGGAACAGCTCCTGCCGTGCGGCAATCTCCAGCGACTCATCCAGCGCTTCCTGCATCAGGCGTTTTTTACGTGCGTTTGCCATCTCAGGCATTCTCCAGTAAGGCAGTCATCGAACCGGGTGCGGATTGCTCGTTGAGCCGGTCGGCCAGCATCTGCCGGGCGCGGAACAGGCGACTCTTGATAGCGCTCTCCGTCGTGTCCAGAATATCGGCGATTTCCGTATATGAGTATTCATACCAGTAACGCAACACCACAGCAGCCCGGTATTCCGGGCTCAGGCTGTTGATTAGCTCCTGCACTGCTTCGCTACGCTGGTTACCGATGATCGTTTCTTCCGGTTCGGGTTCGTCGCTGGCGAGCGTCAGTTGCGGCGTCGGCTCGTCAATCGACAACCAGACCATGCGCCGCCGGCGCAGCCGGTCGATGCAGTGATTCGACGCAATACTCAGCAACCATGTCTTGAACGAGCGCGATGGATCGTAACGTTGCAGATTGAGAAACGCTTTCAGAAACGTCTCCTGGGCGGCGTCCTCCGCTTCGGTGCGTTCTGAAAGCATCCGGTAGCACAGGTTGTAAACCGAGTCTTGATAGGTGTACACCAGCTCGGCAAAGGCTTCCTGATCGCCTTCGAGCGCTGAGCGCACCCAGTTCAATACTACGGGATCGGTCGATGACACAGGTTCTGTTACTCCATTGCACGCTGGGCGTTCAGGCGGTAGTGCAGCGCCTGCCGGTCATGCTCAGGACTCTGGAAGTCTATACGCATGAACAACCGGCCGGGTTGCAACTTGCGAACAAAGACCTGCGATGAATGCCCTGTCAGGGCGTCATGCCAGAAGCATCATAGCACAGATGACATCCGGCCCTGGGCATGGTCAATAGGTCATAGACCCCACGCCTAAAGGCGGGGGCTTGTCCCTGGCGCGACGCCCGCAGGCGTCTCCGAGACGATAGGCGGTATGACAGCCGCCCGTGCAATGT
>Ga0207869_1000151_pt1 | contig 65592 bp, 56 predicted proteins | sample HigsolmetaAR205D_FD_184837 | JGI IMG/M metagenome (GOLD analysis project Ga0207869, IMG submission 184837) | Ionic liquid and high solid enriched microbial communities from the Joint BioEnergy Institute, USA - AR20-5-D (SPAdes) (version 2) ...
ACACTCTATGTGTAGTTATTAATATTCCTCGATAGCTCAATGGTAGAGCACGCGGCTGTTAACCGCGGGGTTGTAGGTTCGAGCCCTACTCGGGGAGTTATTGTTATATTAAGAATAATTATAATCGGCGACATAGCCAAGTGGTAAGGCAAGGGTCTGCAAAATCCTGATCACCAGTTCGAATCTGGTTGTCGCCTTAAAAAAGCAGATGTATCACTATATGTGATACATCTGCTTTTTTTTGGTGTCAGGTACTGTAAATAAAGTGTTAACAAAACTACTATCTTTGTTCACAATTTGTTAACAGTGCCTGACACCATTAATCGTTTGTTACGTCTCCGTTACCGCTTACCGGGATGCTGTCTCCAAGATAAGTTGGCTTAGGTTTTACAATTACATAAAAGAAATCTTTTACTCTGGCAAGAATTTCTCTGACATCCCGTGCCCGCTGTCCCACATACTGGCGGGGATCTGAGGCGACTCCATATGCTTCAAGACCCAGCTTGTCTGCTACATATAAGGCTCTGTACAGGTGATATTCTTGTGTTACGATAATTATCTTTTTAGCCTGAAAAATATCTCTTGCCCGGTAAAGGCTTTCATAAGTTGAAAAACCTGCATGATCCATGAAAATATGGGATGATAATACGCCTTCATTTATAGCATACGATTTCATTACATTTACTTCATCGTAATCTTTTCTGCCGTGATCTCCGCTCATAAGTAAACGGTCTGATACACCCTTTTTATATAACTCAATACCGAAATCAAGACGGTCCTGAAGCATAAGGGTAGGCCTGTCTCCCCATACACCTGCACCCAGTATCAGGATGCAATCTATTCCTTCAAGGTTTGAGGCTTGATCAAAGGATATAATTCTCTTTTTTGCTGATGATTTTATATAGGCATTTATACTGAAAACTCCTGCAGCCGCAAGTGCCACAAATATCATAAGTATAATAAATGTTCTTAGGATTATTTTTTTAGCAGATAATTTATGCATAACCTGTCGACCCTTTTTATACGAAGTATAATAATGGATGTTTGCTTTATACAATATAACATAATCATATGTAAAAATAAAGCATATACGGAGAACTGAATGTGTGGAATTGCCAATGACATGAAAAAGACAAGGTTTAAAAGATATAACATAATAAGTTATATTTTATATTTGTTAGCTATTGACGTATAAATGGACAATTGCTATAATAAAATAACCATAAGAAAACATAATTATGGCGACATAGCCAAGTGGTAAGGCAAGGGTCTGCAAAATCCTGATCACCAGTTCGAATCTGGTTGTCGCCTTGAATATGAAATCTCTAAACCTTAATAGAATAGGGTTTAGAGATTTTTCTTTTGTTATTTAGTATTTTGTGATAGTATAAATATATAAATACTTAGCAAATTTAGTTAACAGCTTTATCTGTATAATAGTTAAACAGAATATTTGTGAAAAATACTTTATTTCATAGAGGTAATAATATGATTTTAAGTGTAAGCAGACGTACGGATATACCAAATTATTATTCTGACTGGTTTTTTGAACGTATAAAAGAAGGATATATACTGGTACGCAATCCTTTCAACATGCATCAGTTATATAAAATCTCACTGTCTCCGGAGGTTATTGACTGCATTGTTTTCTGGACAAAAAATCCTCTGCCTATGATGTCCAGGTTAAACGATCTTGATAAATATAAATATTATTTTCAGTTTACCTTAACCGGTTACGGTAAAGATATTGAACCTAACGTACCTCATAAAAAGGATGTAATGATACCGGTCTTTATAGAGCTTTCAAAAAGAATAGGAAAAGAAAGAGTTATATGGAGATATGACCCTATATTAGTAAATGACAAGTATACCGTGGAATATCATGAAAAAGCTTTCGGGCAAATTGCGGAAAGGCTTTATCCATATACGAATAAGGTTGTAATAAGTTTTATTGACTTATACGCCAAGACCAAAAGAAATACAAACGGTTTGTCAATTGAAGAAATAAATCCGGACATTATTTTTGATATTGCCGGACGGCTTTCTAAAATAGCCAAAGAATATAATTTAGTTATCCAATCCTGTGCCGAAAAATTTGATCTTTTGCAGTTTGGTATTAAGCACGGAAGCTGCATTGATAAAGAAACTATTGAGAATATTATAGGATGCAAAATCAATTGCGGGAAGGACAAGAATCAGCGACCTGAGTGCGGATGCATTGAAAGCATAGATATAGGCACTTATAATACATGCAAAAATGGCTGTAAATATTGCTATGCAAATTTTAATGAGGATATGGTAATAAAAAATTCTAAGTTGTATGATATCCATTCACCTATATTATGCGGGGAAATAACAGATAAGGATCTTATAACAGAAAGACAGGTAAAAACATTAAAAGATAGTCAGCTCAGCTTTTTTACTTAATAATAAATTTGTACAACAATAAATTTTTCTCTCCATTCTAAAATATTATGTTCTTATAGCATCTAATACTGTCTTATTTCTACGTTATAAGAGTATTTTCTATGAAAACAAATATACATCCAAAATGTTATTATGCCTAACATTTTGGATGCAGTTCATACTAAAAACAGAGTTTGTCATATTGTTTCAGTTATTAAATAAGGATATTTCCTTTTCTCCTAAAATAAATTTTACATCACTTAATCTGTAAGGTGATTTTATTAAGAGATAAGCCCGCTTTTTTTCATTCGTTTTTGAGTCGGCAATTTCGACAATTCTTCCGCCGATAACTCCGTCCGGTATTAATTCACAATCAACAGGATTAATAAAGTGGTTAAAAATTTTTATGTCATTCATTATATCAGCCGAAAAAGTTTGTAAAAATAGTATATTTTCTTCCACGGCATATACATACATCATATCACTTGATAACGGATGTAAAAATACATAACTGCCGTCTTCTGATACAAGTGTCTCACAGTAATTATCTCCTTCAATATAATGACAATCTATATATTGCAGATCCAGTGTTCTATAAATGCTTTCCGTATCAATATTATACACAAACAATCCGGTATTGACTCTAAAAATAACAAATTTATCGGATGCAAAATATAAATTTGAAAAATCGGGTGCCAAAACAGGATCGTTTTTGCTCCAGCTTACAGGTACTGCTTCTGCTTTATTGGATTTCTTAAATAAATTACTATATACATTTTTTCTGTAAATTTTAGAAGATAAAAAAGATATAAATAATATGCTTATAATAATTGCAGAGAAAATAAACATAATCATTAATGAGAATAACTTATGGTTTTTATTAATCATATAAACTTACTCCCATAAAGAATATATATTATAGAGTTATTTGATATTTGAGGAGTTGCAACCTTTGATAAATGTTATATTAAAAAAATTTCACAGCAGCGTCAAGAAGATAATGTAAAATATTACCTGTATTTGTACTTGCATCAGTTAAATAAATTCACATTATTAGCCTTGAAATTGGGAAAACTTCATATGCTCTGGACCGTATTTTTTAATCAATGCAAAAGCTATAAACAGTACGGTCTAGAGTATTTTTTTAACTGTTATTACGAGTAGTATATTGCATTAATCTAAAACCGATGTATAAACTCCCTAAATTACCAAGTATTTTTATTATATCGGTATTCTTTAAACTGACTTGAGTAAAATGGATACAGATTCCAATTATATGGGAAAAAATGCAACAAGCACAATAAAAAATACAATATATGGATAATAGTTTGTTTATAATATACAAAATAGGTCTTAAAATATTGTGGATATATAATAAACATTATAAACGTTATTGACAGAAATAATAAACAGAGTTATATTTTATATAAAGAAATATGTTTAGGAAAGTATTTTCGTAAAAGGGAGAATGACATTGAAACAGAAGATTTTAGTAGTTGGAAGCTTGAATATGGATATGGTTATTGACATGGTACAAATGCCTGCGGTGGGAGAAACTGTACTTGGATCATCACTAACCTATAATCCGGGAGGAAAGGGAGCAAACCAAGCTTGTGCTGCGGCAAGACTGGGAGGCAATGTGAAAATGCTTGGTTGTGTCGGAAATGACGAATTCGGTGAGCTCCTCAAAAAAAATCTTTCCCGCTGCGGAGTAGATGTTTCAGATATAAAGACGGGTTCTAAAAACACAGGGTTGGCATGTATCTATGTGGACAGTCAAGGTAATAACAGTATCGTCGTGATACCCGGTGCAAACCTTGAATGTGATGTGGAATATTTAAAAGCATGTGATAAAGCATTTCAGGAATGTGATTATTTGATACTTCAGATGGAAATACCCAAAGAAGCAATTTACTATGCGATAAACAGGGCAAAGGAACTGAGTAAAACCGTTATATTAAATCCGGCACCTGCACCGGATGAATTTCCTGAAGACATATTTCAGAAGCTGGATTACATAACACCGAATGGCACAGAGCTATTGAAGCTTGGCGGCGGATCGGGAAATACTATTGAAAAATATACTCAGGTGGCTAGGAAGTTGGTTGATAAAGGAGTAAAAAATGTATTGGTCACTATGGGGGAAAAGGGAGCTTTGCTGGTCAGCGAGAAAGGTGCTGAAATTTTCCCGGCCAGAAAGGTTACGCCGATTGATACTACTGCAGCAGGTGATTGCTTTAACGGTGCTTTTCTGGTGGCACTTTCGGAAGGGATGGACCATAATAAGGCAGTGATGTTTGCCAATGCTGCCTCGTCGATTGCGGTTACAAGAAACGGTGCACAGGCATCCATTCCGGACAGAAATGAAACAGATGAAGTTTTAGAAGACTGGATTTATAAAATTTCAAAAACTTCATTTGAATAAAAGTAAAAGACAACTAATCTTGTAGGGAAAGAAAGAGAGGTAATGTTAATGAAAAAGTTTTTAGCAGTATTACTTGTTGGGGTTATGATGCTAGCACTTGTAGCATGCGGTACAAAGAAAACCGAATCCAACAGCAATAGTAACCAACAGAATACCGGTAGCGATACCAAAACAACAACCGAAACACAGACAAATGACAATCAAACCGGCGACAAAAAGAAAGCTATTCTTATTGTAAACGGTAACCTTGGTGATCTTGGTTTCTTTGATTCAGCCAATGCAGGTATGCAAAGGGTGAAGAGCGAACTGGGACTTGACATTCAGGTAATTGAAACAGGCGATGATGAGTCAAAATGGGAACCTGCCCTTGCAGATGCTGCAGAGGAAGATGTAGATTATGTTATTGCAGTATCACCTTCCATGGTTGAGCCTATTATGAACATAGCTCCGCAGTATCCTGAAAAGAAATTCCTGCTTCTTGATAACACTGTAGACTATTCAGCAGGAGATTTCAGCAATGTTTACTGCGCAACCTTTAAGCAGAACGAAGGATCCTTCCTTGCCGGCGCAGTTGCTGCCATACTTGCAAAAGAGACAGGCAAGATCGGATTTGTAGGCGGTATGGATATTCCTCCTATAAATGATTTCCTTGTAGGTTATATTGAAGGCGCACTTGCCATTAATCCTGATATCAAAGTTATTGCTACATATCCCGGTGATTATTATGATCCTGCAAAGGGTAAAGAACATGGTATCGTATTAAGTGACCAGGGTGTAGAAGTAATATTCCCGGCTGCAGGACCTACCGGACTTGGTACTATTGAAGCTGCTGTAGAGGCTGACAGATATGTCATCGGCGTTGACTCCGACCAATCTTTGGGTTATGCTGCAAACGGCGATATGCAGACAGCACTAAAGATTGCTACATCTATGATGAAGAACGTAGGAGATGCAATTTTCAGAGCAATTGAACTGGATTTAAAGGGAGAGCTTAAGATGGGTCAGACCGAAAGCCTTGGTATAGCTGAAGGCGGAGTGGGCCTTGCAAAGAACGACATTTATAACAGCACTCTGACTGAAGAAGAAAGAAAGCAGATTGAGGACTTAGAAGCAAAAGTTGTCAGTGGAGAACTTAAGGTTAGCACAGCTATCGGTATGACAACCGAAGAACTTGATAGCTTAAGAAACAGTGTAGCTCCGTAAAAGAAATAGGTTAATATTGAGGATGTCCTCATATTATAAAGGGCATCCTCAAAATTTAGTAAAGGACATAGGGTATCGTATGAAGGAGAAAGTAATATTAAAAGTTGAAAACATATTAAAAGTATATCCTAACGGCATAGTAGCCAACCGTAATGTAAATTTTGAAGTTTATGAGGGCGAGATACATGCGCTTATTGGTGAAAACGGCGCAGGAAAATCCACCCTGATGAAGATACTTTTTGGTATAGAAACACCTGAGGAGGGCAGAATCATCCTCAATGGTGAAGAGGTAAAGATAGAGAATTCGAAGAAAGCTATAGGCCTTGGTATCGGTATGGTACATCAGCATTTTATGCTGGTGGATTCCCTGACAATTGCAGAAAACATTGCCCTTGGTAACGAACCGAAAAAACGTGGCCTGTTCATCGATAAGGCCAAAATGATAAAGCAGGCTGAGGAATATGCAAAGAAATACAATTTCAAAATTAATGTTACCGATAAAATTGAGGACGTAAGCGTAGGCGTAAAGCAAAAAACTGAAATTTTAAAAGCACTGGTTAGAGGAGCAAAGGTTCTTATTCTGGACGAGCCTACAGCAGTACTCACGCCACAGGAAACCAGAGAACTTTTTGCCGAGCTAAAAACCCTTAAGAAACAGGGCCATACCATTATATTCATCTCCCATAAGCTGAATGAGATAATGGAGATATGCGACAGGGTAACAATTATGAGGCATGGTACAACAGTGGAAACATGCTATGTAAAGGATACCAACCCACAAGAGATCTCCAACAAGATGGTAGGAAGAGAAATAGTTCTGCATGTAGACAAAAAACCGGCAAAGCGCGGAGAAGTATGCCTTGAGGCCAATAACCTTGTATACGTAAACGGCATAGGAAAGAAAATGCTTGACGGAGTCAGTTTAAAGCTAAGAAGGGGCGAGATCTTAAGTGTAGCCGGTGTTGAAGGCAACGGTCAGGCAGAGCTTGCGGAAGTTTTAACCGGCATGAAGGTACCCATTAACGGTACGATAAAAATACTGGGGAAGGAAATCAAAACCTTTACTCCCGCTACAATGCGAGGCAACAAGGTGACATACATTCCGGAAGACAGAATGAGAAACGGCTGTGCTGCAAAGTTAAGTATTATGGACAATTTATTTACCGATAAAATAGAAAAGTATTTAAAATTAAAAATTTTCCTGGACAGAAAAAAGATGAAAAAGCAGTCTGAAGAATTGGTAAAAGATTTTAAAGTTAAATGCAGCTCAATAAACAATCAGGTCCAGGTACTTTCGGGCGGTAATATACAGAAGGTTGTTGCAGCAAGGGAATTGACTGAGGAAGCCCAGATTATCATCGCCGAACAGCCTACCAGAGGAATTGATGCGGGCGCATCCGAACTTATAAGAAGAAAAATAGTCGAATACAGAGATAAAGGTGCTGCAGTACTGCTTATTTCTGCAGATTTGAACGAAGTACTGGAATTAAGCGACAGTGCTATTGTAATGCATAACGGCAGGATTAATGCATATTTCAAAGATACAAGTACACTTACGGAAGAAGAGCTTGGTTATTACATGCTTGGAGTTAAGAACCAGTCTGAAGAGGAGGTGAATGCAATATTATGCGAAAAGTAACAAAAATGAGCGTAAACCGCTTTAACACATGGTTTGAAGTATTGAGATTTTTAATTGCGATTTTCATTGCATTTGCCATCTCCTTCATTATAATGAGTTTTTCGACAGATTCACCGTTTGCAGCAATCGGCAACCTGTTTATAGGACCCTTAACTTCAGTCAGAAGGTTTAGTACAGTACTGGAGATGATGATACCGTTAACCTTTGCCGGCCTTGCAGTAAATGTTATGTTTAAGGCCAACCAGTTTAACCTTTCTGCAGAGGGTGCCTTTTTCATGGGAGCACTGATATCGGCAATACTGGCAATATATATGCCTGGTCAGGCAAAACTTGTCCTCATAATAGCGATTATTGCCGCAGGCATCGTAGGCTCTCTGGTATGTGCAATTCCCGGAGCACTTAAGATTAAATGGAACTGCAGTGAGATGGTAGTATCTCTGATGCTTAACTATGTTATGCTATATTTTGGCACATATATTTTTAACCAGGTTGCAAGGGATCCGAATTCTGCATATAAGGCTTCTTATAAATTCAGGACGGGTGTGGGCTTGTCAAACATTATTCCGAAAACCCGTCTGCATTCGGGAATCTTTATAATGATTGCATTTGTAATATTGACCTATATATTCATGTACAAAACCAAATGGGGATATAAGCTGAGGATGACCGGAAGCAATATTCATTTTGCAAAATGTGCCGGTATAGGTGTTTCAGGTGTTATTATGAGCTCCCAGCTTATCGGTGGCTTTATTGCAGGCGTAGGCGGAAGCGTTGAAATGCTTGGAATGTATACTAGATTTCAGTGGTCGGCACTTCCGGGTTATGGTTTTGACGGTGTTATCCTGAATATTATAGCAAAAGAAAATCCGGCCTTTATTCCGGTTGCCGCATTCTTTGTAGCATACTTAAGAATCGGGGCTGACTATATGTACAAGCAATCCGATGTTGCAGCGGAAATTGTATCAATAATTGAGGGACTGGTTATTGTTCTTGTGGCTGCAACCGCATTCCTGGCAAAATTCAGGCACAGGATGACGACCAAGGTTTCCAAAAATATGCTGGAGGCAGGAGGTGCTAAAGAATGAGCCAGGTATTTGAATCAATATTTAGTACAGGATTTTTCTTTTCAGTTATTCGTGTGGCGACACCATTGATATTGGCATCAATGGGTGCGGTAATAACCTCAAATGCCGGAATAACCAATATCGGTATTGAAGGTGTTATGCTGGTTTCCGCCCTTACAGGTGTTTTTGCCAGCGCTTATGGCTTTGGCCCCTGGTTTGGACTTTTGATATCCATAATTACGGGTGTTCTTTGTTCACTTGCCATTGGTTATGTATCCATGAGCCTTAAGGCAGACAGTGCCTTGACATGCATAGCCTTCAATACTATGGCTGTAGGCGGTACCGTATATTTCATGTATGCTGTTGTAAAAGACAAGGGAACTACCATTGCCCTTAATTCAGGAAAGCTTCCTTCGCTGGAAATACCTTTGATTAAGGATATTCCGGTTTTAGGAGAGATTTTGTCCAACCACAATGTGGTATCATATATGGCTCTGGTAATGATTTTTGTGGTGTATGTTTTACTGTATAAAACACCGTTAGGGCTTAGAATCAGATCAGCCGGCAAGGCACCGAATGCACTTTCGTCCGTCGGAGTAAGCTTTTTAAAGACAAGATATATAGCGCTTGGAATCTCGGGAGTTTTGGGTGGAATGGCAGGTGCTTTCATGTCCATGGGATATGTTACATGGTTCTCAAAGAACATGACAGCGGGACGCGGCTTTATCGCACTGGCGGCAGATGCTATGGGAAACTCTACACCGTTAGGCGCCGCATTATCAGCCATGCTGTTTGCCATAGCGGAAGCACTCTCATATGCCCTCCAGATTACAACAATATCACCGGAACTGGTACAGATGCTTCCTTATGCAGTGACCATATTAGGACTTATTATATATTCGGTCAAAAAGAGTTCATCCGACAAGAAGAAACGCGAACAGCTTGCCAAAAATTAAGTGCAGGTGACGCAACTTAATACAAGGAGGTAATCATGAGTAAGAAAATCCCTATAATAATAGATTGTGATCCGGGTCATGACGATGCCATGGCTATACTGTGGGCATTGGCATCCGATAAGCTGGAGCTTAAAGCCGTGACAACGGTTGCGGGCAACCAGACTATTGAAAAGGTGACCACAAATGCAATAAAGGTACTGACAAAGGCCCGCAGATACGACATTCCGGTCGCAAAAGGAGCCGATAAGCCCCTAATCAGAAAGCTTACCGTAGGCGGCGAGGTTGTTCACGGAAGCTCAGGCCTTGAAGGGCCGATACTGCCGGAGTGCGGTTTTGAGCCAAGTAATCTTAGCGCATTGGAATTGCTGATAAAAACCATAGAAGAATCCGATGAAAAGATTACGCTGGTACCGATCGGTCCGCTTACTAATATAGCAACCCTGCTTATAGTAAGACCTGACCTTAAAGAAAAAATCGAAAGACTTTCAATTATGGGCGGCGGAGCTTATATGGGCAACTGGACACCGGCAGCCGAATACAACATATGGGCTGATCCGGAGGCTGCCAAGGTAGTATTCAATTCCGGCTTACCAATTATCATGTCGGGCCTTGATGTTACCCATAAGGCTTACGTCACAAGAGAAGAAAACGAAATTTTAAGGGCTCAGGGCAATGAAATTTCGGTATTTGCCGCAGAGCTTATAGACTTCTTCAGCAAATACCATTATGAAGTGGAAGGCTTCCCCGGATGCACCCTGCATGACCCGACTGCTATCGCCGCATTAATCCATCCTGAAATATTTACAGGTGTACAATGCAATGTTGATGTAGAAGTAACCGGTGAGCTTACCACAGGAATGACAGTGGTAGATACAATCGGCTATAAAGAAAAGATATTCGGAGAAAAGGTGGACAAGAACACCTACGTTTTATTCAATGTAGACAGGAAGAAATATGTAGAGTACTTCTTTGAAGCTATGAAGGCTCTAAATTAAATAACATAATTAATTCATTGCGAAACTCTATAGCAAAGCTTGAGTTTCGCAATTACATGAACAGACATTAGAAGTAAGAGGAGATATACTGTGAAAAAGGATCATTTACTTAGAAGAATTTTTGTTGCTATAGTAGGACTTATGATTTGCGGTATCGGAGTAGGTATATTTTTATACAGCCAGTTGGGGGTTGATCCCGCCAGTGTACTTGAATTAGGGCTTGGAAATGTATTTAACATAAGCTATGGTACGGCTTCTGCTCTTACCAATGTTATTATACTTGTAATAGTATTTTTCGTGGATAAATCCTATCTTAACATATCCACTCTGCTTGCCATATTCGGCATAGGATACACCGCAGACGTGATGTCATTTATACTTGACTCTGTAATTACAGGAGAACTTAACCTGGCAGTAAGAATTATAATGATACTTGTAGGTTGCGTAATTATGGGAATAGGTATTGCTACATATATAAGAGCCGATCTTGGAGTAGGAGCCATAGATTTGGTTTCCGAAATAATTAGCGATAAAACCAAATTCCCTTACAGAATAGTCCGTATAGTCGGTGATGTTACATTTGTAGTAGTAGGATATTTGCTTGGTGGTACCGTAGGTATAGGTACATTGGTTGCTGCTTTCCTTACAGGTCCGGTGGTACAGTTTGTAAGGCCTTATGTATACAAAGTTACTGATAAAGTAATCGGTACGAAATAATAATGTATCAGCCCGGAAGTTTTACCGGCATTATGCCTGTAAATTCCGGACTATAAAAAAGAGGTGAATACTATGGTTGATGTTATTCTTGATATAGATTCCGTGGGTGATGATATACTCGCGGTTATATTTGGCGCGTTAAATCCGAAAATCAATCTGCTTGGAGTTACGACGGTAAACGGAGCCTGCGGAAGCATTGAACAGGCAGTTAATGTAGCGCTTAATACGGTAGAGCTTACCGGAAAAAATATACCCGTATACGCAGGTGCCGATAAAATGCTTTCTCCCAGAAAATCCGATGATGAAGGAGATCCCGTAAATTTTGACGAGGAGCTTAGATGGAAGTTTGGCGACAGGCTGGATAAATTCAATGAAAAAGCCCCGACTCCTGTAAGAAAGCCCGAACCTATAAGCGCCAAGGAGTTTCTTATAAAATCCTTTAATGAGCGGCCGGGTGAAATCACTCTGGTTACGACAGGACCGCTCACAAATATTGCACAGGCATTACTTGACGATCCTTCTATTGCAAGTAAGGTAAAGAGGGCTTATATCCTTGGGGGAGCCTTCAACATTTACGGAAATATTACACCGGTTACTGAGTATAATATCTGGGCTGATCCGGAAGCGGCTAAAATAGTATTGAATTCGGATATGAAAATTACCCTTGTTCCTTTGGATGTATGTGAAAATAACCGCTTTGCCGACGGAATGCTGACAAGAGACCATCTTGCGGATTTAACTTATGGCGGCAAGGGAAAAGTAATAGATTTTATTACGGACAAATTTCCGATATATATCGATTTGTGGCGTGAGTTTTTCCAACTGGGCGGTTTCCCGATGGATGATGTAATTACTCTTGCGCTTGCTGCCTATCCCGAATTATGCGAGTATACCGAAGAGGTATTTGTTGACGTGGAACTGGAAGGCAAGATATCTCGCGGACAGACAGTTGCATATTTCGGAAGGCAAATTATAAAGAATAAAATGCGGGAGCATAAAAATACCGTAATAGCCAAGAGCATAAAGGGCAAGGAGTTTATGGATTTATTTGTGAATACAATAATCGGAAAGGAAGTCTAAGGACTTTGCATAAAGCATCTTTTATGCGGCTTAATTTTACAGTCGGGGAAATTAGTCCGCATAACAAGATGCTTTAATTAATATTGCATTTTTTTTATAAAAAATAGATAATATATGCAAGTATTGTAATTTTAGATATGACAAAAGGGGGTGAAAAGCAATGAACATAAGAGATATAGCCAAAATATGCGGGGTTTCACCATCAACGGTATCGAAAATATTACATAACAAGGATCAGGATATAAGCGCCGAAACCAGAAAAAGGGTATTGGAAGTAATCAAGGAGTACCAATATGTCCCGTATTCAAAAGTAATAAAAAGTGTTTCTCCAAAGACTAACATTATCGGAGTTATTTTAACTGCGGATGCTTATGGAGTCCAGGATATTCTTTACGGCATTGAAAGAACAGCGGCGGACAACGGTTACAGTATAATGGTCTGCAATACGGACGGCAGCAGGGATAAAGCCGTAAAGTACATGAAAGTCATGGAAAACAAAGGTGTAGACGGTATTATTGCCGTTTATCAGGACGAGGACATTTTTAACGGTTCAGGTGTACCGGCTGTATGTATATTTGACCATAAAGTGCCTTCACGGCAAAGAAAAACCGCCGATATCTATTATGAAATGAGCGATCTAGGGTATCTGGCAACAAACTGCCTGATTAAGAAAGGGCATTATAAAATCGGCGCATTGCTCACGGAAAAGGATACCGGAATCGAAGAAGGGTATTACCGGGCTTTTAAAGAAAGCTTTCTGTCCCCGAGAAAAGAATGGATATTCAGGGGTTCGGATGAGGATATAATAAACATTGGAATCAACAGATGCCTTAATAATGATGTTACGGCAATATTATGTACAGATGCGGAGATAGGCAATGTATTATATGGCAGACTTAGGGAAAGAGGGGATATGATACCGGGAAAGGTGTCCGTAATTAGTACCCGCGACAGCAAGCTTGCCGATAAAATGAAGCCAAGATTGACTGCAGTAAGCATATCCCCGGCGGAAATCGGGAAAACATCCGTAGAAAGTTTAATTCAAATTATTGAAGGCAAAAAACCTGTACATGAATGCAGGAAAAAGATTGAAGCAAAAGTTATAATCAGAAACAGCGTGGATGTGCCGATCAACCATAAACAGGGCGGTAAGCTGGTGGTGGTAGGTAGCATGAACATGGACTGTATGATAAATGTATCAAGTATACCGACGGACGGAGAAACCATCAGGTCAAGTAATATTGTTATGCTTCCGGGCGGAAAAGGCGCCAACCAGGCGGTAGGAGCGGGAAAACTGGGCGGACAGGTTTATATGATCGGGCGCCTGGGAAATGACAGTGACGGTAAAGAGATATATAACAGCCTTCTAAACAGCGGTGTAAAAACGGACGGGGTTGTTTTTGACGATTCCATACCAACGGGCAAGGCGTATATTAACGTTGCCGCAGACGGAAAAAGCACGATTGTCATATATTCCGGAGCCAACGAAAAGTTGGACAATGCCCAGATAAAACAGTTTGAGCATCTTTTGGACGACGCAAAATATTGCCTGCTCAATCTGGAGATATCGGAGCAAACAGCCGCATACGCCATTAAGAAATGCAAGAAAAAGAATGTTGAGGTTATTTTGAAACCTGCTTCCGTTGAAAAAATCAGTGACAGTCTGCTAAACAACATTGATTACTTTATACCTAACGAGAAGGAACTTAAGCTGCTTATTCCTGATGACACATCAATTGAGGAGAAAGCCGAAGCCCTTTTAAAAAAAGGTGTCAAAAATGTCATAGTCACTCTGGGCGAAAAGGGCTGCTATCTTCGAAATGAAAAATACTCAATGTATTTTCCGGCGGCTGAGTTTCATCCTGTGGACACTACTGGCGCGGCTGACGCATTTATTAGCGCCCTTGCCGTATGCTTAAGCGAGGGAAATGACATTATATATGCTATATGTTTTGCCACCTATGCCGCAGGGATAAGTATAACAAGACAGGGTGTGCAGCCTGCCATGGTAGACAGGGTCGGCCTGGATATATACAAAGAGGATATTAACGCACTCTATATGAACAGCCTGCAGCAGGTACAATAATCGGACCAATGGCTTACAAAAATTAATTATACATATTAATATGCCGCTTTTTGTGATGAATTAAATTCATCATATAAAGCGGTATTTTTTTGCTTATTTTCCAGTGTCAATTCAAATTACACTTAATAACTTTTTGGCTGCTCTATAACGTTTAATATTTTTTGACTCTTAAACAAGCAAAAAGCTACACGGAATATCACTAGCCTGCCAAGCTGATTTGTCATTTGGGCTAAAGTGTATAATATTTAAAATTTATAATGAATTGAATGATTCTAGAAACTAGATTCCGGTAAGTGGACAAGTATCAGCCTGTTAATTTACATATAATTGTTAAAATTATAACATATTATTGATATTGACATTCATTCTCATTTATGTTACATTATTGCAGGACTTAAAAGTGATATGCATATCAGCCGGAGGTCATAATGAATCTTAAGATTTCTAATTTGCTACATAGGAAGCTGTTTTGGCTAATTATCCTGATTGCAGCTTCTGTCTATTCCCTCACCTTGGGAGTAAAGGATTTTAGCCTTTTGGGCCTATTTACCCGAAACGGTGAGGACATCAAACTGGCAATTATCAGCAGGTTTCCAAGACTTATAAGTATTTTGGTGACCGGAGCCAGTCTTAGTATATCAGGTCTTATCATGCAAACTATTACCGATAACAAGTTTGTTTCCCCTTCGACCGCAGGAACAATGGAGTGGAGCAGATTTGGAGTAATGATAGCCATAATGTTTTTCGGCGGAGAGGCGAAACTGTTTAAAATGCTGATTGCCTTTATATGTTCGTTGTTTGGAACTCTTATTTTTTTGCAGATACTGCAAACTATGAAATTTAAAAATGCCATGATTGTACCTTTGGTAGGTATGATGCTGGGAAATGTTATAAGTGCCATAACAAGTTTTATTGCCTACAGGTTTGATATTATACAGAATATGTCGTCCTGGCTGCAGGGAAACTTTTCTCTGGTAATTAAGGGCAGATATGAGCTTTTATATCTGGGGATACCGTTTTTGTTTATAGCTTATATTTATGCCAATAAACTTACTATCGCAGGTATGGGAGAAAGTTTCTCAAAAAGCCTGGGAGTAAATTATAAGGCGATTGTTCTTTTGGGTATGGTTATAGTTGCGGTTATTACATCCACCGTGGTCGTAACGGTAGGAAGCATTTCCTTTGTCGGCATTATTATTCCCAATATTGTTTCCATGATGATGGGAGACAACTTAAGAAATTCACTGCCTGTCACTGCATTATTCGGGGCACTGTTTTTATTGATATGTGACATGATTGGAAGGGTAATTATATTCCCCTATGAGATTTCCATCAGCCTTATAGTCAGCATTGTGGGCAGCATTATGTTTTTAGCTTTACTGTTTAGGAGGAAGAAGAAGTGGAGTACATCTTAAAAGACAAAAAAAGCAAAAAAGTCATAATCCTTCTGCTTCTTCTGGATATAATGCTGATTGCGGCATTTTTGTTGCCGGGGCTTACTCCTAAAAACTTTCATTTTTTCATGCCCAGAAGAATAACAAAGATTCTCGCGGTTATTATAGTCAGTTATGGTATCGGATATTCCTCCCTCATTTTTCAGACGGTAACAAACAACCATATCTTAACACCAAGCGTAATGGGTTTGGATTCGCTGTATCTGTTTATTCAGACTTTTATTATATTTGTTGCCGGTTCACAAACTCTGTCGCAAATGATTGGCTATAAGCACTTTCTTATCTGTGTCGGATTAATGATATTTGCTGCCTGCATTTTATTTTTGCTGCTTTTTCGTGGCAGCAGCAAAAATGTGTATTTTCTGATCCTTACGGGTATGATTATGGGAAGCCTTTTTAACGGAATGGCTACCTTTATGCAGGTACTTTTGGATCCGAATGAATTTGCGGTATTGCAGGGAAGAATGTTTGCAAGCTTTAACAATATTAACTCCAATTTAGTAGGGATAAGTATACTTATCATAATTTTGGTCTGCATCATATCCGTAAAGGACTTACCCTATCTGGACGTACTGCTTTTGGGTCCGGAAAATGCAATCAGCCTGGGTGTTGATTATAAGAAGCTGATATTAAAGACATTAATCATTTGTGCAGTCTTGGTTTCAGTTTCAACTGCACTGGTCGGGCCGATAACTTTCCTTGGTATATTGATTGTTAATCTGGCAAGGCATATGCTGGGCACATATTCACACAGAAGCTTAAGCTTTGGAACTACGTTTCTGGGTATTCTGTTTTTGACCGGTGGGCTTTTAGTCACCGAAAGGATATTCAAGTTTGAAACTACAATGAGTGTAATTATTAATTTTATCGGAGGTATCTACTTCCTGTACCTTATGTTAAAGGAGAGAAAGCGATGATAGCGGTAAGAAACATAACAAAGATATATGGTGACAAAAAGGTTGTGGACAGTGTAGATTTGGATATTCCCAAGGGAAAGATTATTGCCTTCATCGGCAGCAACGGTGCAGGCAAAAGTACCTTGATATCCATGATATGCAGAACCTTAAAAAAAGACGACGGAGAAGTATATATTGATGATAAAGAGCTGAAAGACTGGAAGAGCAACGAGCTGTCCAAACGGTTGTCTATATTAAAGCAGTCCAATTTCCTGAATATCCGCCTGACTGTTCGGGAGTTGGTATCCTTTGGCCGTTTCCCATATTCAAAAGGACGGCTTAATGATGAAGACATAAGGCACATAGATAAGGCCCTGGAGTATATGGGGCTTAAGGAGCTGCAGAACAGATACCTTGATGAGCTAAGCGGAGGTCAAAGACAGATGGCTTATATAGCCATGGTAATAGCCCAGGATACGGAATATATTTTTCTTGATGAGCCGCTTAACAATCTTGATATGAAGCACTCGGTAAAAATAATGAAAGTGTTAAAAAGGCTGGTCGGAGAACTGGGAAAGACTATTATGGTTGTTATCCATGATATAAATTTCGTATCCTGCTATGCGGATTATGTAGTCGCCATGAAGGACGGCAAGATAATAAAACAAGGGGACACATGCCAGATAATACAAAGCGGGGTACTGTACGATATATACGGAATGAATATTGATGTGCAGAATTACTGCGGAAAAAATATTTGTTTATATTACAGCTAGTTGATGATGCAAACTAATACGTTTGATTTAATAAATGGAGGAGATTTGACATGAAGAAAATACTTTACGTTATTTTATCTATTTCCTTGATTATGAGTTTATTTGCCGGTTGCGGAAAGAAAGGCGAGTCGGTTAAAAGTGATGCCGATTCCCAAATTACAACGGAAGCAGGAAACAGCGAAGAAACGGATGAAAATAAAAACGAAGAAAACACCAATGTAAAAAATGATGACGCAGAAGAAAATAGTGATACAAATGGTACGGTTAAGAATTCTGAGATAACTATAGAACATACCAAGGGAACTGTTACAGTATCTGCTGATGTAAAGAAGGCTGTTGTATTTGATTTCGGAATTCTTGATATAATGGATGCATTAAAAGTTGAAGTGGAAGTTGCGGCTCCTGTAAGCAGCCTGCCTTCATACTTAAGTAAATATGAAAATGCTTACAATGCAGGGTCAATTATGGAGCCTGACCTGGAAGCTATATTTGAATTTGAGCCCGATGTTATATTTATAGGCGCAAGGCAGCAGAATTATTACGATCAGATGTCTGAGATAGCTCCTACCGTTTATGTGCAGACAGGCGCCGATACATATTTGGAGGATGTTAAAAAGAATATAGGGTATGTGGCACAGATTTTCGGTAAAGAAAAAGAAGCGCAGGATGCTATAAATTCGTTAAGCAGTCTTGTGGAAGATGTAAAAGCTCTTACGGCAAACAGTAACGAAAGAGTACTTATAATGTTAACCAATGACGGGTCTATAAGCGTGTACGGATCAGGCTCCAGATTTGGCATGGTTCATGACCTTCTGGGAGCAAAGGCAGCAGATGAAAATATCGAAGCATCCACTCACGGTCAGTCGGTAAACTTTGAATATATCGCAGACGTAAATCCCGATATTATTCTTGTTATTGACCGTACATTGGTTGTAGGCGGATCAAATACGGCAAATACCGTACTTGATAATGATTTGGTAAACGGAACCAATGCGGCTAAGAATAATAAAATCATATCTTTAGATCCGGACATCTGGTACCTGTCCGGTGGCGGAATTACATCAACAATGCAGATGATCACGGATGTTAAAAATGCCTTTGTAAACTAAAAAATTTGATGTAATATTTTTAAACAGTATTATTAAAAGAGATTTTATATTTGTATAAGATTAAGAAGATATAGATTAATAGTAATGCGTCGCTAAAATAACGTAATTAGTGTTAATAGAAATGCAATTTAATTCATATTCCCCGGATCAATATTATCCGGGGAAATTTTTATATACTTATTTTATTCAGGATTCCTGTTAAATGGGCAATAGCAATCCCGTAGTTTGTCATCGGTACTTTTTGAGCCTTTGCTTTGGCTACCCGGTTAAGTACAAATTTACGGTTAAACATACAGGAACCGCATTGGATAATAAGGTCAAAGGGTGTAAGATCTTCGGGAAAATCATTTCCGTGGACGTTAACTATTGTGATTCCGTTGCCGGCTTTTTCACGCAACATTCGCGGAATTTTTACGGTGCCGATATCTTCGTTTATGGGAACATGGGTACAGGCTTCGGCTATAAGTACTTTGGATTTAGAAGTTAAGCGGTCAATTACGGCCGCACTTTTTATAAAGTAATCGATATCTCCTTTTAATGCTGCAAAGAGTACGGAAAAACTGGTAAGCATACTTTCCTGCGGTTTAAGACTGTAAACCAAAGGAAAGACCTGTGAATCTGTTATTATTAACTTTGGAGGCTTTGATAAGGCCGAAAGGGCTTGAGGAAGTTTATCTGCCGTACTTGATACCACTATACATTTTTTGTCAAGCAAATCCCGTATAGTTTGTACTTGAGGCAAAATGAGCCTTCCCTTTGGGGCTTGTATATCCTGAGGCATAACAAGAAGCACTAAGTCGTCTTCTGCAACCAGGCTGCCTGTTATGCTTGTATTGTTATAATCATCCGGAAGTTTTCGAAGAATTGCCTCCCGTATCTGATCTATACCGGTTTTTGAAACGGCGCTTATAATGATAGGCTCTTCTTTGCATATTTCATTTATCTTACTGCGGATAGTATCTGTATTTTTTAGTATATCGGCTTTATTTATCAATGGAATAACCGGGGTTTTTCTTTCACGGAACTTATGTATCCATTCGGTTTCCTGTGTGATATCCACATCGGTAAAAAGTATGAGGGCAATATCTGTTTTTTCCATGGCAACCTTTGTTTTATCAACCCGCATAGATCCCAAATACCCTTCGTCATCAAACCCTGCCGTATCTATAAGCACACAGGGACCGATACCATAAATTTCGATAGTTTTATAAACGGGGTCGGTAGTGGTTCCGGCTATTTCAGATACCACAGATACGTCATGGCCGGTAAGGGCGTTAATTAAAGTTGATTTACCGCTGTTACGTTTGCCGAATATGCCGATATGGAGCCGATTGGCTCTTGGAGTATCATTTAAACTCATAGGTTCTCCTTTCAAGTTATCTGGCAATAAATTTAAAATAAATATTCTAGAATCTGAAATCTCTGTGTCCCTGTTTGATAAGACGCAGTTTCTCAATAGTTAAATTTCTTACCTTTTCGTTTGGAATGTTTTTTAGTTCCTTTTCTATTAATGCTTCCCCTTTAAGTCTGGTATCGTCAGATGCATAGTCTTCAAGGTATTCCTTTAAGGTCATAAGAGCGTTAGGATGGCAGCAGTTTGCAATTTGGCCCGATTTTACCAAAGTCATAAAACGGTCGCCTGTCCGCCCTTCCCGGTAGCAGGCCGTACAAAAGCTTGGAATATAGCCCAGGGATAAAAGCCAATTGACCACTTGATCCAGAGTTCTTTTGTCTTCTACTTCAAATTGGGAAGTGTCTTCATCTACGGGTTCTTCTTCCGCATATCCGCCCACATTGGTTCTTGAGCCACCGCTGATTTGGGATACACCAAGGTTGAGAACCCTTTCCCGGCTTTTTTGGGATTCACGGGTTGACACAATTATGCCTGTATAAGGAACTGCAATTCTAAGTACTGCAACAATTTTAGCAAAAAGATCATCACTTATTCCGTTGGAAAACCGGCTTGGATCTATATCGTCTGCAGGGCGGATTCTCGGTACGCTGATGGTATGAGGCCCAACCCCGAAAGCGGCTTCAAGGTGTTCTGCATGCATCAGAATACCGATAAAATCATATAGGTAATTATTTAAGCCAAATAATACTCCAAGGCCTACATCATCTATTCCGCCTTCCATAGCCCTGTCCATGGCTTCGGTATGCCAAGCATAATTATGTTTCGGGCCTGTAGGATGAAGCATTTCATAATTTCCCTTATGATATGTTTCCTGGAAAAGGATATAAGTGCCTATACCTGCTTCCTTTAATTTACGGTAGTTTTCCACAGTGGTTGCGGCAATATTGACATTTACCCGGCGGATTGAGCCGTTCTTGTGCTTTACCGAGTAAATGGTTTCAATGCTCTCAAGAATATATTCAATAGGATTGTTGACCGGGTCTTCGCCTGCTTCAATAGCCAGTCTTTTATGTCCCATATCCTGAAGGGCAATAACTTCGTTGCGGATTTGTTCCTGGGTTAATTTTTTCCTAGGGATATGTTTGTTGACATAATGGTAAGGACAATATACACATCCGTTGACACAGTAGTTGGAAAGATAAAGCGGGGCAAACATTACAATTCTGTTGCCATAGAACTTTTCTTTGATTTTTCTGGCAAGCTGACAGATTCTTTCTATTTCATCCGGAGTATCGCATTCCAATAAGACAGCCGCTTCTCTATGGCTTAATCCTTTCATATCTTCAGCTTTTTTAATAATTTCGTCAATCAAAGCCTTGTTGTTTTTGTTTGCCCTTGCAAACTCAATTGAGTCAAGAATTTCCTCATGGTTAATAAATTCTTCTGCTACTTTCGATTTTACGTCATACATGATAACAGCCTCCTTCTTACATCCGCATTTATCCGATTAATTTTTGTTCCGGACGAGTCTGAAGGGAAGTAAAAATCCCTGTGTCCAAAACTGCTCTAGACACAGGGTAAGTAGGAAGCTGTATGTTAAATATTTCTCAGATGAAAATATATTTCATGCAAGGATACAAAAGTCCTGGCAATCAATACATTTCCATAAAAAATATTTAATCTAAGATTTTCCTAACATGCCTTCCTACTTGGGCGAACCCTTGTCGTCAGAACATTTGTTATTTATTTAACAAAAATTATATAACATTATAATAGGGTTGTAAATGTTAAATACAACCAATTTTAAGCTGAATTACTGCCCTTATATGGTATATTTGATGAAGTATATTAGTTAGTTTGTGCCAATATCATAATAATTTGTATTACGTAAGGAGTATTACAATAATTAAAGGCTTCCAGAGCCGGAAACTTTGGAAGCCTTGGTTTTTAACATTTTTAAAATGGATAACTAAAATCTTAAATGGCTCTAAATCAGTCCATTTCTATGATCACTTATGGTCTGTTTTGCATAATCTTCCAGCAATCCAATATCATGCAGCAACCACAATACGGTATAGCGGTCTTTTGTATCTTTTGCAAATACAATGGAGTCTTTTATCATATCTTCTCCGTACATGTTCCAAAACTTATCCATGTTATAACCGATTGCATGCAATATGCCCAGAATTTCTTCTTTACCGGGGGCTTCTTTGAGAGTATGTACAATCTCATCCCACTTCTTTGTAATGGTTTCCAGTCTGTTGCTGTCATAGAACCCTACCTTTTTCTGAAGTGCCATTATTTCAGGAGCCAAAGAGTCATAAACGCGTTCAACTTCTTTTTTCCATTGATCAGGGCTAAATGTGAAACGGAAAGAGGCAGGTAAAGCAGAAGCCAGTTGTTCGCGCAGGTGGCTTGTAATAACAGTACTATAGGCAACATCTATACCATGGGCAAAATAGTCATGATTTTTCATAATATTTACTATTTCAAAAAAATGCGATAAATGGTGTTCACTGCCCGAGGCAGGACGTGAATTGCCTACATATGCCATTGCAATTCCCACTACAACCAAACTTTTCATTAGGCGTCCAATGCAATCAGGATCCCGTTTCAGATACAGAGAAATATCTTTTTTGCATGCATTTACTTCTTCCATAACCATATCATAAATTTGCTGGCAGAAATACTCATTATTTATGATATGGCTTAACTTCCAGTCGTTAAGACAGGATAATTTTCCGAGGACATCACCTACACCGGCACGAATCATATCAATTGGAGCATCTTTAAGTACATTGGTATCGGCTACAATCCACCTGGGAATGTGTCCGTTTAAAGTGACCTTCATACCTTTAAGGATCAGGGCGGCCCCTACCGATGCATAGCCGTCCATGGAAGGAGCAGTAGCCACAATCATGTATGGAAGCTTATGTTTAAAGGAGACATATTTGCAGATATCGTTGATTACTCCTGCACCCACAGCGATAATGACCTGAGTTTCGGTATCAATTGCGGAATCTACAGCTTCCAGAGCATCCTCATCCGGAATCAGTACGGCATCTCCGGTTTGAAAAATTTGATTTTTAACATTAAGACCATATTTTGTTAACTGCTGATATACCATATATCCACAGGCGGCATAGGTATTCTGATCGGCCACCAGTAATATATTCTTATAATCGGTCATCAGGGACGGAATTACTTCACATGCATTTTCGCATATTACTACTTTTTCAATATCACATTTGTGTTCTTTACCACATAGGCAATTATTTATGCTTATTTGAAAGTCCAACTCATGCATATTAACCTCTTCCTTTCTGTTTTGAGGGTATTAATGTACGTTGATTATAAATAATTTATAAAACAATTACAATATGGTGCAAATAATCATAAAGCCTGTTGTGAACATTTTAGAAGGCCGAAATAGGCATAAAATAGACTTTTGTAAATATGTATAAGCCATCTCATTTTATTTACTTTCAATTTGTTGACTATTATCAGCCCATGCCTGTAGAATCAGTATAGATTAAATGAAATGAAGACCGAATATATCTAATGAAAGGAAGAACAAAGCATGAGCGTTGAAATAGTTATTAAACATGCATGTAAAAAATATGGTGATACTACAATAATTCCTGATTTGAACCTGTCGATAAAAAAAGGCGAATTTTTCACATTACTTGGTCCGTCCGGTTGTGGAAAAACTACATTACTTCGAATGATTGCAGGTTTCAACTCCATCGAAGGTGGAGATTTTTATTTTGGGGATAAGAGGATAAACGATTTGGATCCGTCAAAAAGAAATATAGGTATGGTATTTCAGAATTATGCCATATTCCCTCATCTTTCGGTTCGTAAGAACGTAGAGTTCGGTTTGAAAAACAGAAAGCTGGACAAGGCGGAGATAAGAACAAGAGCTGAAAAATTCTTAAAATTAATGCAAATGGATACTCTTGCAAATCGTATGCCGGAGAGGTTGTCCGGTGGACAGCAGCAACGTGTGGCGCTTGCCAGAGCTCTTTGCATAGAACCGGATGTATTGCTCATGGACGAGCCTCTAAGTAACCTTGATGCAAAACTTCGTGTAGAAATGCGGACTGTAATCAGAGAAATTCAAAGAAATGTTGGTATTACCACTGTCTATGTTACCCATGATCAGGAAGAGGCTATGGCTGTATCTGACAGAATAGCGGTAATGAATGCAGGTAAAATACAACATATCGGAACACCGAAGAATATCTATCAAAGACCGGCAAACTTGTTTGTTTCCACTTTTATTGGCCGTTCTAATATTATTAATGGCGACTTGGTGGTTGAAGACGGTAATACATATTTTAAACTGAAAAACGGCAGTAAAGTTCAGATGAATAATGTACAGAAGAAATACCAGAAATCGCAGCCTGTTGTAGCAAGCGTTAGACCTGAAGAATTCCTCCTGTGTGAAGACAAAAATCAAGGCCAGATTAAGGGAATTGTAAAAGATAGTGTATTCCTGGGATTAAATACTCATTATTTTGTGAAGCTGGAGACAGGTGAAGAAGTCGAGATTATTCAGGAATCCACCATCAGCAGCATCATTCCGGCAGGAGCTGATGTATCTTTAAGACTCAATGCGGAAAAGATAAATCTGTTCACAGAAGATGGGGAATTCAATATTCTGGAAGGTGTATGCAACGATAATATAGCGTAGTGGCAGGAAGGAGAGGCGAATTAGAACAATGATAAAGCATAAACGCTTAGAAATTTGGACTTTTGTTACGATTTCAATATTTTTACTGTTTGCTGTATTTCTGGTTTATCCCATGGTAGGAATATTAAAAGAATCAATAATTACTCCGGAAGGAAATTTTTCGCTGGAGCAATTTAAAAAATTTTTTTCTAATTCCTATTATAGTCAGACAATAATAAACAGCTTTAAAGTAACTATTGCTGTTACGGCAATGACCTTACTTCTTGGAATTCCATTTTCATATTTTTATTCCTTTTATCGGTTAAAAGGAGCTAAGTTTTTGTTTATAACCAGTGTATTGTGTTGTATGTCAGCTCCATTCATCGGAGCCTATGCCTGGATACTGCTGTTGGGCAGAGCAGGTGTTATTACCGTATGGCTTAAGGAATATCTGGGTATAAACATAGGCAGTATATATGGATTTACCGGAATTATGTTTGTTCAGGCATTTAAGCTGTACCCGCTGGTATTCATCTACATGAACGGTGCTTTCAAAAATATTGACAATACTCTTCTGGAAGCTTCCGCAAACATGGGGTGTGTAGGAATAAAACGCTTCTTTAAAATTATTATGAATCTGTCCATGCCTACGATTCTTGCGGCTGCGTTACTGGTATTTATGCGTGCCTTTGCGGACTTCGGTACTCCCCTGGTAATTGGTGAAGGTTACCGTACTTTCCCGGTAGAGATTTATAATCAATATCTTGGTGAGAACGGAACCAACCATTCCTTTGCTGCGGCCATAAGTGTTATAGCTATTTTGGTAACAGCAGCCGTATTTTTCCTTCAAAAATGGGCTACAAACAAATTTAAATTTTCTATGAGTGCTCTGCATCCTGTAGAAAAGAAAAAGCCTAAGGGAATTATGGGCATATTGATGTACATATACACTTATGGCTTAGTAGCTATTGCATTTTTGCCGCAAGTTTACATCGTGTATCTGTCATTTAGAAATTGTAAAGGGTCCGTTTTCCTGGAAGGTTACTCTCTGATTAATTATGAGGCAGCAGCTAAAAAATTACTGGGAAGATCCATAAAGAACACCTTGCTATTTGGTGTTGTTGCTCTTGCTATTATCATTGTACTGTCAGTACTTATAGCTTATCTGGTTGTTAGAAGAAGCAGTATAGCCAACAATATTATAGACACCGTATCCATGCTTCCTTATATTATACCGGGTTCTGTCGTCGGTATTGCTTTGGTATTGGCATTCAGCAAAAAGCCATTGGCACTAACAGGTACTATAACAATCATGATTATAGCATTGGTTATCCGGCGTATGCCGTATACCATCAGGTCGGCTACAGCTACATTAATGCAGATACCAATGAGTATCGAAGAAGCTTCCATAAGCCTGGGAGCATCCAAATTGAAAACATTTATAAAAATAACTGTTCCGATGATGACCAACGGTATTGTGTCCGGAGCTATATTAAGTTTCGTTGCTATAGTAACGGAGTTATCCAGTGCAATAATCCTATACAATAATAGGAGTATTACATTGACCATGTCTACTTATGTAGCGATTTCCAGAGGAAATTATGGCCTGGGTGCTGCCTTTGCAGCAGTTTTAACAGTATTTACTACAATCGCACTTTTAATTTATCTTGCAATCAGCAAGTCCGAGGATATCAAATTATAAAGTTCATTCTCATGTAGATAGTATATGATATGATAGTTATTCTTAATAATCCTTATTATATAGTTTATCTACATGTAATGATAATATTAAAAACAAGTAAATAAGAAAAAAGAGGAGAGGTAAGAGATGAAAAAGAAGTTTTTAGCAATACTACTTACAGCAATTATGGTATTGTCACTGGTAGGTTGTGGAAGCAAAACTAAGACTCCTACAAATGATTCAAACGGAACTGGCAACGCAGACAAAGGTACAGAACAAACAACAAACGAGCCTGCTGAGACAGAAGAATTGGGAGATAAGCTGGTGTTTTATTCTTCAATGACAGATGAGGATATTGAGGCAGTAATAGAAGGATTTAACGCATTGTATCCTGATATCGAAATAGAGGTTGTTAACGGTTCCGCAGGTGAACTGATAGCACGTATTACAGCTGAGGCAGATAATCCTCAGGGCGATGTAATGTGGGGTGGCTTGCCTCAGACAGACGGCGATTCATATGCAGATATCTTCGAGCCATATATTTCAGAAAATGAAGATGAGATATATGATGCTTATAAGACCAATAACGGCTTTTATAACTATGCGCATCTCTCAACAGTTGCATTTTGCGTAAATACAGAGCTGGAGAAAGAATTAGGTATTGAAATCAAAGGTTACAAAGATCTGTTGAATCCGGCATTAAAAGGCCGTATCGTTTTCTCAGATCCTAACTCTTCATCAGCGGCATGGAACAACATTTGCAACATCATGGCAGTGTTCGGTTATAACAGTGATGAAGCATGGGATTTCATAAAAGGCTTACTTGATAACGGTATGGTAATATCAGATAGTTCATCCAAGTGCTTCAAGGCTGTAGCAGATGGTGAGTATGTTGTTGGTTTAACTTATGAAGATGGTGTAGCACAGCAGTTAAAGAATGGTGCGACTAATATCAAACTGGTATATCCTGAAGAGGGTACCTCAGCAACAGCTATGGCATGTGCAATTATTAAAGGAGCTCCTCATATGGCAGCAGCTAAAGCAATGGTTAACTATTTGACAAGTGCAGAAGGACAGGCTGAAAGAGGAGAGAAGCTCGGAACCATTCGTATGACCAACTCTAATGCAAAATATAGTACAAAATATATTCCTGCAACCGAAGATATTAAATGGGTTCATCGTGATGTTCAATGGTTAATCGAGCATAAACAAGAAGTATTGGATCGTTGGAATGAATTGGTAACATCAATAAAATAATACGATAGAGTATTGTAGAGAAATAGAGAAAGCCAGTTTATATAAACGAATATAAGCTGGCTTTCCTATTAACTATAACAAGATAACCGGCTTGCCGGTTCATCTTGTTTAAGGATATTTGTATTTTAAGGCATCATATATTTTATGCCCGGACGACCTTTTGTTTCATAATTTATCGTACTTATTACTAATTTTTTGCTTTCAAGGTAGTTTAGATAGCGGTGAACGGTAACACGGGAAAGACCTACCTGTTGAGCGATTTCATCGTTAGAGAAATACTCACCACGGTGCTTCTTTAAAAAGTTTTGTATAAGATCCAGTGTTTTTTGCTGCATACCTTTTTCCAGGTCGGCATGTTCAAGTACAGGCGATTTATGCAATATCTGATCCAAATCAGCCTGGGACATGACTGAATCAGCTTTCTGGCTGACAAGGTTTCTTTTTATAAAGTACTTTTGGATTGCCTGTTGGAAACGCACATAATCAAAAGGCTTTATGAGATAATCTATGATTCCAAGCTGTAGGGCAATATCAACGCTTTTAGTGTCGTTGGCGGCGGTGATCATGATAACATCTACGAGGATTCTTTCCTTACGGATTGTCCGTAATAATTCAATACCGCTTATTTGAGGCATATAGACATCCAAGAGAACTAAATCAACAGGGTATTTTCTCAAATACATTAGAGCGTCTGCGCCATTGGAAAAAGCCTTTACTACTTCTATTGATTCGTTTTTCAGCAAATATTTTTTATTTATTGCTGCAACCATGGGGTCATCTTCAATAATAATAGCTTTTACCATATAATCTGTCCTTTCTGTCTGCTTCATTTGGTTTTTTATGAGTAAAAAGAATTGAAATTGATGTTCCTTCACCTACGGCACTGTGTATAGTTATTGTTCCATTATAATTATCAATAATTTGCTTTACCAGAGCCAGGCCAATGCCGCGGTTTTCACCTTTGGTAGAAAATCCTCTTGTAAAAATGTGATTTATGATGTCATCAGGAATACCTACTCCATTATCATCAATATTAATTTTGAGAGAATTTTCGTCTTCGGTTATAAACAATAGAATCTGTCCGCCGGTAGGAAGGTTTCTTGTTGCATCAATAGCATTATCCAAAAGGTTTCCTATGATTGTAGTAAATTGGCTGGTGGATAAAAAGGGATCAGGCGGCGGAGGAAGGTAACTGTTTTCATCAAGTATTAAAACTATGCCATTTTCCCTGGCTTCGTTAATCTTACCGAAGATAAGGGCTGCGATGGTCTTATCGTGAATGTTGTTAACTACGGTGTTTATAGAAACCTGAGAGGAATTATATTCCGAGATATAACGTATAGCCATATCCGTTTCGCCCAATTGCAGCAAACTTAATATTATGTGTAAATTATTTTTGAATTCGTGCAAGTTGGAGCGAAGGGCTTCCAGAATAAAATTGACACCGGTGAGTTCTTCCGCCATCTTTGTGAGTGCAGTCTTGTTACGGATTATAGCAACAAAACCTATGGATTCATTCATATTTTTAATATTGATCCAATCTATAATAAGGTGCCTGTCGCCGAAAGTGATTTCTACGTTATACATTGGCTTTGTTGACTGAAGTATGGTAAGAAACTTATCATGGATTGACAGGGAACGGATTGACTGTCCATAGACCGGTTCCTGCTTTAAGCCAAGCAATACTGAAGCTGGCTTATTGCACATAATAATTTCTCCGGCAGTATTAATCGCGAAGATACCCTCTTCCATATTGTCTACCACTTCGCTTCGCTGGATAAATAATTGGGCAAAATGGGCAGGTTCGTAACCAAATAAGGTATTCTTTACAAAGCGGGCAATGGCATATGAAGCAAAAGCATTTGTAAGAAGTGCAAGAATCACAATCCAAAAAAACTTTAGGATAAAATCCGTTTCCAGTCGGACAAAAGTTTTATCATATATACCTACCATGACATAACCAATGATAATATTACGGCTGTTTATAATAGGTGTCGTGGCACAGAATTGTTTTATATATTCATCAGAGTCACCGGAAAAATAGATTTCACTCGTTCCGGGCTTTTCAATGGTTGAAGGAAGGAATTTGCCAATCAAAGCTTTATTTGGGTGATAGATACATTGTCTGTTGCGCAATGTGATGGCAATTACGTCAAAATCCCGAGCGTTGTCAACAATTTTGTCCATATAAGAGTTAAGCTCATCACTGGCTTCACGGTTGACTAAAGCATCGTATACCATATAATTTTGAGATAACGTGTAGGACAAATTTTCTATATTAACAGAAATAGCCTGCTCAATTCGGTGCAGGCATGTAAAGAGGAAAAATGCAAACATTATCAGCATCAGCAAGGAAGAGCTCATAAAGATCATACCAAAAGACCGAAGAAAAATGGAACCCTGTGACTTGATATGGTTTATGTGCTTGAGAAAAAAATTTTGTCTCTTTTGCATAACGGAGTAACTCCTTTTGTGCGGTTATTTGTTGACAATCACAAATATAACATATATGATAATAATTCGCAATAATAGATTATATGCCCAAAATATGTAAAGAAGGATACTGCTATGAAGAAGAAAAATGTCATTTTATTTACGGTGATGGGGATACTAATTTTTGTTGTCTGCATAGTCATTATTGGGAAAATAAATAGTATGAATAAGCAAAAATATTCCTTATATCCGTTGGAAGATGTCAAAATAGATGAAGATTATACCATTGGAGGAAAAGTTTCAATCTTAGCTTCTATTTCTGAGAAGACGTCGGAATATTTGCTGAAGCAGTTGGAGAAAGCCTTTCCGGATGTTACAGTCACAATTGACTGTCTTGACAATGATACCATTCGAAAAACATTGATGTCCGAAAAACAAGGACAAAACATAGGATATGATATAATAATTGCGGACGGCACATATCTTGCTGCATATCTTAAGGAGCAGGGAGTGCTTCAGGCCTACAAAACGCCGGCAGCGAAGATGCTGGTAGAATATTATGATATGGATGGATATTGGTATCCCTTGGGTATGAATCAAATGGTACTGGTTTATAATCCGGATTTATATACGAAAAATATGATTGCAAATTCATTCAGAGGCTTAATAGACGATCCTAAAATGTACCGGAAGATTGCAATACCAGACCCGGAAAATGATATAGCGGGTTTAACAACAGTGGTTACCTTGGGTACATATTATGGAACAGAATATTATGACGGAATTGTAAAGCAGGAAATCTCTTTGGTATCTGCGGACGAAGGTATTGAGAAATTGGCAGATGGAGTATATAAGGTAATGGTTTTGGACGAAAAGACCGCCTTAAAAAGAAAAGCGGACGGCGCAGAAATTGAGATCCTGTATCCGACAGATTTAAGAATAGGTATGCCTCTGATTAATATGATTATAAAAGAAGAATATAGCGCAAATAAAAATGTAGAAATCTGTGAGATGATTACGGACTGGTTTATGTCCAGAAACGGTCAGAAATGCTTTTTGGGGGAATATTTCCGCTCCATCAGATCGGATATGAACAAAACTTACAATGCTAAGAATTATGAAAAAGAATTTAAAGAGGAAATCTGGCAGAGCGAATTTAGCCGTATGTATGACGTTTACACGGAATTTTGCAAAAGGGTATTGAAGGATGAATAACATAAATTTAGAATAATGGTTATGTACTTTAAGCTATCGGTATCAAAAATGCAGCGTCGCACATAACTTTTACTTTAGTTTGCGACGCTTCTTTTTACTCAAACATATAAAAATCATAAAAGAGAGCTTTTGCTTATAGCTTAATACTATTTTGCAAAAGCTCTTTTCTTCATACAATTGGGCTAATGTTATATGACCAGCCCAACTACAACTAATATTTAAGGGAAAAGACTGTAAACAACATATATAGGTAAATACATATAAATCTGATTATTACATGAATTTAACTATTATATCTGAACTGATTGCTTTATGAGTATAGCTTAATAGCTTAGGGGCTTATAATCCCCACGGTCAACAACAATTCTGTAACCTATGCGCTTAATCCTTCGTTCCAGACAGTACCTGCATTCTGCAGCTTCGTCACCGGTGCAGATCTTATTGTCATAAAGTTCGTAATTCTTTCTGACATATGTGGGAGAAAGATTTGGCATGACTACGTTGGCACCGGACAGAATGCCCATTTCCCTGCCCTCGGGGTGTATGGTTCCCAAAGCCGTTGTGGCAGGAAGAAGCACATTCGGCAGCATAAGGCGGATTATACTAAGAAGCATTAAAGTAAGCCGCAAAGAGCCGGCCGCTTCGTTTGAAAAAGGGGTTTGGTGGTGGGGAATAAAGGGGCCGATACCTACCATATGAGGGTTTAGTTCTTTTATAAATAACAGGTCTTCTATAATATGGTCTACAGTCTGATAGGGAGAACCCACCATAAAACCGGCTCCTACCTGATAGCCGATTTCCTTTAAATTGACAAGACACTGCTTTCTGTTTTGCAAAGACAAACTCGGCGGATGCAGTTTCTTATAATGTTCTTCATTGGCGGTTTCATGGCGAAGTAAATATCTGTCCGCACCTGCTTTGAATAATCTTGCATAGGTGTCAAAACTTTTTTCACCTATGGATAAAGTAATGGCGCAGTCCGGATATTTGTTTTTTATGGCTTTTATAAGATCTTCCAGAAAATCGTCTGTATAGTAAGGATCTTCTCCCCCTTGCAGGACAAAGGTCCGAAAGCCAAGGGAGTAACCTGTATCGGCGCAATTTAGGATTTCTTCACGGGATAAACGGTAGCGTACCACTTCTTTATTGCTTCGGCGGATACCGCAGTAATAACAGTCGTTTTTGCAGTAGTTGGTAAATTCAATTAAGCCTCTGATATAAATTTTGTTGTCAAAGTATTTTTGTGCTGTAGAACAAGCACGTTCTTTTAAAAAAGCCAATTCTTCATCGGATATTTCTGTAATTAATAAACGAAATTCGTCTTCAGATAATATCCGGTTTGCTTCCAGTTTTTCTATAAGATATTTTACGCTTGGCATATTCATCCTCGCTTCCTGCTGATTATATAAAAACCCTGTGTCCTTCAGACACAGGGTAGGCTTTAAATTGCATAAAAATAGCATTGTACTGTTCATTCCTTTGTGACAGCTTATAATTTTTAAATATCTGCTAAATCGAAAATAATTACAATCTAGCCGTCACGCAGAATAACGAATAGTACAAAACACAAATTTACACCTTCCCACTTGGGCATAACCCTTGTCGTCAGGACAGTTTTTGTTATTTTCTTAACAAAGATTATATAATATCGGAGAATAAAAGTAAATAGATATTAATAATTTTTTCTGTTTTTTATCTGTATATATTTTCATAATATTTATGATTTAAATCTATTAAGAATACAGGGTTTATATTATTTAAGATCCTTCTTTGTGGAAATTAATGAGAAATTTTCAATAACTATTGATTTTATCGGAAAATTTATGTATTAATATTAAGTACATACTGTTGAGGATGGGTATTTTATTATCAGGTTTTATTATTTAATATGTTAATTTAACATACGTATTTTTATGTTATTTAACAGCAAACCCCGTAATATACCATAGATGGCTACGGGGTTTTGGTTTTCATGATTATTAAAAACTTATTTAATCCTGCATTGACTTGTAAATAGCGTCAGCCAGGTCGTCAAGTTCCTGCTCTCTGTCCTCTCTTAAGGATGATTTAATATCAATCGGAGTTCCAACAATCTCCATATTTTTCATATTGCTTATCATTTCTGTCATTATCTTGAGTGCTGCCGAAGCCCAGGTGTGGTTTCCGATCAAGGAGACTTTGCGGTTGCTGATGTTAAGCACAGCCAGTTCTCTTAAGAGAGAATCCATAGGGAAGTACAGATTCATATTATAAGTCGGTGCCGCAAAGACTACATGACTGTATTTAAAGATGTCGGATATGATATAAGACGGATGGGTTTTTGATATATCATAAACTCTTATGTCCTTAATGCCTCTTTGGGACAGTTTTGCAGCCAAAGCATTTACGGCGTTTTCCGTATTGCCATACATGGAACCGTATGCCAGGACTACCCCTTTCTTTTCCGGCTCATAGTTACTCCATTTATTGTACTTGTCCATGATGTAAGGAATCATGTCTCCGCGCCAGATATGGCCGTGTAAGGCGCATATCATTTTAATATCAAGTCCGGAAAGCTTTTTGAATAATGCCTGAACTTGTGTTCCGTACCTTCCTACAATATTGGTATAATAGCGTCTTGCTTCATCAAGATAAAAGCTGTCGTATTCTACCTGGTCGGCAAAAATATTTCCTGAAATAGCACCGAAGGCTCCGAAAGCATCGGCGGAAAACAGGATGCCCTGGGTTGTTTCGTAAGTAACCATAACTTCCGGCCAGTGTACCATAGGGGCCATATAGAAACGCAGGTTATGCTTTCCGAGGTTTATTTCCTGCCCTTCCTTAACCTCAATGCAATTGTCTGACATATCCATAGTGTAATACTGCCTAAAAAATTGAAATGTCTTGGTGTTGCCGATTACTTTTACATTAGGGAAACGCCTTAATATTTCCTCAATATTGGCACAATGGTCAGGTTCCATATGGTTTATTACCAGATAGTCAAGCTGCCTGCCATTTAGCACATGGAGGATGTTTTCTATATATTCAGCACTGATAGCCGCATCCACAGTATCAAGCAAGGCTGTTTTTTCGTCCATAATTAAATATGAGTTGTATGCTACTCCGTGGGGCAGGGGAAACATGTTTTCAAAGCGCTCAATCCTCCGGTCACTTCCTCCAACATAATAAATATTTGATAAAATTTCATATGTCGTATTTATAGTAAACCCTCCTTATCATAAAATCTTTTTTATCAGATATCCCGTTTTAAAAAGCAATTATACTTATACAATATTCTACCACATTTATCAAGAAGGCGGTCATAATATTTATAATATTTTTGGAATATGTTTTATATCAGATTATTTTTAGCAAATCTAATCCGATATAAGAAATATTATTTAAACATAGCTAAAACATTGATAAGTAATTATCATAATTTTGCACCTATGCGGTAGCTTACTGCAATAAAAATATTTATGTTATAAATTCATCAAAATATTTGTATTTTTACTTTCTTTTGTTATAATACTATAGATTATTTGAATTATAAAAAAATTATAAAAAAGAAAGTGCAGGTGAATGTATGGTAAATATTTGGCACGATATAAGTCCTGACAGAATTAAGCCGGATGATTTTGTTGCCGTTATTGAAATATCAAAGGGAAGTAAGAAAAAGTATGAACTGGACAAGGAAACCGGTCTGATTATCCTTGACCGAATTTTGTATACATCTACCCACTATCCCGCAAATTACGGTTTTATTCCAAGAACTTACGGAGACGATATGGATCCGCTGGATGTACTGGTTTTGTGTTCGGAATCTATCGAACCATTAACTTTGGTAAGATGCTATCCGATTGGGGTAATGAATATGATTGACAACGGAATGGGAGACGAAAAAATCATAGCCATTCCTTTTAACGATCCAAACTTTAATATATATAAAAATATTAACGAATTACCGCCTCATTTATTCAGTGAAATGCGTCATTTTTTTAGTGTTTATAAGGAACTGGAAAACAAAGAAACGGCGGTAAATGAATTTAGCGGGCCGGAAGAGGCTATGAAAATTATAGAGTACTGTATAAAAAATTATAATAAAGTATTTAATTCAAAGTAATTTTATAATTAAAGATTAATTATTTACTTAAAATAGAATATATAGCAGTTTTACTATTGTAAATTTTAAATAACATTATACAGAATGGGACGGTTATCCCATTCTTTTTTATTTAATTAAGAAAATATTTGCCTATTATCAAAAAAGTGCTTTCATTATTAATAAAAAGGTATTGACAAATAAAGTTAAACGATATACTATTATGGTTAGTTAGTTAAGTAATTAACCAGCACAGAAAGGAGGGCACGGATTTGCAGATAAACTTTGACAATGAACGGCCTATATTTATTCAAATAGCTGAATGGATAGAAGATGCGATTTTAGCGGGAGCATTTCCGGAAGAAACCCAGATTCCGTCCATAACAGAATTTTCCGTTAACTATAAGATAAATCCTGCTACTGCTTTAAAAGGAATAAATATTTTGGTTGAAGAAGGAATTGTATATAAAAAGAGGGGGATAGGAATGTTTGTTGCAGCCGGAGCGGTTAAGAAGCTGAAAGAAAAAAGGAAAGAACAGTTTTATGATAACTTTATCAGAAAATTGGTTGATGAAGCCAAGCGTTTAGAGATATCCAAGGATGAGGTAATAAATTTATTGGAAAGAGGATATGACCATGAGTATAGAAATTAGAAAAATTTCAAAAAGCTACGGAAATATATTTGCTTTGGATCAGGTAAGTTTTACTTTTGAGGAAGATAAAATCTACGGTTTGCTTGGTAGAAACGGTGCGGGAAAAACCACCCTGCTTAATATTATAACTAACCGCATTTTTCCGGATACAGGTGAGGTTTTGATAGACGGCATACCCGTAAAAGAAAATGACGATGCCTTAAAGAAAGTTTATATGATGAGTGAAAATAATTTTTATCCGGCAGGTATGAAGATAAAAGAAATTTACCGCTGGACAAAAGAATTTTATCCTGATTTCGATACGGAGTATGCCAATAAACTGGCCGATATGTTCGAACTTAGCCTGAATAAAACAGTAAAATCTTTATCCACCGGCTATAATTCGATTTTTAAAATTATTATAGCTCTCAGCGTAAACACACCCTATGTTTTTTTAGATGAGCCTGTGCTTGGACTTGATGCCAATCACAGAGATATGTTTTACCGCCTTTTATTGGAAAAATATAGTGAATCGCCTTCAACGTATGTATTGTCTACCCATCTGATTGAAGAGGTTTCAAATGTAATTGAACATATAATTATTTTAAAAAAAGGAAAGATTATCAAGGACGAATCAAGAGAAGATTTAATGTCTTATGGATATGCCGTATCCGGCAAAGCAAGCCTTGTGGATGAATTTATTATCGATAAAAATGTTATAGGTATAGATTCTATCGGAGGGTTGAAATCTGCTTATATTATGGGCCAGGTTCCTAAGGGAAATTTGCCTGAAGGGCTGGAAATAAGCAAAATGGATCTGCAGAAATTATTTATTAAGCTGACTGATAATTAGAAAGGAGGATAAAAAATGAGAGTAAAAAGCGTGATAAAATATCAATCTCATGATTATATAAAAGCGGCACGGGGTTATTACTTAACCTTCATTGGTATTACAGTTTTTTTTGGATTGATTCTTAGAGGAAGAGGAACTTATACTATAGGCGGATATGAGTTTTTGACTTGTATTTTTCTGTTTGTAGTTGGTTTATCATCTTTTAAGGAATTTTTTCTTATGATGCTGCAAAACAGTATTTCAAGAAAAACAATGATTATCAGCAAACTGATTACAATACTTTTCATGGGCCTGATCTTGGCTGTGTCAGACAGGATAATTATACTTATCGGCAAATTACTTAGTAATATAAGCGAAAATATTGAGATATTAGGATTTTACGACAGGGTCTTTAAATCAAGAATGTCATTACTAAATCCGGTTGTATCTAATTTAGAAGCAATCTTTATTACTATATTTACGTATATTGCGGTAACATTAGTCGGATATTTTGTCGGAATTATTTATTATAAAATGAATAAGACTTTAAAACTGTTTGTTTCCATAGGAGTTCCTGCAACATTATTTGTCTTACTACCTTTGTTTGATTCGATGTTTTTTGGCGGAAATTTATCCAAGTTTATTCTTAAAGCAATACAGTTTATATTCAATGGAAAGAACCCTTATAATCTGCTTTTGGTATGCGTAGGAGTTATAGCGGTTTGCATCGTGTTATGCTGGCTTTTAATTAGAAGGGCTGTGGGAAAAGATAAATGATATTATTATGAATATGTCGATAGACACAGTTTAAGTTTAATTAATCAATATAATGTTATTCCTTAATCAACATTAAATTTACGCCCCTGTTACCGGAAGGTAATAAGGGGTATTTTTTATACAAAGCTGTCAGGGAAGTTAATCAATAGACATTTTCCAGTCAAAATCTAAGCCCTGACATTAACCCGGCTATGTTTAGTTAAAATGAGAATAAATTATTAAGTAATCAGATAACAGAATAAGTTGTGGCAAAATAATAAAAAAATTTACAAAATATGGTTGACAAATTATGTAGAATAATGTATCATAATGAACGCAAAGGAAAATATTGTATATTATTACTAAATATTTTTATAAAGAAGGTGATGATATTTTGGCATATTATTCTGATCAGCTTATTTATTTGACTATGGATTAGAAAGCTGCGTAAGGGGGTGATGAGGGGATAATAGCGGCAAATCTGTAGTCAGATAATAAGTTGGATATATATTTGGTAACTGTAAATACTTTCGATTAGAAAGGGGATGAGGTATATGAAAAAAGGATTTAAGAAAAGAATTTCATGGGTACTGGTTTTATCACTTCTTTTGGGTTTTGTGACACAACTTTCCCTGGGACAAAAGCAGCTTACGGCTTATGCTGCTTCTGACAATCCTTACAAACAAAGGTTCCTTGAAATATGGGAAGAACTTCACGACCCTGCTAACGGATATTTCAGTTCTCACGGGATACCTTATCATTCCATTGAAACATTGATTATAGAAGCACCTGACTATGGACATGTTACAACCAGCGAAGCCATGAGTTATTATCTCTGGCTTGAAGCTATGTACGGTAAATTTACCGGTGATTTCTCTTATTTTAATAAAGCATGGGAAACCATCGAAAAGTACATGATACCTACCGAACAGGATCAGCCTAACAGAAGTATGGCCAGATACAACCCTTCTTCCCCTGCTACATATGCTCCTGAATGGGAAGAACCGAATTTGTATCCGGCCCAGCTTGATTTCTCTGCTCCGGTAGGAACAGACCCTATTCATAATGAGCTTGTAAGTGCATACGGAACAAATACGCTTTACGGAATGCACTGGTTACTTGACGTAGATAACTGGTATGGCTTCGGAAGACGAGCCGATGGGACAAGTTCACCTTCGTATATTAATACATTCCAAAGGGGAAGTCAAGAATCCGTATGGGAAACAATTCCTCAACCCTGCTGGGATGATATGACTATGGGTGGAAGGAACGGATATCTGGATCTTTTCACCGGAGACAGTCAATATGCTGCGCAGTTTAAATATACCAATGCACCGGATGCGGATGCCAGAGCAATACAGGCTACATACTGGGCATATCAATGGGCAAAAGAATACGGAATTGATTTAAGCGAGAATGTTAAGAGAGCATCCAAAATGGGTGACTATCTGCGTTATGCAATGTTTGACAAATACTTTAGAAAAATTGGAGATTCCAAACAAGCGGGAACAGGTTACGATGCAGCTCATTATCTGTTGTCCTGGTATTATGCATGGGGCGGCGGAATTACGGCTGACTGGGCGTGGATCATAGGCTGTAGCCATGCTCATTTCGGTTATCAGAACCCTATGGCTGCATGGATCTTAGCCAATGATCCTGCATTTAAACCGGCATCAACCAACGGTGCCAGAGACTGGGCTGAGAGCTTGGATCGTCAGCTTGAATTCTATCAATGGTTACAATCGGCTGAGGGAGCTATTGCGGGCGGAGCCTCCAATTCCTATAAAGGCCGTTATGAAACTTTACCCGCAGGTACTTCCACATTCTATGGTATGGGATACGAAGAACATCCCGTTTACCATGATCCCGGAAGCAATACCTGGTTCGGTTTCCAGGCATGGTCAATGCAAAGAGTAGCCGAGTATTATTATAAGACTGGCGATACCAGAGCCAAGAACCTGCTTGACAAGTGGGTAAGCTGGGTTAAGTCCGTTGTAAGACTTAACAGCGACGGCACCTTTGAAATACCAAGCAACCTTGAGTGGTCCGGACAGCCGGATACCTGGACGGGCACATATACTGGCAATCCCAACCTCCATGTAGAAGTCGTTTCTTACGGTTTAGACCTGGGTGTAGTCGGTTCTCTTGCCAACACATTATTATATTATGCAAAGGCTTCCGGCGATGACGAAGCCCGTACTCTTGCCAAGGAATTACTTGATCGTATGTGGAATCTGTACAGGGATGACAAGGGGCTTTCGGCTCCTGAAGTAAGAGAAGATTATGTGAGATTCTTCGAACAGGAAGTATATGTACCTCAGGGTTGGTCAGGAACTATGCCTAACGGTGACAGAATTGAACCGGGCATTAAATTTGTCGATATTCGTTCAAATTATCTGAATGACCCTGATTATCCTAAGCTGCTTGAGGCTTACAATTCCGGAAAAGCTCCCGAATTCAGATATCACAGATTCTGGGCACAATGTGATATCGCTATCGCAAACGGAATATATGCGATACTCTTTGAAGAAAGCGAAGAGCCTGTTAATAATTCAATAATTACACCTACCTCCGCTACATTCGATAAGAATGAAGATAATCAGGCTGATATTAATGTTACGGTAACATACAACGGTAATACTTTAGTCGGAATTAAGTCAGGAGACTCATATTTGACAGAAGGTACCGACTATACCGTAAACGGTAATATTGTAACCATAAAGAAAGAGTTCCTGGCAGGACAAGCTGTAGGAAGCCTAACCCTGGTATTTGATTTCAGTGCAGGACTTGATCGTACTTTAACCGTCGATATTATAGATACCACCGAAGAACCCGGTGAACCACAAGAGCCGGAAGAACCAGAAGAGCCAGAAGAACCTGAAGAACCTGAAGAACCGGAAGAACCTGTAGAAGGCGTACTTAATATTCAGTCATTTAACGCCTTAACACAGGGAGTAACCAATTCCATTATGCCGAGATTTAGAATCATCAATACCGGAAATACAAGCATACCTTTATCTGAAGTTAAGATCAGGTATTACTATACCGTTGACGGTGATATTGCTCAGAATTTCTGGTGCGATTGGTCAAGTGTCGGCAGCAACAATGTAATCGGCACATTTGTGAAGATGGATACTCCTAAGGCCGGTGCCGATTATTATCTGGAAATAAGCTTTACAAGCCAGGCAGGAGATCTTGCACCCGGAGCTTCAATCGAGGTTCAGGGAAGATTTGCGAAGTCTGACTGGACAAACTATACACAGACCGACGACTATTCATTCAATCCGACAGCCACCTATTATGCCGATTTCAATAAGATAACGGCGTATGTATCCGGTAATCTGGTATTCGGTATTGAGCCGTAAAAATGCCGCAGCATTATTTATAAAAGTTCGGGTGCATGGTAATCATGCACCCGGACAATAAAAGAATTTATAATGTCGTGGATTTATACTAATAAAAAATTTATAGGAAGTTTTTAAAATAAATGAAGGGAGGAAATATATGCGTAAGTATTTATCACTGGTTCTGATTTTAAGTTTGATTGGTTCTGTTTTGATTAATGTGCCTAAAAAGGCGGAAGCGGCAGATTATAATTATGGGGAAGCACTGCAAAAGGCTATTATGTTCTACGAATTCCAAAGATCAGGTAAATTACCTGAAAACAAAAGAGACAACTGGCGCGGAGATTCCGGTTTGGAAGACGGAGCTGACGTAGGTCTTGATCTTACCGGTGGCTGGTATGACGCCGGTGATCATGTGAAGTTTAACCTTCCGATGGCTTACTCACAGGCAATGCTGGCCTGGGCCGTATATGAAGCAGAAGACGCTTTGGAAAGAAGCGGCCAGTTGGGATACCTTCTGGATGCAATAAAATGGGTCAGTGACTATCTTATTAAATGCCATCCTTCTGCCAATGTATTCTACTATCAGGTTGGTGACGGTAATCTTGATCACTCCTGGTGGGGACCGGCAGAAGTTATGCAGATGAAAAGACCTTCATATAAAGTAGATTTGTCAAGTCCCGGCTCAACTGTAGTAGCGGAAGCAGCTGCAGCTTTGGCATCCGCTGCGGTGGTATTTGCCGACAGGGATCCTTCTTATGCGGCTACCTGCATAAGACATGCGAAAGAACTGTACAACTTTGCGGAAGTTACCAAGAGTGACAGCGGTTATACGGCAGCTAACGGTTTCTATACATCCCACAGCGGTTTCTATGATGAGCTTTCCTGGGCCGGAGTATGGTTATATCTGGCAACAGGAGATGAAACTTACCTGGATAAGGCTGAGCAGTATGTAGCATATTGGGGAACAGAGCCTCAGACAGATATCATATCCTATAAATGGGCTCATTGCTGGGACGATGTTCACTATGGTGCATGCCTTCTTCTTGCCAAGATAACCAATAAGCAGGTATACAAGGATGCAATTGAAAGACACCTTGATTACTGGTCCGTAGGCTATAACGGAGAAAGGATAAATTATACTCCAAAAGGATTGGCATATCTGGATACATGGGGAGCCCTTCGTTATGCAACAACTACAGCGTTCCTTGCCAGTGTTTATGCGGACTGGGAAGGCTGCAGCAGTGAAAAGGCAAATATCTACAATGCTTTTGCCAAGCAGCAGATTGACTACGCTTTAGGTAGTTCTGGAAGAAGCTTTGTGGTAGGTTTCGGTGTTAATCCTCCTAAGAGACCTCATCATAGAACAGCTCATAGTTCCTGGGCCGACAGTATGAATACACCTAATTATCACCGTCATGTACTTATAGGTGCTTTGGTTGGAGGTCCCGGAAGCGATGACAGCTACACCGATGATGTCAGCAATTATGTTAATAACGAAGTGGCCTGTGACTATAATGCAGGCTTTGTAGGTGCTCTTGCCAAGATGTATGAAGACTATGGCGGAACTCCTATACCTAATCTCACAGCGTTTGAAGAAATAACCAATGATGAATTCTTTGTCATGGCCGGTATCAATGCACAAGGTCAGAACTTTATCGAAATTAAAGCTCTGCTTCATAACCAGTCCGGCTGGCCCGCAAGAATCGGAGACAAACTTTCCTTCCGTTATTTCATCGATCTGACAGAGGTTATTGAAGCAGGATACGGGGTAAATGATATTACTATTTCAACTAACTATAACAGCGGAGCAAAGGTTACCGGACCTCATCCTTGGAATGTAGCTGAAAATATTTATTATATAGATGTTGACTTTACTGGAACAAAGATTTATCCCGGTGGCCAATCGGCATACAGAAAAGAAGTTCAGTTCAGAATTGCCGCTCCTATGAATACAAACTTCTGGAATAACGACAATGACTATTCGTTTAAGGATATTAAGGGAGTATCTTCCGGTAATACTGTTAAGACCGTTTATATCCCTGTATATGATGACGGTGTTCTGGTATTCGGTCAGGAACCCGGCAGTGGCAGCGGTGAGAATAACTCAACCATATCAATAACCAATGCTACATTTGATAAAAATCCTGAAAATCAAAAAGACATACAGGTTGTTATGACATTAAACGGCAATACCTTTAACGGAATTAAGTACGGCAATACTCAGCTTAGGGCCGGAACAGATTATACGGTATCGGGTAATACGGTAACTATATTAAAGAGCTATCTGGCTTCATTCGATACCGGTACCGTCCGTCTGACATTTGATTTCAGCGGCGGCATCGATCCTGTGCTGACAATCACTATTGTCGATACAACTCCGGAAGAGCCTGAACAACCTAATGCCTCTATTAGTCCTACTTCGGCTGAATTTGACAAGAATCCTGAGGCAAGCAGGGATATTAAGGTTACGGTTGATCCTAACGGCAATACTTTATTAGCCATCAAAAACGGCAATACGGTATTGGTTCAGGACAGAGATTACAGCATAAACGGCAATGAAGTTACTATCTTTAAAGAATACCTGGCAACACTTGCTACCGGAAGGGTAACTTTAACCTTTGATTTTGACGCAGGCGTTGATCCGGTTCTTACTGTAAACATAATAGATTCCACACAGGTTGAGACAGGAAATATTAAGTTAGAAATGTACAGCGGCAATACTTCCGATATAATTAACGGAATTATGCCGAGATACAGGATTACCAATACCGGAACCACACCTATTAGACTGTCCGATGTGAAGATCCGTTACTATTATACAATCGACGGTGAAAAGAGTCAGAATTTCTGGTGCGACTGGTCTACAGTCGGAAGCAATAATGTAACAGGCACCTTTGTCAAGATGGCAGAACCTAAGGAGGGCGCAGATTATTACTTAGAAACCGGATTTACCGAAGAAGCAGGTTATCTGCAGCCTAATCAAAGCATAGAGGTTCAAAACCGCTTCTCAAAGAGTGACTGGAGCGACTATAATCAGAGCAATGACTACTCATTCAGTACAAATAGCTCTTACGGCAGCAATAATAAAGTGACCGTTTACTTATCAGGAATTTTGGTAGGCGGAATAGAACCGTGATATCCAAATAACTCATCTTTTATAATAAATAATTAATAAAGAAGCTGCCGCTTCAACCTTACATGGGATGAAGCGGCAGCTTCTTTTTTTGCTTTATTACCGGTAACAGGCAGTATGATGCTATAAAGAGTATTTAGTATAAAGCTTTTTTATAATTGAAATATTTATTAAACCTCAAAATTTTGAAAGTAAAATATTTAAGCTATACCTAACTTTAAATAATTATTTTTTTAATCAAACTATATAAACCAAATATTAATGGGATAGGAAAATAAAAATAATTAAATTGAAGAGATAAAAAATAACAAGTTAACTTCAGGCATCTTTATGAAGGTATCTGCTTATTATTTAATAAAACATTTATTAATAAGAGGGATAATTTATGGGAGGTTTGTATTTGGTTGCAGACATAAATGAAAAGGAAGGATGTCATTATCTGGGCCGGTTGGAAGACGGAAAAATTAAGCTTGAAGAAGTATATAGGTTTGAGATAAAGCAAATACAAAAAAACGGGAATGAAATGTGGGATTTAAAATACATATTCGAGCAGATTAAGGCAGGTATAGCAAACTGCAGAAAAATTGGAAAACTTCCGGTTCTGGTAAGTATCGCTGCATGTGACGATTTATTTGTACTTCTTGATCAGGATAATAAGGTTATTGATGATATGATATTTAACCTTGATGAGCTTAAAAATCCTGAAACTTTTAAAAATGAATATTTACCGTATATTAAACAGGCCAAATGTTTTCTTATGTTGGCCGACTATTTTTGCTTTTTGCTTACAGGAAGAATGCAATGTAACTGTACATACCTTATTCCGGGGGGCTTGGTAACAAAAGATACGCTAAACTGGAATGAAGAGATTATTGAAAAAATGGGACTAAACAAATCTCAATTTCCTCCCGTATCCCGTCCGGGAAATGTAATAGGCAATCTGACTCTTGAGATAACCGACGAAATCGGATACGATTTTATACTTATGGAAACGCTGTCAAGACAAACTGCCGCTTCCATATTTAAATCAGCAGAGAATAGTATTGGTAAAGAGAATGAAAACATACAAGATACAGACCAAACTCAACAGACGGATAGAATAAGTATTCCTGACGAGCTGAAAATTATTATAGGGTGTCTATGTATACTGTTTATAATCAGTCATGAATTAAAGGATATGGATGCTGCCATAGAAACTATTCGAAAATATCTGTTAAGCCAATAATAGGATAATGAATTATCTTATGGGGCGCTCAAGGGAACCTGAGATATATTAATATTAAATTAAGGTGGGTTTGTGAGTCATAGACGAACTTTTACATCCGTCTATGACTCATTATATATGAAAATCTATTACAATTTATTATCCGGTATCAAGAAAATTATGGCTTATTTTATTTAATAGGAATATACGGATTTACATGAAAATTTTTTTATTATGTTAATTGAATATGTTAAACAAGAATTGTTTGTGTTTTACATAATCGGGTAATTATCTTGAAATGTCAGAATATTTATCGCTTTATTACCATAAAGTACTTGAAATTTGTAAATAAAACATATAGAATAAAGTAGATTAATTAAGTATGCTAATGATGGTAAGAGGGGTGAAGCCGGTGGGCGATATTATTATTGAAGAGACAAACTACAGGGCTTTTGTTATTATGATGGCGGATATTTTTATGCTTATAGCATCGATTGCTGTCATGATATTTGGTATTGCAAAAGAAAAAAGGCTCTGTATCTTTGTTGGTATTCTGGCAACAGTTCTATTTTTTATTGGATTGATTGCCGCCATACTAAAAGCTTCCGTTAAAAAAATATTTCTTACCATTACGGTTGACGGCATATTGGACAGTTCATCAAAAGGCGGTTACGGCTTCATACCTTATAAAGATATTGAAGATTTTGAGATAATAAACTATTACGGAACAGAAACTATTGCCGTTATACTTAAAAATCCGGAAGATTTCATTGCCAAATTACCATTAAGCAAAAAAATGCAGGCAAGAAGAAATTTAAGTTTAAAACTTCCTGCTGTTATATTACATACGGACCTTGTTAAAGACATGATACCCCAGGACATACTTACCCTGCTTACAAAAAGGCTAAGGGATTATAATAGATTATATCTTTAAACGAAATGGTGCATCTTGTATATAAAATTTTTCTATAATTGTAAAAAAAATAGGTTGTTTTATTTTAGAATCTATGGTAACATAACAAATTGTGATATGTTATACATTAATCCTTGCTCTTTTAATACATGATCTAAATGCAGCTTTCATGAAGATTTATGTAGTAAAAAGGGCCAGAAGTCCAGAAGGAGGTGCAACGCAACTATGAAGAATCAATATGAATTAGCCTTAGTTGTTAATGCAAAGATTGAGGATGAAGAAAGAGTAGCAACCTTAGAAGAGGCGAAAGAAATTATAACCAGATTCGGTGGCACAGTTACCAATGTGGAAGACTGGGGCAAGAAGAAACTGGCATATGAGATTCAGAAGATGAAAGAGGGCTACTACTATTTCATCCAGTTCGAAGCTGATTCTACTGTTCCTAATGAGGTTGAACGTAGAGTTCGCATTATGGAAAAAGTAATCAGATACTTATGCGTCAAAAAAGATGCTTAAGCGTACTACCTACTAAGGCGATAGAAAAGGGGGTAGTAACGATTGAATAAAGTGATATTAATGGGCCGTTTGACCAGAGACCCCATAGTGAGGTATTCACAAGGAGAGAATTCGATAGCAGTCGCCAGATTTACATTGGCAGTAGACCGCAGGTTCAGAAGAGCCGGCGATAATCAGGATGCCGATTTTATAAGTTGTGTAACTTTCGGTAAACAGGCTGAATTTGTCGAGAAGTATTTTAGACAGGGTATGAAGATGGCTGCTGTCGGACGTATTCAAACCGGCAGTTATACCAATAACGAAGGGCAGAGAGTCTATACCACCGATGTGGTAGTGGAAGAGATTGAATTTGCCGAAAGCAAATCAAGCAGCAGCTCTGGTATGGCCGATAATTATCAAAAGGATTTCATGCCTGAACCGATCTCTGCTATGGGTGAAGGATTCATGAACATCCCAGATGGAATAGATGAAGAATTACCGTTTAATTAATTGTTATATAAAGATCGGATAAGGAGGTCATGGTATGGCGCAAACAAAGAGCGAAAAGACTGATGCTCAGGCTAAGAAGAAAACGTTTACCCGTAGAAGAAAAAAAGTTTGTGTATTCTGCGCTGATAAGAACAATACAGGCATTGATTATAAAGATGTAAACAAATTAAAGAGATATGTTTCTGAAAGAGGTAAGATTCTTCCCAGAAGAATTACCGGTAACTGCGCAAAGCATCAGAGAGCTTTGACTGTTGCAATTAAAAGAGCAAGACATATCGCATTAATGCCTTACACAACTGAGTAAGGTCTTGATTTTCAGGGCTTTCAGGCTTTGATAAAGGCATAGTACACGATTTAGACACACTTTTTAAAGGACTCTTAATTAAGAGTCCTTTTTTATGCCATCAATCTTTGAAAATATGCCAGAAATTATTATCAATAGAGTTTAGCAGAACAGAAGCAAATAAATCTTTTTTTTCATGAATGATTTTTCAGTGTGTGTCTTCATACTGAGGGACGGAAATGTATTTTTTTACGGAAACGGGACTTGATAAGACCATCCATAATCCCCGTGGTAAATCATTTGCTTTGTCATACCGCCGTCGACGGTAAAGTTCTGACCGGTAATAAAGCCGGCTTTTTCGCTGCAAAGATATAAAACCATATCGGCGATATCATCGGGGACACCGATTCTTCCGGCCGGATGCTGAAGGTGATCGATTTCAGAATAAGGTAAATGACCTGTATCTATCCAACCGGGACTTATAGAATTTACTCTTGCCCTGCCCGCAAGAGTTATACTCATTCCATGAGTTAAAGAAATGATGCCTCCTTTGGCAGCGGTATAACTTTCGGTATCGGGCTGCGACATAAATGCCCTGGTAGAAGCTATATTTACGATGGAAGCATTGGGATTAAGATGCGGCATAAGCAGTTTGGTAAGATAAAAGGGTGCGCTTACTCCAAGCCGCAGGACATAATTAAAATCTTCATAGCTGCAAGTGTTTAAGCCGCCTTTTCCCACGCAGGCGTTGTTTACTATAATATCTACCGCAGGATAAAGTTTTAAAAGTTCGGCTACAAAGTCTTCTATTACATTCGGCTCAGTTATGTCACCATGATAAAACATAATAGATTCTGCCGGATACTTGCTTGTCAGTAACTCACATGCTTTTTTATCCACATCAATTACGGCAACAAAATTCCCTTCTTCAATAAAACGCTCAGTAATTCTTAGGCCTATTCCGTTTGCACCGCCGGTTACTATGCATACTTTTTTCATAAAAATCCTCCTGTATTTTAAATCTTTTAATTAAAATGATTTATAAATTAACATAAATAAAACCGGTTTGAAAAAGAATACCTGCCGGGATTTAAATTATTATAACAAATTTTTTGGATGTATATATTTAAGATCCAATTCTAAGGTATTATTTTAAGTATCTTTTTTCAAGGCTTTTTTAATTAAGGTCCGATTGATTCCAGTAAAATTTAGTGAGATTTTTTGAGAAAGCTGATATAATTAAACCAATTATATATGTTTATTTAATTTTAATACAAAAATTTATTTCAGATATTTACACATATCATGAAAATTCATTCAATAAGGAGATTATTAAAAATAATGAATATCCTTCAAGAATCAATTCAAGCGGCTACACCGCAGGCAAAAATAGAATATCAGATTTTTATTGCGGATGCCGGGACCGAAGAAATTTTTAAATATGAAGATAGAGAAAGGTTTAATGCCTTATGTCGGAACAGATGTGATAATTTCGGCCGTAAATGGAGTTGTCCCCCTTATGCCCCTGCTTATCACGAATTTGCCGGAGAATATAATCGCATATACATATGTTTGACTTTAGCTAAAACCGACCAATTTAATTATATAAAACATGACTACTTAAAGATTAAAGCTGCCAATACAATCTTAAAAAGAAGAATTGATAAAACTTTAAGAAAATTAATTGAAAAGGATGTCTATTATATATCGGGAGGCAGCTGCAGGTTGTGCAAATCCTGTAAATGTAAGTTTCAAGAATCTTGTATTCATCCTGAACTTATGACATACAGCTTTGAAGCGATGGGTATAAATGTGGATGATATGATTCGGGATATTTTTGGGATACCGCTTTTATGGTATAAGGAAAGCTTGCCCAAATACACATGTGTAGTTGCGGGCTTGGTAAGCAAAGATAAGTTTGAGGCAGAAACGATAATAGAAACCTTGAAAAGTTTAAATTGAATCCGGAGATATGAACCGCTTTTTAAGGAAGATAAATATATATAAATAAATGGTATAATTTGATCTAGGACAGTCATGTATTGCTTGAACTTTGTTCCCCAAGGCTTATATAGTATAAACAACAATTTAACGAGAAAAATAAGAACTTTAAATACTCATAATTTAATGTTATAATAATTAGGATAGGCTTATTAATTGAAATTTCCCCATCAAAGGAGATATAACATGGGTAGAAAGTTTAGATTGAATAGTACATTAAAAGCATACTTTTTGTGGCCGATTTATATGACTGTGCTTTTACTACTCATGAATCTTTGGATATATGTTATTAACAAAAAAGCAGGTTATGTAATGAGCGTATTTACCCTGCTGTATTTTTTACTGGCTTTATCCGTATTTTATTTAAAACGGAATCAGATATATACAGAGCTTATAAGATACGGCATGGATTTTGCGCAGGTGCAAAAACGCTTGTTAAAAGAAATGGTTGTTCCCTATGCCCTTTTAGATAATGACGGTAAAATACAATGGGGAAACAATGAATTTGCAGACCTGTTTCAGGGGAAGAAAGTAATCGGCAAAAACATTTCAAATATAATACCGGAAATTACGCAGGATGTTCTTCCTAAAACAGGAGCAGATGAAATAGCCCATGCAACTTTAAATAATCGTAATTACAGAGTAATACTGAGAAAAGTAATATCGCCGAGTTTTGACGATGATAACTGGACGTTTTATGAATCTGAAAATGCATGGGATACCCCAAATTCCATCATAGCCATGTATATGTTTGATGAAACGGAAATTATGCTTCTCCAAAAAGAGAACAAAAATCAGAAGCTGGTTGTGGGCCTTTTATATATTGACAATTATGATGAAGCCCTGGACAGTATAGATGAAGTAAGACGATCCCTGCTGGTGGCTCTGGTTGAGCGAAAGATTAACAAATATATGCAGGGTATAGATGCGATTATAAAGAAACTGGAAAAAGATAAATTTATATTTGTTTTTAAACAGAAATATCTGTCTGTTTTACAATCTACCAGATTCTCCATTCTGGAAGAGGTAAGGAATGTAAATATTGGCAATGAGATGGCTGTCACCATAAGCATTGGCTTGGGTGTTAATGCCGACAGTTATATTACCGGATATGAATATGCCAGAGCTGCTATAGATCTGGCCCTGGGAAGAGGAGGAGACCAGGCGGTTGTAAAAGACGGTGATAAGATTTCCTATTACGGAGGAAAGAGCATACAGGTAGAAAAAAGTACCCGCGTAAAAGCAAGGGTAAAGGCCCATGCATTCAGGGAATATGTTGAAGCAAAAGATAAGATTGTCGTTATGGGCCACGCTATCGGTGATGTAGACTCTTTTGGAGCTGCAATCGGTGTTTATAGGATAGGGAAAACATTTAATAAGAAAGTATATATTGTTATAAATGAGATTACATCATCCCTAAGGCCTATGATTAGCCGTTTTATGGAAAATCCCGAGTACGAGGACGATTTGTTTATAAATAACGATAAAGCAAAGGAAGTTGTGGATGCCAATACCTTACTCGTAATTGTGGATGTTAACCGTCCAAGCCTCCTGGAATGCGAGGAGCTTCTTAATTATACAAGGACAGTTATTATATTTGACCATCACAGGCAAACTAACGAAGCTATAGAAAATGCAGCCCTTTCATATATTGAGCCTTATGCATCATCAACCTGTGAAATGATAGCCGAAATTTTGCAATATATCGGAGGCAATTTGAAACTGCGGCCCCTGGAGGCTGATGCTTTGTATGCCGGTATAATGATTGACACAAACAATTTCCTTACTAAAACAGGTGTAAGGACTTTTGAAGCAGCTGCCTATTTAAGAAGAAACGGTGCAGACGTAATAAGGCTCAGAAAATTCTTCAGAACTGAGTTTACCGAATTTAAGATAAAGGCTGAAGCAATAAGCAGTGCCGAAGCATATTTGGACCAATTTGCAATCGCAATATGTGCCGCTGACGAAGCGGACAGTCCCACTGTTTTGGCAGCTAAGGTAGCAAACGAACTTTTGGATGTTAAGAATATAAAAGCGTCTTTTGTGCTTACCGAATTTAATAACAAGATATATATCAGCGCCAGATCCATAGACGAAGTAAACGTACAGGTCGTCATGGAAAAATTGGGCGGAGGTGGGCACTTAAGTGTTGCAGGCTGCCAACTGGAGGACATTACTATAGAAGAAGCGGTTATTAAGCTTAAAAACACCCTTGATACTATGGTTAAAGAGGGAGAAATCTGAATATTGCGTAAGAATTATCGTATAGAGAGGAGTAATACAAATGGAAGTAATTTTGATGGAAGATGTTAAAAACCTTGGTAAGAAAGGTGATATAGTTAAGGTTAGCGACGGATATGCAAGGAATTTTCTTTTGCCAAAGAAACTTGGAGTAGAAGCTACGAAACAGAATTTACATCAGTTAAAACTTCAAAAGGAAGCTGAAGAAAGAAGACAGCAGGAGATATATGAAGAAGCTAAAGAACTGGGGAAAAAGCTGGAAGCTGTTACTGTGAACGTTAAGATAAAGGCCGGTGAAGGCGGCAGAGCGTTCGGCTCGGTATCAACAAAAGAAATTGTGGCAGCTTTACAGGAGCAGGCCAACATTCAACTGGACAAGAAAAAAATACAGCTTAATGATCCAATTAAAAATGCAGGTATTTATAAGGTCGCTGTGAAGTTGCATCCAAAGGTCAGTGTGGAACTTACGGTGAAAGTCGAAGCGGTATAATATCGCTTTATAGGGGGATTACCAATGGATGAGGCTTTCATAAAAAAGGTACTTCCGCATAGTCTAGAGGCCGAACGGTCGGTTATAGGGTCTATGATTATGGACAAAGATGCCATAATTGTGGCTTCCGAAGTTATAAGAAGCAGTGATTTCTATGACCAACAGCTTGCAATCCTGTTTGATACTATGCTTGAATTATACAATGAGGGGAAACCGGTAGATCTGGTTACCTTGCAGGACAGGCTGAAAGAAAAAGATGTGCCCGCACAGCTAAGCAGTCTGGAATTTATACGGGATTTGGTTGCCTCGGTGCCCACTTCGGCCAACATAAAATACTATGCGCAAATAGTAAAAGAAAAAGCCGTATTAAGACGCCTTATTAAGATATCGGAAGAAATGGCAAATGACTGTTATCTTGATAAGGAAAAACTGGATGTAATTCTGGAAAAAGCGGAAAAACAGATTTTTGATATAGTTCAAAATCGCGGAACCAAAGAGTTTACAGATATAAAGGAAATTGTTCTTAGGTCCATCGACAGCATAGAAGCTGCGTCAAAAAACCAGGGAAGTGTTACAGGTATTGCTACCGGTTTTTATGATCTGGATTATAAGACTGCAGGCTTACAGCCTTCAGATTTAATATTAATAGCTGCAAGACCTTCAATGGGTAAGACGGCCTTTGCACTTAATATAGCAGAGTATGTGGCTTTACGCTCCAACATAACTACCGCCATTTTTAGCTTGGAAATGTCTCAGGACCAGTTGGTAAAAAGGCTTTTGGCTATGAACTCCAGAGTGGATTCTCAAAAGATACGTACAGGCAATTTGTCGGCGGAAGAATGGGCAAGCCTTATGGAAAGCGCCAGAATTATAGGAAATTCCAATTTGATTATAGACGATACTTCAGCCATATCGGTCAGTGAACTTAGGTCAAAATGCAGGAAATTAAAAATTGAGAAGAATCTCGGACTGGTTATTATAGACTACCTGCAGCTTATGACCGGAAGCAAACGGACCGAATCAAGGCAGCAGGAAATTTCTGAGATATCAAGGGCGTTAAAATCGCTGGCAAGGGAAATAAATGTTCCGGTTATAGCCTTATCCCAGCTTAGCCGTGCTGTAGAGCAGCGTATTGATAAAAGGCCTATGTTATCAGACTTAAGAGAATCGGGTGCAATCGAGCAGGATGCCGATGTGGTAATATTTATATACAGAGATGATTATTATAACCATGATACTAAAGAACCAGGAGTTTCTGAAATTATAATCGGAAAACAGCGTAACGGTCCTACAGGTACCGTAAAGCTGGCCTGGCAGGCGCAGTATACCAAATTTGCTAATTTGGAAAGATAGTTGCTCTAAAAGCTTAAATTTGATCAAAATATAATAATTATTATGAACTTAATAAATTATTACAACAATTTCAAATATACAAGACATAACATACTCGAAATATTATACATATTGGAGTAGAATTGTCATAATTAAATGAAGTTTGTGTTGAAAATTAGAGGCTTTTTAAGAGCCTCTCTTTTTTATGTCGACAAGTTAAATGGAAATATTAGTAAAAGATATTGAAATTAAGGTGAGCTATGTTATAATTTAGAAGTGGAAAAAAGTTACAAAGCCTAGGAGCTTAATAAATTATGGAGGATTATCAATGGAAGATGTTAGGTATATGATTTCGGAGGCCTCAAAAAGGGTTGGAGTAGAATCTCATACGCTGCGGTATTGGGAAGAGGAGTTGGACCTGCCTGTAAAAAGAAATGAAATGGGCCATAGGTATTATAAAGAATCTGATATCGAACTTTTTAAGATGATTAAAAAGTTGAAAGAGCAGGGCTTTCAATTAAAAGCAATAAAGTTGCTGTTGGCTGATATGCAAAAGATAGATTCTGATGATAATATCGCTATGATAAAGCTAAAAGAAGAGTTGAACGGGAAGGTGGATGACATGTGGAGTGACAATAATCTTACTGATATGGAAAAAGATACAGAAAAAGAGACAAGCCTTATAGCAAACAAAGAAAATGATGAGCTTGAAAAAGAAAATAAAGATAAAATGAGCCAGTTTAAAACTATAATGAACCAGATTATAGTATCGGCTTTAAAGGAAAATAACGCTGAATTATCGGAAGAAATAAGTTCAACAGTAACCGATAATGTTATAAAAGAAATGCATTATCTTATGAGGCTTCAGGAAGAAAGAGAAGAAGAACGCTTCAGAAAGTTTGACGCGACATTAAGAGAATACCAAAAAAGTAGGTTACATGCAGCAGCAGTTCTGGAAGGTAAAGGAAGAAAAAAATCCAAGTTTTTTAGAAAACATAAGGTTTACATATAGAATTAAATAAAGAAGAGGGTTAGCGTACCTTTAATTCAAGATACGGCTTAACTCTCTTCTATGTACTTACCATAAATGTTTAATTATGCTGAAATTGAACCTGTAGGGCAAACGTCTGCACAAGCCCCGCAATCAATGCAAGTATTAGGATCAATTTCATAGTGATTTGCGCCTTCAGAGATTGAGCTGGTAGGGCATTCTCCTGCGCAAGCACCGCAGCTGATGCAATCGTCACTAATTGTATATGCCATTTGATATACCTCCTTGGTCATAATTATAACAATCTATTTTATTTTAATATATGTATAAAAAATATGCAAGAGAAAAAACATATAGAATATATTCTTGACGTATTAAATTCAATAGCATATAATGTTGCCTAGGCTACTAAAATCTAGCCGAGTTTGGTTTATAATGTGGTTAACGATATAGCCACTGGTTAAGGAGGTTAATGTATGGCTGCTGTAACTAAGGACATGACAATTGGTCAGGCAATTGCCATGGATCAGAATATTATTCCGGTATTACTCGAAATAGGTATGCACTGTCTTGGGTGCCCTGCTTCTCAGGCTGAAACTCTTGAAGAAGCTGCCTTGGTGCATGGTATAGATCCCGATGAGCTTATTGACAGAATAAATGCTGTAATCGGTGAGTAATTTTTTCGGATACCGAATAATACTTATTTATAAGTAAAAAAAAGAGGATGCCTAAAAGTAAAACTTTTTGGCATCCTTTTTTTAGAAGTTAGTGCTACATAACAGCCAGTATTTGTAATGCTTTATTCTTAACAATTACCTCATAATGCTCATTATAGAAAGTTACGGTAGCGTAATTAATTCGCTCCGGTTTACCGTATTCGGAAATTATATTAATTATTTTATTGTTTTCTTCAGGTGTGTGACCTGAAATATTTACAACTAAATAATAGGTTGATGTAACCGGATCTTTATACAGCGAATTACTGCCGTCATATATACCCTGAAGTATTTTTGCCAATTCGATAACTTCGCCAAGAGAAGAAAAGGAGTAAACCTTTGTCAAATCTGAGGATGAAACGAATACACCTGATTTGTTTACTTCGATAGATTCCGGTACCGTCTCAACTTCATTGACAGGCTCTTCAATTTCGTCATCATATTCGTCAAAATTTTCAAACGGGTTTACTATTTCATCCGCATAAGCGTCATCATCGAATTTATCGGATAAATCATGAGTATGGAAGGAAGAAAATTTGGAGAAACGGGTGTCCAATTCATCCGGATCTTCAACCTTAGTTATAACCAAAACCAAGCAATCCGTAGAGATCGGAATAGCTTCAATCATTAAAGGTATATCGTCTACTTCAAAACCAAACTCATAAAATGCCTGCTGTATCATATCACGGAATAAAGCTCTGGCTTTTTCGGTTCCGTAAGCGAGCTCACTAATCTTCAATTCTCTGTCTATCAAATCGTCCTTACTCAAAGTGCATTTAATCTGGTTGTCATTGATCTTTTCTATTTTCACAGAGAACACCCCTTTCTGTACTAACAGGAACTGATCAAAAGATACATCTGTAACCAACCATTGGTGTAAAAAGAGTATAAGTTAAAAAGCATGTAAAGTCAATACGCCAAGTTGTGAAATTTGCATTAACAAATATGCTTAATTTATTAAAGTTTTCATATAGTGGCTTTGACATCATGTATACTAATAGATAATAATTTTGTATTATTATACAATACACCTTGTTTTACTTCCATATAATGGGTATAATAAAGTCGATGATCCTGGCTACAAATTTATAACAGGAAAGGAGGATAAATTGAGGACATAAACGAAATATGGTTCGATAAGTACCGCATTATTAAGCTTCTCGGTCTTGGAGGTTCATCCAAGGTCTATCTTGCAGAACATATCAAACTCAAATCATATCGAGCAATCAAATATATCCCCAAACATCATCCCATGTATAAATTGCAGCTTAAGGAAGCACAAATATTAAAAGATTTAAAACATTCATGCATTCCTATAGTTTATGATATTGAAGAAGATAAAGATGGTTCCTATATAATTGAGCAATATCTTGAAGGTATTACACTAAAAGAATATGTTAAGAATTCAAATTGCCTTAACAAAGATGTCATAATACATTTTGCCCTTCAACTTTGTGATTTAATCCGTTATCTTCACTCGGTAAAACGGCCTATTTTATACTTGGACTTAAAACCTGAAAACATCATAGTTTCCGGAATGAAGCTAATGCTTATAGATTTCGGAAGCGCCATATTCAGGGATGAAGCCGATAAATTTACCGAGTTTTATGCAACTGTAGGATATGCTGCACCGGAGCTTTATCGTAACAGTCTTGCAGACGAAAGATGTGATGTATACGGTATAGGTATTTTACTATATTTTATGGCTACAGGTAAGGTTTTAGAATTTGACACCGGATTGGAGCATATTGATTTTTCGGCAAATATTGATAAAAAACTTAAAAGGGTTATAAGCCGGTGCCTTAGATACAATCCGTCACAAAGATACGCTTCCGTTGCCCGTTTGGAAAAAGATTTATTGGAAATTGGCAAAAAGAAAAAATTTAAAATAAAATCAGGATCATCGGTTGAAATAGGGATAGCGGGAGCACAAAAGAGAATTGGCACAACCCATATGGCATTTCGTTTATGCAACTACTTTATTGCTAAGAATATAAGCTGCCTGTATATAGAGCAAAATGACAGCAGGTGTATATGGCAGATTAAGAACAGATATTATGATTTGAAAGGCGATCAGGGTGTAATAAAATTTAAAGGCATTCCTATGGTAAGCCATAGCGATGTCGAAACAGCCGATTTGTCCGAGTACAATATAATCATAAGGGATTATGGCAACTTAGATATGAAAAATAAAGAAGATTTTTTAAACTCTCATATAAAAATACTTGTACTCGGAGCAAAAGACTGGGAATTGGGTTTTTCCGAAGATGCGCTTGAAATTATAACAGAATATAAAGATATAATATTTTTATTTAATTTTCTTAACGGTAAGCAATTCGGGCAGATAATAAAACATATGCCTGACAGAAACTGCATGCGGATACCTTATGAGCCTGATCCCTTTGCCATGCCTAAAGATAAGGTCAGCAAAGAATTTTTTACAGAGCTTGTAAAAATTTGTACCGAGGAAGTGGCAAATTGAAAAGAAAGCCCATGCTTTTAAAAAAGTACTTGGAATATACAAGACTAAGAGAAAAAAGAACAATAGGCATAATAGGGGTAAACCGCGGTGCGGGAGCAACATATACGGGTATGCTTTTGGCCTTTTATTATGGAACAGAAAAAAGAGTTAAGACGGCCTTTCTGGAATGCAATAATCACGGAGACTTTAAGCGTATACAGGATGCCTTCGAATGGAGCAGGGAAGATGAAAGAACATTTTCTCTTGACCGGATAACTTTTTTTAAAGAGGTTGCATCAAATGAAATTCCTGAAATTTTTTCGGATGATTATGGGTGTTATATTATGGATTTCGGTACGGATTGTGAATCCTGGAAAGCCGAATTTAAAAGATGCGGTATAAAAATCATAGTAGGAGACAGGGCATTATGGAACCAGTCAAAAACAGTTGAGCTTGTAAAATCTCTGGAAAATGTCAAGGGAAGCGAAAATTGGACTTACATTATACCTTATGCCAATAAAAAGATGCTAAAGCAAGCATCAAAAAAGACAGGAAAAAAATTTATTGCAATTCCTTATGAAACAGACTGTACCCTTTTATCCAAAGAAACTATAAAATTGTTTGATAGGCTGTTTGGCTAAAAATTACAGCTTTATAAAAGAATTTGAATATAAAAGTATAACATATCACATATCAGGCAAACAGGCATAGGAAATATTAAAATGCCCTAAATAATTAATCAAATGCCATACAACCTTCTTATCAGATCTAAATCTGCACCTCTAAATAATGGACTATAAAGTTATTTGGCCGGACAGCGGATAGTGGTCTTCTTTAAGCTGAGGCTTTTTGATTTTTGATTAAAAACCGAATACAAAAGTTAAGTCGGATCTAAAAGCCCTCTATACTTTGAATTAAAAGTAATATTTATAATATTTTATATGCTTATATATTTTTTACTTTACTTTTGTATTTGGAGTTAATTGGGATGGCTTAATGTTGGGTTAGAAAAAATATTTAAAGGCATCTATGCATTCCCGAAAGATCTTTCGAAGATAAGGAATATGCCGGTATGGACATATCCTTAATATAAAGCATTAGATTTGCCGGGACAGCACAGATGCCTTGTTTTATAAAAAATTTATACATTATTTTATAATAAATAAAGGATTACCCAAGGAAACCATTATGTAAAAATATAAAAACGTACTTTAAGACCATTGGCGGTAGACTTTAAAATAAAAAGGTTTCCGAAAAGATAAGTCGAAATTTAGTAATGACGATTGTCAGATTAAGTGTTATAATTGGAGATATAAATTGTAAAAGTCATTTTTTCAGCAAGTAAGCCATCGGAGGATAGTATGGAGAAAAAAACAAAAATTGCAATTGCCGGTATTGTTGTAGCAATTTTAGTTTTAACTATAGGGATAGGGGTAGCCGTAGTAAAAAGGCTGATCCCCAGTAAGGAAATTATGCCTCTTAACGAGTATTATGAGGTAAAGGATAATGAGGTTTTAATAATACTTCAGGATGAAATCTATGACAAATACGGCATTATAGCCGACCAGAAAGTTTATATAGATTTTGATACTGTGGCAAATAAATTCAATCACAGGTTTTATTGGGACAGTAATGAAAATATACTTACCTATACTACACCTACTGAGATAATTCAGGCCGATGCTGCCAGCAATAAATATACAGTTACAAAAAGCATGATTAAAACCGAGATGTCCTCCGATTACCCTATAATAAAACTGTTTGGTGATAAGGTTTATGTGGCCTTGGATTTTGTGCAAAAGTATTCGGATATGCAATATCGTTTTTTTACAGAGCCTAACCGTGTCGTAATCGATTATAAATGGGGAGAATACTTATTTACGGAGGTTGCTAAGGCTACACAGTTAAGATTTAAACCCGATATAAAAAGCCCTGTTTTGGTACAGCTTTCTGTAGGGGAGGAGCTTATGTATATTGTTAAGGACGAAGCTCCGAATAATGGTTTTGTAAAAGTCATGACCCAGGACGGTGTAATCGGGTATGTAAAAGAAAAACGTCTTAAAGAATCTTATTACAAAACAAAGGAAAGTACTTACCAGGCTCCTGAATATACTTCGCTAACAAGAAGTGAAAAAATAAATCTGGTTTTTCATCAAATTTTTAATAAAGATGCAGGTGCAAAACTTGAAGAGCTAATACGCCATACTAAAGGAGTTAATGTGGTAGCACCTACCTGGTTTAGCATAACAGATGTATCGGGAACCATATCGTCCCTGGCAAGCCATGAATACGTTGAAAAAGCCAAGGCGTTGGGGATTGAAGTCTGGGCTTTGGTAGATGATTTCAGTAACAATGTGGATATGCATGAGCTTCTTTCTTACACATCCCGCAGGGAAAATTTGGCCAATGCCTTAGTGGAAGCTGCCATTCAGTATAAAATAAACGGTATTAATATAGATTTTGAAAAAATACCTTCAAAAGCCGGAGAACATTTCATACAGTTTATTCGTGAGCTGTCAGTAAAATGCAGAAATAACGGAATAGTTCTGTCGGTAGATAACTATGTCCCTGCTCCGTACAATAAATACTATAACAGAAAGGAACAGGGAGAGATTGTTGATTACATTATAGTGATGGCTTATGATGAATATCATGCCGGCTCTGATGTTATTGGGCCCGTTGCTTCTCTTGATTATGTAAAAGCGGCTATTGATAACACTCTCGAGGAGGTTCCTAAAGAAAAAACCATAATAGCCGTTCCGTTCTATTCCAGGTTGTGGAAAGAGACCGAAGAAGGTGAAATTTCGAGTGAAAGTTTTGCCATGACACCGGCAGCTAAAATTCTTTCAGACAACAGCGTCGAGCCTAAATGGGATGCGGCTGTGGGAAGTTATTACGGCGAATATGAAAAAGACGGAGCGGTTTATAAAATGTGGCTGGAAGACGAAAAATCTATTGAGGAAAAAATGAAACTTATTTATGAGTCCGATTTGGCAGGCGTAGGAGCATGGAAATTGGGTTTGGAAAAAGAAGAAGTCTGGAATGTTATTATACGTTATATAAATTAATGGATTATGAGGCGGTCTTAATACCAGACAGCCTCATAATTGCATACTGGGAAGAATAGGTCCATAATTTTTTTCATAATATATAGGGAAACCTGTATTGAAGGCATGGACTATGAAAAGTAAATATTTCAGTATCATTTTTTTGCTTCTGATAATAATTGCACGGATTTTAGTATCAGACCGGTCGGTTAAAGTCATGAGATTTTATGAAAGCGATATGGAAGGAAAATATTCCGGAATAACTATAGTAGTTGATCCGGGCCATGGAGGAAGGGACCCGGGCAAGGTCGGGGTAAATGGGGTTTTAGAAAAAGATATAAATTTGGCTATTTCATTAAAACTAAGAGATATACTTGAAGAAAAAGGTATAAATGTAATTATGACAAGAACGGAAGACGAAGGATTATATTCCGAAAGTGACTCAAATAAAAAGCGGACTGATTTAAAAAATAGAATAGAAATAATTAATTCAAACAATGCTTTATTAGCTATTAGTATTCACCAGAACAGCTTTACAGAAGAATATGTAAAGGGAGCACAGGTTTTTTACTATGCACAGTCAGAGCAAGGGAAAAAATTGGCAGAAATTATACAGGAACAGATAAAGGAATATTTAAAAGACGGAAACCACAGAAAAGCAAAATCCAACACCAATTATTATATGCTTAAACATACCTCATGCCCTTTGGTCATAGTTGAATGCGGCTATCTTTCCAATCAAAAGGAAGCTGCGTTACTGGCTGATTCTGAATATCAGGAAAAAATGGCTCGGGCCATTTATCTTGGCATTGAAAAGTATTTGGATACTTTGGATACAACGAAAAAATCAAATTTCCGGTAAGTATTAAGAAATCTTTATAAAGACAAACTAATTATAAATTATAGATATATATGCATAAACATGTTATAATCCTCGTTATGAAGTTCGAAGAACAAAAGACAATTTTGCAAATTGCTTTAAAAAGGAGTATAAAATTAAAATGAACACATTAATTATACAAGCAACTGACGGTTCGTTAAAAGAGGATGACCTAAAAAAGGCGGCCGATATTATAAAAAGCGGAGGCTTAGTGGCATTTCCTACTGAAACTGTTTACGGACTGGGAGCGGATGCTTTGAATCCTGAAGCTTCAAAAAAGATTTATGAAGCAAAAGGCAGGCCTTCGGATAATCCGCTGATTGTACACATAGCCTATCCTAATGATATAGAAGCTATTGCAAAAGATATTCCTAAAGAGGCTTATAGACTGGCGGAAGTATTTTGGCCGGGACCGCTTACAATAATTCTTGGCAAAAAAGAGATAGTCCCTTATAATACAACCGGAGGCCTTGATACTGTAGCTATACGTCTTCCTGCAAATAAAACGGCCAGGGCTCTTATTGAACGTTCAGGAGGGTTTATTGCAGCCCCCAGTGCCAATTCGTCGGGAAAACCGAGCCCGACTCAGGCTAAACATGTTATCGACGATTTGTACGGCAAGGTTGATATGATTATTGACGGAGGCAAATCCACTCTTGGCTTAGAGTCTACCATAGTTGACTTGACCGGAGAAAAGCCGGTTATCTTACGCCCGGGTTGTATAACAAAAGCAATGTTAGAGAATGTAATAGGCAAGATCGAATACGACAAGGCAATCTTAAATATGAATATGGACGAAAATATTATTCCCAAAGCTCCCGGCATGAAGTACCGCCATTATGCACCGGAAGGGTGTCTTACTATTTATGAAGGAAATATAGGTAAGGTTGCGGAGGCTATCAATAAAAGGGCGAAGGAATGCCTTGAAAAAGGGAAAACCGTAGGAATTATTGCCACGGAAGAAACAAAGGACCTGTATCAATATGGTACCGTAGAAGTAATCGGTTCAAGAAAAGAAGAGGATTCTATTGCCGCAGGCTTATATGCGGTCCTTAGAAAATTTGATGAACTTCATACGGAGTATATATTTTCCGAAAGTTTTGCAGACAACGGCTTAGGACAGGCTATTATGAACCGCCTGCTGAAAGCGGCAGGATACAGGTTAGTAAAAGTAGAGTAGAAATTAAGGAGGTATTGAATGTCAAAATATAAAAAAGTGATTTTTGTCTGTACCGGTAATACCTGCAGAAGCCCAATGGCAGAAGCGATTTTCAGAAATTTGGATCGGGACAGCGATATAAAAGTATCTTCAAGAGGACTGGTTGTTTTATTTGGTGAGCCTATAAATCCTAAAGCCGAAATTGTGCTTAAAAATCATAATTTGGAACTGGTAAACCACAGGGCAAAGGGGCTAAAAGAATCGGAAATTGATGAAAATACATTGGTACTTACTATGACTCAGGACCAGAAAAGAAAGGTGCTGCAGAACTATCCGGGTGCGGTAAATGTTTATTCTATTAAGGAATTTGCCGGTGAAACGGGAGATGTGGTTGATCCCTATGGGGGCACTCTTGTAGATTATGAAGAGTGCTTTAAAGAATTGGCCATACTGGTAAAAAAGACTGTCTATAAAATAAACGAACAAAATCAAAAGGAGGATACATTATGATAGCTATCGGAAATGACCATACCGGATATGAGTTAAAAATGGAAATTATAAAATATCTTGAAGAGAAAGGTATTGAATATAAAGATTTCGGATGCGGAAAGATAGACTCAAGTGACTATCCGGTTTATGCAAAAGCCGTATGTAAGGCAATACAAAACAAGGAATGTGATAAGGGTATATTAATATGCGGAACAGGAATAGGAATTTCCATAGCCGCCAACAAAATGAAAGGAATCCGTGCGGCTCTGTGCCATGATTGCTTCAGTGCTGAGGCTACAAGATTACATAACGATGCAAATGTCCTTGCCCTGGGAGCAAGAGTTGTAGGCCCGGGACTTGCGGTAAAAATAGTAGATACCTTTTTGAATACAGAATTTTCCGGACAGGAACGGCATATAAGAAGAATTAAAATGTTAGAAGAAGAATAAAATTTTAATATTTATATAAGGCAATTTTTTATAAAAAATGCATATTTACCTCCGTCTTTGGGAATACTGACAGTTAGTTAAAAATTCCGAAGGCGGAGGTGATTTTTTTGGAAAAAACCCATCGGTTATCAGAAAATATAAAGCGCATTTTTTCTTTAAAAAGAACAAAAATTACATTATATACGGCAACTGTTTTATGGCTGGCGGTAATAACCCAGATTGTCGTAAACAGAGTATTTTTTAAAGGGTTTCAGATAGCAGAGGCGTTCGTTATAACCGGTACCGAAGACATGGAATGCAGTTTGGAAATTGTAGTTCAGCATCCGAATGAGTTCCTCAGTGAAAACGATAAAAAGGAAATCATCAGATATATTGCCGACGTTATCGGGCTTAATATAGATAAAGACATTGATATAATTAAAGATAATGACAGGACGGAATATGTATTTGAAAAACAGGCTAAGAAAGCTGCAACTTCCCTGAAAGTAGTAAGTCTGGTACAGGATGTGGATTCGGCGGTAAAAATGAAACATTATGTTATTGCAAGGCTGAAAATAAAGGAATCAATTCAAAGCCTGGAAAAGTACAAAAGACTTCTTGAAAATGCTTTTAATAAACTAGGTATAGATAAGAAACAAATTACCGTGCAGTATGAGGGCTATATATCCGGTTTAATGACTAAGGAAAGTAAAGAGGCTATGGCCCGTCAATTGGTCAATGAACTTAAGGGGGAAATCGCACTTGAATATTGGCAGGATGATAATTATACCGTATATGCGTATACGGGCCTTTTAGATGAATATATTGAATCGGCGGGATGTAAAATCAACATTCAAATTGCCATGTCAAATGACGAAGATACTAAAAAGACAAAGGTTTATCTGGCATCTCCTATAATAAACAGCGGGTGGTAACACAGTGCTTATAAAAAAGAGAGATAGCAGTCAGAAGTTAATGCAACATAAATCTTAAATATAGTCTCATAATGTTCGGGGGAAGTTACCAATAACAAAGCCGTTATTGAAAAAAGGACCCAGCGCTATCGCAACTGGGACCGGTAGGCTACAATTTTGTTGATTAAAACCAGCGTCTTCTGCTGCGATAGCGGCGCCTTCTGTTAAAAATTTCATTAAGCAGAATAATGGTTACAAGATCTCTCAGTAAATTCTGCCGATTTCTGGGTGGATAGAAGTAACTATTAATTTCAACCTGAGGAGCTTCTTCCAAGTCTTTAACTTTTTCATAAACACGATCTATAATCTTTTCTAAGGTTACTTTATCGGGGTATTCATCAAACATAACACTTCCGTCGTATTCAAGTTTATCGCACTCTTCATCAATTTCTTTTTGAATACGTTTGGCTGTGTTGGGATAAAGCTGCTTCAGGTAATTCAAATCCCTGTCCAGATCTTCGCAATTGTCATAACCGTAAAGAGGATAAAGAGGAATTCCCATAGGTGTATTATAAGGAGTTACTTTAGGCAAAGGTACATAATTCAAAGAGCCGTACGGCAAATAACTTTGAGGCATATTAGGAGTTTCGGGGCTGATATTGTTTTGAGGCATACCAGTAGGTGGAGTAGAGCCGTTCATGGGAGTACCGGTGCGAGGCAAGGTACCGTTCATGGGCATACCGGTACGAGGAGTAGTATCGTTCATGGGAGTACCGGTGCGGGGCAAGGTACCGTTCATGGGCATACCGGTACGAGGAGTAGAGCCGTTCATGGGA
>Ga0207869_1000162_pt1 | contig 62794 bp, 53 predicted proteins | sample HigsolmetaAR205D_FD_184837 | JGI IMG/M metagenome (GOLD analysis project Ga0207869, IMG submission 184837) | Ionic liquid and high solid enriched microbial communities from the Joint BioEnergy Institute, USA - AR20-5-D (SPAdes) (version 2) ...
TTCCAGGCCAGACGGACGGAACCGACGTGCAGATACCGGTACACAACCCTCTCCCCCCTTGCGGCTGCGCCCCGGATGCGACCGTGCACCGGCAGGACGCGGCTTCCGTCAACGGGAGGAGGATCGTCGCCAGCCGGGCCCGGGGGCATGGGCCGGAAGTCCTGCCCCGGCCCGGGCGCCGCCGGCCGGCCGGCGGCGACCGCGCGGCCTCAGATCTTGTAGCCGGTATGCACCGCGACGATGCCGCCGCTGAGGTTGACGTAGCCGCAGCGGGCCAGGCCGGCGGCTTCCATCATGGCCTTCAGCTCCTCCTGCGGCGGGTGCTTGCGGATGCTCTCGGCCAGGTACTGGTAGCTGGCCGCGTCGCCGGCGAACAGCTGGCCCAGCTTCGGCAGCACCTTGAACGAGTGGAAGTCGTAGACCGGGCGGAACCAGCCGGCACGGACCTCGGAGAACTCCAGCACCCGCACCTGGCCGCCCACCCGCACCACGCGCTGCATCTCGCGCAGGGCCGCGTCCTTGTCGGTGACGTTGCGCAGGCCGAAGGCGATGGTCACCAGGTCGAAGCTGCCATCCGGGAACGGCAGCTTCTCGGCGTTGCACTGCACGTACTCCAGGCCGGCCACCAGGCCGCGGTCGGTGAGCCGGTCACGGCCCACGGTCAGCATGCCGGCGTTGATGTCCCCCAGCACGATCTGCCCGGTCGGCCCCACCCGCGGATGCAGCAGTGCGGCGATGTCGCCGGTGCCGCCGGCCAGGTCCAGCACCCGGTCGCCTGGCTTCACCTGGCAGGTGGCCACGAAGTAGCGCTTCCAGGCCCGGTGGATGCCCAGGCTCATCAGGTCGTTCATCAGGTCGTACTTGCGCGCGACCGAGGTGAACACCTGGCCGACCAGCTTCTGCTTCTCGGCCTTGGGAACCTGGCGGAAGCCGAAGTGGGTGGTGCCGTTGTCGTTGGGGGAGTGGTCCATGGCGTGATTATGGCACCTCGGGCCGCCCTGCCGCCCGTCGGAAAGTCGGGACCCATTAATAAGGCAGGCTTACAATAAGCCTCCCGTGGAACCTACCGACCCCATCCGCGCCGACGACGGCCTCGGCTTCCTGCTGGTCACCGCCGCGCGCCTGCTGCGCCAGCGCTTCGAACAGGCCCTGGCCTCGGCCGACCTGGAGATGACCGCCGGTGAGGCCCGCACCCTGGCCGTGGCCGACCACCTGGGCCCGGTGCGCCAGACCGAGCTGGCCGCGGCCCTGTCCATCGAGCCCATGTCGCTGGTGGCCCACCTGGACCGGCTGGAGGCCGCCGGCCTGGTCGAGCGCCGGCCGGATCCGGCCGACCGCCGCAGCAAGCGCGTGCACCTGACCACCAAGGCCAGGCCGGTGTTGCGCCGGATCATGCGCGTGCTCACCCAGGCACGGCAGGAGGCGATGGACGACTTCAGCGCCGCCGAGGCCGAGCAGTTCCGCCAGTACCTGCAGCGGCTGTGCCGCAACCTGGGGGCGGGCGGCGGCGCCTGAGCGATGGACCCGCGCTACGTCCCCCGCCAGTGGGCGCCGCACGAGCGGCCGGCCTTCCCCGGCTCGCCGTCCACGCCGCACCACCCGGCCCTGCGCCGGCTGCAGTTCGCCGCGGTGGGCGTGCTGGTGGCCGTCACCGGCGGCCTGGGCAATGCCCTGGTCATGGCCAACCTGCCGTACCTGCAGGGCCACTTCGGCGCCTACGCGTGGGAGATGCAGTGGCTGCCGGCGGCATTCTTCATGACCAGCATGTCGGCCAACCTGGTGCTGGTGAAGTTCCGCCAGCAGTTCGGCCTGCGCGTGTTCACCGAGATCTGCCTGGCCGTGTACGCGGCCATCGCCCTGGCCCACCTGTACGTCAACGACCTGGGCTCGGCGGTGGCGGTGCGCGCCGCCCACGGCCTGTGCGCCACCGCGCTCAACACCCTGGGCGTGTTCTACATGATCCAGGCCTTCCCGGCCGAGCACCGCAGGAAGGCCCTGGCCATCGCCCTGGGCCTGACCCAGCTGCCGGTGCCGCTGGCGCGGCTGTTCTCCACCGAGCTGCTGCAGCTGGGCGAATGGCGTGGCCTGTACCTGTTCGAGCTGGGCCTGGCCATGCTGGCCCTGGCCGGCGTGCTGGCGGTGAAGCTGCCACCCAGCGACCGCTACCGCGTGTTCGAGCCGCTGGACCTGGCCACCATCGCCAGCTTCGCGGCCGGCACCGGCTGCCTGGCCGTGGTCCTGGCCTTCGGCCCGGTGCTGTGGTGGACCGAGGCCGCCTGGCTGGGCGTGCTGCTGGCCGCGGCGGTGGCGCTGCTGGTGGCGGCCGGGCTGGTCGAGCACCACCGCAGCAACCCGATGCTCAACCTGCGCTGGCTGGCCAGCGGCGACCTGCTGCGCCTGACCCTGTCCATCGTGCTGATCCGTGTCTGCCTGTCCGAGCACAGCGTCGGCGCGGTGGCCCTGTTCCAGCAGCTGGGCCTGGACAACGCCCAGCTGCAGGGCCTGTCGGCGGCGGTGGTGCTGGGCTGCGTGTGCGGCATGGCCGCCAGCGCCCTCACACTGGCCCCGTCCAACTTCACGCAGCAGCTGATCGTGGCGGTGGCGCTGATCGCCACCGGCGCGTTCATGGACGCGCACGCCACCAGCCAGACCCGGCCGGCACAGATGTACCTCAGCCAGTTCCTGATCGGCTGCGGCAGCACCGTCTTCATCGCCCCGGCCATGCTCAGCGGCATCGGCAAGGTGCTGGCCCAGCCGCGCAACTTCATCAGCTTCATCGTCCTGTTCGGCATGGCCCAGGGCCTGGGCAGCCTGCTCGGCAGCGCGGTGCTCGGCAGCTTCCTCACCGTGCGCACCCGGCTGCACGCCGCGCGCCTGGGCGAGGGCCTGGAGCTGCCCGACCCGCAGGTGGCCGCGCGCCTGCACGGCTACGCCGCGCTGCACCTGCACGACGTGCCCGATGCGGCGCAGCGCCAGCTGCAGGCGCTGCGCATGCTCGGCCAGGCCACCGGGCGCGAAGCCACGGTGCTGGCCTACAACGACCTGTTCCTGCTGGTCGGCTGGCTGTCGCTGGCCACCCTGGCCTGGCTGCTGGCCGACCTGTACCTGCGCCGGCGCAAGGCCGCGCCGCAACCCACCGCACCCGGCGCGTCGCCCGCGCCCGCTTCCCCCGCACGCCCATGAACGCCCCCGCCACCGCCTCCCCCACCGCCTCCACGCCGCAGCCCGCCGCGCCCCGGCGCCGGCTCTTGGCCACACTGGGCATCGCCGCGCTCGCGCTGGCGGGGATCGGACTGGTGCTCTACGCCTGGCAGGTCCCGCCGTTCCACGGCGCCATCGAACGCACCGAGGACGCCCAGGTGCAGGGCCAGGTCACCCTGGTCGCACCGCAGGTGGAAGGCTACGTGGTCGAGGTGGCGGTGCAGGACTTCCAGCAGGTCCGCCGCGGCCAGCTGCTGGCGCGGATCGACGACCGCATCTACGCCCAGCAGCTGCAGCAGGCCCGGGCCCAGCTGCTGGCCGCCCGCGCCGAGCTGGCCGCCTGGGACCAGCAGCGCCGCGGCGCGGCTGCCGCCAGTGCCCAGGTCGCCGCCCGCATCCAGGCGCAGCAGGCCCAGCGCGAGCATGCCGATGCGGTGCTGCGCCGGGCCAACGAACTGGCCGCGCAACGCCTGGTTTCCGAACAGGACCGCGAGGCCGCGCTGGCCAGCGACCGCCAGGCCCGTGCCGACCTCGTCCAGGCCCGCGCCGCGCTGCAGGCCGCGCGCGAGAACGAGCGCGGCATCGAGACCGGGCGCCGGGGCCTGGAAGCGCGGGTGGCCGCCGCCGAGGCGGCGGTGGAACTGGCCCGGATCAACCTCGACAACACCCGCATCCTCGCACCGCGCGACGGCCGCCTGGGCCAGGTAGGCGTGCGCGAGGGCGCCTACGTGGCCACCGCCGCCCAGCTGATGGCGCTGGTGCCGGAGGAACTGTGGGTGGTGGCCAACTTCAGGGAGACGCAGATGGCGCGCATCCGCGAGGGCCTTCCGGTGCGCTTCACGGTGGACGCGCTGGACGGCCTGGTCCTGTCCGGCCACGTGGAGCGCATCGCCCCGGCCACCGGCGCGCAGTTCTCGGTGCTGCCGCCGGACAACGCCACCGGCAACTTCGTGAAGATCCCGCAGCGCATCCCGGTGCGGATCGGCATCGACCCGGGCCAGGAACCGCTGCTGTCGCGCCTGGCGCCGGGCATGTCGGTGGTGGTGGCGGTGGACACCGCCGCCGCGCCTGGCGGCGCCGCGGTGGCCGGCATACGCTGAAGCAGGGCAACCCCAGAGGAACACCGCACCGTGTCCATCGATTACCGCGCCATGCTCGCCGTCGCCCTCGAGGAGGCCCGCCAGGGCCTGGCCGAGGGCGGCATCCCGATCGGCGCCGCGCTGTTCACCCGCGACGGCCGCCTGCTCGGCCGCGGCCACAACCGCCGCGTGCAGGAGAACGACCCGTCCGTGCACGCCGAGACGGACGCCTTCCGCAAGGCCGGCCGCCAGCGCTCCTACCGCGACACCGTCATGGTCACCACGCTCTCGCCGTGCTGGTACTGCAGCGGCCTGGTCAGGCAGTTCGGCATCGGCACCGTGGTCATGGGCGAGGCGGTCAACTTCCAGGGCGGGCACGAGTGGCTGCGCGAACAGGGCGTGGCGGTCATCGACCTCAACGATGCCGAGTGCATCCGCATGCTCGGCGACTGGATCGCCGCCAACCCGCACGTGTGGAACGAGGACATCGGCGCGGACGGCGCCTGCGGCCACGCGCGCTGAGCGCCCGCACGCGGCGTGAAGGGACGGTGATTCTCACCGCCTGCACGCCGCCGCCCCCAGACTCGGGCCATGCCCGAGTCCTCCGACGACCTGGTCGTCCTGCGCCCGGAAGGGCTCTACTGCCCGCCCGGCGGTTTCCACATCGACCCGTGGCGGCCGGTGCCGCGCGCGGTCATCACGCATGGCCACGGCGACCATGCCCGTCCCGGCATGGGCGAGTACCACTGCAGCCGCGACGGCGTGGCGGTCCTGCGCTGGCGCCTGGGCGAACAGCAGGTTCATGCGCACGACTACGGCGAGGCCTTCACCCTCGGCCGGGCGCGGGTCTCGCTGCATCCGGCCGGGCACGTGCTGGGCTCGGCCCAGGTCAGGATCGAGGCCGATGGCCGGGTCTGGGTCGCCTCGGGCGACTACAAGCGCCAGCCCGATCCCACCTGCGCCGCGTTCGAACCGGTCCGGTGCGACACCTTCATCACCGAGGCCACGTTCGGCCTGCCGGTGTACCGCTGGCCGGACACGCGGCAGGTTGCCGCCGACATCGTGCAGTGGCGGCGGCAGTGCGCCGAACGCGGGGAGGTCGCGATCCTGTACTGCTACGCCCTGGGCAAGGCGCAGCGGGTGCTGGCCGAGCTGCGTGGGCTCGACGACATGCCGGCGCTGCTGCACGGCGCGATCGACGCCGGCGTGCAGGTCTACCGCCAGGCCGGCATCGCCATGCTGGAGACCGAGCGCGTCGCCGACCTGCCACGCAACGCCGACTGCGCCGGGCGCCTGGTGATCGCACCGCCCTCGGCGGCGGGCAGCGCCTGGCTGCGCCGCTTCCGCCGCGCCCAGCACGGCTTCGCCTCCGGCTGGATGCGGATCCGCGGCAACCGTCGCCGGCGCAACGTGGACCGTGGCTTCGTCATCTCCGACCACGCCGACTGGCCGGACCTGCTGCGCACCATCGCCGACACCGGCGCGCGTCGGATCATCGCCACCCATGGCAACACCGACGCCCTGGTGCGCCACCTGTGCGAGCAGGGCGTGGCCGCCGAGTCCTTCCATACCGGCTACGGCGACGAAGCCCCGCAGGATGCCGCCACGGCCGGGCGGGCGCGGGAGCCGGACGCATGAGGCGCTTCGCGGCCCTGTACCGCGAGCTAGACCGCAGCACCGCCACCGGCGACAAGCGCGGCCCTGGTCGCCTATTTCCGCGATGCGCCGCCGGCGGACGCGGCCTGGGCCCTGCACCTGCTCTCCGGCGGCAAGATCTCCGGCGCCGGCCGCAAGATCGCCGCCAGCGGCGAACTGCGCGCCTGGGCGGGCGAAGTCGCCGGCCTGCCCGGCTGGCTGGTGGACGACAGCTACGCGCAGGTGGGCGACCTGGCCGAGACCGTGACCCTGCTGCTGGACGACCCGCCCGATGCCGGCGCCGACGTGCCGCTGTCGGAGTGGATCGAACGGCGCCTGCTGCCGCTGGCCAATGCCGCGCCGGAAGTGCGCCGCGCCGCGGTCACCGCGGCCTGGCGCAGCCTCTGCTTCGACGAACGCCTGGCCTTCAACAAGCTGCTGACCGGCTCGCTGCGAGTGGGCGTGTCGCAGCGGCTGGTGCAGCAGGCGCTGGCCGAGCTGTCCGGCGTGGACATCGCCCGCATCGCCCAGCGCATGCTTGGCGCCTGGATGCCCGATGCCGACTGGATGGCGCACCTGCTCGATCCGGAGGAGCGTCCCGGCGACCGCCAGCAGCCCTATCCGTTCTTCCTTGCCTCGCCGCTGGAGGCCGCACCGGAGAGCCTGGGCCCGATCGACGAGTGGCTGCTGGAATGGAAGTGGGACGGCATCCGCGTGCAGCTGATCCGCCGCGACGGCGGGGTGGCGCTGTGGTCGCGCGGCGAGGAGCGCCTGGATGGCCGCTTCCCCGAGATCGAGCAGGCCGCCGCGGCGCTGCCGGACGGAACCGTGCTCGACGGCGAACTGCTGGCCTGGCGCGACGACGGGGACGCGCCGCTGCCGTTCACCGCGCTGCAGACCCGCATCCAGCGGCGCAAGCCGGGCGCGAGGACCCTGGCCGACACGCCGGTGCGGGTGGTGGCCTATGACCTGCTGGAGCTCGGCGGCCAGGACCTGCGCGGGCTGCCGCAGCTGGAACGCCGCGCGCGCCTGGGGCAGGTGCTGGCGGCGCTGGATGACCCGCGCATCGCGCTGTCGCCGCGGGTGCAGCCCGCCAGCTGGGAACACGCCGCCGGACTGCGCAGCCAGTCGCGCGAGCGCGGCGTCGAGGGCCTGATGCTCAAGCGCGCCGGCGCCGCCTACCAGTCCGGGCGCCGCCGCGGCGACTGGTGGAAGTGGAAGGTCGATCCACTGACCATCGATGCGGTGCTGCTCTACGCCCAGGCCGGTCACGGCCGCCGCAGCACCCTGTTCACCGACTGCACCTTCGGCCTGTGGCACGAGGGCGCGCTGGTGCCGGTGGCCAAGGCCTACTCCGGCCTGGACGATGCCGAGATCCTCAAGCTGGACCGCTGGATCCGCGCCCACACCATCGAGCGCTTCGGCCCGGTGCGCGCGGTGGAACCGGTGCAGGTGTTCGAGCTGGGCTTCGAGGCGGTCAACCGCAGCCGCCGGCACAAGTCCGGCATCGCCGTGCGCTTCCCGCGCATCCTGCGCTGGCGCCACGACAAGCCGGCCGCCGAGGCCGACGTGCTGGCCGCCCTGCAGGCGCTGGCGCGATGAGCCCGGCACAGCCAACGCCACCCGCACCGCCACGACCGTCCGCGGCCGCGTTGCGCCGCGCGCGCAGGCAGCTGGATGCCTGGTTCGCGCAGCGCGGATGGACGCCGCTGCGCTTCCAGCGCGAGGTCTGGCGCCGCGCCCTGGCCGGCGGGTCGGGCCTGCTGCACACACCCACCGGCAGCGGCAAGACCCTGGCGGTGGCCGGCGTGTCCCTGCTCGAGGCGCTGGCACGCGCCGAATCCGCGCCAGCCACGAAGCGCCGCATGCGGGCCGCCGAGGCGCATCCGCTGCGCCTGCTGTGGATCACCCCGCTGCGCGCGCTCGCCGCCGACACCACCCGCGCGCTGCGCGAACCGGCAGCGGCGCTGGGCCTGGACTGGCGCGTGGGCCAGCGGACCGGCGATGCCAGCACGCGCGACCGCCGCCTGGCGCGCGAGGGCGGGCTCGACGCGCTGGTGACCACGCCCGAGTCGCTGGCCCTGCTGCTGTCCTACCCCGACGCGCCGGAGCGGCTGCGCGCGCTGGACATGGTGGTGGTCGACGAGTGGCACGAGCTGCTGGGCAACAAGCGCGGCGTGCTGCTGCAACTCAACCTCGCGCGCCTGCGCGCGCTGCGCCCCGGGCTGCGCATCTGGGGCCTGTCGGCCACGCTCGGCAACCTCGTACAGGCGCGCGAGGTGCTGCTGCCGCACGCGCCGGAGGCCGCACTGGTGGGCGGCACCCGTGCACGGCCGGTCGCGGTGCACACCCTGCGCCCGGGAGGCGGCGAACGCTTCCCCTGGGCCGGCCACCTCGGCCTGGGCCAGCTGGCGCGCGTACTGGATCGCCTGCTGGCGGTGCGCAGCAGCCTGCTGTTCACCAACACCCGCGCCCAGGCCGAGCTCTGGCACCAGGCGCTCGCTGCGGTCTGGCCCGAGGATCCGGCCACCCTCGCCCTGCACCACGGCTCGCTGGATCCGGCCCTGCGCGGCGCCGCCGAGCAGGGCCTGCGCGAGGGCACGGTGCGCTGCGTGGTGGCCACCTCCAGCCTGGACCTGGGCGTGGATTTCCCTGCGGTGGACCAGGTGCTGCAGCTGGGCAGCCCCAAGGGCGTGGCGCGCCTCCTGCAGCGCGCCGGCCGTGCGCGCCACCGTCCCGGCGAACCGGGCGAGGTCACCTGCATCCCCACCCATGCGCTGGAACTGGTGGAGTTCGCCGCCGCGCGCCGGGCGATCCGCGATGGCCGCGTCGAAGCGCGCCTGCCGCCGCGCCGTCCGCTGGACGTGCTGGCCCAGCACTGCGTCAGCTGCGCCCTGGCCGGCGGCTTCGAGCCGGACGCGCTGCTGGCCGAGGTGCGCGGGACCCATGCCTTCGCCGGGCTGGACGAGCCGACCTGGCAGGCGGTGCTGGACTTCATCGTCCAGGGCGGACGCGCACTGTCGCACTACCCGGACTTCCACAAGGTGGTGCGCGCCGCGGACGGCCGCTGCGTGGTCCAGGACCGGCGCGTGGCCCTGCGCCACCGCCTGTCGATCGGCACCATCACCAGCGACGGCAGCGTCACCGTGCGCCTGCTGCGCGGCGGCACGCTGGGCGCGGTGGAGGAACAGTTCGTCGGCCGCCTGCGTCGCGGTGACCGCTTCCGCTTCGCCGGCCGCCTGCTGGAGCTGGTGCGGCTGGAGGACATGACCGCCTACGTGCGCCTGGCCCGTGGCGGCGAGGGTGCGGTGCCGACCTGGCGCGGCGGGCGCATGCCGCTGTCCTCGCAACTGGCCGACGGGATGGAGCGGTTGCTGGCCGTGCCCGACGGCTCGCCCGAGCTGCTCGCGCTGGCGCCACTGCTGGCGCTGCAGGAGCGCATCTCCGCCCGGCCCGGCCCGGACCGCCTGCTGGTCGAGCGGCTCCGCCTGCGCGGGCGCCAGCACCTGTTCGTGTACCCGTTCGGCGGGCGCCAGGTGAACGAGGGCCTGGCCGCGCTGTTCGCCCTGCGCTGGGGTCGGCTGCAGCGCAACAGCTTCGCCTTCGCCGCCAACGACTACGGCCTGGTGCTGTCGCCGGCGCAGGCGGCGCCGGTGGACGAAGCCCTGCTGCGGGCGATGTTCTCGCCGGCAGGGCTGGAGGCCGACCTGCGCCAGGCGCTCAACCTGGGCGAGCTGGCGCGCCGCCGCTTCCGCGAGATCGCCCGCGTTTCCGGCCTGCTGATGCCGTCCCTGCCCGGCCGCCAGCTGCGCAGCCTGCGCCAGCTGCAGGCCTCCTCCGGGCTGCTGTTCGACGTGCTCAGCCGCCACGATCCCGGCCACCTGCTGCTGGCCCAGGCCGGGCGCGAGGTGCTGGAGGGCGAACTGGAACTGGCGCGGCTGGAGCAGGTGCTGCGCGACCGCGGTTCGCGCGGGCTGGTGCTGGCCACCCCGCCCGGACTGACGCCGCTGTCGTTCCCGCTCTGGGCCGAGGGCCAGCGTGGCCAGCTCAGCACCGAGGACTGGCGCACCCGCGTGCGCCGCGCCGCCGAACGTGGAGACCGGGCCAAGTGCCCAGTCCGCTGCGGATCGCGACGTCGAAATCGAGCGCATCGAGGTCCGCCGTAGGGACGCTCATGTCGAGGCGCACGCGCAGGGCAGGCATGCGCGCCTTGAAACGGCCGAGCTTCGGCGCCAGCCATGTCGCGCCGACCGTCGGCAAGGTCGTGATGGAAAGTTCGTCCTGCGCACGCTCGACCGTCTGGGCGACTGCGGCTCGCATCGTGGCGAATGCGCCGGAGATCGCCGGTGCGAGCATGTCCCCATTCGCGGTCAGTTCCACGCGGCGCGGGAAACGGCGGAAGAGCACTACGCCAAGCCGCGCTTCGAGTTGCTTGATCTGGTAGCTGACCGCCGCCGGGGTCATGTTGAGCTCGGCGGCCGCCCGCGAAAAGCTGCCCAGCCGCGCGGCCGCCTCGAAGGCGCGCAAACTCGAGAGCGGCGGCAAGGAGGGCGGAGGCACACGGCAAGTTTAGCTTGCCCTGCGAGCCTCGCCCCGGGTCGACCGGCGCGGTGTTCCCCATGCCGGGTGCCCCGGGGTGGCGGGCTGGCGGGGCGCACAGGGCCGCCCCGGCAGCTCGCCAAGCGGCCGGCGTCAGGCCGGCTGCAGCCCCGGCCGACCGCGCTCGACCACGAAGCTGGCGTAGGTGCGGACCGGTTCGTCCGGTACCGTCACCCGGTCGAGCACCTTCAGGTCGCCGCGCCACTCGTCGCGGGTCACCTCGCACAGCACGTAGCCGCGGCGGTCGGTGATCGCCTTGAGCTGCGGATTGAGGCTGCGCGCGTTGCGGTTGAAGTCGTCGTCCTCGCCGGCGCCGTCGGCGCCCGAGCTGATCGACGTGGCGAGGAACTCGGTGGAGATCACGCCGGAGTCCTCGTGGTCCTGCAGCAGGTCGCTGGCGAAGTGCCGATGCGCGTCGCCGCACACGGTGACCACGTTCTTCATGCCCGCCTCATGGATGTGCCCCAGCAGGCGGCGGCGCGGGCCGAGATAACCGGACCACTGGTCCATGGAATGCACGACCTCTCCGGTTTCGCGCGAGCGCATCGCCAGGTTGGCCAGGCTCACCTGGTGGGCGATCGCGTGCCAGCGATGGTGGTCCGGGCGCAGGCCGTCGTACAGCCAGGCTTCCTGTTCCGCGCCGAGCATGGTGCGCGAAGGATCGGCCACCGCGTCGTTCTGGGGACCGTCGCGGTCGCCGTTGACCTGGTCGCTGCGGTACTGGCGCGTGTCGAGGAAGTGCGCCTGCAGCAGGTCGCCCCAGCCCGCGCGGCGATACATGCGCATGTGGCCGTTGTGCGGCATCGAGCGCCGCCGCAGCGGCATGTGCTCGTAGTAGGCCTGCATGGCGACCGCACGGCGCAGCATGAACAGCTCGGGCGGCGTGCCGTCCTGGTCGAACTCGCCGGCCCAGTTGTTGTCGATCTCGTGATCGTCGAAGCTGACGAACCAGGGCACCGCAGCGTGCGCCGCCTGCAGGTCCGGGTCGCTGCGGTACTGCGCATAGCGCCGCCGGTAGTCGTCCAGCGAATAGATCTCGCCGCCGACGTGGCGGCGCAGCGGCATGAACGGGCGGCCGTTGAGCATGCGCTCGCCAGGGCCGCGGTCGGGGCCTTCGTATATGTAGTCGCCGTAGTGGAAGACGAAGTCCAGGGGCTCCTCGGCGATCCGGCGCCAGGCCGTGAAATGGCCCTCCTCCAGGTGCTGGCAGCCGGCCACGGCGAAGCGCACGCGGTCCACGCGCGCATCCGTCGCAGGGAGCGTGGCGCTGCGGCCGACCGGACTGGTCGCACCGCCTACGGCGAAGCGATACCAGTACGGCCGTCCGGGCGCCAGGCCCTCGACCTCGACATGCACGGCATGCGCGAGCTCCGGCCGGGCCAGCGCTTGGCCATCGCGGACGACGCGGCGGAAGCCTTCGTCCTCGGCCAGCTCCCAGGTCACCGCCATGGGCCGCATCACCATGCCGCCGCCCTGTTCCAGCGGCTGCGGCGCGAGCCGGGTCCAGAGGACGAAGCCATCGGGCGCGGGCTCTCCGGAGGCGACGCCGAGCTGGAACGGGTCGCGGTCGAAGCGCGGATTGGCAAGCAGGTTGCGCGGTGCGGCCTGGCCGAAGGCCATGCCGAACGGCGCGAGGAGCCCGCTGGCGGCGCCGGTGCCCAGCGCCTTGAGCAGGCGCCGGCGGTTGATGTCGTGGGTCATCTCGGACGGTTCCGGAACGGGCGCCGCGCCCGTGCGGGCGCGGCGCGAAGGCGGGTCAGAACGAATAGATGGCGTGGAAGTACACGCCCTGGCCGTACTCGTCGCGCTGAGAGATCGTGCCGCCGATGTCGCGCGCGTGGTACCACTCCGGGCTCGCATCCAGCAGGTTGTCGATCTCGTACTTGAACGTCCAGCGCTCGCCCACCTGGTGCCAGAAGGAGAGATCGACCGTGGTCATCCGGTTGACGAACTTGTCGTTCCATGGCGTGGAGCCGATGGAGCCGAGGTAGTCGTCCTGGTGGTTCACCGACAGGCGCGCGGTGCCGCGGATCGCGGGGATGCGGTAGCTCAGCGTCAGGTTGGCCATCCAGTCCGGCTGGTACTGCATGCGGTCGAGCTTGCGGCCGCTGCCGTCGGCAACGTAGTTCATCTCGCCGTCGAGCCAGCTGACGTTGAACGAGGCGCCCAGGTTCGGATGGAAGCCGAACGAACGGTTCACCAGGGCGAGCTCCAGGCCCTGGATCATCGATTTCTCGGCATTCATCGGCTGGCGGATGCGGTTGGTCAGCCCGTCGACGACCTCTTCGGTGGTGAGGGTGAAGATGTCGTCGGCGATGTCCTTGCGGAACGCGGTCAGCGCGACCAGGGCGCTGCCGCCGAAGTAGCGCTCGATCGCCAGGTCGTAGTTGTCGGCGCGGCGGGGGTCGAGATCGGGGTTGCCGCGGGTGATGCTGCAGCCGCTGGTTTCCTCGCCGCAGGTGCGGCTCTCGGCCTGGGCGAGCTGCCCGGGCGTGGGCCGGCCGATGGTGCGGCTCACCGAGCCTCGCAGCTTCCAGTTCTCGCCGAGATCGTGGACGACGTTGAACGACGGCAGCCAGCTCCTGTACTCGCCGCTCGGCCGGGTGACCTGGTCGGTGAGCGTGCCGTCTAGGGTCAGCGGGGTGCGGGCATCGAAGCTCGCATCGTCGTAGCGCAAGCCGAGGATGTAGTGGGTCGCGTCGGTCGCGTAGTGCAGCGACAGGTAAGCGTTGGCGACTTCTTCCTCGTAGGCGTAGTCGGAGATCGTGCTGTGGTGCCGGGTGGCCGCCTGGTCGACCGGCAGGTTCGGGAACACGCTGCCGTAGAAGCGGTCGTAGTCCGGCCACGGCACGACGAAGCCGTTGCTGCCGTGGTGCGAATAGCCGGGGTCGTACATGTATCCGGTCGCGTCGCTGCCGGTGACCTTGCGTATGCTGTCCACGTCCTTGTCCATGCGCAGGCGGCTCCAGCGCACCCCGGTCACGAAGCCCAGGCCGGTCGCGCCGGGGGCCACGTTGAATGAGTAGTCGGCGCGCAGGTCGAGGACGTTCTGCTGCGCCCGGGTGTAGGTCATCTCCGCCGAGCGCAGCACGTAGGTGTTGGAGAGCGGGTCGCCGGTGTATCCGGCGAGCTCCGGAAGCTCGCTCATCCGGTAGCTGAAGTACTGCCCGCGCGGCGTCGTGCGCGTCTGCAGGTAAGGCTGCGTGTCCTTGTAGACCTCGCGCGTGTAGCCGGCGCGCAGCGACAGGTCGGACAGGTCGCCCAGCCGCCAGTCCATGCCGCTGATCAGGCCGCTGGCGGTGCGGTCCCACTGGTTGTAGCGCACCACGGACTGGATGTAGTCCACGGCCACCGTTCCACTGTCCCGCAACCGTTCGGGGAAGTTGCGGGGGTTGCCCAGCAGGTTCGTCGAGTTCATCGTCGACGATTCCCGGCGGTTGTAGGCATAGCCCATCGCGAAGGCGTCGACGTCCTCGCGGGGGCGCCACTCCAGCTTGAGCGAGGCGCCCTTGTTGGTGATGACGTTGCTGTAGTCGCCCCAGGCCAGCTTCGTCAGCGAGTTGTTGCCGTCCCAGCCCAGCGCCGGGTCGGGCGCGGCGATCGTCTGGCCGGCCTCGTTGAAATAGGTGCGCGCGTCGCTCCAGATCTTGCTGGAGTTGCGCACGCGGTCCTGGTAGCGCGCGGTGAACACCACGCCGAACTGCTCGTCGGCGCCGAAACGGCTTGCGAACGCGGTCTTCAGGCCCTTGCCCCAGTGCGACCTGCCGGCGCCGCCCGCGTTCTCGCCGGCCGGGCCCTCGAAGCTGGAATAGATCCCGTAGGCGTCGGCCATGAAGTAGGGGCTGGCCGTGGCGAAGGCCGATCGCGTGACGATGTCGACCGCACCGCCGATGGCGGCGGCATCCTGTTCCGCGGTGAACGCCTTGAATACGTCCACGCGTTCGGCGATGTCGCTGGGGATCAGCTGCAGGTTGACGCGGCGGCTGCCGCCGCCGTTCTCGCCGGTCGTCGCCAGCGCCAGGCCGTCCAGCGTGGTCACGTTGAGGTCCGCGGAGATGCCGCGAATGGTGATGTAGCGCGGCTCGTCGCCGTCGCCCTCGAAGCTGACTCCCGGGACCTGGACCAGCATCGAAGCGATGGAGTTGTCGCCGGTCGGCGCCTCGAGGTCGTTGTACGTGACCGAATCGACGATGACGTCGGCGTCCCGCTTCACGTCGACGGGCTGGTAGCCGTAGTCCGCCACGACGCGCACGGCGTCGAGCGTGCTGACCGGGGTGTCGGCGGCGACTGCATCTTCTGCCATGCCGGGGGCCGCCGGCGCGAGCGCCAGGATGCCGGAGATGACGACGAACAGGCGGTTTCTGCTGCAAGTGGTGCGCTTCATCGGGTTCTGCCAAAAAAGAAAGGCCACCGGTCGGTGGCAGCGCGGCATGGTAGTCGCCAGTGCGTTTCAAATTTTTCTTCGCGAACATTGCAGGGCGATGAAACCCGCGTGCGCCTTGCGACGCCGAGTTGTCGACGCGATCCCAGAAACGGCTGGAGCGCCGCCATGGACGCTGAGTGGCGCACGCGGCTGGCCGGCGAGCCGGTGCACCTGCTGGGTGGCCGCGCGCTCTGGCGCCCGCGGGCGCGCGCCCTGCTGGTGGCCGACCTGCACCTGGGCAAGGGCGATGCGTTCCGCCGCGCCGGCCTGGCGATCCCCGGCGGCGGCACCGCGCTCGACCTGCGGCGCCTGGATGCGCTGCTGGCCGGGTATCCGGCCGAAGTGCTGTGGATCCTCGGCGACCTGCTGCACGGCCCGGCACCGCGCGCACACTGGCTGGCGGCGTGGCGGGCCTGGCGCGCAGGCCATCCCGGCTTGCGCATCCGCGTGCTGCGCGGCAACCACGATCGCGCCTTCGCCGCCTCCGTGCTGGACGTCGAGGACGCCGGCGGTGAACAGCGCGACGGCCCGTTCCTGCTGCGCCACGATCCGCGCCCGGCACCCGGTGCGCACGTGCTGTGCGGCCACGTGCATCCGCTGGCCGCCCTGCCCGGCCTGCACCGGCGCTGGCCGGCGTTCTGGCTGCGCGAAGGCCTGACCGTGCTGCCGGCGTTCTCGGCCTTCACCGCGGGTGTCGCGCCGCGCCTGCGGCCGGGCGAGCGCCTGGTGGCCTGCGTCGAAGGCGAGGCCATCGCCCTGCCGGAGGCCCCCGCCGGCTGAGCGGCATGCTCAGCTCTGCGCCGCCGCCCAGTCCACCGCCGGATACTCGCCCGGGCCCAGGAACAGGCGCAGCACCTCCTTGAAGGCCTGCCTGCCGTTCTCGCTGTTGGTCAGCAGCACCAGGCTCTCGCCGCTGTCGGGGTCGAGCATGAAGAAGGCCTTGAAGCCGGGGTTGTCGCCCCAGTGCCAGAGGCGGGTGCGGCCTTCCACGGTCTCCAGGCCCACGCCCAGGCTCCAGTCGATGTGCGGGTCCACCGGCACCGGGACGGCCTGGTCGTCGGCGTCGCTGGAGCGGGTCTTCAGCAGCGCGTGGCTGGCCGGGGTCAGGCCCTCGCCGCGGTACAGCGCCCGTTGCAGGAAGCGGCTGTACTCGCGTGCGGTGGTCACCAGGGTCCAGGCGGTGTTCTCCCAGCCGAACACGCGGTCGGCCAGCACCTCGCCGTCCCTGCCGTGGCCGTTGGCGTTGCGCGCGGCCGATTCCGGATCGGTCAGGTAGCGGCTGCCGGGCATGCCGAACACGTCGAACACCTCCTCGCGCGCCAGCCGTTCCCAGCGCCTGCCGGTCAGGTGTTCGAGCGTGCGCTGCAGCAGGTAGAAGCCCTCGCCGGAATACGAGTAGCGCGCCCCGGCCTCGAACAGGCTCTGCAGCGGCGTGCCGTCGATGGCCGGGTTGGACGGGGAGATCTCCCAGTTCTTCAGTCCGGTGGTGTGGTTGAGCACCATGCGCGCGGTGATGCGGCGCGCCTGCGGGTTGTCCTTCGCGCGCGGCGAGGGCCAGTACTCCCACAGCGGCCGGTCCAGCTCGATCAGGCCGCGGTCCACCAGGCGCAGGGTGACGTAGGCGCCGACCACCTTGGACAGCGAGGCGGCCTGGAACAGGGTGTCGGCCTCCACCGCGCGCCCGCCGTCGGCGCGCATGCGCCCGTATTCGATCGCCTGCTCGCGGCCGTCGCGCACGTGCACCAGCTGCGCGCCCGGGATGCCGTGCCGCTGCATGATGGCGGCGAAGACGGCGGCGCGCGCCCCGTCCACCGCCACCCCCTGCGGCGTGGCATCGGCCGGCATGGCGTGGACGGCCGCCGGCCACGGCAGGACCAGCACGGCGGCCAGCAGGCACGACAGGCGCTTGTTCTTCCCCATTCTCCCCTCCCCTCGGGGGCCCGGCATGGGCCCGGAGCCGACCCACGAGCATAGCCGCGCGCCGCCGCCGCGGCAGCCGGGGTGCGGGCCGGCGGCCGGCCCCCCGGCATCAACGCCGCCCGCGGACGCGGCCGGCGGCACCGGTCAGAGGATGTAGCGGCTCAGGTCCGGATCCTGGACCAGCTCGCCCAGGTGCTCGTCCACGTAGGCACGGTCGATGGTCACCGCCTGGCCGTCGCGGTCCGGCGCCTCGTAGCTCAGGGTGTCGAGCAGGCGCTCGAGCACGGTATGCAGGCGGCGGGCGCCGATGTTCTCCTGGCGCTCGTTCACCAGCGCGGCGATCTCGGCGATGCGTTCGATGGCATCGGCGGTGAACTCCAGCTTCACCCCCTCGGTGGCCATCAGCTCCACGTACTGGCGGGTCAGCGCGGCCTTGGGCTCGGTGAGGATGCGCACGAAGTCCTGCTTGCTCAGCGGCGACAGCTCCACGCGGATCGGGAAGCGGCCCTGCAGCTCCGGGATCAGGTCGGAGGGCTTGGCCAGGTGGAAGGCGCCGGAGGCGATGAACAGGATGTGGTCGGTGCGCACCGTGCCGTACTTGGTGGCCACGGTGGAACCCTCCACCAGCGGCAGCAGGTCACGCTGCACGCCCTCACGGCTGACGTCGCCGCCACCGATGGTGTCGCCGCGCCTGGCCACCTTGTCGATCTCGTCGATGAAGACGATGCCATTCTGCTCGCAGGCCTCGATGGCCGCGGCGCGGATGTCCTCCTCGTTGACCAGCTTGGCCGCCTCCTCCTCGATGAGCATGGGGCGGGCCTGCCGGATGGTGAGGGTGCGCTTGTGGGTGCGGCCGCCGCCCAGGCTGGCGAACATCTGCCGCAGCTGCTGGCCCATCTCCTCCATGCCCGGCGGGGTCATGATGTCCACGCCCACACTGGTGGCCACGTCCAGCTCGATCTGGCGCTCGTCCAGCTCGCCGGCGCGCAGCATCCTGCGGAACTTGGCGCGGGTGGCGTCCTCGGGCCCGGACACCTGCACCTCGGCGGTGGCCGCGTCGAACGGCAGGCCCGCCTGGCGACGCGGCAGCAGCGCGTCGAGGATGCGCTCCTCGGCCCGCTCCTCGGCCTGCAGGCGCACGCGTGCCTTGGCCTGCTCGCGGTACATCTTCACCGCGGTGTCGGCCAGGTCACGGATGATCTGCTCCACGTCCTTGCCCACGTAGCCCACCTCGGTGAAGCGGGTGGCTTCCACCTTCACGAACGGCGCATTGGCCAGGGTGGCCAGACGCCGCGCGATCTCGGTCTTGCCCACGCCGGTGGGGCCGATCATGAGGATGTTCTTGGGCATGACCTCGTTGCGCAGCTCCGGCGCCAGCTGCATGCGGCGCCAGCGATTGCGCAGGGCGATGGCCACCGCGCGCTTGGCGGCCTGCTGGCCGACGATGTGCCGGTCCAGCTCCTGCACGATCTCGCGCGGGGTCATGGTGGGGGAGGTGTTCTCTGCCATTGGGGCCTGTCCGGGAAGTTGCGGGGAATCGGGAACGCAGCGGCGTCCGGCCGCGCGGCACGCGCGGCGCGGGGCCTCACAGTTCCTCGACCACCACGTTGTGGTTGGTGTAGATGCAGATGTCGCCGGCGATGCGGATCGCCTCGGTGGCGATGGCGCGGGCGTCCAGCTCCGTGTGCGCCATCAGCGCGCGCGCGGCCGACAGCGCGTAGCTGCCGCCGGAACCGATGGCGATGATGCCGTCCTCCGGCTCGATCACGTCGCCAGTGCCGCTGATGACCAGCGAGGTCTCCCTGTCGGCCACCGCCAGCAGCGCCTCGAGCTTGCCCAGGCGGCGCTCGGTGCGCCAGTCCTTGGCCAGTTCCACCGCGGCGCGGGTCAGCTGGCCGTGCTTCTCCAGCTTGGCCTCGAACAGTTCGAACAGGGTGAAGGCGTCGGCGGCGGCGCCGGCGAAGCCGGCCAGCACCTGGCCGTCGCGGCCCAGGCGCCGCACCTTGCGGGCATTACCCTTCATCACGGTGTGGCCGAGCGTGACCTGGCCGTCGCCGGCGATGGCCACCTTGTCGCCGCGGCGCACGCAGACGATGGTGGTGGCGTGGAAGACATTGGAATTCTGGCTGGGGTCCATGCGGCCTCCGGGGGTGACAAGGCCCTCAGTTGGGGCGACCGCCCGCCGGTTCAAGTCACCCGCGGTGGAACGGGGCCGTCGGAGTCAGGCCGGCGGCGCCGCGTGTCGGTGGTGCAAGCCCACGCACAGCAGCGCCACCACCAGCAGCACGCCGTACTCCATGCCGTTGCGGCCCAGCCCGACCACGAACCAGCCCTCCGGCAGATGCACCAGGACCAGGCCGGCCAGGTAGATGGCGGCAAAACCCAGGCTGAGCGGGAACACGAACCGGCCGACCGCGAACAGCGCCGAGCCGGCGATCTCGTAACCGGTCACCGCCCAGGCGATCACCGGGCCGGCCGGCAGGCCCCTGCCGTCCAGCCACTGGCCGAACGGCACCACCGCGTCCGCGAACAGGCGCGCCCAGCCGTGGGCCGCGATCAGCAGCGCCAGCACGATGCGCAGGGTGGCCCAGAGCACCTCGTCCTGCCGGTTCATTGTCGCCTCCGGTTCGTCGGATGGTGGCGGTGCCGATGGTAGCCGCACCCGGCGGCGGCGGCGTCAATCTGCGGCACGGGCCGGATCGCCGTGAATCGGCGCCGGCGGGCCGGTCACGCCCACCTCCACGCCGGCCTGGAACGGCAGGGTCGGAGCCTGGCCGCGGTGGTGGCCGGGTGGTGGAAGAAGTGCCGCAGCAGCGCCGGAATTGCCCACCTGCCCCTGCCCGGCCATTTGCCGCAGGCCAGGTGGGCGGGTGTCGGCTCCTCCAACCGGCGCAGGATCAGCCCGCCCAGCCCATCCCGGTAGCGGCACAGGCCGCCCAGGTGATCGGCCAGCGGCTGCCCGGGCGATGCCGACGTCGGGAACGCCTCCGGCGCCCGCAGCGCGGCGAAGCCCCGTCCGGCACCGCGAAACGGCGCAGCCAGTCGTGTCGGCCACCGCGGTGCGGTTGAGCATGCCGGAGATCGAACCGGACACCGCGCCGCGGTCGGCCGCCAGGGCCGCACGGTCCAGGTGCGATGCCGCGTCGTACATGCGCGCGTTCATACCGGTTGTATCCGGCCATGCGCCGGACCGCCGCCAGGTCCATCGCCCTGCTCCCCGCGCCGCCTACGCCGCCCCGCCGGCCTTGCCGGAGGCGAACATCTCCAGTACCTGCTGCTCGGTGAACTTCGGCGTCTGGTTGGCCAGGTCGTAGTACGGCGGCTTGCGGTCGATGAAGATCTGGCTGGTGATCCGCAGCTCGTCGCTGTCCAGCGTGCCGGCGGCCACGAAGTGGTCGCCGCTGGCGTGCACCTTGCAGTACAGGTGGGTGCCGCAGACCTGGCAGAAGGCACGCTCGGCCCACTCCGACGAAGCGTAGGTGCGCACCTTGTCCGCGCCTTCGCTGATCCGCACATCCGGCCCGCAGTGCACCGCCAGCATCGGCCCGCCGCCCCAGCGGCGGCAGATCCCGCAATGGCACACGCCGATCCCGCGGCGGTCGTCCGGCACGGTGAAGCGCACCGCGCCGCACAGGCAACGTCCGTTCATGGCCTCTCCCTCTCTTCGCGCGTTGGGTGGAGCGACGCGCCCGCGGGGCGCGCCGCCGCCCAATGTGGCGGAGGTTCCGCCGCCTTTGCAACGAGCGGGCGGCCGCGTCGCCCGGCCCGCAGGGGCGGGCCGCGACCGGGTGGAGCGGCGGCGTTCACGAAGCCCGCGCGGCCACCCGCTATCCTTGCCGCACCGCGCGGACCGGCGGCCCCTTCCGCGTGGCAGGACGCAGCCGGCCCCTTCCTCCACGTGCCCGCGTCCCGTGCATGTCCGCCACCAGCTCCCGCCAAGCCCCGGCCCTGCCGCCCGACCGCCTGCTCGAACTGGCGGGTGCGGCGCAGCAGGGCATCGGCGTGTTCGACGAAACCGACCGGCTGGTCTACGCCAACGGCTTCTACCGCCAGCTGCTGTGCCTGGAGGAGGACACCTGGCCGACCTGGCAGGAGATCCTGCGCGCCAACCACCGCGACCAGAGCGGCAACCGCATCGCCACCGCGGACTTCGAGGCCTGGATCGCGTCGGCGGCCTCGCGCCGCGGCAAGCAGCCGTTCCGCGCGTTCGAGGCCGACATGCACGGCGACCGCTGGGTGCACGTCACCGAGACCACGCTGGCCAACGGCTGGATGCTGTGCATCCTCACCGACATCACCGAGCTGGGCGCCGACGAGCGCACCCTGCGCCAGCAGCGCGACCTGGCCCTGCGCGCCGCGCTGACCGATCCGCTGACCGGCCTGGGCAACCGCCGCCACATGCAGGAGGCGCTGGCCGCAGCGCACGCCCGCCACGGGCTGCGCGGCGCGGCGCTGGTGCTGCTGGACATCGACCACTTCAAGCGCGTCAACGACACCTTCGGCCACGACCAGGGCGACCTGCTGCTGCGGCATTTCGCCGGGCGCATCCAGGCGCAGGTGCGGCGCGGGGACCTGGCCGCGCGCTGGGGCGCGAGGAATTCCTGCTGCTGCTGCGCGACGTGACCCCGGAGGCCGCCGGCCAGGTGCTCGAGCGGCTGTTCCGGGACGTGCGCGACGGCGTGCCGCTGCCGCGGCACCCGGAGTTCCGCTACAGCTGCTCGGCCGGACTGGCCTTCGTGCGCGACGGCGAGGCGCTCAAGGACGTGCTGCGGCGCGCCGACCAGGCGCTGTACGCGGCCAAGAGCGACGGCCGCGACCGCTGGATGCCAATGCGCTAGCCGGCCCCGCTCGCGGGCCCGCCCCCCCCGGGTCACAGGCCAGGCATGGCGGCAGCCTGCCGGGCCGCTTTGCTTCGCGCGCCCCTCCTTTGCGACCTGATCACTCCCCGGATGCGCCATCTCTCCTGCCCGGTCTTCCTGATGTCGAGCAGGCGATCGTTCACCGACGGGGGCGGACTGCATGAGGAAGTTCTCGAGCAGGTTGATGTTGCGGGCGGGTACGCGCCTGCCGGAAGGGGCTTCGAAGAAAAGGATCACCAGGGATCCCCTGCCACAGTCGGCAAGCGCCTCGTTGCACTTGTGCAGCTTGTGGTGGGTGAAGCATTCCTGGCCGAAACCCTTCGTGGCCCTGCCCACGCACACCGGCGTGGTCCCGCCGCCGGACCGCATGGCAGACACGTAGCACCCGCTCTTCTTCCTGATGGACGGTGCGCCTTGAAGGAGGCATCCGCCTCCGCCCGCCCGACCACGCGCGCGGACCTTCCCTCGTATACGGGCACCTTGTACGGCCCCGCTACCACGAACTCCGTCATCCCCGCCTCCCCCACCGGGCGCCCCAAAGGCGAAAAACCGCATCCGTCTTTTGTTCCGCCCCTTGTCCCCAGGGCGGGCACCGCCGGCCCAGGCTACGGTTTCCGGCGCGCGCGCGGGTGCGCCGCGTCGTACACCCGGGCCAGGTGCTGGAAGTCCAGGTGGGTGTAGATCTGGGTGGTGGCGATGTTGGCGTGGCCCAGCAGTTCCTGCACGCCACGCAGATCGCCGGAGGACTCCAGCACGTGGCTGGCGAAGCTGTGCCGCAGCATGTGCGGGTGCACGTGCTTGAACAGCCCCTGGCGGACGGCCAGCTGGCGGACGCGGACCTGCACCGCACGGGCGCTGATCGGCCCGCCGCCGCGCCCGGGAAACACGAACCCGTCGCCACCGGCGCCGGTGGAGGCGCGCCACTGCGCCAGCGCGGCGCGCGCGTGCGAGCCGACCGGCACGTTGCGCTGCTTGCCGCCCTTGCCCAGCACGGTCACGCTGCCCAGGTCCGGGGCGAAGTCGCGCCAGCGCAGCGCGCACAGCTCGGACAGGCGCAGGCCCGAGGAATAGAACAGCTCCAGCAGGGCGCGGTCGCGCAGGCCCAGCGGCGCGTCGGTGGGCACCTCCACCAGGCGCACGGCCTCGTCCACGTCCAGCACCTGCGGCAGCCGCCGCAGCGCGCGCGGGGCGCGCACACCGGCGGCCGGGTTGGCGGCGAGGTGGCCGTGGCGCAGCAGCCAGGCGTAGTAGCTGCGGCAGGCCGACAGGCGGCGCTGCAGGCTCTTCGGCGACAGCCCGCGGCGGTGCTCGTCGGCCACGAAGCGGCGCAGCGCGACGCCGTCCAGCGCCTGCGGCTCGCCGGCGCCGTTGGCCGCGGCCCACTCGCGCAGGGCCTCCAGGTCGCGGCGGTAGGCATCGAGCGTGTGCGCCGACATGGCCCGCTCCACGCGCAGGTGCTCGAGGAAAGCGTCGATGCCGGTCATGGCGGAGGCGGCGGGCATGGGGCCATCATGCGCGCCCGGCGCGGGCCTGCGCCAGCCCGCCGGCGCGAGGGGCTCAGGCGTCGAAGCGCTGCGCGGCCACGACCAGGGCCTCGCCCATCATGCGCAGGAACAGCGTGCCCATGCCCGGGTAGAAGCGGTTGGGATCGCGGCTGCCCACCGCCACCAGGCCGACACCGGCCAGCGGCAGCAGGGCGCTGGACTGCACCTCGTCGCTGCGTCCACCGTACAGCACCGCGTTCTTCTCCGCCTGCAGGCGCCCGCACAGCGGCTCGCCCTCGCGCAACGCATCGCGGAACGGCTGCAGCTCGGGGCTGTCCTCGGCGCGCACCAGCAGCCACTCGGCGTCCTCCATGCCTTCCACCGGGCGGAAGGACACGATCCGCACCAGATCCCCGTTGAAGTCCTCGGCCAGCGAGGCGGCCATCGCGCGCAGGGTGTCGGCATAGCTGCGCTGGCGCATCAACGACAGGGTCAGCTGGTGGGTGCGCACCGCCAGGCGTTCGTTGACCTGGGCGTTGGCCGACAGCTCGGCCAGGCGCCGCTGCAGCTCGCGGTTCTTGTCGCGCAGCACCTCCAGCTGGTAGCTGGCCAGCGAGGCGGCGCGGCCGTCGTCGCGCGGCACCACCAGGCTCAGCGCCAGGTCGGGGAACTGCTTGAGGAAAGTCGGGTTGCGCCGCAGGTAGGCCGCCACCTCGTGCGCGCCCAGTTTCTCCTGCCTGTCCTGGAGTTCGCTCATTCCTGCCATTCCCCTTCGAACACGAAAGCCGCCGGTCCGGCCATGATGACCTCTGCCCCGTCCGAGGGCCAGCGGATGTGCAGCTCGCCGCCGGGCAGCGTCACCGTGGCCTCGCGCGCCAGCCGGCCGCGCCGCACCAGCGCCACCACCGCCGCGCAGGCGCCGCTGCCGCAGGCCAGGGTCTCGCCGGCGCCGCGCTCGTACACGCGCAGGCGGACGCGGTCCGGCGCCAGCACCTGGGCGAAGCCGACGTTGACCGACTGCGGGAAGGCCGGCGAACGCTGCAGCGCCGGGCCGAGCCCGGCCACGTCGGCCGTGTCCACGTCCTCCACTTCGATCACCGCGTGCGGATTGCCCATGGACACCGCGCCGAACGCCACGCGGCGGCCCTCCACCTCCAGCACGTACTCGGCCTGCGGCGCGGCGAAGCCCCGCAGCGGCACCGCTGCCGGCTCCAGGCGCGGCACGCCCATGGCCACGGCGTAGCGGCCATCTTCCAGGCGCCGCACCTCGTGCAGGCCGGCAGGGCTGTCCAGCAGGAAACGGTCGCCGCGCGCGGCACCGTCGCGCACCAGCCAGGCGGCCACGCAGCGCGCGCCGTTGCCGCACTGCCCGGCCGCGCTGCCGTCGGCGTTCCAGATGCGGTAGGTGGCCACCGCGGCGGGGCTGCGCGGCGGCTCGACGGTGAGGATCTGGTCGCAGCCCACGCCGCGGTGGCGGTCGGCCAGGCGCGCGGCCAGGGCCGCGTCCGGCGGCGGGCTCCCGTCGCGCAGGTCGAGCACGACGAAGTCGTTGCCCGCCCCGTGCATCTTGCTGAAGCGCAACCGCTCAGCCATTCGGGCCGCCGGCCGGCTCCGGCGTGGCGGGCGGGGCCTGGGCCGGCTCGTCGGCCCGGTCCTCCGGCGCCCCGGCCGGCGGCGGCGCCTCGCCGGCCGGTTCCTCCGGCGCCGGCAGGGTCTGTTCGACGGGGACCGGCTTCTGCGGCATCACCAGCGGCCCCTTGTTGCCGCAGGCGGCCAGCAGCAGCACGGCGGGCACGGCGGCCAGCAGGCGGAATCGGATGTTCATGCGCGGAAGTATAGCGGCCGCATGCATGCACGCCGCGTGGGGATCAGGCCGGCGGCTCCGGCCGCCGCCACAGCCAGGCGCAGACCGCGGCCATGCACAGCAGCGGCAGCGCCACCATCCAGCCGCGGTGCGAAGGCACGGCCGCCATCACCGCCAGCAGCACGGCGGCGCAGACGAGCATCGCCCAGGTGGCGGCCCGCTTGGCGCGCCGCGGCACGGCGCGGTGCCGCTGCCAGGCCAGGATCACCGGCCCGAAGCGCGGATCGGCCAGCAGCCGGCGGTGCAGGCGCTCCGAGCCGCGGGCCGCGGCCCAGGCGGCGACCAGCACGAACACGGTGGTCGGCATGCCCGGCAGGAAAGCGCCGATGATGCCCAGGGCGAGGCTGGCGTAGGCCAGCAGCCACCAGGCCCAGCGGAAGCGGTTGCGGCCGTCCATCACCCCATCATAGGCGCGGGCGGGGCGCCGCCGCCTCCAGCCGCCGCCCGTGCACAGGCGGCGGCCGTGTGCCTCACTTCGGTGCGTGGGCCACGTCCAGCTGGTCGAGCACGAAGGCGTAGTACTCGGCCATCTCGCGGAAGCGGCGGAAGCGGCCGGACTTGCCGCCGTGGCCGGCGTCCATGTTGGTGCGGAACACGATCGGGTGCGTGCCGGTGTTCATGTCGCGCAGGCGCGCCACCCACTTGGCCGGTTCCCAGTACTGCACCTGCGAGTCCCACAGGCCGGTGCCGACGAACATGGCCGGGTAGGCCTGCTCGCGCACGTTGTCGTAGGGCGAATAGGACAGCATGTACTCGTAGTACTGCGGCTGCTCGGGGTTGCCCCACTCGTCGTACTCGTTGGTGGTCAGCGGGATGGTCGGGTCGAGCATGGTGGTGACCACGTCCACGAACGGCACCTGCGCCACCATCACCCGGTAGTCGGACGGCGCCTCGTTGGCCACCGCGCCCATCAGCAGGCCGCCGGCGCTGCCACCCATGGCCGCGACGCGGCCGGGCGCGGCATAGCCCTGGCGCACCAGCTCGCGGGTCACGTCGATGAAATCGTTGAAGGTGTTGCGCTTCTTCAGCAGCTTGCCGTCCTCGTACCACTGCCGGCCCATCTCCTGGCCGCCGCGGATGTGGGCGATGGCGTAGACCATGCCGCGGTCCAGCAGGCTGATCACCGAGGCGTTGAACGACGGGTCCATGGAGATGCCGTAGCTGCCGTAGCCGTACTGCAGCATCGCCGCGGTGCCGTCCTTGCGCAGGCCCTTGCGGTACACCAGCGACACCGGCACCTTCACCCCGTCGCGCGCGGTGACCCACACGCGCTCGGTGACGTACTGCGCCGGGTCGTAGCCGAGCACCGGCTGCTGCTTGAGCAGGCGGCGCTCGCCGGTGACGGTGTTCAGCTCGTAGGTCGTGGCCGGCGTGGTGAGCGAGGTGTAGGTGTAGCGCAGCCACACCGAGTCCGGCTCCGGGTTGGCCGACAGGCCCATCGAGTAGGCCGGCTCGTCGGCGGCCACGTAGTCCTGGCGGCCGTCGCCGCGCAGCAGGCGGATCCGTTCCAGGCCGTTGGAACGCTCGGCCACCGCGGTGAAGCCGTCGAACAGCTCGAAGCCCTCGATGAACACCGCCGGGTCGTGCGGCAGCAGGTCCTGCCACTGCGCGCGCGAGGTGGCGTCGCTGGGCGCGGTGACCAGCTTGAAGTTGGTGGCGCCGCCGGCGTTGGTGCGGATCACCCAGCGGCCGCCGTGGTGGTCGGCGTCGTACTCGACGTCGCGCTCGCGCGGAGCCAGCACGGTGAACTGGCGCGGGTCGTCGGCCGGGGCGTAGCGCGTCTCCGAGGAGACGGTGCTCTCCAGCCCGATGACGATGAAGCGGTCGTCGCGGGTGCGGCCGATGCCCATGTAGAAGCTGTCGTCGTGCTCCTCGTAGACCAGCTCGTCCTGCTCCACCGGGGTGCCGAGCACGTGCTTCTTCACGCGCACGGTCAGCAGCGTCTCCGGGTCGTTCTCTACGTAGAACAGGGTGCGGTTGTCGTCGGCCCACACCAGGTTGGGCGACACGCCGGTGATCGCCTCCGGGTAGTCCTCGCCGGTCTCCAGGTTGCGGAAGCGCACCGTGTACTGGCGCCGGCCCACCGCGTCCTCGGCCCAGGCCAGGATGCGGTTGTCCTGGGTGACGGCGTAGTCGCCGACGGCGAAGTAGTCCTTGCCGGCGGCCATCGCGTTGACGTCCAGCAGCACCTGCTCGCCGGCGAAGTCGCCGCGCTCGTTGGCCGCCTGGATGGACAGCGCGTCCACGCCCGGGCCGTCGGGGCGGCGCGCGTGGATCGGATAGTCCTTGCCCTTCTCGTAGCGCGAGTAGTACCACCAGCCGCGCTCGCGGTACGGCACCGAGCTGTCGTCCTGCTTGATGCGGGAGACGATCTCGTCGTAGAGCTGGTCCTGCAGCGGGCGCAGGCGCTCCATCACCGCGTCGGTATAGGCGTTCTCGGCCTGCAGGTAGCCGATCACCTCGGGGTCCTGGCGGCTGTCGTCGCGCAGCCAGTAGTACGGGTCCTGGCGGGTGGCGCCGAACGGCGCCTTCACCTCGTGCGGCTTGCGCGCCGCGTCCGGGGGGACGGGAGCGGCGGCGCCGGGAGTCGGGGGAACGATCATCAGGAAGGCCGCGAACAGGAAGGGGATGGTCTTCATATGGGGTCCGGGTGGTGGCTTGCAATGCCCGGTCCCGCGGCCTGGCGGCCCGCGGGACCGGCCCCTCCCCCCCCGCGGTGCGGGGAAGGGGCCGCCGGCATCACTTGGCCAGGCGCTGCCAGAGGAAGGTGTAGGCCAGGGCCTGCATGTGCGCGGCCTGGGCGTTGTTCGCCGCGCCGCCGTGGCCGCCTTCGATGTTCTCGTAGTAGGTCACGTCCTTGCCGGCGTCGATCATCTTCGCCGCCATCTTGCGCGCGTGGCCCGGGTGGACGCGGTCGTCGCGCGTGGAGGTCAGGAAGATCACCGGCGGGTACTCCTTGGCCGGGTCGAACAGGTGGTACGGCGAGAAGGTCCTGATGAACTCCCAGTCATCGGTGTCCGGGTTGCCGTACTCGGCCATCCACGAGGCGCCGGCCAGCAGCTTGTTGTAGCGCTTCATGTCCAGCAGCGGCACCTGCACCACGACCGCACCGAACAGCTCCGGGTACTGGGTCAGCATGTTGCCGGTCAGCAGGCCGCCGTTGCTGCCGCCCTGCACGCCCAGGTGCCGCGGCGAGGTGATCCTGCGCTTGACCAGGTCCTGCGCCACCGCCGCCATGTCCTCGTAGGCCTTGTGGCGGTTGGCCTTGAGCGCGGCCTGGTGCCAGCGCGGGCCGTACTCGCCGCCGCCGCGGATATTGGCCACCGCGTACACGCCGCCGTTGGCCAGCCAGGCGCGGCCCAGGCCGCCGGAGTACGACGGAGTCAGCGAGATCTCGAAGCCGCCGTAGCCGTACAGCAGGGTCGGCGCGGTACCGTCCAGCTTCAGGTCCTTCGGGCGCACCAGGAAGTACGGCACGCGGGTGCCGTCCTTGCTGGTGGCGAAGTGCTGCTCGATCACGTGGCGGCTGCCGTCGAAGAACGACGGCATCGCCTTCAGCTGCTCCGGCGCCTGGCCGATGGTGGCCAGCGACAGGGTGGTCGGGGTCAGGTAGTCGGTGGCGGTCAGCCACACCGCGTCGGACTCGTCACTGTCCACCGCGGCGACGGACAGCGTGCCGAAGGACGGGGCGCCGGCGAACGGCTCGCGCTTCCAGCCGCCCTCGCCCGGGGTGAGCACGTACAGGCGGTTCTTCACGTCCTCCAGGACGTTGAGCACCAGGTGCGAGCGGGTCCAGGTGAAGCTGGCCAGCGAGCTGCGCTCGGTCGGCTCGAACAGCACCTCGAACTCGCGCTTGCCGGCCATGAACTCGTCGAACCGGGCCGCCAGCAGCGAGCCGGCCTGGTAGGTGCGGCCGCCCACCGTCCACGGCTCGCGCAGCTCCAGGGTCAGCCACTGGCGCTTGACGCTCTTGTTGGCCGAGTTGGGCGCGTCCACCTTGACCAGCCGCCCGTCCTTGCCGACCAGGTACAGCTCGTCGTTGTAGAAGGCGATGGTGCGGCTGACGAAGTCGCGCTCGAAGCCGGGCGTGTCGTCGTGGAAGGCGGCGATGTACATGTCGTCGGGCCTGCCCTCGTACACCACCTCGGCCGCCTCCAGCGGGGTGCCGCGCCTCCAGCGCTTGACGATGCGCGGGTAGCCGGAGGTGGTGGTCGAGCCGTCACCGAAGTCGGTGTACACGTACACCGTGTCCTGGTCGATCCAGCCCAGGCCGCCCTTGGCCTCCGGGCGGAAGAAGCCGCCCTCGACCCAGCTGCGGGTCCGCAGGTCGAACTCGCGGGTCACGTCGGCGTCGGCGCCGCCGCGCGAGAGCGCGATCAGGCAGCGCTCGTAGGCCGGGCGCAGGCAGTCGGCGCCGTGCCAGACCCAGTTCTCGCCCTCGGCCCTGTTCAGCGCATCCAGGTCCAGGACCACTTCCCAGGCCGGGTCGGGCTTGCGGTACTCCTCCAGCGTGGTGCGGCGCCAGACGCCGCGCTCGTGGTGCCGGTCCTTCCAGAAGTTGTAGTAGTAGTCACCGATCTTCTGCACGACCGGGATCTTGGCGTCCGAGTCCAGCACCTCGCGGATGCCGGCCTCCATGCGCTTGAACTCCGGGGTGGAGGCCAGCGCGGCGTCGGTGCGCGCGTTCTGCGCGCGGACCCACTCCAGCGCCTTTTCGCCGGTGACTTCCTCCAGCCACAGATACGGGTCCTCGGCCATGGCCGTCTCCTGGGCGGTGGCGGCGCCGGCGGCGATGAGGCCGGCGAACGCGCAGACCTGGGCGAAACGCGACATCGGTTACTCCATGCGGGAAAAGCAACCGCTGACGCTAGCACAGGCGGCAGGTCCGGCCACCTGCCGATGGTCAGCCCCGCCCGGCGACCTCAGGCGACCTCAGGCGGCCTCAGGCGGCCTCAGGCGGCCTCAGGCGGCGCGGGCCAGGCGCTGGCGGGCGGGGCGGCGGCAGCGGCGGGCCTGGGTGCGCGGGCGCAGGCGCCGTGCCGCCTCGGCCAGGCGCCGCGGCGCCGGCAGGCGGAAGCGGTGCAGCGCCCACCAGGCGCTCAGCGGCATGGCCAGCAGCCACAGCAGGGTCAGCCCCAGCCACTGGCTGCGCCACGGCAGCACCAGGGTCAGCAGTGCACCGGCGGCTACGGCCAGGCGCAGGGCCTGGTCCAGGCGCGGGTCGGGCGGAAGGGGACGGGGCGTCTGGCGCATGGCGGTCTCCTCGGGATGGCGACCCCGGCAGGTTGCCGGGCCGCCATCTCAGGGACTGCGACCGTCAGCGCTCGTAGTTGGACAGGGCCAGGGCCAGCAGCGACTTGGCCTGCTCGCGCAGCGAGGCCGGCTCGACGATCTCGGCGTCGGCACCGTAGTGCAGCACGTCCATCAGCAGCTCGCGCGGCACGCTGTAGGGCACCTTCAGCTCGTAGCGGCCGTCGGGCAGGAACCGGCCCTGCTGCCTGGAGTGCCAGTGCTCGTCGGCCACCCAGCGTGCGACCTTGGGACTGAAGACGATGGTGGCCCAGCCCTTGGGCTCGCCGGAGAAGATGCCATAGCTGGAGGCGAAGTGCTGGTCCAGCACCTCCTCCTCCACGTCCCGCGCCGGCTCGTCCAGGCCGCGCGCGTGGAAGATGCGGTCCACGGCGAAGCTGCGCAGCCCCTCGCGCTCGTGGTCCCAGGCGTCCAGGTACCAGTTGTCGCGGTAGTGGGTGATCCGCTGCGGCGAGACCCGGCGCCGGGTCACCTCGTCGGTGGAGCGGGCACGGTACTCGAAGGCCAGCTGCCTGCGCTCCAGCACCGCCGAGGCGACGGTGCGGAACACCGCTTCGTCGAGGCGGCGGCCGCGGTGCGGGATCACCCGCACCCGCTCCACCGGCCAGCGGCTGACCCCGGCCTGGGCGGCCAGCAGGCCCTCGATGCGCTGCTGCAGCGGCGCCAGTACCGAGGACAGCACGCCGGCACCGGTGCGGCGCAGCAGCTGCTGCGAGGCCAGCAGCGCGTACAGCTCCTCGGAGCTGAGCCACAGCCCCGGCAGCTCGAAGCGCTCGCTCTCGCCGGCGGCGTAACGGAACCCGGCCTCGCCGTCGCCCTCGATCGGCGCCATCAGCGCATCGCGCAGGAACGCCAGGTCGCGGTACACGGTGGCGCGCGAGCAGCCCAGCTCCTCCTGCAGGCGCGGCACCGTCACCGGATAGCGCGCGGCCTTGAGGATGCGGTGCAGCGCGTTGATGCGTTCGTAGCGGTCCATGGCGCGATTATGGCCCGTCCACGGCGGCAGCGGGACGACACCCTCCGGCATGGCAGAATCCCCGGCGCGGGGCGCCGGCCCCGGCCGTCCATGAGGGGAAACAGCATGCGTGGCGACGACCGTTGGACCCGGCCCGCGGCCGGGGCGGCACCTTGAGCGCGCCTGCGCGGCCGGCCCGCGCCTGGCTGCCCGCCGCCGCCGACGCGCTGGGCAGCACCGGCGCCGGCCTGCTGGTCTGGCTGGCGGTCAGCGGCGCGATGCTGGGCAGCGCCGCGCCCGTGCAGCAGCTGGCCTGGCTGCGGATGGGCGGCTTCGGCCTGGGCCTGCTGCTGGTGGCCTGCGCCCTGCCCGCACTGTGGACGCTGCCGGCGCCCTGGCGCGGCCGCGCCGTGCTGGCCTGGGCGCTGGCCCTGGCCGGCGCCGGCGTGCTGCTGGCCCTGCAGCGCTGGCCGCTGCCCGGAAGCCCCTGGCCGGCCCTGGTGGCCACCGCCACCACGCTGTGCGCGCTGGCGATGGTGGCCGCGGCGCAGGATCCGGCCGGCGCGCCGCCGCTGGCGGTGCCCACGCGGCTGGCCCTGGCCCTGCTCGGCGGCGCCGGCGTGCTGTTCGCCCTGCTGGCGCTGCGCTGGCCGGGCGCACCGCTGGCGGCCGCGCCGGCACCCGCGTTCCTGCTGCTGGGCGTGCTGGCGGTGGCACTGCGGCTGGCCGGCCGGCACGGCCGCGCCGGACTGCGCGGCTCGCTGCCGGTGGCCGCGCTGTTGCTGCTGCTGCCGGCGCTGCTGGTGCTGCCGCTCTACGCCTGGCCCGGCTGGAGCCGGATCGCCTGGCCGGCGGCGGCGCTGAGCGTGCTGGCCGGCCTGCTGGCCGAACGCCTGGCGCGGGCCGGGAACGACGGCTAGAGGAACCGGCCGGCGCCCAGCGCCAGCAGCTCCCGGGCCAGGGCCGCGCCCAGCGCCTCCGGCGCGTCCGGGGTGCCGTCGCCCTGCGCGCGCACCATGCGCCCGTCCTCGGCCGAACCGACCAGCGCGTGCAGGCGCAGGCGGTCGCCATGCTGCCAGGCGTAGGCGCCGACCGGCACGTGGCAGCTGCCGTGCAGGCCGCGGTTGAGCGCGCGCTCGGCCTCCACGCACACGCGCGTGGGCGCGTGCTCGAGCACCGACAGCAGGGCGATGGTCTCCCCGTCCCCGGCCAGGCACTCGACCGCGATCGCGCCCTGCGCCGGGGCCGGCAGCCAGGCCGGCGGCTCCAGCCGCGCGCGGATGCGCGATTCCAGGCCCAGCCGCTGCAGGCCGGCGCAGGCCAGGATGATGGCGTCGTACTCGCCGGCATCGAGCCGGGCCAGGCGGGTGTTGACGTTGCCACGCAGCTCGCCCAGCTGCAGGTCCGGGCGCAGCGCGCGCAGCTGCGCCTGGCGGCGCAGCGAGGAGGTGCCCACGCGCGCCCCGCGCGGCAGCCCCTCGATACCGTCGAAACGCCCGCTGACGAAGGCGTCGGCCGGGTCGGCACGCTCCAGCACCGCCGGCAGGGTGAAGCCCGGGTCCAAGTCCATCGGCACGTCCTTGAGCGAGTGCACCGCGCAGTCGGCTTGGCCGCGCTGCATCGCCACCTCCAGCTCCTTGAGGAACAGGCCCTTGCCGCCGATGGCCGCCAGCGAGCGGTCCAGCACCTCGTCACCGCGCGTGCTCAGCGGCACCAGCACCACCTCCAGGCCGGGATGGGCCGCGCGCAGGCGGGCGGCGACGTGCTCGGTCTGCCAGAGGGCGAGCGGGCTCTTGCGGGTGGCGATGCGCAGGGTCTTCATCCGTCCATTATCCCGGATGGAGCGCGGGCGCGCCCGTGCCGGGATCAACGCAGGCCCAGGGCCTGGCGCAACTGCGGCACGCAGCGGCGGCTGACCTCCAGCGGCCGGTCGCCGTGGCGCAGGATGGCCTGGACGTGGCCGCCGCCGTCACGGCGCAGCTCGACCAGCTCCTCGCGGGCCACCAGGCAGTTGCGGTGGATGCGGACGAAGCGATCGCCGAACTCCTCCTCCAGCGAGCGCAGCGACTCCTCGATCAGGTCCTCGCCACGGGCGTGGTGCACCACCACGTACTTCTCCTCGGCCTGCAGGTAGCGCACCTCCTCCAGCGGGATCAGGCGCACGGTGCCGCGCAGGCGCGCGCTCAGGTGGGTGCGGCGGCGGGCGCCCGCGGCCGGGCGCCCGGCCAGGAAGGTGCGCACCCGCGCCAGCGCGGCGGCCAGCCGCTCCGGGCGCACCGGCTTGACCAGGTAGTCGATCGCCGCCGCGTCGAAGGCCGACAGCGCGTGCGCGTCGTAGGCGGTGCAGAACACCACCGCCACCGGCGGATCGGACCCGGCCAGGCGGCGCGCGGCCTGCAGACCGTCCTGGCCGGGCATGGCGATGTCCAGCAGCACCGCGTCCGGCCGGTGCGCGGCGCAGGCGTCGAGCACCTGCTGGCCGTCGGCGGCCTCGGCCACCACCTCCACGCCCGGCTCCTCGGCCAGCAGCAGGCGCAGGCGCTCGAGCGCCATCGGCTCGTCGTCCGCGATCACCAGCTTCAGGCTCGTCATGAGGGCGGCAGCGGCAGCGTGATCTCGCAGGCATAGTAGCCGCCGCTCCAGCCGGCCGTCACCCGCGCCTGCCGGCCGAAGCGCCAGGCCAGGCGGTGGGCGATGCTGCGCTGGGCGTGGCCGGCGCCGCGGTTGAACGCCGGTGCGGCCGCGTCGGGCGCCGGTGCGGGATTGCGCACGCGCAGGCGCAGCGCCTGGCCCTCGGTCCACACCTCGACGGTCACCGTACCGCCCTCGGGCAGGCGCGAGATGCCATGCAGCACGGCGTTCTCCACCAGCGGCTGCAGCACCAGGCGCGGCAGCGGCAGGTCCCAGGGCAGCGGCTCGCGCCGCTCCCACCTCACCTGCAGGCGCGGCCCCAGGCGCAGCGATTCGATGGACAGGTACTGCGCGGCCAGCTCGCACTCGGCGGCCAGGGTGGAGTCGCCTTCGCCGGCGCCCAGCGCGGCGCGGAACAGGTCGGCAAGGTCCAGCACCGCGCGCTCGGCCAGGGCCGGGTCGCGGCGCAGCAGGCCGGCGATCAGGTTCATGCTGTTGAAGAGGAAGTGCGGGCGGATGCGCGCCTGCAGCGCGTCGGCCTCGGCGCGGGCGTTGGCCTGCACCTGCGCCGCCCAGCGGTCGTGCACGTAGAAGTGGCGCAGGGCCAGGGCGGTGATCAGCGCGGTGATGGCGGCGCTGCCGCCGGCAAAGCGCCAGAAGCTGGCGCCCAGCAGCCGGATCTCCAGCGCGCCGTACAGCGCGTGCACGATGCCGGCGCCGAGCAGGGCCACGCCCGCGGCCAGGGCCACCGCGGCCGGCGCACCCGCACGCCGCGGCAGGCGCGAGATCGGCCCGCGCAGCTTGCACAGCAGCACCGCCACAGCCAGCGCCAGCCACAGCGCCAGGCCGCTGGCCGACAGGAACCGCCCGGGCGTCCACGGCGCGTCGCCATCCGGGGCCAGCGCCAGCACCACCACCACCAGCTCGGCCAGGCCCAGCAGCGCCGCCAGCCGCGGCAGCCGGCACAGGTCCGGCAGCCAGGGCGCGTCGCGGCGGGGGTCGCGCATGGCCGTCAGCCCGTCAGCCGCCGGTCCAGCCAGTCGCCCAGGTCGGCGATCTCCTGGGCGCAGACCTGGTGCGCCATCGGGTAGCGGTGCCAGCTCACCTGGAAGCCCGCCTGTTCCAGCGCCTGTGCGCTGGCCTGGCCGTACTGGATCGGGATCACCGGGTCACCCTCGCCATGGGCGAAGAACACCGGCTGGGCCACCGCCGCCGGCTCGCGGCGCGCCGCGGCGGCCTGGCCGCCGGGCAGGTAGGTGGACAGGGCGACCAGGCCGGCCAGCGGCTCGCGGCGGCGCAGGCCGGTGGCCAGGGTGATGGCCCCGCCCTGGGAGAAGCCTGCCAGCAGCAGCCGCGAGGCCGGCACGCCGCGCCCGGCCTCGCGCGCTATCAGCGCCTCCACCTGCCGCACCGAGTCCTCGATGCCGGCGGCGTCGGCGCGGGTGGCGAAGTCCATGCCGGTGATGTCATACCAGGCGCGCATGCGCATGCCGCCGTTGATCGTCACCGGGCGCACCGGCGCGTGCGGGAACACGAAGCGCAGCGCCGGCCAGTGCGGCCGCACAAGCTCCGGCACGATCGGCTCGAAATCGTGGCCATCGGCACCCAGGCCGTGCAGCCACAGCACCGTCCAGGCCGGCGCGGGGCCGGTCTCGTGTTCGACGCAGTCCAACAGCATGCTTGCATGATCCCCGTTTGCAGGCATGCATTATGCCGGGATCAGGCCGGGGCCAATGCCGCGCGCAGCGCGGCGGCCCGGCGCAGCACCGGCGGCGGCTCCAGTTCCTCGGGGATGCACAGCACGCGGTGGCGGCGCAGCCACTGGCCCGGTCCGCGCGCCGAGGTCAGGGCCACGGTCGGGATGGCCAAGGCCATGCCCAGCAGCACCGGCGACATCCACAGCGCCAGCCCCGGCGACACCGCCCAGGCCAGGGCGCCCATGAACACCCCGAACAGGGTCATGCCGCCGTAGCCCTGCACCAGGCCCGACAACGGCAGGGTGCCGTCGTCGCGGCGCTGGGCCTCCCAGCCGGAGTCACGGCCGGCCAGCACCTCGGCCACGCCGCGCGACTGCCGGTACATCACCACCGGCGCCATCAGCGCGGCCAGCACGCTCTCGATCAGCACGCCGGCCAGCGCGCGCAGGGCACCGCCGCAGCCGCGCCGCTCCGCCGGGTCGGCGAGCATGGCCAGGTAGCCGAGCACCTTGGGCAGGAACAGCACGCCCATGGTGGCCGCGAACAGCCAGGCCACCCGCGCCTCGTCGCGCTCGCGCCAGTACGCCAGCGGCGAGAAGCCGGGCAGGCGGAAGCCATCCCACACCAGGTCGGTGTGGTACAGCGGGATGGCCAGGCCGACCAGCAGCAGCATCGCCCACATCGGCGCGGTCAGGTAGTGGCCGATGCCCACCAGCATGTGCGTGCGGCTGATCCAGTGCAGGCCGGCGCTGCCGACCACCTTGGAGTGCTGCAGGTTGCCCTGGCACCAGCGACGGTCGCGCACCAGCAGGTCGGTCAGCGACGGCGGGCCTTCCTCGTAGCTGCCGTCCAGCTCCGGCACCAGGTGCACGGCCCAGCCGCCGCGCCGCATCAGCGCCGCCTCGACGAAGTCGTGGCTGAGGATGTGGCCGCCGAACGGCCGCCGCCCCGGCAGTTCGGGCAGGCCGGCGTGCTCGGCGAAGGCGCGGGTGCGGACCATCGCGTTGTGGCCCCAGTAGTTGCCCTCGGCGCCGTGCCACCAGGCCACGCCGCGCGCGATCACCGGGCCGTACACGCGGCCGCCGAACTGCTGCATGCGCGCGAACAGGGTGTTGCCGTTGACCACCCGCGGCAGGGTCTGCACCAGGCCCACGTCCGGATGCCGCTCCATCGCCGCCACCAGCCGCACCAGGGTCTGGCCGCTCATCACGCTGTCGGCGTCCAGGATCAGGAACTGCGCATAGGCGCCGCCGAAGCGCTGCACCCAGTCGGCGATGTTGCCGGCCTTGCGCCCGCGGTTGTCGCTGCGGCGCCGGTAGAACAGGCGGCCGTGGCCGGCGGTGCGCTCCAGCAGCGCGCGGAACTGCGCCACCTCGGCGGCGACGACCTCGCCGCGCCGGCTGTCGCTGAGCACGAAGAAGTCGAACTTCTCCAGGTGGCCGGTGGCGGCCACCGACTCGTACACCGCCTGCAGGCCGGCCATGATCCGCGCCGGATCCTCGTGGTAGACCGGCATCAGCAGCGCGGTGCGCGTACGCGGCGCCGGCAGCGGGCCGTGCGGATCGATGTCCAGCGGGCCGCGCGGCCGGGCCAGGGTGAGCACGAAGCCGACCACGGCGTTCAGGCACGACAGCGCGATCCAGGCGAACAGCGGCACGAACAGCGCCAGCAGGAGCAGGTCCAGCACGCTCAGCCCTTCCACGCGCAGCACCTGCAGCATGCCCATGCTCGCGGCCGCGGTCATCGCGGCGGTGGCACCGACGATGGCGGCGCGGCGCAGGCCGATGCGCGGCGGCGAGGTGGAAGGACGGCGTGCCGCCAGGCGGCCCTCGCGCAGCGACTGGCGCGGCATGGGCAACGGCGATTCGGCGGGCAGCCAGGCCGGCACGGAGGCACCGCTCGCCTGGGGCGCTTGCGGGGCCGGGCGCGCAACGGCACCCGTCACGCCGAGGGTGGAAACGTGGGGGGACACCTTGGGTTCTCTCCGTCAGCGGATGTGGACCGGATACGGTCCGCGACCCGAAGACGGTTATTGTGCGGCGCGCCAGCGCGCACGCCACCCGCAGTGCTCAAAAAACATTCAGTGATGTGATGGAGACGTTATGCCTCAATCCTCGTCCGGCGGCGGCACCAGCCGGTCCGGATCCAGCGCCAGGCGCCCCGCCATCAGCACCGCCTGGGTGCGGTTGCTCACGCCGAGCTTGCGCAGCACCGCGGTCACGTGCGCCTTGATGGTGGCCTCGGACACGCCAAGGTCGTAGGCGATCTGCTTGTTGAGCCGGCCCTCGCACAGCATCTGCAACACCCGGAACTGCTGCGGGGTCAGTTCGCGCAGGCGCTGCGCCATCTCCTGCTCGTCACGGCCCGGTGCCGGAGCGCTGGCCGCCGCCGCCGGCGCCCAGCGCTCGCCGTCCAGCACCGTGCCGACCGCCTCGGCGATGGTGTCCGAGTCGGCCGACTTGGGGATGAAGCCGAGCGCGCCGTGGTCCAGCGCGCGCCGCATCACCGCCGGCTCCTCGCGCGCGGACACGACCACCACCGGCAGCTGCGGATGGACCGCACGCAGGTGCACCAGCGCATTGAAGCCGTGCGCGCCGGGCATGTTGAGGTCCATCAGCAGCAGGTCGGCGTCCGGGTGCGCCTCGACCAGCCTGTACAGCGCCTCCACGCTGTCGGCCTCGTACAGGCTGGCCCCGGGCAGGATCCGCTGCACCGCGCCGCGCAGCGCCTCGCGGAACAGCGGATGGTCGTCGGCGATCAGGAGGGTGGGCATCGGGCGGGAAGCTCCCTGTGGGCGGGAGCCTGCCTAATTACCGCACCTTCCGCTCGTTCACCAGCGTCTCCACCACCGACGGATCGGCCAGGGTGGAGGTGTCGCCCAGCTGGTCGGGCTGGTTCTCGGCGATCTTGCGCAGGATGCGGCGCATGATCTTGCCCGAACGGGTCTTGGGCAGGGCCGGCGCCCACTGCAGGTGGTCGGGCGTGGCGATCGGGCCGATCTCCTTGCGCACCCAGGCCACCAGCTCCTTCTGCAGCTCCTCGCTCGGCTGCTCGCCGGCCTTGAGGGTGACGTAGGCGTAGATTCCCTGGCCCTTGATGTCGTGCGGGAAGCCCACCACCGCCGCCTCGGCCACCTTCGGATGGGCCACCAGCGCGCTCTCCACCTCGGCGGTGCCGATGCGGTGGCCGGAGACGTTGATCACGTCGTCCACGCGGCCGGTGATCCAGTAGTAGCCGTCCTCGTCGCGGCGGCAGCCGTCGCCGGTGAAGTACACCCCCGGATAGGTGCGGAAGTAGGTGTCGATGAAGCGCTGGTGGTCGCCGTACACCGTGCGCATCTGCCCCGGCCAGGAGTCCAGCAGCACCAGATTGCCCTCGGCCGCGCCCTCCAGCAGCTGGCCGTTGGCGTCCACCAGCGCCGGCCTGACGCCGAAGAACGGCAGCGTCGCCGAGCCGGGCTTGAGGTCGGTGGCGCCGGGCAGCGGCGAGATCAGGATGCCGCCGGTCTCGGTCTGCCACCAGGTGTCCACGATCGGGCAGCGGCCGTCGCCGACCACCTCGTAGTACCAGCGCCAGGCCTCCGGGTTGATCGGCTCGCCGACCGTGCCCAGCAGGCGCAGGCTGGCGCGCGAGGTCTTCTTCACAGGCGCCTCGCCCTCGCGCATCAGCGCGCGGATCGCGGTCGGCGCGGTGTAGAAGATGGTCACCTTGTGCCTGTCCACCACCTCCCAGAAGCGGGACACCGTCGGGTAGTTGGGCACGCCCTCGAACACCAGCGCGGTGGCGCCGTTGGCCAGCGGACCGTAGACGATGTAGCTGTGGCCGGTGACCCAGCCGACATCGGCGGTACACCAGTAGATGTCGTCCTCGCGCAGGTCGAAGATCGCCTCGTGGGTGTAGGAGGCGTACAGCAGGTAGCCGCCGGTGGTGTGCAGCACGCCCTTCGGCTTGCCGGTGGAACCGGAGGTGTAGAGGATGAACAGCGGGTCCTCGGCGTTCATCCGCTCCGGCTCGCACTCGGCCGGCTGGCCGTCCACCACGTCGTGGAACCAGCGGTCGCGCGGGGCCTGCATGTCCACCGCCCCGCCGGTGTGGCGCACCACCAGCACCGTCTCCACCGACTGCGTGCCCGGCAGCTTCAGCGCCGCGTCCACGTTGGCCTTCAGCGGGATGCGGCGGCCGCCGCGCAGGCCCTCGTCGGCGGTGATGATCAGCTTGCTGCCGCAGTCGGCCACGCGGTCGGCGATGGAGTTGGGGGCAAAGCCGCCGAACACCACCGAGTGGATCGCGCCGATGCGCGCGCAGGCCAGCATCGCCACCACCGCGTCCGGGATCATCGGCAGGTAGATGGTGACGCGGTCGCCCTTGCCCACGCCCAGGTTGCGCAGGGCGTTGCCCAGCTTGCACACGCGCTCGTGCAGCTGGCGGTAGGTGACCTTCCGCGCGGGCGCGGACGGGTCGTCCGGCTCGAACAGGATCGCGGTCTTGTCGCCGCGGGTGGCCAGGTGCCGGTCCAGGCAGTTGACCGACGCGTTGAGCTCGCCATCCTCGAACCAGCGGATGTGGAAGTCCTCGAGCCTGTAGCTGACGTCCTTGATCCTCGTCGGCTTGCGGAACCAGTCCAGACGCTCGGCCGCCTTTGCCCAGAACGCCTCCGGGTTCTCGATCGACTCGCGGTACAGACGCTGGTAGGCGTCCTTGTTGATGCGCGCCCGCGCGCCGAACTCCGGCTTGACGGGATACAGGTCGGACATGGCTCTCCCTCCTCGGAATCATGGTCCGGCCGCGACCGTTGCGCGGCCTTTGGCGTCCACAGTTTGACGCATGAACCGTGACGCAATGCAGCAGCCGGGGTACGACCTTGGTCGAACGCGGCACGCCCTTCTCCATGCTGCATCGCAGCAAACCGAGCAACGGCAACGCCCTGCGCGCGCGCGCCGGTGCCTTTCGACTAATGGCGAATAGGCGCCCCGGGAAGGCCGTGCAAAACGTTCCGCGACGAACGCACGGTTCGTACGCGGCCGTGCGTCGCCGAAGGGCTCGTCCAACAACGAGGGAGAGGGGAAATGAGCAAGCATCCGTCAAGACTGGTGCCGCGCTCGCTGGCCGCCGCCTTGCTGGTGGCCCTGGCCGCGCCCGGTGCGGCGTGGGCGCAGAGCGACCGCGAGCGGGAGCTGGAAGCGCGCGTGGCCGAGCTGGAGCGCCAGGTGCAGCAGCTGCTGTCGGTGCAGCAGCAACAGCAGCAGCAGCAGCCGGCGCCCGCCGCCCAGCCCGCCGCGCCCGCGGTGCCGGCCGAGAAGCGGATCCAGGCCACCACCATCACGCCGGGCGCCAACCCGGGCACGGTGTTCTCGTACGGCGGCTTCATCAAGATGGACGCGATGGTCACCGACACCAGCGACGGCAAGATCCTGGATGGTTCTTCCGGCCGCCTGTTCTACGTGCCCAGCACCATCCCGGTGGCCGGCGCCGGCGCCGACGGCGGCGACGCCTACACCGACTTCCACGCCCAGTTCTCGCGCTTCTGGCTGAGCGCGGACCACACCACCGACGGCGGTGACAAGTTCAAGGCCTTCGTCGAGATGGACTTCTTCGGCGGCGGCAGCAACGCGCTGGCCGGCAACGAGACGGCCACCAACACCTACGCGGTGACCCTACGCCACGCCTACGTGAGCTGGAACAACTGGCTGGCCGGCCAGACCTGGTCCAACTTCCAGGACGTGGCCGCCCTGCCGGACGCGGTGGACTTCGTCGGCGTGACCGACGGCACCGTCTTCGTGCGCCAGGCCCAGGTGCGCTACACCAACGGCAACTGGTCGTTCTCGCTCGAGAACCCGGAGACCACCGTGCAGCGCCACCTGACGACCTCGCCCGGCGGCCGCCAGAACAGCGAGAGCAACACCACGCCGGACCTGACCGCCCGCTACAACACCAAGGGCGACTGGGGCCACTTCTCGGTGGCCGGCCTGCTGCGCCAGCTCAAGTACGGCGAGGAGACCGAGACCGGCGCCGCGCTGAGCGTGTCGGGCAAGTTCAACCTCGGCCCCAGCGACGACATCCGCTACATGGTCAACTACGGCAGCGGTATCGGCCGCTACATGGCCTTCGGCTTGGGCGCCGACGCCGAGGAGGACGCCTCCGGGCGCCTGCACGCGCTCGACGGCTACGGCGGCTTCGTCGCCTGGCGCCACGTGTTCAGCCCGAAGCTGCGCGGCAATCTGATGTACTCGGCCGCCCGCTTCGACAACACCCCCGACTGGGTGGGCTGGGCCGTCACCGAAGGCTCGGAATCGATCCACGCCAACCTGATCTACTCGCCGTTCCCGAAGCTGGACATCGGCGCGGAGATCAGCTGGGCCCGCCGCTCGTTCGAGGATGACCGCGAGGGCGACCTGAAGCGCCTGCACACCCACATCAAGTACAGCTTCTGAGGGGAGCCACGACCATGTCCACTTCCGCAAGCGCCGTCCCCGCGTCGGGCGGCATGACCCGCGAGCACCGCAAGGTGATCCTGGCCTCGAGCCTGGGCACCGTGTTCGAGTGGTACGACTTCTACCTGTACGGTTCGCTGGCGGCGGTCATCGCCGCGCACTTCTTCTCCTCGCTGGCCCCGGGGCCTGCGTTCGTGATGGCGCTGCTGACCTTCGCCGCCGGCTTCGCCGTGCGTCCGTTCGGCGCCCTCGTGTTCGGCCGCCTCGGCGACCTCATCGGCCGCAAGTACACGTTCCTGGTCACCATCGTGATCATGGGCCTGTCCACCTTCCTGGTGGGTGTGCTGCCGACCTACGAGACGATCGGCATGGCCGCGCCGATCATCCTGGTGCTGCTGCGCTGCCTGCAGGGCCTGGCCCTGGGCGGCGAGTACGGCGGCGCCGCCACCTATGTGGCCGAGCACGCGCCGCAGGGCAAGCGCGGCCTGTACACCAGCTTCATCCAGACCACCGCCACGGTGGGCCTGTTCATGTCGCTGCTGGTGATCCTCGGCTGCCGCCTGGCCCTGGGCAACGAGGCCTTCTCCGAGTGGGGCTGGCGCGTGCCGTTCCTGATCTCGTTCGTCCTGCTGGCGATCTCGGTGTGGATCCGCATGCAGCTGAACGAGTCGCCGCTGTTCCAGAAGATGAAGGAGGAAGGCAAGCGCTCCAAGGCGCCGCTGTCGGAGAGCTTCGCCAACTGGAGCAACGGCAAGATCGTGCTGCTGGCCCTGCTGGGCGCCACCGCCGGCCAGGCCGTGGTCTGGTACGCCGGCCAGTTCTACGCGCTGTTCTTCCTCACCCAGACCCTCAAGGTGGATCCGGTCACGGCCAACCTGTTCATCGCCGCGGCCCTGGCCATCGCCACCGGCGGCTTCATCTTCTTCGGCTGGCTGAGTGACAAGATCGGCCGCAAGCCGATCATCATGGCCGGCTGCCTGCTGGCGGCGGTGACCTACTTCCCCATCTTCAAGGGCCTGACCTACTTCGCCAACCCCGCGCTGGCGGAGGCCACCCGCAACTCGCCGGCGGTGGTCGTGGCCGATCCGAAGGACTGCTCCTTCCAGTTCGTGCCCAGCGAGCTGAAGAGCCACGTGAAGTTCAACAGCTCCTGCGACATCGTCAAGAACCTGCTGAACGCGCGCAGCGTGTCCTACGTCAACGAGGAGGCGCCCCCGGGCACCCTGGCCAGCGTGCGCATCGGCGAGACGGTGATCCAGAGCGTGGACATCCGCAACCTGTCGCCGGAGGACGCCAAGGCCGCCCAGGACAAGCTGGCCGCCGACCTGGCCGCCGCCGTGGACGCGGCCGGCTACCCGAACGCCGCCGACAACAGCCAGATGAACAAGCCGATGGTCCTGCTGCTGCTGACCATCCTGGTGATCTACGTGACCATGGTGTACGGCCCGATCGCGGCCTGGCTGGTGGAGCTGTTCCCCACCCGCATCCGCTATACCTCGATGTCGCTGCCGTACCACATCGGCAACGGCTGGTTCGGCGGCTTCCTGCCGACCACCGCCTTCGCGCTGGTGCTGTGGACCGGCAACATCTATTCGGGCCTGTGGTACCCGATCGTGGTGGCCCTGATGACCTTCGTCATCGGCAGCCTGTTCCTGCGCGAGACCAAGGACGTGGACATCACCCACGGCTGACCGCCGCGCCCGTCCGGGTACATCCGCACCGCGCCGGCCCCGCGAGGGGCCGGCGTTTTCTTCAGGCCTGGCGGTGTTGCGCGCGGGTGGCGGCCTCGCGCATGGCCATCCCCAGCAGCAGGCCGGTCACGGCGGCGTAGAAGCTGGTGGTGGTCTGGTGCGCGAACATCGACTGGGTCAGCCCGCAGCTGGCGAAGGCGGCCACGAACACCGCGCCGGCCAGGGCGACGCCGCGCGGGTTGGGCGGCCGCGGCGCACGCCACCACAGGCGCACGAACAGCGCCAGCGGCACCCCGTACAGCGCCAGCAGCGCGAGCGCACCGGGCAGGCCCATGGTCGCGGCCCATTCGGCCAGGTCGTTGTGGGCGTGGCCCAGGTGGCACCGCTCCGGCGCCGGCGTGCGGCGGCACTCCGGCAGCCGTTCCATGGCCCGGTCGAAATGGGCGAAGCCGACGCCGGTCCAGGGATGCTCGAGGAAGGCGCGCCCGGCCACGCGCAGGCGCTCCAGGCGCGCGCCGGCGGAGGAGTCGTGGTCGCCGTGGTCGATGCGCTCGATGTCCCGCTGCAGCTCCTGCAGGCGGGTGCGCTCGCTCATGCCCGGCACCGCCGTGACCAGGGCGGCCACGCCGGCCACGGTGGCGCCCAGCAGCAGCAGGCGGCTGCGCCGGCTGCGCCAGCCGCTGCCCAGCACCAGCACGGCCAGCAGCATCAGCAGGCCCGGCCAGGTGCCGCGGGTGCCGCTGAGCAGGATCGCCAGCGTGCCCAGCACCAGGCCGCACACCGCCCAGCGCCAGCGCCCCGGCGGCCGGCAGAACACCGCCAGCACCGTCAGTAGCAGCACCACATCGGCAAACACGATGGCGTTGCCCCAGCCCGAGGCGCGCCCGGCCCCATCGGCCACCTGCAGCACCGCCAGCACGGCGGCCACCGCCAGGCCGCACAGGCTGCCGCGCCACAGCCACTCGGAGGACGGCGCCAGCACGTAGGCCCAGGCCATGGTCCAGGGCAGCACCAGCAGGCGGTCCAGGCTCTCCACCTCGCCCGGTTCCAGGCCGAGCATCCAGCTGGACACCAGCGGCACCCCCATGGCCAGCGCCACCGCGGCCGCCACCGCGGCCGCCGGCATGCCCAGCCGGCGCGCGCCGGCGGCCACCCGCACCGGCACCAGCGCCGTGGTCAGCAGCAGCAGCACGCCGAAGGGCAGCAGCCCCTTGGGAATGGACAGGGTCAGGGCACCAAGACACCACATGGCCAGGCCGGCGCATGCCTGCGCCCACCGCAGCCGGGTCCCGCTGGCGTCTCCGCTTGGCAGCAAACTTCGATCCTCCCGAACCGGACGCGGCGATGTTCGGGGGCGGACCCGGAACGCTGCCTGAGCCGGAGCCTCAGTCGCCCACGTCTTCCGCTTGACGCGCGGCCGCCGCCGCGCGTTCGGACTCGCTGGGCACACATTCGCCCCGCACCGCCGCCGCCGGCACCAGGTACCAGGTGCGGCGGTTGGCGATGCCGGCCATCTCGATCCGCGCCCGGTCGATGCACGCCTCCAGCGCGTCCTCCTGCACCAGCAGCCAGCGCGTCCGCGGCGCCTGCGCCTGCCAGGCCACGCCGCGGCGCAGCTGTTCGTCCCAGGGCACCTTGAAGCCGAACGTGGCCGCCGGCCGGTCGGCCATCAGCAGGTTCTGCTCCTTCCACGCCACCAGGCCCAGTTCCGCGTCCGGACCGATGCGGCGGCCGGCGGCGGCCATCAGCCCGCGCGCCGAGCTGGCATCGTTGAGTACCGGGTAGCCGACCAGGCCGTACATCACCCACAGGCCGGCCAGGGTCGCGAACAGCGCCACCACCGCGCGGCGGCGGAAGGCCAGCAGGCAGCCCAGGCCCCACATGCCGACGGCCAGCAGCATCCAGCCGCCGGCGCGGATGCCGTCCGGATCCAGGCCGCGCTGCGTGCGCAGGCGTTCGGCCAGGGACCCGTCGCCGGCCAGCACCGACAGCCCGCCGCCGAGGACCAGCAGGACCACCAGCAGCGCCAGCGCGCGCAGCAGCCAACCGGCCCAGCGCCGGCGCAGCAGGCCCGGCAGCAGCGGGGCCAGCGCCAGGCACATCATCGGCAGCGCCGGCATGATGTAGACGTCACGCTTGCCGTCGGGAATGGAGAAGAACACCAGCAGCAGTCCCCACCAGGCCAGCGGCAGCAGGTAGCGCGCATCGCGCCGGCGCAGCCGCCGCCACCAGGCCGGCAGCGCCCACGGCAGCGCCAGCGCCGGCGGGATCCACATGGTGGCGATCACGCCCAAGTGGTACCACGCCGGCTGGTGGTGGTCCCAGGACTGCGAATAGCGCTTGGCGGTCTGCCGGAACAGGATGTCGTGCAGGTAGGCGCGGTACTCGGGCAGTTCCCTGGCCAGGGCCGCCGCCACCACCGGCACCAGCCACAGGCCCACCGCCAGCAGGAAGGCCAGCGGCCCCAGCCAGAAGCGCGCGTCGCGCGCGTGCACCCTCACCCCCGGCCAGCCGCGCAGCGAGGCGACCGCCGCCGGCAGGGCCATCAGCAACGCCAGCGCGCCCACGCCCTTGGTGATGGTGCCGATGCCGGCGAAGAACCAGCCCAGGGTCCACCAGCGCCAGGCCGGGCCCAGCAGCAGGTGGCGCAGCAGCCCGTAGTTGGCCAGGGTGATGAAGCAGGTCACCAGCGGGTCGATCTGCGCCTTCTTCGACTGCCAGGTGAACTGGAAGGCGAACAGCACCGCCCAGGCCGCATACAGGCCCACACGCCGCGTCCACAGGCGCCGGCCTAGGTCGTACACGCACCACAGCGTGCCCAGCGCGGCCAGCAGAGAGGGCAGCAGGAAGGCCACCCGCCAGTTGCCCAGCACGGTGTAGAGCGCGGCCTGCAGCCACATCAGCATCGGCGGCTTGTCCGAGTACAGCTCGGTGCCGCGGTGCGGGAACAGCCAGTCGCCGCTCTCCACCATCTGCCTGGCGACCAGGGCGAAGCGCGGCTCGTCGGCCGGCCAGGGATCGCGCAGGCCCAGGCCGGCGCCGATCACCAGCAGCGCAGTCAGCAGCAGCAGCGCCAGATCACGCGCCGCCGGGGTCGGGGAGGGGGAGCGCATGGACGGATGATAGTCGCGCCTCAGGTGGCCTTGCACAGGCGGGCATAGAAGAAGCCGTCCATGCCGTCCTCGCCGGTCAGGCGCTGCCGGCCCGGACCAGCGGCATGGCCGAAGGCCTCCGGCAGGGGATCGGGCCGCGCGTCGGGCGTGCGCGCCAGGAAGGCCTCGACCTGGCCGGCGTTCTCCTCCGGCAGGATCGAGCAGGTGGTGTACAGCAGCACCCCCCCCGGACGCAGCAGCGGCCAGGTGGCGTCCAGCAGGCGCGCCTGCAGCGCCACCAGCGGGGCCAGGTCGCTCTCGCGCCGGTGCAGGAGGATGTCCGGCTGGCGGCGCACCACGCCGGTGGCCGAGCACGGCGCGTCCAGCAGGATGGCGTCGAAGGTGAAGCCGTCCCACCACAGCGCCGGGGCGGTGGCGTCCACCGGACGCAGCTGCACGCGCCCGGCGGTGCCCTCCAGCAGGCCGGCGCGGCGCAGGTTGTCCTCGACCCGGGCCAGACGGCGCGGATCCACATCCAGGGCCAGCAGCTCCAGCTGCGGATCGCGCTCGAGCAGGTGCGCGGCCTTGCCGCCGGGCGCGGCACAGGCGTCCAGCACGCGCGCGCCCGGCTCCGGCGCCAGGGCGTCGGCGGCCTGCTGGGCCGAGCCGTCCTGCACCGAGACCAGGCCCTCGTCGAAACCCGGCAGCGCCGCCACCGGCAGCGGATGCTCCAGGCGCAGCGCGTCGGGCAGGCGCGGATCGGTCTCCGCGGCGATGCCGGCCTCGGCCAGGCGCGCGCGGTAGGCCTGCGGCGTGGCCAGGCGGCGGTTGACCCGCAGCCACATCGGCGCCGGCCGCGCGCTGGCGGCGAACACCGCCGCGGCCTGCTCCGGCCAGGCAGCGCGGACACGTTCTTGCAGCCACTGCGGCCAGGTCCCGGCCGGATCGGCCTCGGGGATGCCCTCGCGCTGGGCGCGGCGCAGCAGGGCGTTGACCAGGCCGGCCTGGTGCGGCCGGCCCAGCGCGCGCGCCGCGTCCACGGTGGCGGCCAGGGCCGCGTGCGCCGGCAGCTGCAGCGCGTCCAGCTGCGCGCAGCCGGCCAGCAGCAGGGCCAGCAGCGGCCCGTCGGCCGGGCCGGGCGGCTTCTGCAGCCAGCCGCGCACCGCGGCCTGGTAGCGATGGCGGCCACGCAGGGCGGCGAACACGATCGCCTCCAGCAGCGCGCGGTCGCGCGGGTCGGACAGCTGCGGCAGGACCTCGGCCAGCTCCGACTTCAGCGAGCGGTCGCGGTGCACCACCGCGTCCAGCACCTGCGCCGCGCGCACGCGCACCGCCACGCCCGGCGCGGTGGGCCGGGACGGGCGCGCGGTGCGTGGACGGGGCGGACGCTGCGGCTGCATCGGCTCACACCGCCAGGTCGCGGCGCGCGTTGAGCCAGTCGGCCGCGGTGATGGCGCGGCCGCCGTCGCGCTGCACCGTGCGCAGGCGCAGCACGCCCTGGCCGCAGGCGATGTCGATGCCCTCGCGGCTGGCGCCCAGCAGGGTGCCCGGCGCCGCGACGTGGTCCAGGTCCAGGGCGGTGGCGGCGTGGATGCGCAGGCGCTCGCCGGCCACCCGGGCCTCGGCCACCGGCCAGGGATGGAAGGCGCGCACGGTGCGCGCCAGCTCGGCCGCCGGGCGGCTCCAGTCCAGGCGCGCCTCGGCCTTGTCCAGCTTGTGCGCGTAGGTCACGCCCTCCTCCGGCTGCGGCCGCGGCACCGGACGGATGCCGGCGCGCAGCAGGCCCAGGCCGTCGGCCAGCACCTGCGCGCCCAGTTCGGCCAGGCGGTCGTGCAGCTGGCCGCCGGTCTCCTCCGCGCCGATCGGCGTGCGCCGCTCCAGCAGCACCGGGCCGGTGTCCAGGCCGGCCTCCATCTGCATCAGGCACACGCCGGTCTCGGGGTCGCCGGCTTGGATGGCGCGCTGGATCGGCGCGGCGCCGCGCCAGCGCGGCAGCAGCGAGGCGTGCACGTTCCAGCAGCCGAAGCGCGGGATCTCCAGGACCGCGCGCGGCAGGATCAGGCCGTAGGCCACCACCACCATCAGGTCCGGCTGCAGCGCGCGCAGCTGTTCCCGGGCGGCGGCATCGCGCAGGGTCTGCGGCTGGAACACCGGGATCCCGCGGGCCACGGCCTCGCGCTTGACCGGCGAGGCGGCCAGGGCGCGACCGCGGCCGGCCGGGCGGTCGGGTTGGGTGTAGACCGCGACGACCTCGCCGCGGGCGGCGGCGGCGCGCAGGGAGGGCACCGCGAATTCCGGGGTACCGGCAAAGACGATTCTCATGGCGGGCGGAAAGGCGGGGGCGGGAACGGGAGCCGTGGCGGACGCCTGGCGCGGCGGCGCGCGGCGGCCGGAGGGCGCGGACGCGTCGGACCGGCACACCCGGCCGTGCCGGCGCCCTGCCCCCTGCCGGGCCCGCCGGCCGGGCGGCTCAGGCCGCGTGCCGGCGCTGCTTGGCCAGCTTCTTGCGCACCATCTCGCGCTTGAGCGGCGAGAGGTAGTCCACGAACAGCTTGCCGTCCAGGTGGTCGATCTCGTGCTGGATGCAGGTGGCCAGCAGGCCCTCGGCCGCCAGTTCCTGCGGCTTGCCCTCGCGGTCCAGGAAGCGCACGGTGATGGTGTCGGCGCGGGTCACGTCGGCGTAGATGCCCGGCACCGACAGGCAGCCCTCCTGGTAGACCCGCTGGCCCTGGCGGGCCACGATCTCCGGGTTGATGAACACCATCGGCGCGGACTTGTCCTCGCTGACGTCGATGACCATGAAGCGCAGGTGGCGGTCCACCTGGGTGGCGGCCAGGCCGATGCCCGGGGCGGCGTACATGGTCTCGAACATGTCGTCGACCAGGCGCTGGAACTCCGGAGTGGTCACCTGCTCCGGCTCGACCGGGGCGGCCCGGGTGCGCAGGCGCGGGTCGGGGAACTCGAGGATGGGCAGCAGGGCCATGGCGGACTCCGAGAGGGGGCGGGACGGGACCCGACCCGGGCAATTCTACCGCGCTTGCTTGTACAGTGGCCCAATTTCTGCACTATAGTCGTCGCACCTGTTGGGGAATCAGGCGGATCGCACCATGCTCACTCGTCTCCGGACGGTCCTGGCCGTCGCGATGCTGACCGTCGCCACCTATGCCGTGGCCGTCGAATCGGCCGGCAGCCATCCCGAAACCTACGTGGTCCGCAAGGGCGACACCCTTTGGGACATCGCGGCCCGTTTCCTGAAGAAGCCGTGGCTCTGGCCGGAGATCTGGCAGGCCAACCCGCAGGTGGCCAACCCGCACCTGATCTACCCGGGCGACGTGCTCTCGCTGGCCTACCTGGACCGCGTGGCGGTCGAGCCCGGCCCGCGCGAGGAGGCGCCGATCGGCGCGATCCCGCTGGCGGAGATCGAACCGTTCCTGAAGAACCTGCGCGTCACCGACTCCTTCGAGCACCTGCCCTACGTGGTCGGCTTCGAGGACAACCGGCTGCGCGCCGCCGTGGGCCAGGTGGCCTACGTGAAGGGCCTGGAAGGCGCCCAGCCCGGCCAGCGCTACGCGGTGGTCCGCCCGACCGTGCGCTACGCCCTGCCGCGCACCTTCCAGGACCTGGATCCCGCCGGCCGGCCCACCGCCGGCGAGGGCAACCTGTGGAAGGATTACGTGCCGCCGACCGGCCGCAACGAGTTCCTCGGCTACGAGCTGGCCCAGGTCAACGTCGGCACCGTGGTCCGGGTTCCCGCCGGCGAGGTCACCGTGGCCACGCTGCGCCTGGACGACCAGGGCGGCCGCGAGGTGCGCGCCGGCGACCGCCTGATCCCGGTCGAGCCGCAGCCGTACGACCTGCAGTTCTTCCCGCACGCTCCGGCGGCCATGCCGGAGGACGTGCGCGTGCTGGCCGTGGCCGACGCCTTCAGCGCCGGCGGCCCGCGCGACGTGGTGGCCCTGTCGGTCGGGCGCCTGGACGGTGTGGACAACGGCACGGTGTTCTCGCTGTGGCGCCCGGGCCGGCACATCAACGATCCGACCCGGCGCGTGCGCACCTCGCGCCAGGACGACCGCTTCACCGGCGGCGACGAGACCCTGCCGGAGGAGTACGCCGGCCACGCCATGGTCTTCCGCACCTTCGACAAGGTCAGCTACGCGCTGGTCATGGACGGGGTCAAACCGGTGGGCGTCGGCTACGCGGCGCGCCATCCCGACGCCGAGTAACCGCGGAAAACTCCTACACACGCCTGCGACGGCGCCCGAGGGCGCCGTCGCCGTTTCCGGGCCAGCATCGGCGCGATGCCCGCCCCCGCCGACCCCGTCCCCCTGCTGCGCGTGCTGCTGGCCGGCGGCCCTTCGGCGCCACGCCGGGCCTGGCTGGAAGCCGGCCCGGACGCCCCGCCGCCGCCGGCGCTGGCGCCGCGCCTGGCCATGGTGCAGCCGCGCCAGATCGAACGCTGCCTGGCCTGGCTGGCGCGTCCCGGCCACCACCTGCTCGGCTGGAACGACCCGCGCTATCCGGCGCTGCTGCGGCTGGTCCCGCAGCCGCCACCGGGCCTGTTCGTGGCCGGCGACCCGGACCTGCTGTGGCGGCCGGCGCTGGCCGTGGTCGGCAGCCGCGCCGCCAGCGCGGCCGGCCGCGACAACGCCGCCCTGTTCGCCCGCGCCTTCTGCCGGGCCGGCCTGGCCGTGGTCAGCGGCCTGGCCGCCGGCATCGACGCGGCCGCGCACCAGGCCGCCCTGGCCTGCGGCGGCGCCACCGTGGCGGTGCTGGGCACCGGCCCGGACCGGGCCTACCCGCGCGCCCACGCCGCCCTGCTGGAGCAGGTCGCCGCCGAGGGTGCCGTGGTCAGCGAGTACCCGCCGGGGACCCCGCCGCGCGCCGGCCACTTCCCGCGCCGCAACGGCATCATCGCCGGCCTGGCGCTGGGCACGCTGGTGGTGGAGGCCGCGGCCCGCTCCGGCGCCCTGGTCACGGCCCGCCTGGCCGCCGAGGCCGGGCGCGAGGTGTTCGCCCTGCCCGGCTCGATCCACCTGCCCCAGGCCCGCGGCTGCCATCGCCTGATCCGGGACGGAGCCCTGCTGGTGGAAACCCCGGAGGAGGTCCTGGCCGGCATCGCCCCTCTGGCCGGGCACCTGGCCCGCACCTTGGCGCCGCGGGAGCAGGCCCCGGCGCGGCCCGGCGGGCCGGCCGCCGTTCATGCGGACGCCGGGTCCGACCACGACAGGTTGTGGCAGGCCCTGGGTCCGGACCCAACGCCTATGGATGTCCTGGTGGAGCGGACCGGATTGACGGCCGCCACCCTGTCCTCCATGCTGCTGTCCATGGAACTGGATGGGCGGGTCGCGGTCGAGCACGGCCGCTATGCGCGCAGGCCCACCGGCGGCGGTACGGTCGCCTGAGGCGACCACCCCGCCCGTGGTTCCTCCACCCTACGGCGCCCTCGCGGGCGCAGGCCGAGGGCCATGAAAGAAAGCATCCTGGACGTCCTGCTCTACCTGTTCGAACACTACATCGCCGAAGACGCGGACACCCTGCACGACCGCGATCCCCTGCAGCAGGGCCTGATCGAGGCCGGCTTCACCCCGAGCGAGATCGCCAAGGCCTTCGACTGGCTCGACGCCCTGGCCCAGCAGCGCCCGACCGCCGCCGACCCGCGCGTGGACGGGCCGGTGCGCGTGTTCCACGGGCCGGAGCTGGACAAGCTGGACCTGGAGTGCCGCGGCTTCCTGCTGTTCCTGGAGCGGCACGGGGTGCTCGACGCACAGCAGCGCGAGCTGGTGATCGACCGCGCCATGGCGCTGGACCAGGACACCCTGGACCTGGACGACCTGAAGTGGGTGGTGCTGATGGTGCTGTTCAACCAGCCCGGCGCCGAGGCCGCCTACGCCTGGATGGAAACCCAGATGTTCGGCGAGGAGCCCGAGCCGGTGCACTGATCCGGTCCGGGTGCCCCCGCTTCCCCGGCCCGTGCCGCTTCGGTTAACGTGCCCCGGTTCCACGGGGAAACGGTAATGGACCACTGGTATTACGCCACTGCCCACGGGCAGCGGCGCGGGCCGGTTTCGGCCACGGACCTGAAGGCGCTGCTGGCCGCCGGCGGCATCACCCGCCAGACCCTGGTCTGGCGCGAAGGGTTGCCGCACTGGTGTCCGCTGGCCGCCCAGGCGGCCGCGCTCGGCCTGCCGCCGCCGCTGCCGGCCGCCTCCGCCCCGCCGGCCGGACTGCCACGCGCGGCCCTCATCGCCCTGGCCGTGGTGGCGGGGCTGGTGGTCCTGGCCGTGCTGGGCGGCGTGGGCGCGGCCTTCGGCATTCCCGCCTACCGCGACCACCGCCTGCGCGCCCACGCCGCCGCGGCCGTCGCCGAGGCCAGCGGCCACCAGGCGGCCGTGGCCGCCTTCGTCGGGGCGCAGGGGCGCTGCCCGGAGAACGGCGACCCCGGCTTCGGCGCGCCGGAGGAGCACGCCGGCGGCCACCTGGCGCGGGTCCGCTTCGGCCGCTTCCCCGGCACCGGGCGCTGCGGCCTGCAGGCCGTGATCGCCGCCCCCGGCCAGGCGCCTCTGGACGGCATGCGCATCTGGCTGGAATACGACGAGGCCGGCGCGGCCTGGGAATGCTCCTCCCAGGTGGACGACCGCTACCTGCCGCCGCGTTGCCGCGGCTGACAACGATGCAACCCAGGGGATGACAGCATGAACCAGTGGTATTACGCCGACGCGCAGCGCCGCCAGATCGGCCCCGTTCCCGCCTCCGAGCTGGTCCGGCTGCACCAGGCCGGGCAGGTCGACGACGCCACCCTGGTCTGGCGCGAAGGCCTGGCCAACTGGCAGCCGCTGGGCACGGTGCGCGCGGAGCTGGGCCTGGAAGCCCCGGTCCCGCCCGCGCCCGCGCCCGAGGCCGCGCTGCCGCCGGCCGACGCCGCGGCGCCGGCGGCCATGGCCGCCACGGCCCCGGCCGTGCTTTCCCCCGGCGCGGACGATGTGGTCTACGCCGGGCTGTGGAAGCGCGTGGCCGCCAGCCTGATCGACAGCCTGGTGACCTCCACCATCACCTACGCCGCGGCCATCCCCCTGTTCCTGGTCTACGGCGTCAGCACCACGGCGCTGTTCGGCCTGCGCGACCTGCAGGACGGCCCGCCGCTGGCGTTCTGGGCCGTGTACTACCTGCTCGCGCTCGGCCTGCCGGCGCTGTATTTCGCCTGGATGCACTCCAGCAGCACGCAGGCCTCGCTGGGCAAGATGGCGGTGGGCGTGAAGGTGGTGCGCGGCGACGGGCAGCCGGTGGGCTTCGGCCGCGCGCTGCTGCGCTACCTGGCCTACCTGCTGATCTGCATGCTCACCTGCGGCCTGGGCGCGCTGGCCAGCGCCCTGGTGGTGGCCTTCAGCGCCCGCAAGCAGGCCCCGCACGACATGATGTGCGACACCCTGGTGGTGGACCGCTGGGCCTTCACCCCGTTCCCGGAACGCCAGCAGCGCGGCCTGGGCACGGTGACCATCGTGGTGCTGGCGGTGTTCGGCCTGCTGACCCTGGGCACGCTGCTGGTGATGGGCCTGGTCATCGGCGCGCTCGTGGCCCACGGCTGAACCGTCCCCGCCCCGGCCACGCTTGACAGCCCCGGCCGGGGCGTGATTCACCTATAAAATAGAACGCTGCCTGCGCCCGGGGGGTCTCCCCCGGGCGTCGGCATCTCTGGCGCAGCGCAAAACCGGCGCCGCCGCCGGCTCCGGGGCCCGGCCCCGCCCCCACCAGACACGGACATGCCCAAGCACCTGCTCATCGTTGAGTCGCCGGCCAAGGCCAAGACGATCAACAAATACCTCGGCAAGGACTTCACCGTCCTGGCCTCCTACGGGCATGTGCGCGACCTGGTGCCCAAGGAAGGCGCGGTGGACCCGGAGCACGGCTTCGCCATGCGCTACGAGCTGATCGACAAGAACGAGAAGCACGTGGAGGCCATCGCCAAGGCCGCGCGCGAGGCCGAGGCCGTCTGGCTGGCCACCGACCCGGACCGCGAGGGCGAGGCGATCAGCTGGCACATCGCCGAGATCCTGAAGGAGCGCGGGCTGCTCGACGGCAAGCCGCTGCACCGGGTGGTGTTCACCGAGATCACCCCGCGCGCGATCCGCGAGGCCATCGCCCAGCCGCGGCAGATCGCCACCGAGCTGGTGGACGCGCAGCAGGCGCGCCGCGCCCTCGACTACCTGGTCGGCTTCAACCTCTCCCCGGTGCTGTGGCGCAAGGTGCAGCCGGGCCTGTCGGCCGGCCGCGTGCAGTCGCCGGCGCTGCGCATGATCGTCGAGCGCGAGGAGGAGATCGAGGCCTTCCAGGCGCGCGAGTACTGGACCATCGCCGCCGAGCTGGCGCACCCGGCGCAGCCGTTCTCCGCCAAGCTGGTGCGCCTGGACGGGCAGAAGTTCGAGCAGTTCACCATCACCGACGGCGAATCGGCCGAGGCCGCGCGCCTGCGCATCCAGCAGGCCGCCGGCGGCGCCCTGCACGTCACCGACGTGGCCAGCAAGGAGCGCAAGCGCCGCCCGGCCCCGCCGTTCACCACCTCGACCCTGCAGCAGGAGGCCTCGCGCAAGCTCGGCTTCACCACCCGCAAGACCATGCAGGTGGCGCAGAAGCTGTACGAGGGTGTGACCCTGGGGGAGGAGGGCACCGTTGGCCTGATCACCTACATGCGTACCGACTCGGTGAACCTCTCGCAGGAGGCGCTGGCCGAGCTGCGCGACGTGATCGCCCGCGACTTCGGCACGCAGTCGCTGCCGGACCGTCCGAACTTCTACCAGACCAAGTCCAAGAACGCGCAGGAGGCCCACGAGGCGATCCGCCCGACCTCGGCGCTGCGCACCCCGGCGCAGGTGGCCCGCTACCTGACCGAGGACGAGCGCAAGCTGTACGAGCTGATCTGGAAGCGCGCGGTGGCCAGCCAGATGGTGCCGGCCACGCTCAACACCGTGTCGGTGGACCTGGCCGCCGGCAACGAGCACACCTTCCGCGCCACAGGCACCACGGTGGTGTTCCCCGGCTTCCTGGCCGTGTACGAGGAAGGCAAGGACACCCGCAGCGCCGAGGACGAGGACGAGGGCCGCAAGCTGCCGGCGCTGCGCCCGGGCGACCGGGTGCCGCTGGACCGCATCCACGCCGACCAGCACTTCACCCAGCCGCCGCCGCGCTACACCGAGGCCGCACTGGTCAAGGCGCTGGAGGAGTACGGCATCGGCCGGCCGTCCACCTACGCCTCGATCATCCAGACGCTGCTGATGCGCAAGTACGCGGAAATGGAAGGCCGCGCGCTCAAGCCCACCGACGTGGGCCGCGCGGTGAGCAAGTTCCTCTCCAGCCACTTCACCCGCTACGTGGACTACGACTTCACCGCGCGCATGGAGGACGAGCTGGACGCGGTCTCGCGCGGCGAGGAGTCCTGGGTGCCGGTGATGGAGAAGTTCTGGGGCCCGTTCAAGGAGCTGGTCGAGGACAAGAAGCAGTCGCTGGACCGCACCGACGCCGGCAGCGCCCGCGTGCTGGGCGTGGACCCGAAGACCGGCAAGGAGGTCAGCGCGCGCATCGGGCGCTTCGGCCCGATGGTGCAGATCGGCACGGTCGAGGACGAGGAGAAGCCGCGCTTCGCCTCGCTGCAGCCGGGCCAGAGCATCTATTCCATCACCCTGGAGGAGGCGCTGAAGCTGTTCGACATGCCGCGCGTGCTGGGCGAGAGCAACGGCCAGCAGGTCAGCGTCGGCATCGGCCGCTTCGGCCCCTTCGTCAAGCGCGGCAGCACCTACGCCTCGCTGAAGAAGGAGGACGATCCGTACAAGATCGACCTGGCCCGCGCCGTGGCGCTGATCGAGGAGAAGGAGGAGATCGCGCGCAACCGCGTGATCAAGGAATTCCCCGGCAGCGACATCCAGGTGCTCAACGGCCGCTTCGGCCCGTACATCAGCGACGGCAAGCTCAACGGCAGGATTCCCAAGGACCGCGACCCGGCCTCGCTGACCCTGGAGGAGGTGCAGCAGCTGCTGGCCGAGACAGGCAAGCCGGCACGGCGCGGCTTCGCCGCCAGGAAGACCGCGGCGAAGAAGGCCGCCGAGGCCAAGGCCCCGGCCAAGAAGGCGGTGAAGAAGGCCACCACCAAAACCGCGACGAAGAAGGCCGCGGCCCGGAAGACCACGGCGAAGAAGGCCACCGGCAAGGCCGCGGACGCGGCCGCCGACGACGCGCCGCCATTCTGAGGCCCGCCCGGTGCTCCGCGCACCGGACCGGCAACGCCCATGGACACGCCACTGACACCCGCCGCCGCCGCCCCGCTGCTGCATGACGGGGCGGTGCTGGCCTACCCGACCGAGGCGGTCTGGGGCCTGGGCTGCGATCCGCGCAACGAGGCCGCGGTACTGCGCCTGCTGCAGGTCAAGCAGCGCCCGGCGGAGAAGGGCCTGATCCTGGTGGCCGCCGACCTGGACATGCTGCGTCCCTGGCTGGACCTGGAGGCGCTGCCAGGCGACCGCCTGGCCGGGATCCTGGCCGGCTGGCCCGGCCCCCACACCTGGATCATGCCGGCCGCCGCCGGCGCTCCGCGCTGGATCACCGGCGCCCACGAGGGCATCGCCGTGCGCGTGTCCGCCCACCCGGTGGTGGTGGCGCTGTGCCGCGCCTTCGGCGGACCGCTGGTGTCCACCAGTGCCAACCTCGCCGGGCGGCCACCGGCCCGCTCCCGCGCGGAGCTGGACCCGGCCGTGCTGGCCCGGGTGGACGGCGTGGTGGAAGGCGAGACCGGCGGCCTGGAGCGGCCCACGCCGATCCGCGTGGCCCGCGACGGCCGCGTGCTGCGGACCTGAGCGCCCGCCGCGCTAGGATGGCCCCACGCCAGGAGGCCACCATGCCCTCGATCCCGCCCGCCCGCCGCGGCGCCATCCCACCGTCCGGGCACACCCTGCCCGGTCTGGCACTGGCCGCCCTGCTGCTGGCCGCGCCGGCGGCGGCGCAAACGGCGTCCGGACCGGAACCGGACCAGGGCAGCGTGACCATCTACCGCTGCAGCGACAGCCAGGGCCGCCTGCTGGCGCTGCGCGATTCGCCGTGCCGGCCGGGCGAGCGCCAGGAGCTGGTGCGCATGCAGCGGCCGCAGGATCCGCCGCCGCAGCCGGCCCGGCCCGCGCCCGCCGCCACGCCGGCGCCCGCGCCCGGGCGCGAGGTGCGCATCGTCACCGTGCAGGCGCCCCAGCCCATGTACGAATGCACCGCCCCGGACGGGACCACCTACCTGAGCGGCACCGACGCCGGCAACGCGCGCTGGGTGCCGTTCTGGGCGGTGGCGTATCCGCACCGCCCGCATCCGCGGCCACCCGCCCCGCCGCCCGGCGGCGGGCATGCGCCCCCGGCCGGGCCGCGGCCGCCGCACACCGGCGTGGTCGTGCCCGCCGGCGGCACCTGGGTGCGCGATCCCTGCGTGCTGCTGCCGCCGGAGGAGCTGTGCCGGCGCCTGTCCGACCGCCGCTACGAGATCCTGCGCCGCTACCACGACACCACGCCGTCCGAGCGCCAGGCCCTGGACCGCGAGCAGCGCGACATCGACATGCGCATGCAGGCCAGCTGCCCGGGCTACTGAGCGCCGCTCACCCCGACCAGGGAATGCTCAGCGCCACCAGCAACAGGAACAGCGCGAACACCCTGCGCAGCGCCTGGCCGCTGATCGCGTGCGCCAGGCGCGTGCCCCACGGCGCGGCCAGCACCGAGGCCGCGGCCACGCCCAGCGCCGCCGGCAGGTAGACGTAGCCCACCGCGTGCTGCGGCAGCGCGCCCGCCGGCGCGTGCAGGGCGTAGCCCAGCGCGCTGGCCAGGCCGATGGCCACGCCGCAGGCGCTGGAGGTGCCCACCGCGCGCACCGGCTGCACGCCGCGCCAGACCAGCAGCGGCACGGTCATGCTGCCGCCGCCTATGCCAACCACCGCCGAGAGCGCGCCGATGCCGGTTCCGGCCACGGTCAGCGGCCAGCCGCGCGGCGGCGCCACCCCGCTGCCGTCGGCCGGTGCACGGGTGCGGCCGAAGCCGATCTGCCAGGCCGCCACCAGACAGTAGCCCGCCACGATCCATCGCAGCGCCGTCCCGTCCAGCGCCACCGCCAGGTCGCTGCCCAGCCAGCCGCCGAGCAGCATGCCCGGCACCAGCCAGGCCACCGTCGGCCACAGCACGCTGCCGCGGCGCGCGTGCGCGCGCGCCGAGGACAGCCCGGTGAGCACGATGCTGGCCAGCGAACTGGCCAGGGCGGCGTGCATGGACGCTTCCGGCGGGATGCCGAACAGCGGCAGCATCCACGCCAGTGCGGCGATGATCACCAGACCGCCGCCGATGCCCAGCAGCCCGGCGAGCACGCCGGCCACCAGGCCCAGCAGCGGGAACAACAGGTAGGACAGCAACGACACCGGCAAAGACTCCTGCGCGAGGCGCGCCGGCCGCCGGGGCGCCACGTGGCCGCCTCGTCACGGCCATTCAGGCGCGTTGGGTATATTCGACCGCATGTCGCCCCCGGCCGCCATTCCGTTGTTCCCCCAGCGTCTGCGCCGGCCGTGGCTGGCAGGGCTGCTGGCCCTGCTGCTGCCCCTGTCCGCGACCGCACAGGGCGTGCCGGTCGATCCGGCGCGCGATGCAGCCATGCGCGAGGCCATCGCCGCCGCCCAGCGCGGCCGCCTGGAACCGGCGCGCGTCGAGGCGTTGCGCCAGGACCCGCGCTGGCCCTGGCTGGAATACGCGATGCTGGCGTACGACCTGGACAACGCCGACCCGGCGCGCGTGCGCGGCTTCCTGCAGCGCTACGACGGCCAGGCGGTGGCCGCCACCCTGCGCGCGCAGTGGCTGGCCTCGCTGGCCCGGCGCCAGCGCTGGAGCGAGCTGCTGGCCGACTGGCGACCGGTCGAGGACCCGGCGCTGCGCTGCGCGCGCCTTAACGCCCTGCACGCGCTGGACCGCGTGGACGCGGCCTGGATCGCGGAGGCGCGGGAGCTGTGGCGCAGCGGCAAGTCCAGGCCCGATGCCTGCGACGCCACCTTCGCCGCCCTGGCCGCGCGCGGCGGCCTGGACGACACCCTGCGCTGGGAGCGCTTCGATCTGGCCGTGGCCGAGGGCGAGACCGGCGTGGCGCGCGCGGCCACCCGCGGCCTGGCCGAACCGGCGCGGCGCCTGGCCGATGCCTACATCGCCTTCCTGCAGGCGCCCGACACCCGCGTCTCCGCCTGGCCGCGCGACGCACGCAGCCGCAAGGTCGCGGCGGCCGGCCTGGCCCGCCTGGCGCGCAAGGATCCGGACGCGGCCGAGCGCCTGCTGGGACAGCTGGCGCCGACCCTGCACCTGGACGAGTCCGAACGCGGCCAGGTGCTGTACGCCATCGCCCTGTGGACGGTGGCCTCGTACCTGCCCGGATCGGCGCGGCGGCTGGCGGCGGTGCCGGAGTCGGCCTACGACGAGCGCCTGCACGAGTGGCGGGCGCGCGAGGCCATCGCCCGCGGCGACTGGCGCGCGGCGCTGGATGCGCTGCGGCGGATGCCGGAGAAGCAGCGCGCCGATCCACGCTGGCAGTGGTTCCAGGCACGCATCCTGGAGAAGCTCGGTCAGGCCGCACAGGCCCGCCCGCTGCTGGAGCAGGCCGCGCGCACGGCCACCTTCCACGGCTTCCTGGCCGCCGACCGCCTGGACCGGCCCTACGCGCTGTGCCCGTGGCAGCCGGACGATCCGCCCGCGCTGCGTGCCGAGGTGGCGCGCGACCCGGCGCTGGTGCGCGCGCTGGCCCTGTACCGCATCGACCAGGCCGGCTGGGCGGTGCGCGAGTGGAACGACGCGCTTTCGCGCTTCGACGACGCACGCCGCCGCGCCGCCGTGGCCCTGGCCCAGGAGCACGGCTGGTTCGACCGCGCGGTGTTCTCCCTGGGCAGGCAGCCGGAGGAGCAGCGCCTGTACACCCTGCGCTTCCCGCTGCACCACGACGCCGACATCCGCGCCGCGGCGCGCCGCCACGGCCTCGACCCGGCCTGGATCGCCGCCGAGATCCGCGCCGAGAGCATCTTCAACCCGCGCGCGCGCTCCAGCGCCGACGCCCGCGGCCTGATGCAGCTGCTGCCGTCCACCGCCGCCGGCGTGGCGCGCCGCCACGGCCTGGCCTACAACGGCCCGGACAGCCTGTACGAGCCCTCGCTCAACATCGCCCTGGGCAGCGCCTACCTGCGCGAGATGGAGGACAAGTACGGCGCCACCTACCAGGCCATCGCCGCCTACAACGCCGGCCCGACGCCGGTGGCGCGCTGGCTGGCGCAGCGCCCGTCGCACGACCCGGACCTGTGGATCGAGACCATCACCTACAAGGAGACCCGCGACTACGTGGCGCGGGTGCTGGCCTTCAGCGTGATCTACGACTGGCGCCTCAACGGCGACGCGCTGCCGGTGAGCCAGCGCCTGCTGGGCATCACCCAGGGCCGGCGCAAGGGCTTCGCCTGTCCGGACCCGGAGCCGTAGGCCGTCCAGCCCGCCTTCTTCCTGCGGCGAGAAGCCCCGTACGCCGACGCGGCCCGGCCACGCGCTACGATGCCACGCATGGAAACCTATCTCGTCGGCGGCGCGGTCCGTGATGAACTGCTCGGGCTGCCGCCGGGCGACCGCGACTGGGTGGTCGTGGGCGCCACCCCGCAGCAGATGCTCCAGGCAGGCTTCCGCGCCGTGGGCCGCGACTTCCCCGTGTTCCTGCACCCGGAAACCGGCGAGGAGTACGCGCTGGCGCGCACCGAGCGCAAGAGCGGACGCGGCCACCGCGGCTTCGTGGTGGACGCCGATCCCTCGGTGACCCTGGAGCAGGACCTGCAGCGACGCGACTTCACCATCAACGCCATCGCCCGCGCGCCCGATGGCACCCTGGTCGACCCCTGGGGCGGCGTCGCCGACCTCGAGGCGCGCGTGCTGCGGCATATCGGCCCGGCCTTCGCCGAGGATCCGCTGCGCGTGCTGCGCGCGGCGCGCTTCATGGCCCGCTTCGCGCCGCTGGGCTTCACCGTGGCCCCGGAGACGCTGGCGCTGATGCGCCGGATGGCCGCCAGTGGCGAGCTGGAGACGCTGGTGGCCGAGCGCGTCTGGCAGGAGCTGCGCAAGGCACTGGCCTCGCCGCGGCCCTCGGCCTTCCTGGCCACGCTGCGCGCCTGCGGCGCGCTGGCGGTGGTGCTGCCGGAGGTGGACGCGCTGTACGGCGTGCCGCAGCGGCCCGAATACCACCCCGAGGTGGACACCGGCCGCCACCAGGAACTGGTCAGCGACATGGCCGCGCGCCTGGCCCCGGGCGACGACCTGGTCGGCTTCGCCGCCCTCACCCACGACCTGGGCAAGGCCCTGACCCCGGCGCACGTGCTGCCGCGGCACATCGGCCATGAAAGCGCCGGGCTCAAACCGCTGGCGGCGCTGTGCGAGCGCCTGCGCGTACCCGTGGCGCACCGGCGCCTGGCCGAGGCGGTGTGCCGCGAGCACCTGAACGTGCACCGCCTGGCCGAGCTGCGCGACGCCACCGTGCTGGAGCTGCTGGAGCGCTGCGACGCCTTCCGCCAGCCGCGGCGCATCGCCCAGGTCGCCCTGGCCTGCGAGGCCGACAAGCGCGGCCGCCTGGGCCACGAGGAGGATGCCTACCCGCAGGGGCCGGAGCTGTGCCGGCTGCACGCCGCCGCCGCCGCGGTCAACGCCCGCGACCTGGCCGGGGCAGGCCGGCTGTCCGGGCCGGAGATCGGCCGCGCCGTGCAGCGCGCGCGGATCGAGGCCATCGCCCGCGCCCGCACCCTGCGCCGCACCCCGTAGCCGCCCGGCGCCGGCACAGGCCGCCGGCGCGGTGTCGATTCCGCCGCCCTCCGCCCGTCGCCAGGACAGGCGGGCCGCTCCCGGCCCGCCATCGGCAGGGAGGA